>Ga0181554_1000533_pt1 | contig 38031 bp, 30 predicted proteins | sample 011ome_16_FD_145602 | JGI IMG/M metagenome (GOLD analysis project Ga0181554, IMG submission 145602) | Coastal salt marsh microbial communities from the Groves Creek Marsh, Skidaway Island, Georgia - 011503CT metaG (spades assembly) | ecosystem: Environmental > Aquatic > Marine > Intertidal zone... | reverse complement strand
GAGCCGTCGCGCCGCGCGCCGCCCGGGGCGCGCGACGACGTCGGACCGCCGCCGCCGCCGCCGCCGTCGTCGTCCGCGATGCGCTGAAGCCGCAGGTGCGCGACGATCTCGTCCAGCTGCCGCCGCATCGCCGCGATCTCGTCCTTCGGGTCGCCGCCGTCAATTGGCCGCGCGTTCGCCGCGGACGACGCGGACTTGGCGCGCGGCGGCGGCGGCGCTTTCGTCTTCGCCGGCGGTCGGTACGTCGTCGCCGCCGCCGCGCCGTCGCCGTCGTTCGCGCCGAACCGCTTCGACAGCCTCGTCACCTCCGCGTCGAGCATCCGCAGCGTCGCGTCGTTGATCGTCTCTTCGAACGCTGACGTGGGTGTAATACCGACGTGGCGCGCGCTGATTGGCCGGTCGCGCCCCCCGCGCGGCGGCTTCTTCTCCTTCGACGGCGGCGTCTTCCACCGCGGCGGGTCCAGCGCCTTGATCCGACCGTCCTTGTTCAGCTTGGGCTTATTCAGCCTCGGCTGACGGAGCTTCGACGGACGCGGTCGCGCGCGTTTATGGTGCGCGGTCGCGGACGCGGCAGACTTGGGGCGCGCCGCCGCCGCCGGCGGCGGCGCCCAGACGCCGACGTCCGCGCAGCTGTCGTTCCACTCTGGTTTTTTCCTCCCTCGCGCCTCGTCTCGCATCGCCCGGCGCGCCGCCTGCGCCGCGCGCTTCGCGGCGACTTCCTGCTCCCTCCTCGCCATGCGCTCCAGGAACGTCGGCCCTTTCGGCTTCACCGGCGTGTGCCCGAAAGCGCTGATCTTACGCAGGCCGGACGGTCCGTCGAGGACGACGTCGGAGAGAAATTTCGCCGCGGCTTCGCGCAGCGTGCTCGGCGAATCCACCCTCGTCGGCTTCGCCGGCGGCGTCGCGCCCGCGCCCGCGCCGCGCCCCTCGCGACTCTTACGCATCGCGCTCTCCCCACTCGTGCGCAAGATCTCGACGTCGCGCGCCGCCGCCGCGGCCTTCTTCCTCGCCGCCAACACTCTCTTCTCTTGCTCCGCCGCGCGCTGCGCCTGCACGTGGAGCGTCTCCTCCAGCGCCTTCAAAGCGACGAACGTCGGGGTGGAGTTGAAAGGCGTCAGGGGTGGAGTTGAAAGGCGTCGAGGCGCGTCGGGTATTGAAACCGAGGGATGATGGGCGGAGAGAAACGCCGGGAGAGAAAGTCCTTAAGGAATCGCGTTCACCACGCGAACGCGGTCGGATGGGGACCAGTGTGAGAAAGAACGCGCCTTGTTCTTCTCCGTCAAAATCTTCTGCTTCTTCAGCGCCCTGTCCAGCGCGCGCTGCTTCTCCGCGAGCGTCACCGGGTCGTCGTCCACAAGGCGCGCCGCGCGCCCGAAGTCTTCTCTCGCGAGCGCGGTCGCGCGCGCGATCCGTCGCGCCGCCTCGCCGACGCCCGCGCTCGTCTCTCTCGACACGCCCCTTTCGCCCGTTCTCTCCGGCGGCGGCGGGACGTCGCACGACTTTCGGAGCGCGTCCTGGACGACATCCGCGTCGACGCGGCCGTCGCCTCTCACGACCGGCTGTTCCCGCTGCTTCAGAGACCCGCCCGCGACGTACGCGCTCGGGCGGTTCATGAACCACGGCAGCGCGGCGCCTGAGGACGAGGACGCGCCGGGCCCCGCGAAGAGCGCGTCGTCGTCGATGGATTCGACGACGGGCGAGACGCGCGTTCCGCCGTGCATCTCCATGGACGCGGCGACGCCGCGCGCCCTGGCCGCCTCCGCGGGCGCGAGGACGTGATGATGCGTGGCGTTCGGCAGCGCCGCGTCCGCGGGCGGCGCGGGCGGCGGCGGCGGCGGCGGCGCTGGGGACGGCGCGTTGCGCTCCATGAACGCCTCGGCTTTCGTCTTTTTCGGCGCGGGCCCAGGTTTGAAGATGAGCGGCACGTACGACGGCACGAGCTTCGCGTCCGTCGCCGCCGCGATCGTCTTCTCCGTCCTCGCGCGCGACGACGCCTTCCCCGCGCGTCCCGGGCGCGCGTCGCCGCCGCCGCCGAGCGACCGCGACGCGGTCTTCGCTCTCGAGATCTTCCCGCCGACGCGGACGTACTTGTCCGGGTCGTACCCGGGCGGGCGGCTCGAAGGCGCCATGCCGCTCGCGCGCGTCGCGTCCGCGGCCTGCAGCGCGTGGGATATCGGCGCCGCGCGCGCGACGCGGATGAGGCCCGCGTGCTTGGCTTCTTTGAGGCGTCCGCGGATCCATTTCGCGAAGTCCACGGGCGGGCCTGCGGCGAGGGAGAGGGCGGGGCGGGCGCGCGAGAGGGAGGTCGGGTTCAGATTCAGAATCGCGCCGCGTCGCGCCGGGGGCGACCAGCCACACATCGCGGCCGCGCGTTTGAACGGCGACGGAGGGCGACGACGCGCGCGTTTGGACGAGGCATCGCACCCGTCCGGTCGTTCTTCAGCGACTCGTACTCGTCCTCGAGCTGACGGAGGAGCCGAGGGTCGATCTCGACCGCGGCGGTCGCGGGCGCCATCGTGCGCGCGCTCGAGTGCGGAGAGAGGCGTCGACGTCGGTCGCTCGTCGCGTCGTTCAAAAGCAACAACGGTCACCGGAAACGACTCGCACGCGCGTACGTGTACTTCTCACTAATTGCCCATAGGAAAATACTCCCACCGACGGGTCGGACATTTCGCGCGATCCGCACATCAACAAAACAGTAATGCGTCGCCGAGACGGCATCATACCACGACGCGCGCTGTCGCTCGCGCGGCGCCGCGATGTCGTGGCGAGACACGCTCTTCGTGTGGCGCGGCGACTACACGTACCGCGACGACCCCGTCCCCGGCGACCGCCCGTCGAGCAGCGTTTACGAGGGGACCTGGGTCGGCGTGAGCGCCTCGGACGCGACGCGCGCGGCGCAGCCCCCGGACGCGGACTTCGCGAAGCGCACCGCGCCGAAGTTCAAGGTGCGACGACGCGATGGAGGACGACGCGCGACGCCCCCGCCCCGCCGCGCCGCGCCGCGCCCGCCTCCTCCTCGCGTCGCCTCGCCTCGCGTCGTCCTCCGTCCTCCGACGCGCGCGCTTCCTCTTCCTCACGCGTAGTCGTCGCCTCGTCGCCGCAGGTGTGGGGCGTGCGGCACGACCCGCCGTCCATCGCGGACGCGCTTCGGTTCCACGATGTTCACCACGAGCCGAGCGTCGTGATCGGGAAGGGGTGGCAGCTCGACGACGGCGACCGCGGCGAGATGCGATGGCACGACGACGCCGTGCACGTCGTGCGCGTCCACGGCGACTCGTGCGCGGCGATAGGGAAGAACGCGTTCGGGAGGTTCGTCGCCGCGGGGTACCTCAGGTGCGTTCTATACAAAAGTTTTTCACCCATCGCTCGGTTTCAACATTTGATAGCGTCCCTTTTCAACTGACCGGAGAACTGTTTTTGTATGGAACGACCCTCAGCGGCTACGCGCGTCAGGTGTCGAAGGACGACGCGTTCGCGGGGTACGCGATGACGCGACGGAAACTGACGCTCGCGAGGCGTTATCTCGCCGACGACGACGCGCGCGCGCGGACGTGGCGCGTCGAGGACGTGATGGCGTGCGTGTCGGACGCGGAGCGCAGGGCCAAGGCGGACGCGAGGGCGGCGAGCCACAAGCCGTGGATGACGGAGGCGCGTTCTATACACTGGTTCCCATACGACCCCGTCGCCGTGGTGAACGCCGATCCTTAAGGACTTTTGCCGTGTTCTCTCTCCGCCCAGGGTCCCCCGCTTTCAATCCCGACACACCTCGACGCCTTTCAACTCCAACTGACGCCTTTCAACTCCACCCCGATATCATCGCTCGTACGGAACGGCCCGGAGGCGCTGAGCGCGAAGAAGATGACCGCGGCGGCGTCGGAGCGACTGCTGAGGGAGGCGGGCGCGTCGAGGGACGGAGCGGGGCGCGTGGTCTCGGCGCCGATGAACGCGCTGACGCCGGGGAAGAGGAAGATCGTCGAGCGCGAGGCGGAGACGCGCGTGGGGTACGTCCGCAAGAGTCGATTCGGGGAGTGAGCGAGCGATCGGTCGCCGCCGGGTAGGTGTTACAGGTGTAGTAATAAGTAAAGGTTACGTTAACATCCGTTGCTGTCGACGGAGGCGGCTCCTCTCGTCGTCGTCACTCGTACGCCTCGAGAAGCGCCTTGAGCCTCGCCGCGGCCACCTCGAGCGTCTTCGGGGGCACCGCCGCGAAACACAGCCTGAAACACCCCGGGGTCTTACACTTGCAGTCCCTCCCCGGCGTCATCACGAGCTTACACCGCGGATCCTCCGTCGCCGCCGTCCACAGCCTGCGCTCCTCCTCCCACGTCGGCGCCTTCAACCACCCGCTCAGATCGATCCACACGAACATCCCCGCGATCGCGTGAACGACCGGCACGTTAAACGCCTTCAGCGCGTCCGTTAACACCTTGTGCGACTCCGCCAGCGCCACCGCGTTGTGCGCGATGAACGTGTCCACCCACTCCTCGTCCTCTGAGGGCGATTCCATGATCGGTCAGTTGAAAGGGGGAGCGATCAAACGTTGAAACCGCGCGGTGGGTGAAAAACAAAACGCGAGTCATCAGAACACACCTAACATCTCCGCGACGGCGTGTTGCATCGGCCCGGGGACGGCGCAAAAGTATCCGACGTTGTCCATCGCGCGCAACACGCCCTCGTTCCTCGTGCGCAGCACCCCGATCCTGTACCCGCTCGCGCAGAAGTCTTTGCTCATGCCGTAGACGTGGTGCAGGTACGTCTTGCACTTCGCGGAGGGCACGGCGAGGCATCCGGACTTTTCCAGGTTTAACGCGGAGAAAAAGGCAAACTTTTTATCCGGCCGCGTCTTCCGATCAAAGTTGAACACCGAGCTCGCGTAGACCTCGTCCACGACGCAGTGCAGGTCGTGCGTCAGCGCCCACGTGATCCTCTCCGCGAGGTCCGCTTGCGTGTACACGACCCCCAACGGGTTCGACGGGTTCGTGATCAGCAGCGCCCTGATTCTCACGCCCTTCGCCTCCGCCGCCTCGGCGGCGTCGGCGAGCTGCGACGGCGTCGGCAACGACGCCGCGTCGTCGCCGTGCACCGCGATCGCGCGCACGCCGTTCCTCACCCTCAGGTCGTTATCGAACGCGGGGTAGTACGGCGCGGGGATCAGCACGCCGTCTCCCTCGGACGCGATGGCCATGAACAAGTTGTCGATGACGGCGCCCGCGCCCGCGCTGACGCACAGCTGTTCGGGGCTGACGTCGCCGCCGAACATGCGCGTCTCGTGCTTCGCGATCGCGACGCGAAGGCGCTCGCTGCCGCGCATGTTATCGTACCCGCACGCGCTGTCTGGGAGCGGCGCGTCCACGAACGACTGCCGGAGGCGATACTGCACGGGCTCGATCGTGAGGTGGTTCTGCGCGACCGCGAGGTTGATATATCCGCGCGGGTTGGCGTCGGCGTCGTGTGGATCCATCATCGCGTCGAAGAAGGCGCGCATGTACGAGAACGGCGGCTTCGTCGCGATCGCGCCGCGGATCGAGAGGTCGTGCTCCTTCGCGAGCGCCTTCATCGCGGAGGCGTCGTCCTCGTCGCTGTTCATCGGGACCGCCATCTCGGTGGGTGGGGACGAGCGGACGCGCGGAGGCGCGCGTTGTTAACTGCGAGCCAGATCTGCCGATCTCACTTCTGTTCACGAAACCCTCACGCTCACTGCTCTCGTCCCGCCAGCTGTCGTCATCGTCCCTCGCGCGCCGCACGGCTCCGCGCGGCGCGCGCGGCGCGATGGGCGTTCACGCGCTGCGATGGGACGAGTCCGTGGTCGTGAACGGCGACGGGCGCGTGCGCGTCGTCGCGTGGTCGCGCGGCGGAGGCGGCGGCGGAGGCGAGGGCGACGGGGAGAAGGACGGCGGGAGGGTGCCGAAATTCCGCGACGACGACGACGGCGCGGCCGACGACGGCGCGCGTCTCGTCCGCGGGTACGCGCCGCGTTACGAGCTGCCCGCGCGCGGCGAACGCGGCGGCGACGCGCTCACGCTCGTGTGCCGCGGGCACGTGGACGGCCTCGCGTGGGAGGACGTCCATCGCGCGCTCGCGGACGCGATGTCGTCGTCGTCGTCGTCGTCGTCGTCGCTCGCGTCCGCGCTCGCGTCGACGCCGAACGCGGGCGGGGCGTTCTTCATGTTAGCCAGGGACGACGCCACGGGCGTCGTCGCCGCGAGGACGGACGCGCTCGGAAGAGAGCCGCTCATGACGCGTCGTTTCGGGGACGACGACGACGACGACGACGACGGATGGATCCTCGCGAACGCGCCCGGCGGCGACTGGCCGTCGTCCTCGCGCGACGGATGGTCGTCGCACCACCCGCGGCACGTCGCGCGCGTCGAACGCGGTGGTCGCGGCGGAAACGCGCTCTCACTCGCGCCGACCGCCGCGGTGGACGACGGCGGCGATCTGATCCCGCTGCTTCCGCCGCCGCTCGAGCCGCCGCCGCGCTTCGCCGTCGCCGTCGCCGACGAAACCGCCGCCTCCGGCTCCGACCCGGACGACGCCGGGATGGCCGCCGCGGCCGCGCGCCTCGCGAGCGGCCTCCTCGCCGCGGTCGCCGACGCCGCGGAGCGCTCGCGCGTCACCGCCGAGCACCCCATGGGCGTCCTCTACAGCGGCGGCGTCGACTCCACCGCGCTCCTCGCGTGCTGCGTCAGATTACGCGTTCCGGTGGTCGCGTGCGTCGCGTGCTGGGCCCCGACCGGCGGCACCGCGGAGGCGTCCGACGTCGCGCCCGCGCGAATCGGCGCGGCCGCGCTCGGGGTAAAGTTGATCGAGCGCGAGGTGCGCTCCATCGCGGACGTCATCGCGGCGTTGCGCGCGTTGACCCCCGCGGTGACGAGTTTGGACGTCGTCAAAGGCGCGTTCTATGTCACACTGGTCCCCATACGACCGCGTCGGCGTGGTGAACGCCGATCCTCAAGGACTTTTCCCGGCGTGTCTCTCCGCCTACCCCTCGCTTTCAATCCCCGGCCTCGACGCCTTTCAACTCCGTCTGACGCCTTTGAACTCCACCCCGACATGCGCTCGTATAAAACGACCCAAAGCCGGCGTCGCGTTGACGACGTACTTCGCGTGCGACGCCGCGCGAAGCGCGAACTGCGCGGGCGTCCTCGCCGGCGGCGGCAGTGAGGAGCTCCTCGCCGGGTACGCGCGACACGCGCAGCGGCCGACGCGCGACATCGACGAGATGTCCGCGTCCGGGTTGCGGTCGCTGCATCGGAGGGATTTACAACGCGATCACGCGGTGTGTGTATCGCACGGGCTGTCCGGGCACGCGCCGTTCTTGTCCGCGTACGTCGCGCCGCACGCCGCGCTCGAGATCCCGTCGAGGCTGAAGCTTCTTCCCGGCGGCGCGGAGAAGCGCGTGCTGCGCGTCGCGCTGAGCAGAGCGCCGTTGTCGGTGCCCGCGGAGCTGTGGACGCGGAAAAAATGCGCGGCGCAGTACGGCAGCCGGTTCCACGTCGCGTTGCAAAAGGTGGCGCGGCGGTTGGGTCTCGGCGGCGGCAAGCTCGCGGAGGCGGTCGCGATGTGCGAGCACATCGGCGCGCGCGACTTGGAGCGCATCGCGGAGGAGGACGCCAGGGCAAACGCGCGGCCGTCGCACGCGCCGGTGGAGGCGCGACGGTTGACTTTTCATCTTCCGCCGCCGCCGCCGCCGACGCACGCGCTGATTTATTCCTCCGGGCACGGCAGCGCGACGTCGTTTCACACCGCGCTGCTGCAGCGCCGGCTGTGTTCGGTCATCGTGCCGTTTCGTATTCCAGACGACGACGACGACGACGCGGACGCGGACGCGCGCGGACGCCGCGAACGGATCCGCGGGCTGCGCGCCGCCGCCGCGGCGTTCTCGGAGGCGACCGGGATACCTTCGTGGTCGCGCGGCGTGCCCGCGTATACGCCCGCGACGACCGACCGGAAACGGTTCGACGAGGCCGCGATCGTGGCGTCGCTCGCGGCGGCGCTGAAGCAGCTGCGCGCGGCGTTCCCGGCGCTCCAGGGCGTCGTGACCGGGCACTGCCACGACCTCCGATCGCTCTCCATCGCGGAGGCGGCGTGCGAACGCGTCGGCGTGCACTGCCTCGCGCCGTCGTGGGGACAGGCGCGTTCTATACACTAGTCTAGTCCGCATACGACCGCGTTCGCGTTGTGAACGCCGTTCCTTGAGGATTTTCCCCGGCGTCACTCTTCGCCCACCGTTCGCTTTCGATCCTCGCCCGCGACGCCGTTCAACTCCTACTGACGCCTTTCAACTCCACCCCGACGTCGCTTTGAACGATGGAACGACCCTCAGCCGCGCGCGTCCGAGCTGCTCCTGACGTGCCGCGGCGGCGCGGCGTCGATGCTCGTGACGCGGTGCGTCGACGACGTCTCGAAGGTGGGATCGATCGTGAAGGACGCGGAGGAGGTGCGCGCGTTGGTGGAGACCGCGGGGGGGTTCGAGCGCGCGGATGGCGACGCGGAGGGCGCGCCGCTCGACATGATCCCGCGCGAGGCGGCGTTTTACGGCGGCTCGGACGGCGGCGGCGGCGACGACGACGGCAACGACGAAGGAGGCGGTGCCGTCTCCGTCTCCTCGCGCGGTAGAGTGATCGCGTACGCCGAGGAGAAGAGCGACGGCGGCGTGGAGGTGGACTGGTCTCTCGTGCGCGTCGTCCACGGAGACGAAGCGCAGTAGTTTAGATCGAACCTTTTTACTTCAACTCTGCCACTTCTTGAAGAAATCGTTCCCTTTGTCGTCGACGATGACGAACGCGGGAAAGTCCTCGACCTCAATCTTCCACACCGCCTCCATCCCGAGCTCGGGGTACTCCAAAACCTCCACCTTCTTTATGTTATTCTGCGCTAAGATCGCGGCGGGGCCGCCGATGCTGCCGAGATAAAATCCTCCGTGCTTCTTACACGCGCGCGTGACTTGCGCGCTTCTGTTCCCTTTCGCGAGCATGACCAGAGACCCGCCGTTCGCTTGGAACGTTTCCACGTACGAGTCCATCCTTCCGGCGGTCGTCGGCCCGAACGACCCGGACGCCATAAATTCCGGGGTTTTCGCCGGCCCCGCGTAATACACCGCGTGGTTCTTCATGTACGCCGGCATCTCCTCGCCGGCGTCGAGTTTCTCCTTAATCTTCGCGTGCGCGATGTCCCTCGCGACGATCAGCGGGCCGGTCAACGACAGACGCGTGGACACGGAGCACGCGCTCAAGGTCTCGCGAATCGACGCCATCGGCGCGTTGAGATCGATCTTCACAACGGGCGTCTCCGCGTCGAGGTGCGACTCCGTGACGTCGGGGAGGTACTTGGACGGATCCGTCTCGAGCTGTTCCAGGAAGACGCCGTCTCTCGTGATCTTCCCGAGGACCTGCCGGTCCGCGCTGCACGAGACGCCCAGGCCGACGGGGCACGACGCGCCGTGCCGCGGGAGGCGAATCACGCGCACGTCGTGGACGAAGTATTTCCCGCCGAACTGCGCGCCGATGCCCATTCGCTGCGGGCCGTTCCGTACGAGCGAACGTCGGGGTGGAGTTGAAAGGCGTCAGATGGAGTTGAAAGGCATCGAGGTGTGTCGGGATTGAAAGCGAGGGGCGGGCGGAGAGACGCGCCGGGAAAAAACCTTAAGGATCGGCGTTCACCACGCCAACGGGGTCGTATGGGGACCAGTGTAAAGAAGAACGCGCCTGAGTCAACGCGTGAACCTTCTTCTCCAACTCCGCGTCCCGAAACGCCCGCCCGTGCGCGTTCCCCTCCGCGTGCAAGTTGTCGTAGTACCTCGCGCTCGCCAGCTTCACCGTCTTCAGGCACTGCTCCGCGCTGAGGCCGCCGACGACGAGCGCGAGATGATACGGCGGGCACGCCGCGGTTCCCAACGTCTTGATCTTCTCCTCTAGAAACTCCATCATTCGCGTCTCGTTCAGGAGCGCCTTGGTCTCTTGGTACAGGAACGTCTTGTTCGCGCTGCCGCCGCCTTTCGCCATGAACTGGAAGTGGTACTCGTCCCCGTCCGTCGCGATCAGGTCGATCTGCGCCGGGAGGTTGCTCCCGGTGTTCTTCTCTTCGTACATGGAGACGGGCGCGACTTGAGAGTACCTCAGATTCCGGCTCACGTAGACGTCGTAGACGCCCCTGCTGAGATGCGCCTCATCGTCGCCGCGCGTCATCACGCGGACGCCGCGCTTGCCCATGACGATCGCGGTGCCGGTGTCCTGGCACCCCGGGAGGACCATCCCCGCGGCGACGTTCGCGTTCTTGAGGAGCTCGAGCGCGACGAAGCGGTCGTTCTCGGACGCCTCCGGATCCTTCAGGATGTTAGCCAGCTGTTGAAGGTGCCCCGGGCGGAGCAGGTGCGCGATGTCCTTCATGCCCTCCGCGGCGAGGACCCGAAGCGCCTCGGGCTCGACCACGAGGACGTCCTTCCCGTCGAACGCCTTCTCTACGCTGACATGCGCGCTCGTGATCTTCCGCCACGGCACGTCCTTCGGCGACGCGGGCTCGAAGAGCTCCTGGTACGCGAACGGCGCGACGGTCGGCGCGGGCTTGGGCTTGGGCTTCTTCCCGGCGTCCGCCGCCATCGCGCGCGCGGAGGCGAGCATCGCGAACGACGGCGCGGCGCGCTGTTCGCGCGTCAGCGCGCGGAGAGATCGCCGCGCGACGTGGCGCAAGATGCCCGCCATCGCGTCGCGTGCGCGGCGCGGACCAGACTGACGAGGCCTAGTAGGGTTGACATCGCGTTCGATCTGACCGAAGCGTCGCCGCGCCGCGCGCGGAACTAAAAATCGCTTCGACGCTTCGACTTCTGCTCGGACGCGCGACGAGCGTTTTCCGCCCTCGTCGCGACGACGACGACGACGACGCGCGCGCACAACGCGCCGCACGTCGCGCGCGTCACCGCTCCCGCGACCTCGCAGCCTCCCCGAAACGATCGCACGATGCCGTTCGATCTCGTGGTGCGCGCGCGTCGCTCGCTCCGCGCGGACGACGCGCGAGGATCGCGCGTCGTCGCCCGTTCGACTCCCGCGACGAACGACGACGACGACGGCGACGTCGAAACGATCCTTGATCATCCTTTCCGTCGCGCGTCGCGCGACCTCCGAACACGACGCGTCGTCTCCGCCGCGTCGATCGAATCGCGCGCGCGCGCGCGCGCGTCGTCGTCGTCGTCGCCGCCGCCGCCCTCCTCGCGCGCCGCGACATCGAATCCATCGCGAGTGACATCCCCGCCCCGTCCCCGTCCCCGTCCCCGCAGACCGGCCGGTTCATCCCGGAGAAGTCCAACATCTGGCGCGACTGCGTCGACGGCTACCACGACTGGGTGAAGGAGCACATCGCCGAGGGCGCGCCGCTGGACGAGTCCGACCACTGCGGCGACCCGCCGATGCTCCTCGCCGCGGGGAACGGGCACACCGCGGTGTGCGAGCTCCTCATCAACGAGGTGCGCGCGATCGACCGACGCGACCGAGCGAACGAATTCGCCCAAGCCGCCGCGACCGACCGCCGTGACCGCCCGCCTTCGCCTTCCCCTTCCCCTCTCCCTCCCGCAGGGCGCGGACCTTCAGCAGGCCGGCCTCATGAAGGACACTCCCCTCGCGCGCGCGGCGAACAACGGCCACTACCAGTGCTGCAAGTTTCTCATCGAGCAGGGCGCGGAGGTGGACGCGCTCGACATCGGCGACAACACCGCGTTGCATTGGGCGGCGATGCGCGGCAACGTCGAGATCGTCAACCTGCTCTTGCAAAACGGCGCGGACAAGACGATCAAGAATAAGCAAGGGAAGATCCCCATCGACATGTGCCAGCCGGTGTGGTCCGAGGCGTGGAGATACACCCGCGAGATTCTCGTGTGAAAGAAACGCTTCAGCGGAGAACGTTACGAGACGAGCGTCGAGATTCCCGAGGCGAGCGAATCGTCTCCGACGTTTCTTTCGGCGATTGAAATTTTTCAGTTTGCGCGTTTCACGTTTCGTTTCGTTCACATCTCGCCGTACATCGTACGTTACTCTCGCATCTCTCTTCGTCGCGTCATCGCTCGCGTCATCCGTGCACGACGACCACGGGCATCGTCGCCTCGTCGATGAGGTACTTGGAGACGGACCCCGCGAGCCACTGTTCCCAAATCTTCTTCGGGTGATGCGCGACGATCAGCAGTTTCACGCCGCGTCGTTCCGCGATGTTCTTGACCTCCTCCGCGACGGGCAGCCACGTCGTGTCGAACACGCAGTCGAGCTCGATCGGCTGCGGGAACGGCGTCATCTCGTCCCCGGCGTCCGCCATGTCGCCTTTCGTCAGGGTCGGCGAAACCCCGCACCATCCTCTGACGCCTTTCAAAAATGTATCACGAACGAAATCGAAACTGAGCGAAGTGAACGTCCACTCACCGTGACGCGCTCTGAGCTTCTTGTATATCCCGTCCAGCATCTGCTCGTTCTGGAGCACCGCCGCGGCCCATAACGCCTCCTGCGCTTTCACGTCCATTGCGAGGTCGAAGATGTTCAGTCACGGTCGCCTACGACGGACGGGGAGGAGCGAAACGCGCGTCAAACATCGCGGGCGACGACGAGCGGGCGACGCACTCGCGACTGTCGCAACCAGTTCGGCGCCCAGGTGTCGTCGTACATCGGACGCGTCTCCCACAGACCGCCTTCCGGCGGTGCGGGCGACGCGTCCGCGTCCGAGACGTCGCTCCACACGTTTGGTGTGGAACTCCAGCCGCGAAGCGGGGAATCGTGCCAGTCGTAACTCTCCCCGCGTTTAGGAAGGGGATCGGACGACGGAAGCCGCGGGTCTTCGAGTTCCGACGACGACGCTCGCGACGACGAAGATTCCGATTTCGATCGCGGAGGCGCGGGCGTGTGGACGTGGTGGGAGGTCCCTATCTGTGGTTCAAGCCCCGCGATAATGTTCGGCGCCCCCGTGGTGGACGTCGGCAGCGGCGGCGTATCGACCGACACGTGCATGAGGTGCAGAAGATCGCCGCTGCGGCAGAGGTGCTCGACGGTAAACTCGACCGCGCGCTCGCTCTCTTTCGTGCCGTCTACGGCGACCATGAGATGTCGCGCGTACACGTAATCCCTCGCCTCGGGAGGGTAAAACTTGCTGTACCCGGTCTGGCCGCGAAAGTACGCGGAAGGCGATCGGTCCTGGTAGTCCGGCTCCGCTTTCCAGCCTGCGGCAGGGGTCGGGGTCGAGACGAACGAGGGAAACGCTCGGGGTCAGCGCGCGCGTTACGGGTACGCCGCGTCACGTCGCGTCGTCCGCCGCGATCGACTCGACTCGACGCGCACCGTATTCTACCAGGACGCGCGCCACGATCGGTCGGTCGCGGTTCGCGGCGACGCGTCTCTCGGACGCCTCCTTGGCCGCGGCCGTACCTTCTTCGCCCACCCTCGGCGGCGTCGGCTTTCCGGCTTCTCCTCCTCTCTCCGCCTCCTCCGCGGCGGCGGCGGCGGCGTCCTCGGCGGTCTCGTCCACGATCAGCAGCGCGTCCGGGTCCTCGTCCGCGCTTGAGAAGCTCACCGCGATGACGTCCTGGTCCTCGTCTTCGGAGTCGTCCGCGAGCTGCGGGTCGACGCGCGCCTTCTCCTCCGGGCTCGCTGCCGCCGCCGGCGCCGAAGTAAATTTCGACAGGTCGCTGAGCTTCTTCTTCCTCGGAGCTTCTTCGGCGTCGTCCGCGAGCTGCTCCGCGCGCGCGTCCGCGGTGTCCGCGCTTCTTCCCGGGCCGTCGCCGCCTCCCGCGGCGGCGGCGGCGGCGCTGACGTTCCACTCGTTGTCCGACGGGCGAGCGCGGACGACGACGCGACGACGGCGCGCGCGCGGCGCGGTCGTCGGCGACGTCGTCGAGAGCGTCGACGCCGGGCGAGCGAAGAGGGCGGCGCGCGCGGCGGCGACGGGCGAAGAAGAGGAGAGCGCGCGGACGCGCGCGACGCGGCCGCGCAGGGCGGCGATCGCGCGCGGCAGACACGACGGGACGGAAGCGGACATGGCGATGGAGAGCGGCGCGGCGCGGCGGCGTGTTAAGCGAAGCGAGCGGGGACGGAGTCGCGTCGTAGCTCGCTCGGCGAGTCCGAGAGGTTCCCAGTCCCGCGCAGTCGTGATTCTTTTGTGAACGTACTGTAACACCTCGCGTCGCATCGCAGTCGTAAGGATTCTATCGTAGTACACGTACGTAACGCCATCCCAATGACGGTTTACACATCCATCCCCCCCACCCCCCACCCCACGACGCCTCGCCCTCACCGCCCTGAACCCCCCTGCCTCGTCGCCGCGGCGTCGCGGCGCCCAACCTGACAGTTCCCGATGAGCCGCTCGAAAAACTTCACCCCCTGCAACGCGAACGTGACGTCGTCCTCGTGCACGGCCAGGCTCACCTTCCGCTGCCTGTCTTCCGCGCCCTTACCGAGCCGTAACAGCGTCTGATCCGCGAGGACGGCGCACACCTCGCTGAACTGCCCGCTGTTTATGCCCTTGATCGCGGTTTCCTTGCACAGAGACGAGTATTTATCGTGCAGCTCGCCGAGCTTAGTCTCTCTCGACCGCGACGCGCCGCCGCCGACGCGAAAGAGACGCACCGCCGCGCAGAGCACCATCTGCTGTTGCTGCGGCAGCGATCGCATCGTGTCCACGACCGGCGACGCGAACGACAGCGAGATGGCGCGCGCGACGTGCGAGATGCGCACGAGCGGTTTCGACTCGCGCGCCGCCTCCGCGGGGGTTTTCTCCGTCGCGACGCCCTCCGCCTCCGCCTCCGCCTCCGCCGCCGCCGCCGCCGCCTCGCGCGCGCACAGATCCACCGCGACCGCGCAGATGTTCAGCGCGCGGCGCATGTCGCCGGTCGCGGACGCCACCTTCCTGGAACACAGCTCGAGCCCGGCGTCTTCGAAACATTCCCACGGCAGCTTCGCGAGCCTCTGCGCGAGCAACAGCTTGAGCTGGTCCTTGTCGTACGCGTCGAATCGCACAACCTCCGGCTCGCACCCGCGCATCTTGAGCCTCGGGAGCGTCACCTCGACGAGGTTGATGTTGTTCGCGACGCCGACGACGACGCATCGCGACCCGGGGAGCGTGGGAAGGCCGAAGAGCTCGTACAGTATGCTCTGCGCCTTGCTCGCGAGCTGGTCCATCTCGTCGAGGAGGACGACGACCATGGGCTTCGCGGCGTCGTTGGCGCGACCCTTAAATCGCTTCCCGCCGCCGCCGTGCACGCCGTGCACGCCGTCGCCGGTGACGAGCGCTCGCAGCGTGGCCACCTCCGGGAGCTGGCTCAGGTCCGAATTCTCCGGGTTCCCCCCCGCGTCGGCAGACGCGCGCGCGAGCTCCGCGGGGGACACCCCGCCGAGGGCTTCGATGATCCTCGCGAAGACGTGCCGAGGCTCCGAGAGCGCCATGCAGTTCACCGCGGCCACGATCGGCCGCTCGCTCTTCGCGAGCTTCCCGACCCTGCCGCTGCCGTCGCCCCATCGGCGCACGGCCTTCTCCGCCTCGCCCACGGTGAGCGATTTCCCCGTCCCCGGAAGACCGCAGACGTACATCGAGGACGACTTTCTGTGCTTCAGCGCGGCGTGGATCGCGGCCATGACTTCCTTGTGCTCTCTCTCGCGGCACTTGAGCTCCCCGGGCGCGACGGACGTGTGCATCACCGCCTTGGCCTGCGTGACCATCCCGGGATCCGTGGGGTCCCACTGCGACGCGACGGCGAAGCGCCCGCGACCGGGCGCGGACGGCGCGTCGTCGTCCGCGGGGGAAACGCCCGCTCCCGAGCCGTTACCGTTACCGTTACCGTTACCGTTACCCCCCGCGCCGGCGGTCCACGCGCCGCCGAGGTGCGCGGTCCTCGCCGCGAACTCCTCCGCGCCCGGGTCGTTCGCGTCCGCCTCGTCGTCGCTCGGCGTCCCGAGGACGCGGAGATCGCCGTACTCGTCGTCAGACGTCGGCTCCTCCTTGATGGCCACCGGCGCGCGCCGGTGCATCGCGACGTTGCCGAGCGTGCGCGGGACGCGCATGCCGCGGCCGTCGTCGCCGCCGTCGTCGTCGTCGTCGTCGTCGTCATCGTCGTCGTCGTCGCCGCCGCCGCCGCGGCGGCGCTTGTCCCCGCGACGGCCGTCCACCGCGCGCATGACCTCGTCCGCGTTGGTCGTCGCCGCGGCGAGCGCGCCGCCGCGTCCGCCGCCGAGCTTGAGCTTCCGCGAGATCTCGTCCGCGCGCTTCGCCGGCGACGCGGGGTCGTTCGACGCGCTTTTTCGCCGCTCTGCCGCCTGCGCCTGCGCCGCCCTCGAGAGGTTCGCCGCGGCGGACCGGAGCATCACCCGCAGCTCCTTGGCGTCCGCGCACGTCGTCTCGAACCCGGAGATGCGCTCGTACTCCAACGCGAGGTCCTTCGCGCTCAGCTTGGCGTTGGCGACGATGGACTCAACCTCCACCTCGAGCGCCCTCGCTTTTTGCGGGGTGAGCTTGGCGCGGTCCACGGCCGCCGCGCGGTTCTTCAGCTTCGCGGCGTCGTGAATGGAAAGCATGCCCTCGACTTGGACCGCGCCGTCGTCGTCTTCGGACGCGTCCTCGGAGTCTTCAGACGCGTCCTCGGAGTCTTCCTCGGAGTCTTCCTCGGCGTCTTCCTCGGAGTCCTCCTCCGCCGCGGCGGTCTTCTTCGGCTTCTTCGCCGCGGGCGCGCCGCCGCCGCCGCGCTTCTTCCGGCTCGCCGTCGCCGTCGCCGTCGCCGTCGCCGTCGCCGTCGCCTTCGCCTTCGCCGGCGCCGCCGCCGGCGCCGCCTTCCGCTTCGTCCCGGCGGCGGCGCCCGCGCCCGCGCCGTCCTCGAACGTGACGCGCGGCGCCTTCTTCTTCGTCGATCGCGAGGAGGACGCGTCGACGAACAGCGCCTTGGCGTACGCGACAACCTCTCCGCGCGACCGGAAGCGCGTTTTGCCGCCAAACTGCGACGTGAACGCCTCCGGCGCGTTCTTCGGCGGCTCCGGCGCGATGTAATACTTATCCGTCTGAAACGCCGTCTCCCCCGTCTGCCTCGTCTTGATCTCGACGCTCCAGCCGCGGTTCAGCGTCACCCCGAGCTCGTCCTTCACGTGCGCGTAGACTTGCTTCAGCGCCTCTTGTTCCTTAGCGCTCTGCCCCGTGGGCGGCGTGGGCACGCGGGGCTTGGCCTCGCGCCGCGCGAGCGCGGGCGTGTGCGTGGAGAGCACGACGGCCCGCTCAGGGTTCCGCTCGCTCTCCCGCTGCGCGCGCTCTCTCGCGCGCGCCGCCGCATTCGCCGCCTCTCTCGCGCGCGCCGCCTCTCGCTCTCTCGCGGCTTTCGCGCACGCGGCTTCCCTTTCCCTCGCGGCGGCTCTAACTTTCGCGTCCCGCTCCTCCCTCGCCTTTTTTCTCTCCTCTTTCTCAGCTTCGCGCTCCGCCACCGCCGCCTTCTCCGCGGCGCGCGCGCTGCGTCGCGGCGCGTCGTCGTCGTCCGCGCCGTCGTCCGCGGCGCCGGCGAAGACCGCGGCGAGGTTGCGTCGCTCCGCGGGGGCGTCGCGCCGCGGCAGTCGGTCGATGAGTCCGAGCTTCAGCTTGAAGTGGTCCACGACCTCGCCCGGGGAGCAAAACTTGTCTCCCTCCGGGGAGATGAACCGTTTGCGCGTCTCCGTCGGGTTATCGCTGGACTTTATCCAGCGCACTTTCCAGTCCGCGGGCAGCGCCGCGCCGGTGTCCGCCTCGACGCGCGCGGCGAGATCTCTCAGCGCCACCTCCTCGCGTCCGGCGCGGCGCTGCTCCGTCTCCGTCGCGTTCGGGTCCTCGTAGATTTGCCCGCTTCTCGACCGTCGCAGGTACGTGCCGTTTTCCTCCAGGCTCGGGTCCACGCCCGCCTCTTCGAGCTCGCGGAAGTGCTGCACCACGAGCGCGGCGCTGCTGTAGCGCTTCCCGTTGGGACCGAAGAATCGCTTCCGCGTCTCCGACCGCCCGCCGCTGCACGTCGACACCCACTTCACCGCCCACCCGGGGGTGAGGCCCTTCCCCGTCGCCTCTCGAACTTTGGCGTCGAGCTCGGTCCACGCCGCCGCCTCTCGCTCGGCTCGACTCGCGGCGTTTTCCGGGCTACCTTGCGGCGATTGCCCGCGCTCGACGACGCCGTACTTGGCCGCCTCCTCGGGGTGCTTCAAGAGGTATTCGATCAGCGCGGACGGGCCTTTGAACCGGTGCTTCCTCCCGGGCGAGTAGATGTGCAGCTTGGGCTTCACCCCGGGGGTCTCGCTGTGGTCGTATTCAACCTTCCAGCCGACGGAGGCGATGTCGAGCCCAGCCTTCTTGCGGACGTTCCTCGCGAGGTCCTTCAGGTACGCCGCGGTCTTCGCGTCGGCGTCGTCGTCGTCCGCCGCGGCCTCCTCCTCCTCCTCCTCCTCCTCCTCGTCGAGCGAATCCAGCGTCGGGGGCTCATCGTGCGCCTCCGCGGGGGGGAGCGCCGCGAGCTTCGTCGGCAGCCGCGCCGGAGCCGGCGCCGGTTCGATCTCCGCCGCCGGCGCCGGGAGCGCGAGCGTGGGCGTGGACCCCTGCGACGCCTCCGCCGCCGCCGCCGCCGCCTGCGCGCGCAGAAGCCTCTTCTTATCCTCGAGCGCTCTCTTCGCGGCGGCGGTTTGCGCCTCCGCCGCGGCTTTGATGGCTTCGAACTCCTCCTCCGCCTCGAGCTCGGCGAGGTCCGCGGCCACCTTCGCGGCTCTCGCGCGCGCCGCCGCGGCCGCGGCGGCGGCGTTTGCGGCGGCCGCCTCCGCCTCCGCGGCGGCGGCGCGAAGCGTCTTCGCCTTGACGTGCGTGATGGCGTCCTTGTCGCCTCTGAGCTTCTTTCCCGGCGCCGCCGGGTCGTAAAACGTCTTCACCTCCTTGCCCGCGTCGTCTTCCCACGCCACGCGCCAGCCGTCCTCGAGCTCGACGTCGAGCTTGATCTCGATCTTTCGCCTGAGCTGCTCGAGCGCTCTGGCGTGCTCGCTCGCGGGCTTCGCGATCGTTTGGGTCGGCGCGGCGGCGGCGTCGGTCGTCGTCGTCGTCGCGTCGATCTCGTCGTCGCCGTCCTCCTCCGTGGGCGGCATCGGCAACGACGCCGGCGCCGCCTGCGTCGGGGCGATCATCTCCTCCTCCGACTCGTCGTCGTCGACCTCGTTCGCGTTCGCGTTCGCGTTCGCGTTCGCGTCGACGTCGTCGTCGGTAACGCGCTGACGCGTCGCCGCGAGCGATGACGATCGCGCGCGCGCTCGTCCCGGGCTCTGCAGCGTCGCCGCCGCCGCGCTCGCGATCGCGCTCGCGCTCGCGATGCCGCGCGGGGAGACGCGACGCGGCGCGTTCGTCGCGCCGCGCATCACCTCCGCGTCCGCCGCGGCCGGGGATGACAGCGCGCACGGGCTCTTCGCCATGACGACGCCGCCGGTCGCGCGCGCGTTCGGATCGGAACGGATCGGATTTCCCGCCGAGCGCGCTTCTTGGCACTCGCTGCGTTCTTCTCTCGGAAGGACCCGCGTCCGCGCGCGCGCGCGTCCTCGGCTCGCTCGCCTTCGCGCGTCGCGCGCCGCCTCGCGCGCGCGGTGTTCGCTCGCGACGTGCGCGAGGGTTCCTCGCGCGCGTTCGCCGTGTCCGCGGCGCGCTCGTCTGTGCCGCGCCCCGCGCTCGCCCGCGCGGCAATCGGGGAGGGCGCGAAAGTCGCGCCTAACAAGCGAAAAAAACTGCGTTCGGTTTGAATTTTTTCCGCCGCGAAGGCGGGAAAACGATCGTCGACGGTCGGTCTCCTCGCGCGCGCGAAACGCGAAACCGAAATCTAGCTAGGTCATCGACCGAGACTAATTGCCCCTACGGATTCGGCGACGCGTTGACCGGTGATTTTCGACCGCGCTCGCGAGCGGATCGTCGACCGCGAAGCGCGGTCAATTTTCATCGATGCGAAGTCGCGGCACCCCGCGCGCGTTTCCGCGGCCGGCGCGAGATCTCGAGTGGATAGATGCGCTGACATGGCCGCGGAAAAAGGGCAAGATGATGACGCGACGGACGCGCCGACGCTTCGGCATTGCGACGCGCGCTCCGCCACGACGCACATCATGTCGGCTCACGCGACATCGACGATCATCACGAACGCGCTCGCGTCGCGCGATCGCGCGCGCGCGCCGCCGCGACGGACGCGCGCGCGCGCCGCGACGCGCGCGGACGCTTCGTCGCCGCGAATTCAACAAAACCGCCGCGCCGTCGTCCGCGTCGTCCGCGCGCCCCGCGACGTCTCTCGCCGCGTCGCGACCGGGCACGTCTTCACGACGCCCGCGGAGGAGCTCAACGCGGTCATCGCGGACGCGCGCGAGGCGCTCTTCGACGCGCGCGAGGCGATCGCGATGGCGGGCGCGAGCGAGCAGGAGGCGCTCGCCGCGTTCGGCGAGCGACGCGACCAACATCCCACGACGATCAACGCGCACGGCGAAGAGATCGACGCGTACCGCGTCGAGACACTCGACGAGGTCGCCGCGCGAGTCGCGCGCGAGATCGCGGACGTCGACGCGAAGACGGAGGCGTACGTCCAGGCGAAGAACCTCGCGCTGGAGCAGGCGTACGCCGCGGAGGTGGCGCGGCGCGAAGCCAAGGCGGCGTCGATCGCAGCCGCGGAGGCGGCGATGGCGGACGCGGACGTCCTCGAGCGTGAGAAGCAGAACGAGGCGGTCGCCGAGGCGAAAGCGCTCGCCGCGGAGGCGCGCAGGGTCAAGACGCGGCTCCACGCGGAGCAAGCGAAGAAGGCGGCGGAGAAGGCGGCCGCGAGCGCCGCGCGAGAGGCGGCGAAGCACGAGAAGCTTCAGGCGGAAGCCGCCGCCGTCGCCGAGGTGGAGCGCGCGCGATTCGCCGAGGCGGAGCGCGAGCGCGTCAAGCAGGAGCTCATCGCGGCCGCGGCGGAGGAGAAAGACAAGCTCATCGCGGAGCAAAAGTCGCTGATGATCGCCGCGGAGGCCAAGGCGAGACAAGAGGTGGCGCTCGCCGCGGCGGCGCAGGCGGAGGAGGCGAGGCTCCAGGCGGAGGCGGCGCAGCGCGCGCACGAGGAAGCGCTCGCGGCGCAGGCGAAAGCCGCGCAAGCCGCGGCGTGGATCGCCGCCGCGGAGGAGGAGGACCGCGTCGCGAGAGCGGCGATCGCGGAGCGGAAGAGGCTCGAAGAAGCGGCGATCGCGGAGCGGAAGAGGCTCGAAGAGCTGGACGCGCGGGCCAAGGTGGACGAGGCGCTCGCGCCGATGGCGAAAATGGCGAAGATGGCCGCCGACGCGGAGGCGCAGGCGCTGAAATTGCGACGCGAGATCGAGGCGTCCAGGGCGGCGCCGCGGCCGAACCGGGTGAAGATCGCGCGCCCGGACGACCCGTCGATCGTGAAGGGGATGGCGAAGGACGCCGCCGCGAAGAAGGTGCCGGGCGGCGGCGGCGTGGAGTCCACCGTCAAGAAGATCGCGAAGAAGATCGCGGGGAAAGGGCGAAGAGACGCGGCGAAGAAACCCGTCGCCGCCAAAGCCGCCGCCGCGATCGACGCGTCGAACAACATCGTGTCCGACGACCCCGCGCCGAACGACGCCGTGAACGTCGACACGAAGACGATCGACTTCTACGACATGTCAGACACCTTGACGCCGTACGTCGAGGCGTGGGAGTGGCAGAAAACGCTCGTGGACGCGCGGTTACGATCGCTCGACCCGAAGAACGCGGAGCACGAAGTCGCCGAGGCGAAACGCCGAGGCGACCCGCCGCCGATCTTCCAAGACCGCGACTGCCTCATCCTCGTCCAGCACCCGCCCGTGGTCACGCTCGGGACGGGTTCCACCTCGGATAACCTCAAGTTCGACCCGGAGGACGTCAACGCGCCGTTCGCCGTGCACAGGACCGAACGCGGAGGCGAGGCGACGTATCACGGCCCCGGACAGCTCGTCATCTACCCGGTCTTCAACCTTCGCGAGCACCAGACGGATCTGCACTGGTACATGCGATCGTTAGAGGAAGTCGCGATCAAAGCGATGCGAGAGCTCGGCGTGGAGAACCCCGGGAGGGTCGAGGGGCTCACCGGCGCGTGGGCGAACGTCCCGCCGAGCGGCGCGCAAGAAAAGGAAGCCGCGTCGACGCCGCTCGCGGAGAAGCCGCACAAGGTGGCCGCCATCGGCGTCCGCGCGCGTCGGTGGGTCACGTACCACGGCATGGCGTTCAACGTGTGCCCGGATCTGAACGACTTCACGTCCATCGTGCCGTGCGGGATCGGCGATCGCCCGGTCGGTTCGATCGCGCAGCTGCTCGCGAAGAGGGAGGGGATCGTGAGCACGGAGGAGGGGAGTTACGGCGGCGGCGGCGACGGCGGCGGCGAAGTCTTTGAGGACGCGGCGCTGATGGCGACGTCCAAGAGCGCGCTGCTGAAGGCGTTCGAGAGCGTGTTTAAGGTTGACCTGAACAAGCGCGGCGGGCCGCCGCCGCTGCGCGCGCTCAAGGCGGGGGACAAGATCAAGTGCGACAGCTGTCGGTACCTCTGCTGAAGAAGAAGGCGCCCGCCGCCGCGGCTCGATTTTTTGGGGGGTCGGTCCCTCGTCTGTACTGTACGCAACTCTTGCTTGCCCTGGCTATTACGTGTATTACAATCATATTCATCCGTGCATCGTATCGCGCTCGCTAATCACCAGATGTCCACGCGCTCGTCGTCCGCGCGATAGAGCCCGTCGCCCTCTTTCACGCCGAACGCGGCGATGAACTCCGGCATGTTGCTCACGGTGCCGTTGACGCGAACCTCCGGCGGCGCGTGCGGATCGATCGCGATGTACTTCGCCGCGAGCGCGGGCGTTATGTTCTGCCGCCACACCGTCGCCCACGAGTAGAAGAACCGCATCGCGGAGTCCTCGGGAAAGTTTTCCGGCGCCGCGGACGGGTGCTCGCCCTCGCCGACGTACGTCTTCCACGCGCGGTGCGCCAATCGCAGCCCGCCGAGGTCCGCGATGTTCTCGCCCTGCGTCAGCTCGCCGTTCACGTTCCGACACGCGCACGCTTTCGTCGCGACGCTTCGTATCCCAGGCTTGGTCAGCGAGAACGGCATGGACTTCTCCTCGCACGCCTCGTCCTGCGTGTGCACGACGGCGTCGTTCGCCTGCTTCACCATGACGCTCGCGCGCGTCACGAACTCTTCCGCGTCCTCCGCCGCCCACCAGTCGTTCATGTTCCCGCTCGCGTCGAACTTCCTGCCTTGGTCGTCGAACCCGTGCGTGATCTCGTGCCCGATCACCGCGCCGATGCCGCCAAAGTTGATCGCGGGGTCGGCGGCGGCGTCGAAAAACGGCGGCTGCAAAATCGCCGCGGGGAACACGATCTCGTTCAACATCGGGTGATAGTACGCGTTCACCTGCTGCGGCGCCATGAACCACATCTCTCGGTCGACCGGCGCGTTCATGCGCTTCAGCTCTCGCTTGTGCTCGAACGCCTTGCACGCGAGGACGTTCGCGTAGTACGGCGCGGAGGCGTCGATTGCGAGGTCGGCGTAGTCGATCCACTCGTCCGGGAACCCGATCTTCACCCTGAAGCCAGCCATCTTTTCCAACGCGCGAGCCTTCGTCGCTTCGGACATCCACGGCAGCTCTCTCAGTCGGTCCTCCACCGCGGTCCGCACGGCCGCGACGAGCGCGACCGCCGCGGTCTTCGCGTCCGCGGGGAAGTGCTTCTCGACGTATTTCTGCCCGACGAGCTCGCCGATGAGGCCGTTCGCGTGCGACACGACGCGCTTCCACCGCGGCTTGAGCTCTTTTTGGCCGTTCAGCTCTTTCCCGAAGAACGCGAAGTCCTCGTTCACGAAGTCGTCGGACAAAAAGTCCGCGGCTCTGCACGCGGCGTGGAACGTCGCGTACGCCCTCAGCGCGTCCTCGTCCGCGGCGTCGGCGCCGAGCGCGGCGTCGATCGCGGCGTTCAACGCGGCGACCGAAGAAACGTTGACCTCTCCCGGGTCTTCTTTCCCGAGCGCGTCAAAGTACGCCTTCCAATCGAACTTGACGTCCCCCGTTCCCGCCGGGAGCTCCGCGACGGACGCGAACTTGTTGTACGTCTTCTCCGCGTCGCGGCGCTCCGCGGGCGTGAGGTGCGCGGTCGCGAGCGTAGTTTCAAACTTCAGCACCGCTTCCGCGGCGGTCTCAGGGCCGTTCCATACAAAGCGACGTCGGGGTGGAGTTGAAAGGCGTCAGATGGAGTTGAAAGGCGTCGAGGGCGGGCGTTGAAAGCGATGGGTGGGCGGAGAGATGCGCGGGACAAAGTCCTTAAGGATCGGCGTTCACCACGCCGACGCGGTCGTATGGGGACCAGTTACCAGTGTATAGAACGCACCTCGGCGACGGCGGCGTCTTCGTATTCGCCGCCGACGAGCGTCAGCATCTTCGCGACGTGCGCGACGTACTTGGCGCGCAGCGCGACGCGATCGGGGTCCGCGCTGAGGTAGTAGTCGCGGTCCGGCAGCGCGACGCCGCCCTGCGCGATGCCCACGATGGACCACTCGCTGTTCTTCTTGTCCGGCGTGTCACCGACGCCGAAGAGCGACGAGACGCCGAAGACGTGCATCTCCGCGATCGCGACGGCGAGCGCGTTCGCGTCCTTCGCCGCGGCCGCGGCGGCGAACTCGCGCGCGAGCTTCAGCGTCGGCGCGAGCGCGGCTCTGGAGTCTTGCTCCGCCGCGCGCATGCCGCTCGCGAGGAACGCGCCGCCCTTGTCGCCGTCGCCCGCCTCCTCGAGGCAGATCTTCGTGTTCTCCAGAGCGGCGTCGTTGAGCATCTCGAACGTGCCCCACCGACCGTACGCCGCGGGAACGGGGTTCGCGTCGAGCCACTCTCGGTTGACGTGCGCGTAGAGGTCATCTTGCGCGCGCGCGGGCGCGCCGCCTTCGGTGCCTTTTCCCATCAGGTGTCGCGGTGCGCGATCGACTCGTCGTCGAGCTCGCGTTTCAGATCTCGTCGTTGTTCGAGTTGACTGCTCCGTAGTTCGGCATTGCGTCGCATCGCGACGGGCGCCGGCCGAGCGTCGCCCGTCGCGGCGTCGAGGTTCGTCGCCGCTCTTCTCCCCAGCCGGCGACATGCCAAACGCCGCCGAAGGCGCGGCGCCTCGCGTGCCGAGTTACCACGACGCGTGCGACCCCGCGACGTACGACGACGCGCTCGCGGCGAAAGCGTCGTCGCTCGCGACGCGATTCGCGCCTCTGCTCGCGCGCGACGACGACGACGACGACGCGGTGATGCCCGAGGTGTTCGCGTCGCCGCGGAGCCACTTTCGATCGCGATGCCGCTTTCAAGTCGCGCGCGCGGAGGGCGCCGACGGCGCGCTGAGCTACCGCATGTGGGACGGAGGGAAGCCGTCCGTGATCGTGTCGACGTTTCCGATGGCGCTGCGGCGCGTCAACGAGGTCATGCGCCTGCTGCTCGGCGCCCTGCAAGAGGGCCTGGACGCCGCCGCCGCCGGAGGCGGCGGCGGCGCCGGTCGCGACGACGTGTTGACGACGGGGTTGGAGGCGGCGCACTTTCTCGCCGCGAGAAGCGCGAGAGGCGGCGTCCTCGTCACGCTCGTTTATTCCTCGCCGATCGACGCGGCGAGGTGGGTTCCCGCGGCGACGGCGCTCCGGACGCGGCTGGCGTCGGCGCTCGAGCGCTCTTCTCCCGCCGCCGCGGACGAAGAAGACGAATCGCCGCCGCCGCTTCATCTCCTCTCGGAAGACGAATCGGCGCGACTCCGCGTGAACGTGCTAGGCCGCAGCAAGGGCGTCGCGCTGTCCGCGCGCGTCGTCCCCGTCCCCGGCGCTGCGGGCGACGCGTCGCCGTCGCCGTCGCGCCCCGGAGAAACGTACGTCGTCGAGACGTTACGTCTCGACGACGGCGACGCGTTCGCGTATAAACACGCGGAGGGCGCGTTCAGTAACCCGAACGCGTGGATGGCGGAGCACACGCTGACGTGGCTTCGGAGCTGCGCGCGCGCGATCGCGGCGGAGAGAGGGGGCGCGGGCGCGTCGCTGCTCGAATTGTATTGCGGATGCGGGAACCACACCGTCGCGCTCGCGGGGATGTTCACCCGCGTCGTCGCGGTGGAGATCAGCGAGGAGCTGTGCGACGCCGCGAGGGATAATTTGCGGCGTAACGGCATCGAAGAGGGCGTTTCTATCGTCCACGCGCCCTCGGCGTCGGTCTCTCGCGAACTTCTCCGCGGCGGCGGCGGCGGGCTCGGGCTCGGGCTCGACGCCTTCGACGTCGTCCTCGTGGACCCCCCCAGGGCCGGCCTCGACGCCGACACGCTCGCGCTGGTGAAACGGTTCGAATACGTGCTGTACATCAGCTGCGATCCCGCGTCGTTGGCGCGCGACGCGATGGGCGGGGAGGAGGGAAACGGAAACGGAAAAGGAGGAGGGACGCTGCGGTTGTCTGACACACACGACGTCGTGAAGTTCGCCGTCTTCGATCACTTTCCGTACACCCGGCACGCGGAGGTGGGCGCGTGTTTCGCTCGGCGGCGTCCAGACGGCCGGTCGCGCCGTAGTCTATGATCGATATTATTAGCATCTAGTAGCATCGCCTATCACTCACACCTTCAACTATCGCGTGAACCTCACGCTCTTCTCCGGTACTTTGCGCCGCACGAACCTCAGCATCGCGCGCAGCGACGTCGCGGCGTCGTTAACCGCCGCTCTCACGGCGGCCGGATGCAACCTCTCGCGCGTCTGCGTCTCGCGCTCCGCGTCGAGCTTGTTCCCCTCCGCGTCGTACCCGCCCGCGCCGACGCCAGCATCGGACGCCTCCCGCGCTCGGCGCTCGTCCGCGCGCGTCACCGGCAGCGCGAAGACGAACCCGTCCCACGCATAGACGAGGACGCGCGACGCGGCGGCGTCGTCGTCTCTTTCGTCGCCGCCGTCTCTTTCGTCGCCGCCGTCGCCTAACGCGATCTCAAACCCGACCGCGCCGCCGCCGCGCGCCAACGCGATCGCCGCGCGCGTCGCCTCGACGAGCCCGTCCAGCGCTCTCCTCGGGAGGATGTCGTCCGTCGACGCCGCGCCGGCTTCGAACGACGCTGCGGCGCGTTCCAACGCGTCCCCGGCGACGCGGTGCACAAACTGGACGCGCCCGACGTCCGCCGCCGTCAACGCTCCAAACGCGGGCGTTACTTTCTTACCACCGCCGCCGCCGCCGCAGCAGCACAGCCACCCGCCGTGCGCGGCGACGACGTCCGCCGCGCTCCCCTTCCGCGTCGACGCCTCCTCCTCCTCCTCCTCGTCGTCGTCATCGACGACGAACGACGCTCTGGAGACGCCGCCGACGCGAACGCCGCTCCCGCGCGGCGGCGCCTCCACCGGCGCGACGACCCCGAACGCGTCGGACATCGCGACGTACGCCCACCGCGACCTGAACCCGAGCGACTTCATCATCTCCCGCGCCCTCTCCTCGCACGCGCGGTGGAAGAGCGCGTGCAGGTCGGACGTGAACGGCAGTCTTCGCCCGGGCGTCGGCCCGCCCGGCGCGTCCAACGCCGCGGCGTGCTTGCGAAGGAACGCGGCGAGGACGCCGCGCGCGAGCGAGGACGGGATCGCGTCGCCGAGCGCGGGCGCGGAGAAGACGACGACGAGGACGCCGCGCGCGTCGTCCCTGCGGAAGTGCATGACGACGTCGTTCAGCGACCAGCGCTCGAGCGCCATCGGCGAGCCGTCTTCGCCGTCTGCTTCGTCGCCGTCGCCGTCGCCGTCGCCGTCGCCCGGAGGACGCATCTCCTGCGCCTGCGCGTCGATGGCGAACATGAGCCCCGCGAAGTGCATCGCCGCGGGGTCGGACGGGTGGCTGACGTACACCGACGCGTCGGCATCGTCGTCGTCGTCGTCGTCGTCGCCTCCCGCCGATCCCGCCGCGTCGTCGTCGTCGTCCGCGGGGCGTTTCACAATCGCGTTTTCCGTGGGGAGTCCAAAGTCCGGGAGGTACGCTCGCGCGTAGAGACACGTCCCCGTCCGCGTGGAGACGATCAAGACGCCGTTCATGGCCGCTCGCGCGTCGCCACCCCGCGCGTCGACCGCGGGGCGGCGTCTCGTGCGCCCCTCGTTTGACCGTCGACGACGAGATTTTCAATTCGTCTTCGCGCGGCGCGTTGCGTTGACTCACGTCAGCGTCAGGTCGACGAGCGAGAGCGCGACGCGCGGCGGTCGAGGCACGCGGCGCGCGCGCGATGATGCGCGCGCTCCCCACCGCGACGGCGACGCTCAGACGCGCGCTGCGCGTCTTCAGCGCGTCGCCGCCGCGCGCCGCCGCCGGCGGCGGCGGCGGCGACGCGCGACGACGACGTCACCGTCTTCCTCGCCGTCTCCACCTCCGAGGGTGGTCCGCGGCCGCGGCGTCGTCGCACGCCGCGACGGCCTCCTCCTCCTCCTCCTCCTCCTCCTCCGCGGACGACGCGCGCTTCATGTCCATCGCGATCGAGGAGGCGAAGCTCGCGTCGAGACGGCTCGAGGTCCCCGTCGGCGCGGTCCTCGTGCGCGCGTCCACGGGCGAGGTGCTCGCGTCGCATCACAACACCGTCGACGAGGAGGACGACCCGACCGCGCACGCGGAGCTGAAGTGCATCCGCGACGGCGCGAAACGCCTCGGGGGCTGGCGTTACCTCGCCGAGACGACGCTGTACGTCACCCTGGAGCCGTGCCCGATGTGCGCGGGCGCGGTGTTGAACGCGCGGCTCGGCGAAGTCGTGTGGGGCGCGCCGAACCCGCTCATCGGCGGCGACGGAAGCTGGCTGCCAATCATGGGCGACGGCGGCGGCGCCGACGTGGCGGAAGCTGACGTGGACGAACCAGAAGACGCCGTGCGTTCGTGTTCAATCCCCGGCGGCGGCGGGCCCGTTCGACCGCACGCGTTCAAGCCGACGCTCGTCGTGCGAAGGCGCGTGCTCGAGGAGGAGTGCGCGGCTTTGATGCGTTCGTTCTTTCGGGAACGGCGAGACGCGAGCAAGGCGGCGAGGGAGGTCGCGCGAGCAGAGGCGGAGGACGCGGACCCGCCGCGGACGTCGTCGTAGGCGGGAGGAGGTTGTTTAGTAGGTCGTTTAGGTTCTTCTATGTGTAGACTACGTGTAGGTTCGCTCGCGCCGTCGATCGCTACGCTAGGGTCGCCGCCGCCGTCGTCGTCGTCGTCGTCTCGTCCTCACGTGAAGTCTTGCTCGAGCTCGTGGGGTTGTATCGGGCGCTTCAGCGGCACGACGCTCTTCTTCTCCACGTCCCTCGGCAGCGCTTTCCGCATGTCCAGCGCGTCCTCCTCGCCCATGTAGTAATTCAACACGCGGCGATACACGACGTATCCCATGCCCTCGTACATCGCGATCGCGTTGACGTTCGATCGCCGCACGAACAGGTCGACGAAGTAGCCGTCGTGCACCTTCTCGCTGACGTCCTCGAGCTCGCGCATGAGCTTCTTCGCGAGGCCCATCCGGCGATAGCTCGGCGCGACGGTCACCGCGGTGACGTGCCCGTGCCACCGCTCGCCTCTTCCCTCCGCCTTGCCCATGACGTAGCCCGTCGGCGCGCTGCCCCCGGGCCCCTCCGCGGTCGTGAAGTATTCCGGCCATCGCGCGAGGTAGCTCAGGTAGAAGTTCAGGTTGAACGTCTCCGTGAGCGCGTCCGTGTTGACGTCGTTGTACGCGAAGAGGTCGTCGCACGTGAACGGGCGCATCGTCGTCATCGCGCCGCGCGCGCGCGGTGACCCTGAGAAGGCGGCCGCCGCGCGGGCTGATCTGATCTGATGGCTCCAAGAAAAAAAAACCCGACGCGACGCGCGGGGCGCGCGGGGCGCGCGGCGCGGGAAAAAAAATAAGATGTCTTCAGTTGACATCGCGCGCCTCGTCCTCCGTCCGTCCGTCATGTCCGACGCCGAGATCGAGTCCGAGCCGACGAGCCCATGGCGGCTGGACGGCTACCGCGCCGTCGTCACCGGCAGCACGAAGGGCATCGGCCTCGCGACCGCGCGCGAGTTCGTCGCCCTGGGCGCTTCCGTCCTGATCGTCGGGCGAGACATCGAGTCCGTCCTCGACGTCGTGAACGGCGAGTTCGTCACCGGCGCCGCGCACGCGTTCGCGGGGGACATCTCCACGCCCGCGGGGAGAGCCGAGCTGGTGGACGAGGTCGCCGCGCTGTGGCCGGACGGGATCGACATCCTGGTCAACAACGCGGGGACGAACGTGCGGAAGGCGGCGCTGGACGCGACCGACGAGGAGTACGATCGCATCATGGATCTGAACCTCCGCGCGACGTACGAGCTCTGCAGGGCGCTGCACCCGGCGCTGCGAAACGCGCCGAGCGGGCGACCGACGATCGTGAACGTCGCGTCCGCGGCGGGCGTGCAGAGCACCGGCAGCGGCGCCGCGTACGCGATGAGCAAAGCCGCGGTGATTCAGCTCACGAAGACGCTCGCGTGCGAGTGGGCGCCGCGCGTTCGCGTCAACGCCATCGCGCCGTGGGTGACGTGGACGCCGCTGTTAGAGAACACGATCGACGCGGACGCCACGGGGCATCAGCGCGAGAGTTTACGGAAGGCGGAGCGCGCGACGCCGCTGGGGAGAGCGGCGCGCGCGGAAGAGATGGCGGCCGCGATCGCGTTCTTCGCGATGCCGGCGTCGAGTTACGTCACGGGTCAGACGTTGAGCGTGGACGGGGGGTTGCTCGTGGAGGGGTTCGCGGGCGCGTGCGTGGACCGAGGAGAGGGGGAGTGAGCGGGGGGCGCGGTGGGAGGGAGGGGAGGGGAGGCATCCTTTCTCGCATCGTGAAAAGCGACGACGACGACGAAGATTCGCGCTCGACTACTCGAAAGTACGAAGGTACAGTACAACAGAACGGTTCGTTCGCAAACGATTCGCTCGCTCGCGCCCGCCTAACTCGCGGTCTCCGTCTCCGCCCGCGTCGGCAGCGGCGACCCGTCCGCTCCCCCCTCGCCCCCGATCGCGGCCAGCGCCTCCGCGTGCCCCTCCGGCGCGTCCGGTAGCGCCTGGTCGTCCTCCCTGAGGGTAATCGTCCATACGGGCGAACGTCGGGGTGGAGTTCAAAGGCATCAGAAGCGGAGTCGAAAGGCATCGAGGTGTATCGGGATTGAAAGCGAGGGGTGGGAGGAGAGAGACGACGACAAACGTCCTTAAGGATCGGCGTTCATCACGCCGACGCGGTCGTATGGGAACCAGTGTGAGATAGAACGCGCCTGAGGTAGCTGGGCACCTCCCCCGCGCCGACGGCTTCCTCCTCGAGCATCAAGTCCTCGAGCGCGTCCAGCTCGTCCATGAGCTCCTCCTCGTCGATGTCGTCCGGGACGTTGTAGTTCCTTCCCATCATCTCGCTGATCTCGTTGGACTGGTCCATCAGGTCCGCCATCTCGAGGTTTAAGTCGTCGATCGCGTCGACGTCGAACGCTTTCGACTTGAACGCCGTCTTCAGCTCTTCGGGTCGAGGGTCCATACAGGCGAACGTCGGGGTGGAGTCGAAAGGCGTCAGAAGCGGAGTTGAAAGGCGTCGCGGTGTGTCGGGATTTAAACCGTGGCGTGGGCGGAGAGAAACGCCGGGACAGAAAGTCCTCAAGGATCGGCGTTCACCACGCCGATGACGCGGTCGTACGGGGACCAGTGTGAATCAGAACGCGCCTTTGTTCGCGGCGCGCATCGCCTCGACTTGCACGACCGTCTCCTTCGCCGTCTGCGTCGCGAAGCCCACCTGCTCGAGGTTGAACTGCTGGTTGTAGAGCTGCTCTCTCTGGTTCTCGTACAGGCGCTTTTGCTTCAGGACTTGCAGCGCGCGGCGCTTCGCCGCGTCCCGCGCCGGGCCCGGGCGCGCCTTTTTGATGATCTCGCGGTGTCGCGCGAGCTCGAGGTCGAGCTTCTTGATCTTCGCGTCGACGCCGTCGCCGCGCTTCTCGAGCGACCCGGTCGCGTCGTCCAGCGTCGGCGGCGGCGCGACCTCTTTCTTCTTTCCGAACAGGCGCTTCATGTCGAAGTGGGCGAGGTGGACGCGAGGCGACGGCGCGAGGAGCGAATGATGAGTGAACGAATTACCGGCACCCGCGGTCTCCCAGATCCGTCCGCGGGTTCACGAGACGCGCGAGCTCGGGCGACCTCGCGGCGGACGGCGTCGAGCGCGGTGGGCGCGCGGCGGTCTCCGTGCGCGCGCGCGGCGACGAAACGCGCGCGTGACGGCCGGCGGCGTCGCGTGTTGTGACGAGAGGAGGACGCATGCTGACATCGAATTTATACCGCTGGAGAAGACGACGGGTCGCTCGCGTCGAAAAATTGCGCCAAGTGTGCGTTTCTCGCTCGCTCGCTCGCCTCTTAGCCTCTTCCTCGCCCCTCCGCGCCCGCGCCTCACGTCCCCCCCCCGCCGTCGCCGCCGCCCGACGCGACGAGGTCGCTCTCGACGCGATCCAAGAACCGCGCCCACCCGAGCACGTTTCGCTTCTGCGCGAGCCGGTACCGCACGCACAACTCGGCGCGCGGCGACAGCTGTGCGCCGCCGCCGCCCGCCAACGCGTCCTCGTCCTCCTCCGCCGTCGTCGGCCACCCCCTCAGCCTCTCGCTCGCGCTCTCCCTCATCTCCCTCACGCACGCCAAATCCGTCGCGGCGTCGCCCGCGTCGGTCGGGTCTGCCATCGTCATCATGCACCGCGCCGCCCACGTCGCGCGCTCGTCGCCCGCCTCCGGGTCGTTCCATCATTCAAAGCGAAGTCGGGGTGGAGTTCAAAGGCGTCAGTTGAAGTTGAAAGGCGTCGAGGGCGGGGATTGAAAGCGAGGACTGGGCGGAGAGAAACGACGGGCAAAGTCCTTAAGGATCGGCGTCCACCACGCCGACGCGGTCGTATGGGAACCAGTGTGAGATAGAACGCGCCTCCTCCAACGCGCGCCCCGCGTCGGCGACGACGATCGCGCGGAGTCGCCGCGCGCCCGGGATCATGAGCTGGACGTCGAGCGCGTCGTTCGGGTTCTTCGGGTCCAGAAAGCCGTAGTGCAGCATGAGCAGCGCGTTCGGCATGCGCTCGCCGTAGCATATGAGCACCTCCGAGTTCGGCTCCGGCGGAGGCGACGCCGGGTCCCACCGGAGTTCGAAGCGCGTCCCGTCTTGGGAGACGCCGTATCGCGTGTTCGGCCAGAAGGAATGGTTCGCGAGGTCCACGCCGGGGACTGCGAGGACGTTTAGGGTTAGGGTTAGGGTTAGGGTTAGGGTTAGGGGGTTGGGGGTGTGGGGGTACGGCGCGCGAGCGGCGGGGTGCGGGGGTAGGGTTTCGCGTGGGGGACGTCGATCGTCGTCGCGGCGCCGCGCGCACCGATGAACGCGCACGGCTGATTCTTCACGGGCGCGCCCATCGCGCGCGTGTGCGCCGTCGCCCTCGCCCAGTCGAACTCCTCCTGCGTCGCGTCGCACCCGACGCTCCCGCCGCCCTCCGCGTTCAGCGCGTCGACGACGTCCGGGTGATTCTCCAACACGTGCGTCCACCCCGCGGCGTAGTTCGCCTTGCTTCCCGCCGCCATGCGCGCGACGCCTTCGTCTTGCAGCTCGCGCAGCTCGTCCTCGGTCGCGAGGTACAGGGACTCGTACGCGCGCGGCATGACGTCGGAGGCGTACGCCGCCCACGCGGGGACGTGCCGCTTCGCGTACATCAGCGCGATCGCGATGCGGAGATCTTTCGGCGCCTCCGCGGCGACGACGAAGTCGACGACCGCCGGCGGCGGCGATCGCCCGAGGACGTCGGTCCAGCCCGCGTACATCGCGCGCACGGCGTCCGCGCACGCGGCGTTCGCGGCGGGTCCGGTCGCCTCCGGGACGCACAGGACGACGCTCAGCGGCGTGCGCACGAGCGGCGCGGAGACGTCCGAGGACGTCGTGAACAGGCCGCGGCCGCGGTCGCCGTCGCCGGGCGCGGACGCGGGGTACTCGATCGCGAGCGCGAGGCTCGCGGCGGACGGATCGGTCGACGACGACGACGACGACGACGACGACGACGACGCGCGCGGCGGCGGCGTCGTCGTCGTCCGGCGGGGTCGCGCCGTCGTCGTCGTCGCGCTCGACGACGACGACGACGCGCGCCTTCGCGCGACGGGGCACGCGCGCATCACGTGATGGGACGTCGCGGGCGCGGCCATGACGCGCGCGGTCCGACGCGCGCGACGAAGTAACAAACCCTGGGTTTTTAGGAGCGCGCGTCACGGCTTCACGCGTCACGGTTCACGCGCGCGATCGCCGCGGGTGCCCATCGCGTAATTATCGCGTGTGTCACATTATGTACACACATATCGCGTACGTGTTTCAGTTAGAAGCGTACGCGATGCGTGCGTACAAAATGTGACACACGCGATAGTCACGCGTGCTGAGGTGTCACCCTGCCTGGACCACGTTGTGCGCGGTCGTCAGCATTTTTTAGCAGATAGCAGATAGGCTTAGGGCAAAACACCAACAATCGTTTCTCGGGCGATCGCGCAGCCCAGAACACTCGGCGCGTACGCACGTACCTCCCTGTTCAGCTCTCGCACGATGTCCGCCGTCACCATGAGCTCCATGATCGCCCCGGTCGCCAAGGTGCGAGACGTTTACGCGATCGCGCGCTCGCGACGTCGCGTTCTCCGCGCGTCGATCTCGCCCCGCTTTTGTTGTTTTTTTTCCCACACTCGCGAAGACGACGAAACCCGCGCGTCTCCGGAATCTCCCCCCGCGCCATCGCGCGCGCTGACGATCTCCCCGCGCACTCCGCTTCCCTCGCTCAGATCGGCGCCGTCGGCAAGGTCGCCAGGCACCAGCTCGGCTCCGTCCCGAACCAGCTCGGCAAGGGCAACGGCATGAAGGTGCAGATGTCCCGCTGGAAAGGCATGGACGAGGACATCTCGGACGACCAGCAAGACATCGCGCGCGGCCGCGGCATGGTCGACTCCAAGTTCCAGGGCGGCTTCGGTCTCGGCGGCACCCAGGTTCGTACTTTGAGCGCGTTTTTCCATCCGCGATTGGCGTCGGATCCGCGCGGGGCGACCGCACGCGCGCTTCTCCGCGCGCCCGTCGCGCATTTTCGCACGGCGAATTCGTCCCCCGCCCGAGACCGCCAGCTGGAAGTGGATAAACCGCGACACAACAGCTGTCACGATCGATCTCGGTCGACTGAGCGAGCGATCGATCGCGCGCGCCGCCCTCCCCGCCGTCGCCCCCGCGATCGCGCCCCCTCGCTGACGATATCGTCGCCCCCACCACCCCCGAACCTCCGCCGTCCCACAGAACGCGATCATGCAGGGCTCCGATTACGTCTCCGACGGGTTCAAGGATCTCTCGAACATGTCGGATGAGGGCTACTACATCTCCAAATCGTACATGGACAAGATCACCGTGCACGTCGCGAAGAACTTCATGGACCTCCCGAAGATCAAGGTGCCGCTCATCCTCGGCATCTGGGGTGGTAAGGGCCAGGGTAAGACGTTCCAGTCCACGCTCATCTTCAAGCGCCTCGGGATCGCGCCGATCATCATGTCCGCGGGCGAGCTCGAATCCGGCAACGCGGGCGAGCCCGCCAAGCTCATTCGCCAGCGTTACCGCGAAGCCTCCGACATCATCAAGAAGGGTAAGATGTCCACGCTGTTCATCAACGATCTCGACGCCGGCGCTGGGCGCATGGGCGGCTCCACGCAGTACACCGTGAACAACCAGATGGTGAACGCGACGCTCATGAACCTCGCGGACAACCCGACGAACGTGCAGCTCCCGGGGCAGTACCAAGTGGAGGAGATCCCGCGTGTGCCCATCATCGCCACGGGTAACGATTTCTCCACGCTGTACGCGCCGCTCATTCGCGATGGACGCATGGACAAGTTCTACTGGTCCCCCACGTTCGAAGACCGCTGCGGCGTCGCGTGCGGCATCTTCAAAGCGGACGGCGTGAACGAGAAGGACGTCGAGGTGCTCGTGCGAACCTTCGACGGCCAGTCCATCGACTTTTTCGGCGCCCTCCGCGCGCGCGTGTACGACCAAAAGGTCCGCGAATGGGTGCAAACGGTCGGCCAGGAGAACATCGGCTCCTATCTCGTGAACCCGAGCCGCGACAAGGGCAAGCTCGAGTTCGAGCCGCCCGTGATGTCCCTGGAGGTGCTCCTCCAGCACGGCAAGGCGCTCGAGGGCGAGCAGGAAAACGTGAAGCGCGTGCAGCTCGCGGACGCGTACCTCGACGGCGCCGTCCTCGCGGGCGAGGGCGGCTCCTCCAACACCGAGCAGTCGGCGGTGAACTCCCTCCTCGCGTAGGGGGCTCGAGCGGCGTTTGTTTGAGTTTGTTGAGTGATGAAGAGAAGAGTTGCGGCGGGCGAGGAAGTGTGGGCGGCGTCGACCGACGCGGGCGACGCGTCTGGTGTGCTCACGCAAATTTCCAGAACGATGTAGCGCGCGGACGGTCGCCGCCTCGAGATACGTTCGAGGCGGCGACCGAACGCGATCGATTTCTAATGTTTACGACATTTTTGACAACAACGCCAGCCTTCTAACGCATCTACTGTATGATACCGTGCGGACGAAAGAAAAGAAAAGAACCCATAACCCTCCCGCCCCCCCCCGCCGTCTCTCTTCCGTCGTCACTCGCAGCTCTCCAAGTTCTGATGCCAACTTTTTCTAGACTACTACAGTAGCTTCCTCCGCTCCCTCGCCGCGAGCCACGCGGTGTACGGAAACACCGCCGCGACGGCGGCGGCGCACCCCGCGTTCACCGCGTTCTCTCCCTCCGTCCCTCCGTCCACCGCCGCGGTGAACATCGGGTACTGCAGCAGCGACGCGAAGGACGCGCACAGCATCCCGGTCCCCGCCAGCGCGCCGTAGTGCTCGAACCCGAATCGTCTCCCCAGGTTACTAAAGTACATCGCGAACACGAAGAGCCTCCCCACGCTGTAAAACGCCATCCCGACCACCTGCGCGGGGAGCGACGGTGACAGGAGAATCAGGAATGAGATCGCGAGCGTCGACGTCGCGACGCCCTGGCCGACGCCGACGCCGAATCGATCCGCGATCATCCCTGCCGGCGGCGCGAGCGCCGCTGCGAGCCCGTACAGCACCGCGAACAGACTCGTGTACAAGCCGTCGTCGTCGCCCTTACGCTCGAGCTGGTACCCGATGCTCATGATGTAGTACTGCATCGGAGGCATGATCACGGAGAACCACGCTAGGAGGAGGATGTATTCGCCGCTCGTCATGAGCTCGCGCCGCGCGCGTCCTCGACCGGGCGACGCCGGCGCGGAGGGGGAGGGGGATGGGGCGTCGGAGGCGTCGGAGGCGTCGGAGGCGTCGTCGGAGGCGTCGTCGCGCGGCGCGGCGCGCTTCTCGTCGCGGTTCACGAGCTCGATCTTCGCGAGCGTCAGGCCGCCGGTCGTCGCCGCCGTCGCCGACGCCGCCGACGCCGGGGCGAGGTCGCCGTTTTTCTCCACGTCGTCGCCGCCGCCCTCCTTCTCTCCCGCCCCCCCCGGCTCATAATTTTTCTTCCTCCGTGCGAACGTCCCGCCCGAGGGCAAGAACGCCGCGCTCAGCGCGAACAACACGGCGACGCAGCACGCGTGGAACCCGTACGCGCCCGACCTCCCCGCGCCCGCGGTCGACATCGCGCTCAGCCACAGGAACACGACGCCGCTGATCTGAAACGCGCCGCTCAGCGTCGCCATCGCCGTGGAGGACGCCTCGCGAAACAGCGCGGTCACCGGCTGCACGCACAGCTGGCACCCGCTGCCGACGCCGAGGAGCAGCATCCCGAAGAACAGACCCCAGAAGCTGCCGCTGGAGGAGAACGCGACGAGGAGGACGCCGACGAGGCACAGGAGGAGGACGCCGCACGCGGTAACGCGCGTGCCGAATCGATCGCGCGCGAGGCCGCTGAAGAGGCGGCACCCGTTCACGCTCCAGGATCCCGCGAGGAACACCGCGCCGAGCTCTTTCTCGGTGAGGCCGCCCTCGCGGACGAGATCCCTTCGCAGCGCGGGCCAGCCGTACACTGCGACGGACGGACGGACGAGGAGGAGGAGGAGGAGGAGGAGGAGGAG
>Ga0181554_1000530_pt1 | contig 38101 bp, 20 predicted proteins | sample 011ome_16_FD_145602 | JGI IMG/M metagenome (GOLD analysis project Ga0181554, IMG submission 145602) | Coastal salt marsh microbial communities from the Groves Creek Marsh, Skidaway Island, Georgia - 011503CT metaG (spades assembly) | ecosystem: Environmental > Aquatic > Marine > Intertidal zone... | reverse complement strand
GCGTTCGTGCTTCCTCCATGGGTTGCACAGGCGACGTTTGAGACGGTGGTGGTTCAATGTCACGCGCGATGGACTCGCGTGCCGGTGCCGCGGTCGACAAGACGCGTTCGTCATCGGCGACAGCGCCGCTAGTGTGCACAGCCGAACGCGTTCGTGCTTCCTCCATGGGTTGCACAGGCGACGTTTGAGACGGTGGTGGTTCAATGTCACGCGCGATGGACTCGCGTGCCGGTGCCGCGGTCGACAAGACGCGTTCGTCATCGGCGACTTCTTCGCGAGGCGCCTCCGCTGTCGTCGCGAGTACTTCATTCGATGGGTCTGCAGCTTGCGATGACGTCGACTCAGACTCATCTGGAACTCTATCTCGCGCCGAACGTAACGATGCACTAAATTTCCGGCGCCTCAAAGGCGTTACGCCATCGCCCGAGTTGGATACATTCTCATCGCTCGCGAGCGTCTTGGCTAAAGTCTTCAACTTTCTTCGAGGTTTGACTACGTCAACATACGTGCGCTCTTGATTTTCTACGTCGTCTTCCGAACCCGTCAACGAAGGTGCAACGCGCGTCGTGAGTACGAATTGCGGATTTTGATTTGCGATTCGCCAGTGTTCGTTGAGTTCATTCTGCTTTTGCGACAGCTCCATCAGTTTAATGTTCAACGTTCTCTGCACGTCGCGGATTTCCGCCGCCAACTCGTCGAGGCGCTTCGTTGATGTATCCCTTTCACGCCTCTCTCTAATCGCGCTATCGATTTCCTTCCTACACGCCGCGACGGTGTCTTCATCTCTCGTGGACAGTTGTTCTACATCCGCGTTCCACTTGACATCGCACGCGTCAATCTCTGCACGCAAAGACATGATTTGCGCAGTGCACGTCATAGCGTGAGACTCGATGCTCGCCACGAGCGCATTTGCGTCTTCGTGCGACACCGCGCTCGTCACCTTGGTCAATTGCGCGTCGGCATCCACTGCGTTGGTCAAGTCAATCTTGAGCCGTGCGATCTCCGCAGTCTGCGCCGCGACATGCGCGTCAAACGCTTCGGTGGTCAATTCTAAGCGATTCTGAACGCGTTGAACCTGTTCGATCGCCTTCTCTTCCACAAAACGCACGCGATCGTTCGCCTCGCGTGCCAGGCGCTCGCATTCGGCATTCAAGTCTTCGATGGAGGCTTCGAGACGCTCGATCACTTGCGTCTTCTTTGTCCCGCGCTCGCGCTCTTCATCGAGCGCGCGCACAACGAGTCTTAAATGCCTCGGCGCATCATCTCGCTGATGCGCAACGAGTTCTTCCGTCGTTCCACATTCTAGGCAACCAAAGCTCACAAATGGGCACTTTTTGCTTGCGCCGACGCAAAAATTGTCAAGGTGCGCGTGGAGAATCTTCGAGCGCACGAACGCGTGGCACTTTGGACACGGTCGCCGGGCTTCCGCACAAACCGCTTCGTGCCTCGCTGCGCGCAGCGCGTTCACCTTTGTGTCACAACTCGGACACGTGTACGGACGATAGTCGCAATCCATTCTGTGCGCGTCGATGCCAGCGCGTTCGCATCCAAACAAACATCCCAACTCGTCTTCGTCTTCTAAATTAATAAATCCACACTTGATGTACTCACGCACGCACGTCGTGGCGCGATGCTCGGCGAGTGACTTGCGCGCACCGCTCCATCCGCATCCATTCGCACACGCAATCACAGCCTCGGGACACGTCTGCGCGTGATGCGGCGCTTTACACAGCGGCACGCGCGCCGCGCACCCTTTCACTTCGCACGTCGTCGGCTGCCACGCGCACGATTGCTGGTGACTAATATACAAGTACTTTGGCACGCATTCACCACAGAAATCTTTCCCAGGAACTAAATTATGCGACTGCGCTATCGTCATCGACGCGCACGGAAACGGACATCGACGACTGACAAATTGGCACTCTCTGTCGTGCACGTCTCGCATCGACAGCCGCACCGCCTCCCCGCACCCCTCGGCGTTCCAACACCATTCCCCAGCACCGTGCGCGTTACGTTTAAGCACGAGTCCGCGCCTGCAAATCACCGCAGAAGACACGATGGCGTCTTCAATCTCCACGTTTCGAGCGTACGCTGGCGCGCCCGCCGCCGTCGGCGCCGGAGCGCACCCGCGGCAATACGACGACCCGTCGTCCGCGCATACCGGATCGAGATCGAGCATGACGTCCCGACACCGTGGACACAGCAACGACACGTGTGGGTATCCCACGAACACCACGGGCGCGTGCGCAAAGTCGATATCCGCGTCGTCGTCGTCGTCGTCGTCGTCGTCGTCGTTCGGCTCGACGTCGTTCGACGCGCCCATCGAATCCCGCGCCAACGCGCCGCCGACGCCGACGCGACTCGCGAGTGCACGCACACCCACGACCTCGCGCTCCACCACCGCGCCCCATTCGCCCCCCCCGCGCGCGCGCGACGTCGACGTCGACGCCACGCGCGCCGACGAGCGCGTGGTGGACAGCCAAAAGTCGGTCGAGTTCCCGCGGTCATCTCTGAGCCGCGTGAGGCCCATTCGGCCGTACGGTGGCGAACGGAGGACAAAGGCACCCACGTGCTTCCGCGGCGAGCGTCTCGCGCGCGCGTCTCGGCGCTGGATGCGCGCGCGCGCGACGATGACGCGAACGATTGGCGCCCGCGGCCGGTCGAGCGGTCGAGCCGTTGGATACACCGTTTTGAATGTATGATAACGCTAAGTCATGATTCGTCAATGCGTGGGTGGGTACATACAACACATGTGCGGGGGTACACACAGAGTGGTCCGTTGTATGATGGTTCACCGGCGCGTGACGATGCCGTCGCGATTCCGCGCGCGCGTCGCCACACGCCGCCGCGCCGAGCGCCCGTACGCGCCGAGCGCCGCGCTGAAAACGCGCATCACATCGCCTTCGCGCACACACACGCGCGCCGCGCACGCGTGACGACGTCGCACCGTCGACGCATTCGCGCGCATTCGAAACCCTGCTCGGACACGCGCGTGCGAATTCATCAAATTCGCGCCCGACGCATCGTCGTCAAAAGTCGCGGATTCGTAGGCGACGCGACGGACATCGCGCGCGATGGCGCTCACGAGCGATGAATTAAATTACCTCGTGTATAAATATTTACTCGAATCTGGGTTCACGCACAGCGCGTTTGCGTTTGGGAATGAATCGTACGTCGATCGGAAATCTATCGCACCGTCGCGGGCGATTCCGCCGGGGGCTTTGATTTCATTCGTACAGAAGGGGTTGCAGTACCTCGAACTTGAGGCGAATTTGAATGAGGTGCGTGAAATGTTGTGTGTTGACGTGTGTTTGAGCGTATTCGTGCGTCGCATGGCGCGTTTGTGCGTCGTAAAGCGTCGGAGATGCGTCATGAATGGGCGGATGAGATCTCTGGGATGATGCAGAGGGCGCGCCGCGCGCGAGAGAATTAAACGCGCATTCGCTCGACGCGGGACGTGTTGTACTGACGTGTTGGTGTTGTTGCGTGTGGTGTAGGATGGAACGGATGTTGATGCGGACTTTTCGGTGTTGAGTTCGCGAGATTTGCTCACGTCGAGCGTGGAGGAGTTGAAGGAGCTCGTTACGAAGCGGCGGAACATGACGGATGAGGAACGCAAGGCGCAACGCGAGGAGGAAGAGAAGGAGTTGCGAGCCAAGGCGGAAGCGAATGGGATCAAGATTGAAAGTGATGTCGAGCGCGAGATTACGAGCGATGAGGTGACGATATTGGATGGACACACGAGCGAGGTGTTTATTTGCGCGTGGAATCCGACCAAGCAACTTTTGGCGTCTGGTTCGGGCGATTCTACGGCGCGCGTGTGGTCCGTTCCAGCAGGTCCATCGGGGCGCGAAGCTCAGGCGAAACTTGAAAAGCCAAAGGTGTTGGAGCATAAGAGCGACGAGGATGGTGCGTCGGCGGGCGATGCGATGGATACGGGTGATGAAAACAAAAATGGTGAGTGGGCCGCCGGGGCGAACAAGAGCAAGGATGTCACGACGCTTGACTGGAACGCCGATGGCACCCTACTCGCCACAGGCTCGTACGATGGGCAGGCTCGCATCTGGGACACCGAAGGTAAGCTTTTAATGAGCTTGAAGAAGCACAAGGGTCCGATCTTTTCCTTAAAGTGGAACAAGAAGGGCGACTGCTTGCTCAGCGGCTCCGTCGACAAAACGGCAATCGTGTGGGATGCGAAGACTGGTGAAATGAAGCAACAGTTTGCGTTCCACTCAGCACCGACGCTCGATGTGGACTGGCGAAGCCCAACGTCGTTCGCGACGTCGTCGATGGATCACTCCATCTACGTGTGCGAACTCGGCAAGGACAAGCCCGTCAAGGCGTTCAAGGGGCACACTGACGAGGTGAACGCCATCAAGTGGGACCCGAGCGGTACGTTGCTCGCGTCCTGCTCAGATGATTTTACCGCCAAAGTTTGGAACTTGAAGAAAGACACATGCGTGCACGACTTCAACGAGCACGAGAAGGAAATCTACACCATCAAGTGGAGCCCTACCGGCCCCGGGACGGAGAACCCCGACCTTCCCCTCATTCTTGCCACCGCGTCGTACGACGCTACGATCAAACTATGGGACGTCGATTCTGGCAAGTGCTTGCACACGCTAGAAGGGCACACCGATCCGGTGTACTCCGTCGCCTTTAGTCCAGACGGCAAGTACCTCGCGAGCGGTTCGTTCGACAAACACTTGCACATTTGGAACGTCAAGGATGGTAGTTTAGTGCGCACCTACCAAGGTGAAGGTGGCATCTTTGAAGTTTGCTGGAACAAGGAGGGCAATAAAGTCGCCGCGTGCTTCTCAAACAATCGCGTCAGCGTCTTAGATTGGGAAGTTTAGGTGTGAAAATTAGTAGAGGGAGGAAGAGAGGGAGAGAATGTCAATATCGAAAATATCTCGAATTGTTTTTACACGCTATGTCGTTACTTTTCGTTGTTTGTCTACGTATTACGCCTGTGGGTTTGAGTACGTAAACCACAAGGATTTCGCCTCCGCTAACGCGCTCTGCGGCACAGCGCACTGGTTGAGCAAAAACGCCATCCTGGCGTCGTCGCCATTCCATTCCTCAAAGCGCTCGCGCAAAATATGACTCGTCATCTTCTCTCGGCGCGTTTGATCGCGCAAGTGCTGTGCTACGAAGACAATCCAATGACAGTGCGTTCTATCGGTCATGCTCATGAGCTGCGTGACAAAGGCGACGGTGATTTCATCCGCTAACGCATCGACGTCTTCCCCGCGCACGACGTCGATGGCGTTGAGCATCATAAACAAATGCCAAGCTAACGACGCGTTGAGCACGTCATCCGAGTACGTGAGTGGGTGAAACGCTAACCGTATTTCCGCCGTGCTCGGCACCACACCGTCTTCAGCAGATGCTGCGAGATCGAGAATGTTGAACGCTACGTCTCGCAAATGCGTCGCTTTGTTCGCCTCCAACGTAGCATCGGTTGCGCAAGGCGGCGAAGGATTAGCAGCCTTGCGCAACTTAACCGCATCGCAGTACGATTTAACAACCTCTCTAAGCGGCGACGTCGGGCCAGCGCCGAGCCAGAGATGTAATCCAAAATTTTGGTACCAGCCCATGCCGTCGTCGTCGCGCGCGACTTCGCCCGCGAGAAGCTTAAACGCCTCCTCGCTCTCGCTTGACACGTACTTTCCAACCGGCCCTGCGCGCCAGCGATTGAGCTGCTGCTTTGCATAAAATGATACATTCTTTCCCGAACCAATCTGCGCGATACATGTCGCTAAACGCGGATCACCGTGCGCGGCAGCGGCGCGAGCCGCGCTCACCGTCCGCCCGCCCGCGACGTGCGTCGACGCCGCCTTACGACCAACTAATTCCTCCTCAGCCGGAGCCTTGCGCGATACTTGTTCTCGAAGCCACGCACTGACCCCTGCACGTCGTCTATGCACGTCCGCGGCGGTTCCTCGCGCCGCCCCGAGCTTGTCCTCGGCGAACAGCTCGCTCGTCAACGCCCACGCGCTCACCTCCGCTTCCACGCGCGCTCGCAACAATTCCTCCGAGACCTCGCCACCTTCACTCACGCTCGACGTCAACACTTCAACCACGGCTTCTAAATGTCGCAGACACACCGCGGCAACGCCATACGGGGCGTCAGATGAGCTCTCTCGCGCGCACGCGTGTCGAATGCCTCCGCCCGCGCGCGGCACCGCCTGCGCGAGCGCCACCTCAAGCGCTCCCACGCACGCCTCCATCGCCTGCGACGTTCGCACCGCGCGCACACTTATCGCCGTCGTCGTCGTTCCGTCCCGTATCACGGGCAAGGCGATGTCACCGCGCGCGCCGAACGCGCACCCTCTCGCTGCGCCTCGCTGCGCGTACGCATCCGTACCCCTCGACGCGTCTTTCGCCTCTCTCGGCGCCGCGTGCGACGTCACGCTCGCGTGTGACGCGCTCAACGCACGCTTCGCCGCATCAAGCGCCGCTGAGCACGTCGCATGCGCGCGCCGCGCGCCGAGCGCGCGCTCAGACGCGTCATCATCCGCCGAAACGACGTTTAAACCGCCAACCATCTCATCGCCATCACCGGCATCACCCGCGCCCGTCGCGACGTCTTCGCCGCCATCCGCGCGCGCATTGTCGCGGTACACACTCGTCAATGCCTCGAGTGCGGTCTCGTGCGCGCGCAGCGCGTCGGTGGCGGCGGTAAGGTCGACTTTGTGTGTGAAAGGTTCGCGCAGGATGATGTCCCCGTCGTCATCCATTCGGTCGTCGTCGTCATCGAGCGCGGGTTTGCGTCGTCGACTGGCGGTGGTGGTGACGCCGAGTGGGGTGTCGCCATCGCTCGTCTCGTCGTCGGTGTCGGTGTCGACGAAGAGACCGACGCGGGTGGCCATGGGGAGGCGACGTGTGCGGCGGCGGCGCGGACGTCGCGCGAGGGACGTATCGTCTTCGCGTGCTCTTTTCTGATGCGTGCGTGCGCGGCATAGAGGTGTAATTATTACATGTGCGGGATGGTTGTATGCTGTGTGTGCGTACGGCTCGGCTCAGGGCTCAGGGCTCGGGTTCGGCTCGCGTTCGCGACGTCCTACGGCGCGATTGAATCGAACGCCATGTATGTTTCAATCCAAGACGCACTCGATGCGCTCGATTCGGTGGCATCGCGAATCGGTGGCACGCCGCGGCCGCGGTATTGGTCTCGCGTGAGCTCTTCGACTACGGTCGGCGGTCGGTCGACGGCGAGCGCGTCCCAATCCACGCCGGCGAAGAGCGGGTGTTGCTTGACTTTCCGCGCCGTCGCGAGTCGCGCGCCAGGGTCGGCGACGAGAAGCTGGCGAGCTAGATCCACGGCGTCTGGATCGGCATCATCGCGAAATGCTTTGGATACATCGCACGCGCAAATGGCATGAAACGTCTGATGACTCACCGTCATGCCAAAGGGCGGCGAGCCGCAAAGCATGTGCGCGATGAACGTCCCGAGCGAGAACCAATCCGCCCGCTCGTCATGGCCTATGCCTGCGGCAACTTCAGGTGCCATGTACGCAGCGGCGCCACATACGGTGAACGTGCGTCCTGGCGACGCATCACTCGCGGAGAGACGCTTGGCGAAGCGGAAATCAACCAATCGCAACGCTCCCGTTTCAGAAATAATCATCGTCTCTGGATCGATGCCGCGGAAGACGATATCGAACTTATGTATGTACTCCAATACGAGCGTCAATGCAGCGACGTAATAACGCACGACGGCGGGTTTAGACCCACCTCCACACGCGATGACTGCTTCGAGCGCGCAACGCGGCACGAATGGATACGGAATTGAAATAAAGCTCGAATCTTTTTGCGGCAACCCAGGCTGAGGAATAAATGACGGAGGTAACGCTGAGTCAGACGTGAGCAACTTGATGATTGCTCGCTCACGCAGCACGCCTTCAACGCGACCGAGGGATTCGGTGCGCGCTAATGAAATTTGTACCGTCGCCTCTCGTAAAATACCCTTCATTTCGCGCATGTGCCCGAGAAGCGTGACGTACAGCGCCTCACGCGTCGCGCGGTTATCGTCGCCGAACGACAGCCGTCGTTCTGGAGGCGTTAACTTTGACTTGAGTGCCTTATTCGAGGTCGCCAGTGATGCACCAGCGTCAATGTTGGATACGCTCAAAGATCGAGTGAGCATCACGCTTGACGTCCCGAGGACGCTTTCAATGTCGCGCTTTGAAATCCTCCACACCGCAACCTCCTCGCTGATGGCTTGAATATTTGTCGCGCACACGCCCGTACCCGAAAGTGCGCGCTCACCAAAGTACTGTTGAGATGATAAACGTAGCACCACACGCGGGATTTCGCTTTCGTCGCGTGCGTTGGCGCGCACCGTGCACGCGACGTCGCCCGACTTGATGACATGCATAGCGTCAAGTTGTTGTCCTTGATGCGCGATGATTTCATTTTCCCTCGCGTATGAGAGCGAGTTTGCACGATTAGCGACGACCTGTGCTGAAATCATGCGCAAATCGCTCAACTTTGCAGTTTTCAGCGTCTCTACGCCCCGAAGCGCTCGCGTTAATTTGACGACGTCGTCGTCGTCTTGAACTCGAGCGATTCGGTTAAACGTCGCCATGTCAAGCACACGCAACACTCCTTCTGTTTCTGCTGTGACGGTTTCATGGGGAAGTTGTGCATGCATCATACACTGCTCGTTAAAGCACATGCGGTCGCCTTCTTTTCCGTACGACCGCGTACTTACGCTTTCATTCTCGTCGTCAACGCCCCACTTCAAGTTGTCGCGCCCAATATAATGTCCACTTTCTACGACATAGAAAGCACGCAAGGCATTCTTGTCGTTTTGTCTCAGGACAACCTGACCTTTGTCAGCTTTGATTCTATACGTCGCGCGGGCCAATCTTTCCAAAACATCGTCGGAATGAAAATTAAATACGAATGACGACTTGAATACGTCGACGAGTTGTGAGACGTCGGCGTCAGTCATGGATAAATTGTCAAGTTGTGCCACCAAAGCGCTCGCGCCGGCGTCCTCAGCGAGATGATAATCCGATGATGTCCCATACGGATGCACGACGCGAAGACTTCGGCGGGTCTGCATCGTGAAGGTCGGCATGACGCGCCGACTCGGGCGCGCCGAGGATGGAAACGGCGACGTCAGAGGCTCCGCGCGGTCGGGGAAATTAAATAACGCCCCAATGCTTTGCACAGACTGCAGCGGCGTTTGCGGCTCGATGACTTCTTCGTCGAAAAAGTCTTCAAACAAGAGCACGATGACGGTGATATCGTCCGTTCGTGTTTCGTATTGTAACCACAGCTTGTAGGACTCGACGACGAGCGAAATCGCGCTCTGTTGAGGATCTTCAGACGCGAGCGCCGTCTTCACCACACTCGCAGACGGGATAAATTCAAACACCCCATCGCTCGCAATGACGAGACACTTTGTGTCTTTGCTTAAACGCACGTGTTCTATCTCTGGCGTGGCGACGACGCCAATGCGCTCGGCGACGGCGTCGCCAATGGAGCGAGTAAACGCTGTCCCTGGATACATGCCATTACTCGCCCATAATCGCGGCGGATCGCCATCGTCGTCTTGCTCGGTGCCCCAGCATTGTACATTTGGGTCTTTGAACCCTTCCAGTTGATCGAGAGTCAGCACGCGCGCACCGTATTGTTTTACGCGCTCGCACTCATCCTTGCGAAACGGCGTCTGGTCTGAACTCAAATCAAAAGTCTCCACGCTCTCTACCCCACTCTCCGACGTTTGTGTCATCCCCATCGTCGCTCGAGAATCACCTACATTAATCACATACAACTCTCGTCCTCGAATATGCGCCACGATCCCAGTCGTCCCACTCAACGCGTCGTCGATGTCGCTCTTCCGCAACGCCGCGTTCGTCGCTTCAAACGCCGCGCAGTACCCCTCCACATCCCCAAACTCCCTACACGCCATTTCCATCGGCACGCGATCCCTCGCAAACACAGCACACTCTGTTCCGCACTCACCGTGCCCATCAAACACCGCAAAAACGAATTCATCCTCCCGGCCGCGAAACCGCTCCAACGCCGCGTACGTGTCCTGGTTCAGCTTGTCCGCAGCTTCTGGGTAATATCCGCGCTGCGAACACGTCGCGTAGCGCATTTGATACGCGCGAATCGTTCCGCTATCGTCAGTGTACTGCACGGACACCGTGTGTGTGCCGTCGACGCCGGAGAGACGGCTGTTGTACTCGTGTTGCGTCAGCGGACCACCGCGAAGGCGCACGAGGTAGTTCACCGGGACAGACGACGACGACGACGTCGATGGTGTTTCCGCGTCGGTGGCGCGCAGAGACGCGACATCGTTTGGGTTCGTCGCGGACGACGCGCATCCCATGTCGCTCGCGGCGCGCGCGGCGGCGTGTGCGGCGTGAGCTACGATGTGTTTCCGTTACGCTGTGATTTATGTTTTTTCGCATCCGCGCGGCGTTTTCCAGGCTTGAGGATGGTGATGGCGGTGTGCGCGTGCGTGCATATGTGCGTGTACAAGTACCGTTATTTATAAACTATATAATATATTGATGACAACAGCACGCATCATCGGTCGTAGCGGCGACGATGATGCGTTACAAGTATTTTATCGCAAATCGCAAAGCGTCTTTTAGAGAGAGTCTTTGAACACCTTGTCGGCGCGGAATTTATCGCTTTCTGTACCCGCGAAGCCTCTGTCGCCAACGTTTCGGATGCCCTGGATACCTACGTCGGCGTTACGCTCGCGTTCCCATGTTTCTTGCTCGGTTTCAACGTTAGTCGTGATGGTGAGCTTGCGACCGCGGCGCGCGGCTTCGGCAATCTTGTCGCGAATGGCGTCTTGTTGCATCGGATTCAGCGGCGCGATGCCAGCAAGACCGGATGGTCCCGCGCCCCTGTCACTGCCACCGCGCGTGAAATCGAAAGTTTGCTTCTGGCCGCCAGGCTGCGTCCATCCACCAGCTTCCATGCTTGCCGATGCCGTCGCCAAATTTTGCACCGCTTGATACACCGCCTCTATGTTCATCTCCATGGCATTTTGCTTCTCCTCAACGACGTCTGTGCTCACCAGAATCTTGGTCGAGTTCAAGTTCAACTCAGACACCACTTCGTGCGTTTGCTTGGCTTGAACCATGACTTGAACTACTTGCTCCGATACGTTTACGATGTCTGTGTGCATTTGCTGCATAGCCAACTTGATGGCGCCGATCGTCGCTCCTGCAGTGTTTTTGGCTTCGTTGCCCTTGTTGGTGGCATTCTTAAAAGACAAACCACGAACAAGACCAACGGCACCTGCATATGCGGCTTCTTGTTCTACTTTATCTTCAGCCATTCTCTCAGCTTCGATGACTTCTCGCCAGTTATCAATCACAGTGCGTGTATCTGGGTCAATATATTGCCTCATGTCGCTTTCGCTGAGCGCGATTCTCGCCATCTTTGGCTTTTCAATTGCCTTCAAAGACTGTAAGAATTCGTCAATAAAATTCCGTACGAGCTTCGGCTGATGCTGCGTCAGCATCTCGTACAACATATTGCTATCAAGGCAGAGAGCTTCGACAGCTTTATCGAAAGGCATGGCACATAGGATGCCCTTGTGGAAACCACACATCAAGCCCGGGTTGAGCACCGTACCAGGGCCGCGAATCCAGCCTTTTTCTTCGGCTATTTCAATTTGCTGCTGTCTCAACTTCTTACGTTTGATATTCTGAGCCATGTCGTGTGTGAACACCGTCGCTTCGTCCGGGGAGTAAGAAGTTCTTCCATTTAAAGTGATGATGATTTTCTCTGCGAGTTCGTACGGGTAACACATGCGCATACCCCGCTGGTAAATCACGGTGTCCATCGTTCGACAAAGAATTTCGAGTACCAGTCCGCTCGGTTCAACGTTACCAGCACATTTTAGCCCCGCCATGATCGATTTTCCGTAAATATAAAAGTTGACGTCAGCGCGAATGGCTTCTGGTAACGGCTGAATAATGTCCCGGTTGACGAGTTTCTGCGCTCTGGCAGAGTTCTTGTAGTGCGAACGAACGCGAGATTTCAAGCCCGAAGGCATTTTATTCTCCTGAAGAAGCGTCCGCACGTGGTTCATAAGCAGTGCGAAGCGATTCCCTGGCGAGTCTTCATCCATGGACATGTTCACTCCTGAAATGATAGCGGAGAAGACAAAGCCCCCGGTAATCATGACGACGATGGCAACGACACGCTCGTCTACCGTCGTAGGTACGACGTTACCGTAACCTACTGTTGTAAGCGTCTGTACCGACCAAAATAACGCAGCGACGTACATTTCGGATTTCTTTCCTTCAACGCCGCTCGCATCTTCGCGCTCAAAATTGTACACGTACGCGTACAAGCAGGCCATCCAATGAGACAAGAGACAGAGCAAAGCGATTAATCGCACGATAGTCACGATTTTGTACACCCGCATGAGAGTTTCTTGATAGCGTTCTAAGATACGTGTCGTCCTAGCCATGCGTAAAAGACGCACCAAGCGTAATAAACGGAGCATTTCAGGTACTTGCGTCGAAACTGCCGCATCGCCGCACGCCGCCTCAGACTCCCAAGAACACGTCGCCGTGCCATCAATCAAGCGCGATACATAATCCACTGGCGCGAGCGAAAGGAGGTCAGGCAAGAACCAGCCTTTCAAATAGTGCTTTTGGATTTGCCACAAATTCGTCACGTAGTGATAATCGTCATCGGTTTCAGAAATTTCCCAATACGCCGTGAAAAAGTTGAACACCATGTCGATGTAAAAATACATATCGACGACGAAGTCAATCGCATACCACCAACCATATGAGAGCTCAGAAAATCCGATTCGATACGGCACCGCGATCGCAATATACATCAACAAGAAGACTTGCAAAAAATCCCAGTACTGTCGAAGCTTTGTCGTTGGGTGCATGACGAACATGCTCCGTTGCTCGTCGATGTCTTCGTACTTTTCGCCATTCAGTTCATCTTCACTATCCGTGTCGCTGTCCATCACGCTCTCATCAGCGCCTTCCAAAAACGTCTTCAACTTGCCGACATCAAACCCCGAAGGCTTACTGCGTATACCACTCATCTGCAACGCCAACAGCGTCTCTTTCACTCGCTTCTCCTCCTTTAGCCGCTTGCGATTCTCCTCCTCCTCAGCCGACACCTCCAACCCGTACTTGGCCTTGGACTCGCTCCCACGAGGAACATGAGCTATCCCCGCCCGCGCTGCAGCCTTGGCGCGCTCGAGCATACCCGCCATACGCTGCGCCCTCGTCTTCGGCGCGCTCGGCGTCTCCACGCCATCCTTCCCAGCCTTCCCGCCCTCCTCCTCGTCATCCGACGCTCGCGCGCTCCCAGCGCTATCGCTCGTGCCCGCGCTCGCACCACCCCTCGCGATACCGCCTCGCGTCATCGTCGCCGTCGCCGTCGCCGACGCCCCATCGCCGCCCGCCGCGCGAATCACCTCTCGGCGATTCAATCCGCGCCAGCGCCGCGCGCCCGCGCTCGCGTCGTCCGTCGTCGCCATGGCGGCTCACCGACCGCGACGACCGAGACGACCGAAAGAGACGAATGCGTCGAGGACGGACGACTGCGCGCCGATCGATGTCGTCGACGTCTGCGGCGACGCGAACGGCGCGCGCGATCGATCCATCGATTCGCCGGCGACAGGTCCACGCACAAATGGTGTTGATGCATGTGACCAATCATGACCAGGCACGGAGTCCCCCTGCACTACAATACACACGAAAACCCCATATACACACGTCACGATGGGCGGCGGCACGGGTATCAGTATACTAGACATATCATGGATATGTATGCCCGTGTAGGTGCACCGAATCTATGATACATGGGTATGCTGCGTGTCCACTATGGAGACGCCCCCCATGACGCCATTCGACGACGCCGCGGACGACGATGTCGTCGTCGTCCTCCGCGCTCCGGTCGCTGTCGCGCGCGTGCGCGCGCGCGTTACGCGCGCGGCGATGCGTCGATGCGTTCGATGCGTCGCGCGCGTCGACCGCGTCGTTCGCGACGTCCACGGGCGCGCGGGGTGCTGGTGGTGCTGGTGGCGATGCGGTGACGTTGACGCCGGCGTGCGCGGCGCGCCTGCGCGACGTCGCGCGCGAAGAGGGCGTCGATGGCGTGGCGTTGCGTCTCGCCGTCGAGGGCGGCGGATGCAGTGGGTTCAAGTACACGTTTACGCTTGAGACGGGGAAGGAGAAGGGGCGCGGGGATGATTTGGTGTTTACGTCGGCGGATGGAGGCGCGACGTTGGTCGTGGATGAGATATCGTACGGGTTCGTGAAGGGTTCTACGATTGATTACGTGGAGGAGATGATTAAGAGTTCGTTTGAGGTGGTGAAGAATCCGCAGGCGGATGCGAGCTGTGGATGTGGGGCGTCGTTTAACGCGAAGGATGCGTTGTTCTCGTAACCGAGCGCGCGAACCGGCGTAGGCGGAGCGTACCCGTGCGTGCATGCGTGCGTGGCGGCGTAGGTGTCGTCCTCGGCGCATGGATGTTATGATTGTTTTAATTCTTTTTTGTATTGCTATGCTAGAATGCTACTGTGTTTGTGATGCCTGACGTCCCGACGGTTCGCCGTCGGCGCGCGCGCGCTTCGTACTCGTCGCCTTGATCAATTCCATGAGCCGTGCAGCTGACCCGACGTGCGCGGGCGTGCCCCATTCCGGACGCGCAAGTTCACGTGCCATCACGCCCGCATCCGCGCGCGCGTTGAAGAGGGTGTGAATGACGAGCGAATATCGAACCTTTCGGCGCGTCGGCTTGAGCGAATGAAAGACGTCGGCATCCATAAACACCACGCGCCCAGGCTTAGGTACGATCACGACGCCCACGCCCGTGTCTTCATCCACGAATAACGTCTCACCTTCGTCGTCAACGGTCCACTGAGGGTTCAAGTATACGATGATCGTCACGAAACGAGGCTTGTTTGGGTCTCGATTCCCAGCGAAACGGCCTACGTCAGCCAACTCGCCAGAGAACTCAACCCCGCGCACGTCCACGTCGCGATGGTACGAAAATCGATCAGTATGCCGCACGGCATTTGCACACACGTGTGCGCGACGCGCTGACGCTTGACCATCGCGCGTAGCGTCTTTGTCGTCGTGTCCTCGCTTTGAAAACATGTCTGTTCGCGCGACGCTCACGTCGTACTCTTTAAACGTCTCGCGCACGCGCCGCATGACGTCCCCTATCGCCCCGACGCCGGCGTACGCTTCATTTGCGAGCTCATCGAGGACGTCGTCGACGAGACCATGCGTGCGCGACGTCTCGCCATCGTGGTCTTTAAAATTTTCAGTCCACGCCCGCTCGCTCGGGGTCGTCTCGTCGCCGCCGACGCGTGCGAACAGCGCTTCGCGCGTGGAAGCCGACACGAGATTATCCACCGCACACACGCACGCGTAGTCCACGCGCATCGCACCGCGCTCGTCCTCGACAAAGGCGCCAGAGACTCGGGCGTTTAACACACAGCGCGGCGACGCCTCGGGCGCGGGCTCGCGCGAGCTCGCCGGCGCCGACGTCTCGCGAGCGCCGGGCATGATGTGCGCGAAACTCGCGCACGCAATGCGTGCGCGACACGCGTGTGTCGTCGAGCGAGGCGAATAGTGACGCGGCACACAAGGTGGTTTTCTTTCAACTGCTTTTTCTTTCAACGACATTTGGCTAACGCGCGTACGCGACGCTCTACTGCTTTTTCGCGCGCGCAGCATCGACGGCGGCGAAATACTTGTCCGCATCCGCAGCGGCGACTACGCGTGGGGTGTCGCTAGGGGGATCCGACCCCATCTCCGCACCGATCGTGGCGTCATCCACCATGGTGAAACACGGGACGTCTTTAAATTTCCCGTCGGCGTACTCGTGAATTTTCGCCACTCCATCCAAGAACGGTAAGCTCACCATCGCCGCGAATTCATGCACGCGCGCGCCGAGCTGATCGACCAAGTTGAACCCAGCGATGGCGGTACCACCAGTGGCGATTAAATCATCGATGAGCACCACGCGGTCGCCCGCGCGCACGCTCCCGAGCCTCATCACCGTCTCATCCGTGGAATATTCCGTGACGTATTTCCCACTAGACACCAACACCCCGGGAAGCTTTCCAGCCTTACGAATCATCACAAAAGGAATCTTCAGCGCTAACGCGATCGGTGGTCCGAATAAGAACCCGCGCGCGTCGAAACCGGCGATGTGCGTCGGCCCAGCCTCGCCTTGCGCTCGATACCTCGCCACAAACAAGTCAACCACGCGCTGAAACACCACCGGATCCTCCGTGATCCCGCTCACGTCATAAAACGACGGCACGTCATGCGGGGAGTACTTCGGGCCGTACCACGGCAACGACGCCGCGATCGCGCGCACGTGTTCGTCGGTTTGGTCCAGGCAAAAGTGTTGCGGTCTGCAGCGGCGGCGACACGCATCGTCAGTCAACGCGCGTCACGCGCGCGCATCGATCGAGACACGCGATCGAGATAAAACACGCTCGCGTGCACGCGCGCATCTCGCGGCGCGTCGCGCGACGAACGCACCCGAGCGTGATCACGGCTGGCGACGCCATGACGCGCGCGCCAAAAAGTGTCGTCATTCGTCGCCATGTGCGCGGTTGCCGTGGCCGCCTCAGCCGCGCCGAGCGCGCGCCGAGCGACGGCGACGCATCGAGTGAGGTCTCACGCGCGCGTGCGCGCGACGGTGGACGTCGCGGAGGCGTATGCGAGCGCGAAGCGCTTCGAGTGCACCGCCGATGCGCTGCGCGCGCTCGACGATGCTCCGGGCGTATTTAGCGTCGCTGACGCCGATGACGTCGTGCGTTTCGTCGGATGCGGCAAACGCCTGCGCGAGGAAATGACGCGCGCTGTGGAACGCGATGACGCGACGGCGACGGCGGCGTACGCGCGCGTGGTGTATTTGCCGACAACCGCGCGCAAGGCGGTGCTGACGGCGGCGTGGAAGACGGTGATTTCATCTTTAGGGTATGTACCGGCGATGAATACGGCGATGGTGAAAACGCCGATGTTTGAATTTACATCGACGCAATTGGCGCAGCTGGCGAATGATGGGTACGTCGTCATCGACGACGGTTTGGGCGCGGACGCGAGCGCGATGGCTCAGGCGGCGCGAGAACTATTTGACCGAGGCGTCATGCGGAATCTTGGGCAAGAAGGCCGGGATGATGACGTGGCGGTTCTCGCTTCGGAACAAATGCCCAAGGGCGAGGCGTTCGCCGCGCTTGAGCGCTGCTCGAAAGTGTTGCTCGATATTCCCGACGCGTTGCGGCGGGCGTGCTCGACGTACGGCGTCGATGATGGTTCTTTTGTCGCAAAGTGCGCGCGCGCCACCGCGCCATCGCGTTTGATGATTGCGCGATATCCACCAAATGGCGGGCGATACGTCGCACATCTCGACAACGATCCGAACGACCCATCCCACGCCGAAGGCGTTCCGGGACTACGCGCGTGCGACCGCACCTTTACGTGCATCGCCTACTTAAATCCCACCTGGGACAGCTCGCACGAAGGACATTTCCGAGCTTACCTCGGCCCAACCATCGACGACAACTTCATCGACATCGCTCCCGTCCTCGGACGCATCGTCGTCTTCGACTCGATGCGAATCCTGCACGAAGTCCGCCCGAGCTACGCCGACCGACTCGCCATGACCGTCTGGACGTAACGCGCAGTCTCCTCTGGCTCACACCACGCCGCTCATCCCCCCTGTATACCACGCATAGAAACTATTGTCATATTCATCGTTGTCATAGCGCACGTCGGCATCACCGCGTCGCAGTCGACCGCAGCGACGCTCGAGCCGACATTGTGACGCCACCAATGTTAAAACTAACAACGAAGACGATTCACTAATCCAATTCACCCCAACGCGACTTCGCGCCGCACGGGCGTCGAACGCGCCGACCGACCGCCCGCCGCGCGCGCGAACGCACGACCGCACATCACGCATAGGCTCGCGATCGCCCGCCGCCACGATGGATGCCGCGCCGGCGACCGCGGCTGACGAACGAATGCCGATGCCGATCGACGATGCCATCGGCGCGACATCGCGCGACGTGTCCGCGCCGCCCGCGAGCATGCCTGCGGTGCGCACGCGACGGAGCTCGGCGAACGACATGTCTCTACGCACTAGGTCCACGATCGATGACTCGCGCGCGGCGCGGCGGGCGTCGACGTCGCACGTCGCGACTGAGGGGAATAAATTTCTTCCGTGGCTGCCGAGCGCTCCGACGTTGGAGGGAACGTTGGAGAAGAAGTCGGTCGAAGCGGGGTTTTGGGCGAGTTTGTTCGGGCAGACGACGACAAGGTGGCAGTTGAGGCATTTTTTGTTGTACGAGTCGCATTTGTTTTGGGGACGTGGGTTTAGTACGATGCACGGGTACGGGACGGTGCTGAGCGCGCGAGAGGCGCCAGAGGAAGGGTCGACGGCGTTCGTGGTGGAGATTATGGCGATACCGAAAAGGTCGATGCGACGGCATATGCAAGAGAATGTAGATTTTATGCAACTTATTTCGGGATTGTGTTGCAAGCCAGCGGGGTTTGCGACGAAGGTGTTACGCGCGGGGTCTGAGGCGGATAAGCATAGGTGGATCGAGGCGTTGCAGTTTGGTACGACATCTTCGCCACTCTCGGCACGCATGCCGCTTGAATTCTCGGAGGAGATTCCACCAAGCCCACGTGGGTCTATTGATGGCGCTGAGTCCGAGCGTAACTCTTTCGACAGCGCGCATGGCGGGCAGTCGAGAAGATATCCAGAGCCGCCGCCGCCGTTATCGCCTCGCTACAACAAACATGCCGACGACGTGTTTGAATCTGGTGACAGTGAAAGCGACTCATTTGACAGAATGGAACTTGCCGAGATAAAGCGTCAACAGCAGCGCGAAACGGGCGGAGGTCCGTTGGGGAACTCTTCAATGGGTCAGAAATCAGTCGAAAACTTGATGCGCCTCGACGAAGACGTTTCAAACCAAGTGCGAAAGGCGATGGAGCGTGTGCCTTCGGCGCTCAAAAAAACATCGAGATTGAGAGTGACACAAGATGGTCCAAGCAAGTCAGTGACATTTGGTGAAGTTTTGGTGACAGAAGAGATTGAAATCTTAAAGTCCCCGAGTAAACTCGGTCTCGCCGCGGCAGAGGAGTCCGCCAAAGAGCACCGGAAGCGCACCAAGCTTCTGAAAGCAGCAGGTTCGTTTACGATAGATGCGAAAGAGATTGTTGTTGGTAAGAAGATTGGTATCGGCTCGTTCGGCGCCGTGCATCGCGCTGAATGGAACGGCACGCAAGTCGCGTATAAATCCATGTTGGATGAGGACTTGAAGGAGAGCACCATACAAGACTTTTCAGAAGAGATTCGCATGATGCGCGCTTTGAGACACCCCAATATTGTGCTCTTCTTAGGTGCCGTAATAAACCCTCCTCGACTTGGCATCGTTTCAGAGCTGATGACGCGGGGTAACTTAGAACAGTTGCTGCACGGCGAAGGTCCTATGAGCGACTCGCTACGATCAAACGGGTTACTTCGTCGACAAATGGCTGCAGACTGCGTGCGCGGTATGGCGTATTTGCATTCCTTAGCGACGCCAGTTGTTCACCACGACCTCAAACCCGCAAATTTGCTTGTAGACACGAATTGGACGCTCAAGGTGAGTGACTTTGGCATGTCTCGCTTGAAAAGCTACACGTACACGTCGCAATGTCAAGCCCCCGGTGGCACGCCAGAGTGGATGGCTCCAGAAGCACTTCGAGGTGATACGTTGAACGAGCTTTCGGATGTTTATTCATTTGGTGTCGTCCTTTGGGAGCTCGTGACATTGAATTATCCGTGGCGTGAACTCTCGTCACCTGTTCAAATTGTCGCTCAGGTTGCATTTTTGCATCGCCGGTTAAAGGTCCCAGAATGGGTGGATAAGCCAATCGACGATCTTCTCCACGAGTGCTGGGCGCGTGAAGTGCAAGACAGACCATCGTTTGCGAATATTGTTGAGAGACTCGTGGGCGAATACCCATCAACGTGGTCGCACGGCGAAACCTCTGCTGAGGAAGCCGCCGCCATCTTAAGCGCCCTGTCCACACCGAAGGTAGAAACTATCGTCGATGACGCTCACGAAGAATTCGTCGATGCTTCTGATGAAATTGTTGTGGCCCGCATCGAAGAGTTCGCGCCTCAAGGATTGGCGCGCATTCGCGCGCCCACACCGTCATCGGAGCAAACGGCGCGATGGCGCGTCGCGGATTCGTCAGAAGACTCTACCGAAGAAACGACAGATGAAAATTCAGGTGAAAACTCAGGTGCGAACGAGTTCAACTCTCCCGCGCCAGACGTTGACGTCATGACGGCTGCTAAGCAGTTTCGTCCTATGCTTTCTCCGCTCAAGTCTGTCCGAAGTGGGTAAACGCAACGTCCCGGCGCTCGAAACCACGAAAGCGCATCGAATACGCGCGCATTCGCGCACTGTACAAAATCACCTCGCGACATTCGATGCGTTCTATCTCGTATTTATATAATCTATGTACTAGTACTTTAATACTTTCATTCACGCACGTTTTTGTTCTTGTCTCGCGCCGACGTGTTTCACATGCGTTTCATTCGCCCGAGTTCGCTTTCCCTACCACACACGCTCACACGCGCTTCGCCTCGCACCCGCGCACGATGATGGGCATGGATCCCTCCATGTTCACGCCAGAAATGATCGTACGTGCGCGTCCGAGGCGATCCCATCGCACCCGTGCGCGTATCGCGCGTACGTCGCGAAAAAGATGTTGATTTCACGAGATCGAGGACGCATTCGCTGACGAGAATTCTTTCGCACGCACAGGCGCAAGCGCAGCAGATGATGGCAAACATGACTCCGGAACAGATGGTACGCATCTTTATCTTTACATCATACGCGCATTTGCTGACGTACGTGTACAGGAACAAGTGCAACGCATGGCGGGACAGATGGGTGGCGGGATGATGCCGCCGGGCGCCGCGGAGCAAATGAAAAACATGAGCGCCGAGGACATGAAACGCGCGGCAGAAGAGATGAAGAATTTATCTCCCGAACAACTCAAAGCACAATACGAGCAGGCGCAATCGCACGCCAAGGCGACGGCGAATTACAAGTACAGCGCGAGTGAGCAATTGAAAAAGGATGGCAACGCGTTGGTGGGCGCGCAAAAGTACACGGATGCGATTGAAAAGTACATGCGCGTAAAGAATAATTTGGCCGAGGATGATTCGAGAGATGCGAAGACATTGCGCGTATCGTGTATGTTGAATATGGCGTTATGCTTTAACAAGACGAAGAGACACAATAGTGCGATTAGTGAATGCTCGGAGGTGTTGACGCTCGAGCCGAGAAGTTTAAAGGCGTACTTTAGACGCGGACAGGCGTACGTCGCCAAGGGTGAGCTGGAAAGTGGAGTGAAGGATTTGAAGCGCGCGGCAAAGTTAAGTCCGAGTGATGAAATCGTCGCTGGCGAACTCAAGGCGGCGATTGAGGACATGGAATCTAAGGGTTTGCCGGTTCCAGAGTGTCCAGAATACGACCACGCCAAAGCGCCCGCCGTGGCGAGTAGTAGCGGCGGCTTCCCTGGCATGCCCGGCATGCCTGGTATGACGCCCGACATTCAGGCCAAGATGGCTGAAATGATGAGTGATCCGAACGCCATGGAGCAAATGTCCAATATGATGTCCAACTTGAGCGAAGACCAAGTCGCAGAAATGGCAAAGATGAATCCGATGATGGCGGGCATGGATCCCGAAATGATCAAACGCGCGTCTGGAATGATGAAGAATATGAACCCAAAGTCCATGGAAACCATGATGAAGATGGCTCAAAGCTTTACCGGCGATGGCACCTCTGAAGGCGACATGATGGCTAAGATGCAGAAGGAATTAGCCAACCCTGAGATGCGCGAGGCCATGGTTGAGATGGTGCAAGGCATGGATCCTGAGACGTTGAAGGAGATGACGAAGAGCATGGGCATGGACATGGACGACGCGCAAGCCGAGCAAGCGGTCAACGCGTTGAAGAACATTTCACCGAAGACGATGGATCGAATGCTCGGTGCGGCATCGATGTTAGGAGGCGTGTACAGCCGATTCAAGCGTCCGATCGATTTCGCATTGCGACACAAGCGCTTGACGTTGAGTTTGTTTGTGGTTTGGGTTGCCGTCGGCACTTCGTACGTCATTCGATGGTGGCGGCGTCGACGCGGTGTTGAGGAGGTTGCGATCGACGAAGCTCCGAATGACACGGCGACGTTCTAGATGCGCACGCGAGAGTGTGAATCAACAATTGTCATCCTATAAATTACATTCGTGTGTCTCTTTGATTTAACTCGTGTGAATAATGCAACCTCTCGCTGCGTCGTAAGAAAAGTGTGAGCTTCTAAAAGCTGCACTTCTGTAGAACGGAACGAGATCCGTGATGCCGTACTCTCTGGCTTTGTGTTCGAGGAGCGTACATCTCACCGCAGTCGTCTGTCCAACGCTGTCCATTTGACTCGACGGGCGCGCTCCCACGCTTTCCCAGTGCATGGTTTCGCGCAATAACCCACGGAGAATTTCCAAAAGCAAAGCGTCGTAGTCGCGATGGAAGTGCGTGTATCGCGCAAACTTCTTTTGCAGCGTCTTTTGCACGGATTGCTTTTGAGTACCAATGAACGATTGCAGCATGCAGCCAATGGCAGCATCGATATCCTCGACGCTCACCTGTTGGCTCAAGCGCATGCACGCGCGCGCCTCGCTCATACGCACAATCGACTCGATGTGACGAACAGCCACGGGCATACCCTCTCGCGTCACGGACTCCTTCCGGAGTTCAGCGTACACGCGTTGGATTTTTGGCAAGTCGGCCACGTTGAGCTTTGGGCGGATCTCCCGCTTTGAGAACGAAATGTATTTGCGCAGCAATTCCTGCGGAATCGGCTCAACGTCATCCTCCATGGCCTCTTGTGCCATAGCAACCGTAGCGTCATCGGTTCTGTCTTCTTCGGAAAACGTCGGATGACTGCTGACATGAGACTGTACCACAAACTTTGCCAAGCGCTCGTCCAAAACGGGATCGATGACGTCACGGACGACGCACAAAATGTCAAAACGCGAAAGAATTGGATCTGTCAGCTCGACGTTATCACTAAACGTTTTCGAAGAATCGTATCGACCACCGATAGGGTTCGCCGCTGCAATGACTGAACATCTCGCTTGTAACGACGTGACGATACCAGCCTTTGAGATGGAGATGCTTTGTTGTTCCATCGCTTCGTGAATCGATACTCTGTCTTGCTCGTTCATCTTGTCAAACTCATCAATCAAGCACACCCCGCGATCGGCGAGCACCAACGCTCCACCTTCTAAAACATACTCCCCTGTTACGGGATCTTTGTGCACCGCGGCTGTTAAACCAACTGCGGATGCTCCTTTACCCGTGGTATATACAGCGCGACCCGCAGTATTTTGAGTGTACTTTAAAAATTGTGACTTGGCAACGCCCGGATCACCAAGAAGGAGCATGTTGATATCCCCACGTAAGCGTGTCTTGCCCTTGACGAATTTCTCTTGACCGCCGAAGAGCGCGAGCGCTATGCCGAGTTTGATGTCCTCGTGCCCATGAATCGACGGCGCTATAGACTTGATGATTCTCTTCACGATTTTTGGGTCGCGGCTGAGCTTTCTAATATCATCTCTATCTTCATCCGTGAGGTTGTCCGACGAGTACAAATCAGTCGTGCGCTTAATATAGTTGGCCTCAATGTACGTCGTGAATACTGGAAACCCTTGCGAGCGCGTGTTCAAAGATGCCTCAAAGTTGTTTGTGTAAGTTCCCGTGACTTCGATTTCATCGCCGGGCTTGGCCATGTCAATCAAGTCATTCAACACGATAATTTCTTTGCTACGTGGAATGCGCCCAGCGGGGACGCTACCGGGCGATTCTTGAAGCGTCAACTTTTGGTAGTTACGATACACCGTCTTTGCAGAGTTGATTTGCCACCTACCCTTTTGTTGACACTCGGGACACGCGTTTGGCCGTTCCTCATGAGAACTTTGATTCTGATAAATCGGGCCAATATTAAAAGAGCACACCATGCACGTGTACGTGACATTCTTTAACTGCGGAAACACGCCGGTCCGGCGGGTGACTACGCCTTTCACTCTGATTAAAGCGTTCAAGTGCGCTTGACGGATGTCGCGTATTTGGTCCTCGACTGGCAAGTCCGTAATGCGAACAAACACATCCTGGTGAATATCACCATAAGAAGGGTACAGCTTCAGCACCTCTGTCAACGCTACTTCATCGAACAAGTCGAGCATGACCGCCGGCGAATCGGCGACCCACGTCGCGATCAAAGGCTCACTCCGCGACAAGTGAGAGTAAGAAACCTCCAAGCTCTGGCGGTTATTGTTACACATGTCGCGGATGCGCTTGTGATACAGCGGCCGGCCGGTGTCATCTTTGTGACGCCGCAAAAAACGACCAAGTCGCTTTTTAATCTCAGTCTTCGTGCGATCTTTCGTGATCCACTCGCTCAACGCGCAATCAAAGCTCTCGATGTTAATCTCAAATTCTTCGTCGTCCTCCTCCATTTCCCCATCCGCCGCGCGATCCGCCGCACGTCTACGACGCGCTTGGCGCAACCACTCATCTTCACCGTCTTCAAGCGCCCTCGGTCGAACGCGCCCTTGACGTCGACCGCCTCGATCTTCGTAATCATCCCGTTCGCGCATCTCCTCTTCGGCTTTCAAACGCGCCTCGAGCTCCGCCTCTGGGTCGTAGTCTTCTTCATCCTCCGCCAACCCCGCAGTTTCGTATTGATCCAAGTGCGGCATCACTTGATAATCCCTACGCATCATTTCACGCGACCGTCACGCGAGCACATCGTCAGTCATCACGCACCGCGTGAACGCGCGTCTCGAACGCGTTCAAACTCGACCCGCGACCAACCGCGCTTCTTCACCCATGCACCAACACACACAACGCTCGACGAATACCACGCACCGTTCCATATCATTCATTAAATCCTCCCCATCGCTCTCATCTTCGCTCCCGAGCGCGCTATCATCGTCCCCATCGCTCCCATCGCTCGCGAACTCATCGTGTTGATCCACGTGCGGTCGAAGCGCGCCCTCTAACGTATGCTCGCGCGCGACCGCGCCGCCATCCATCCCATCATCGTCGTAGAACGTATTCCGCGCGTCATCAAACTCATCATCCGCCGCGGACATCGCGCGTTCGCGCGTCGCACAGTGCGGAGCCGGCGCGATCGTTGGCACCTGTCGCTGCACCTTTTTAAAATTTCTCTCTCGAATTCACTGATGTCGGTGCTTTTCCGCGCCGCACCGCCGCAGTTGGCGACGCTCGGACGCGCGGCGACGCTCGGACGCGCACCTCGACGCACGCGCGCGCGCATCCGCGCATCACCTGTGCGCGAACGCGTCGGACGCGCGCGCACGCGGCGTGAGCTCGCGAGAGATCTGTCGGGGGTACAAAACAGTCACGCGAGCTTTGCGAGGTGTTTCCGCACGGTATGGAGAGCAAGCGCGTGGTGTTCGTGTCGCTGAAGCATACGGATAGTGAGGATGCGTCGTCATCGACGTCATCGCGCGCGGCGCGACGGAAACGCGCGTTAGGTGTGGATGAACGGGCGACGTGGGATGAGTTTACGTCGGCGGTGTGCGCGCGGTTGCAAATCGCCGGCGCTCGGGCGATTTATCACGCGAGCACGGGCGAGCGCGTGACTCGGGTATCAGATGTACAGGATATTGAGGATTTAATCGTAGAAGAAGATATGACGGCGAGGATGATACCGGATGGGTTGAGCACGCCCGGGGCGTCGCCGATGCGGACGCCGAGCGGACGAAACGCTCGAACGCCAGCGGCGGGGACGTCAAGACGTAGCGACGGTGATGACGACGATGACGTGGGTGATGGAAAATATAAATCTAAGCGAGGTCCGGCGTCGTTTATTTCATCGCTCGTACCGAATTTTGGTGGGGCGGTGACGGAAGGCATGACGCGCGCGCTGGATGGAGCGCTCGACGCCGCCGAACGCGGAGGAGACGACGCCGACGCTAAAACGAAACGCGGGAGTTATTTCGCCAGGCGCGCGACTAGAAAGGGCAAGAAGAAGCGGCTGAGTAGGCGCGGGATGTTTTTTTTGCTCGTAATCTTCGTAGCTTTGGTTTGGTTTTTCTTTTTCAGGACGCCAGACGTTTCGTTTTAAGACAAAACACTCGCGCGCTGCGTTCAGACTTCATTCACCAACGCGCTCGTAGTGGTGGCGCGATGTCGATAGTTCAGCCGATCGCGCGCGACGCGTTGCACATGTCTCGCGCTATCGCGCTCCTCGCGTCAACGTCGACGTCACCGCACGCGTCTCGTCATCCGCGCGCCGCGCGAACGCCTCGCGCCGTCGCCAAGCCCACAGCAGACGCAACGTTTGACGACGACCCAGCGGCGTGGGAGCGCTTCTACCTCACCCACAGCCGCGACGGTAAAAAAGGCCACGACGTTTCTGCGTTCAAGGACCGTCATTACTTGCGCCGCGAGTTTTCCGAGCTCGTAGACGACGATGCCAGACGCGACCCGGCAGCGTTTCGAGCGGCGTTGGACCCAGCCACCTTACCTGACGTCGACGACGCGCTCGCGATCGACGTCGTCGAGTTCGGATGCGGCGTAGGAAACTCTGCGTATCCGATGATGCGCGCAAACTTGAACATGCGCGTGATTGCGGTGGATTGTTCGCCGACGGCTATCGAAGCCGTAAAGCGCAACCCAGAGTACGACGAGAGACGCGTGCGCGCGGAAGTCGTCGATGCATCCAAGCCAGGCTCGCTCGAGGGCGTGTGCGGCGATGCGAGCGTCGACGGCGTCACGGCGGTATTTTTTCTCTCGGCGTTGTCGAAGACGGGATTGCGAAACGCGGCAAAGGAGATTCGGCGGATATTAAAGCCGACGGGCGCGTTGTTATTTAGAGACTACGCTCGAGGAGACGTAAAGCACGAAGGAGATGTGAAAAACGCCAAAGGCGACGCCGTACGATTCGAGCCTGGTGAAAAGATAGACGAGCAAGCGTATAGACGCGCGGATGGGACGCTGGCGGTGTTTTTCGATTCGAAAGAGCTCGAGAAAGAATTCGCGAGCGTCGGGTTGCTCGGGGCGTGCGAAGTCGTGACGCACACTGTGACGAATCGAAAATTGGGCGTCACCATGGAGAGGCGGTTCGTGCAAGGACGTTTCGTGCCAGGCGATGCGCGTGTGGTGTAACATAGATAGTGAATAGTCTTAGGAGTAGTCGCGCCATTTGTCAATTGATACAGCATATGATTGTTAAATTCCAGGCGATGTTATCACGTCGCTACGTCGAAGCGGCAACTGGAGTCGGCGCGCCTTGAGTGCCAGACTCGGCCTCTATCTTGCGAGGATTTCTAATTCTGCGGCTTTCAAGGTAATATTGGTGCGGAGTGTGCACGCCAGCGTCGATTTCTTTGTCTCCGTGCAACGCCGCAAACGTCATTCCGCACGCGATTTGATAGTGCATATTCTTCGCCTTGGTCACAATCGCACTCGCCTTGACTTGACTGATGTTCATCCCGCGCAACATGTCGTTCAATCGCTCTACGCCTTCTGCGTTATCTTTGTTAGCGGTGAGGGTCTTGAACGGACAACCGTGGTCATCCTTCACGCCCGGTTCACTCGCGATGCACTGTCCGCACGAATGCGGCGTGTAATTGACGCGCTTGCCCTCCTTACCGTACGAGTGTCTGATACCGTACGCGTAGTCCTTCTCGAACTTTTCCGCCGAACAGTCGGGAGATTTTGTAAACTCCGTCTTCCAAAGCACCATAGCGTCGCCTAATTGCATGCCGATGCCCTTCAAGTACAACTGAAGCGCGCGACGACCGGCGTGCGTCAAGTGGTGCTTCGTTTTGAACGCCTTGTAGAGCTGGCGCATGCACAACGGGAAAGATTCCGTCGTAGCTTCCATGGCGGGTATCGTCAGCACATCGCTCTCGCTGCCGTCGAACGCGTACGCCTTGCCTTCGTAACGTTTGTGCAAAGATTTGAGCAAAGGTGTCAATCGATTCGCCTCGGCGTCCTCAAACTTCTTAAACATCTGAATCGCATTCGCCACGCCTTCGCTCATCACCGTACGGAAATGGTTCAACACGAGCGCGTCCATAGACTCGCGCCGCACCCATGCAACGCCATCAAGCATGAACGTGCGTCGAGCCTTGACGAGCGCCGTGACTTCTTCAAAATCAACCTTGTACCACCCCTTCGCATCCTTCGCGGCTTCGGTGCAAATGCGCGACCATTCGGCGCCATAAATCAAATTCTCACTCGATCCATTAAACTTCTCACTCATACACTTTTTAAACGCAAAATCGCTCTCCAAAATATCCTTAAGTTCAGCCGCGTGCGCCGCGCACTCCTTGGACGACACCGTCGAATACGTCTTAAAGTCGTTATCCTTCATAAACTCAATCTTTGCCTCCGTATCGAGTTGCTTAAACCTATACTTGAACAACTCCAACTCATTCTGAACAAACCATTTCCGTTGATCGGCATTCCTACAGCTCGCCAATCGCAATAAAAAATGCGACGTCGCGTCTCGCGTCGTCCCGCTCGCGTTAAACGTCAGCCCATCCGCCCGTCGCAACTGACACTCCTCCTCTTCTTTCCGTATCACCGCCTGTAACTCCTCATCGCGCTTCCCCGCACTGATCCCATCGTCTATCGCACGAAGCAATCGTAATCTATCGATCGCGCACTGCTCCAAGTACTCGATCGTCTGCTCCTCCATCGGCCAGTCCTGGTACATGTCCAACCGCTGCGCGTTGCCTTTAGATCGCCCATTCTTGCCCTTCGCAAGCGCCTGACGTCGCTTATCCCCAACTGTTTGCAGCACGCCGAACGAAGACATATTAAATGCGCGTCTCTGTCGCCTCCCCGCGCGTCGCTCGCGGTCGCGACGTCGTCGGCGCGGCGATGTGCGGCGCGCGACAGCCACGGGATTTGAAAATTTTCAAAATCGAGTCCCCCACGATTGACCAATCATTGACTCGTCAACCTGGTCGTGATTGGTCAACCGGGGGGACTCTGTTTTGGCGAAGGAAATCGCTCGAACGTTCGCGACGTCACTGTCGCGCGGCGCGAGCGACGATTGGACGGTCGGCGATCGCGCACGTGCGCGTGAAAGTGCGCGTGAACCCCCCGCGTTTGCGTGCGCGCGTGATTTCGTGCGGTGTCGCGCGGCGCACGAAGCAAGAGGAGTGGACAGTACAGTCAAAGACATTCATTCATTCGAGGCGTCATGGCGTCGGCGATGGTTGACGAAATTCGCGCGGACGCGCTGGATGGGAAGAATGGCGAGTACGATCTCGCTGGGTTTACGCGGGAGTGGACGGAGGCGCTCGTGCGCGGGGCGTTTGCGGAGGCGATGCCGGCGAAACGTGGGTTTTACGCGCACGCAAAGTTTGTCGTCGGCGGCGGGAAGAAGACGCGCGCCAAGTACGACGATGAGTTGTTAAAGTATTTAACGTCTGCGTTGCGCGATGTTGGGTTTGAGGATGATCGAGGTGCGAGTGCGTGTGATGCGTGTCAGGGGACGTATAAGTATCAACACGATACGGATAAGGATTTGAAGTACGTGCACGCGTTTCCGCGCGTGTCGCACGTCGAGGAGGGCTCGGAGGAGGGCGAGGGCGGGACGATGACGACGAATGCGTCGCCCGAGTATCGCGCGTGTACGTGTGATTTAGAAGAGTTTGAACAGCTCGTGCAAATGTACACGCCGAGTTTTTCGCAAAAGCGGGCGTTGTTGCGACGGATGAAGATTATGGAGCATGCGTTGCGCGCGCTCGAAGAAAAAGTCATCGCCATGGAGACGTTGGACGCGCGAGAGCAGGCGATGTACGATTCCATGATTGAAGTCGCGTCAAAGATTGAGTTCCTGCAATCTGCGTTGGATGACATGATCAAAAAGGGTCGTCTCACCAAGGGTGAGCAGGATGAAATCGTCGAGGACTTGTCGCTCAAGCTCCAGGACATCGACTTGATGGTCAACGAGGCGAACGAAGAGGGCAAGACGAAAAAGATTGAAGCGTTGCTCGCAAAGAAGGATCTTGCGCAAAAGAAGATTGATTCAGTGACAGGTAAACCGCCAATTGTGTACACCGTGCCGCACGAGCGTGAACTCGCGGATTTGAAGAAGGAGCTCAACTCGTTGAAAAAGTTGCAGAGTCAAGCCAAGGGCAAGTTGATGTCGGGCGCTGACGCGGCCAAGTGCGCAAAGATTCCCGCACTCGAAGAACGCATCGCGAATTTAGAAGGTTCGGATGATAAGGGCTGGTACGAGGATGAATGTCGCGATTTGTTGTTCCCTCCCAAGGCTGCGCCCGTAGCCAAAGCGAAGACGGTGAGCGCGTCAGGCGGGAGCAAGAATGCGGGGTGGTTGACCAAGGCAAAGACAGGTGGTGCCCGACCGAGCGTGGGGAAATCGGGTGCGGGGGCGGCTGGCAACCCATTCGCCATGCTCGGGGACGAGTAGTTAGTGTAGCAGAACAGCGTGTGATTATTACATTGCACATCGTCCAAACGAACAGACGTGCGCTTTTATTTTACTTGATATTATTTCCGCGGCGGCGGTCGAAACGGTAACGGTTCGACGCCCCACACTTTCGTAGCGTACTCCTTAATGGTTCGATCTGAAGAAAATGTCCACATTGAACACGCGGAATCGATACATTTCGCCGTCCACGCCTCTTCGTCGCGATACGCGGCATCAGCAGCGTCAATTGCGGCGAGATACGACGGAAAATCTTGCGCGTTCAAGTACACATCCTTCTTCGGATCGATGGCGTCGACGAGCATGGTAAACGCGCCGTCGTCGGGTTTTCCAAATATACCTGCTCGAATCATACCCATTGCGCGCTGCAAGCGTGGATCGACGTTCGGAGGCGTGTGCGCCATAGACCGACGAATCGCCACAACTTGGTCAGCTGAAGCGCCGAATGAGAACATGTTGTGCTCACCGATGGCTTTAGCAATTTCGATGTTGGCGCCATCTTTAGTGCCTACGATTAAGCCGCCATTCATGACAAACTTCATGTTTCCGGTACCGCTCGCCTCCATACCCGCGGTGGAGATGTGTTGCGATACGTCGCTAGCCGGAATCAGCAATTCGGCTATGGATACGTTGTAGTTTGGCACGAAGATGACTTGCAGTAGGTTCTTGCACGCGGCGTCTGAGTTCACGACTTCGGCAACGGCACACGTGAGTCGAATGATATTCTTCGCCACGACGTAGCCGGGTGCGGCTTTCCCAGCAAGAATGTGCAATCGCGGCACCATGTTCTTGCGTTGCTCTGGTGTCGCCGTCGTGATTTCCGCATAACGGTGAATAATCCCAAGGACATTAAGGAGTTGACGCTTGTACTCGTGAATACGCTTAATTTGCATGTCGAAGAGTGCATCGACGTTGACGGCGATGTTCATCGTTCGGAGTAACCATTCAGCAAGGGCGCGTTTGTTGCACGCCTTGGCCGCGCGCCATCGCTGACGGAACTGCGCGTCTTGGGACATGGACTTGATGGGTTCGAGACGTTTGAGGTCGTTCACCCAGCCTGGGCCTACCATTCCGGTGTAAATGCTTGACAACGCGGGATTCGCTTGCAATAACCAGCGACGCGGCGTGACGCCGTTGGTGACGTTGATGAACTTCTCTGGCCACATCAACAGGAAATCTGGGAACAGCTGCGACTTGAGGAGTTTGGTGTGGATCATGGCCACGCCATTGACGGTGTGCGAACCAATGACGGCTAAATTCGCCATGCGCACCATTTTCGGCGATGACTCTTCGATGATACTCATCGAGGCAAGACGTGCATTGTCGTGCGGCCACATTTCACGCACTTGCGCCAAAAAACGATGGTTGATTTCGAAAATGATTTGCATGTGTCTCGGCAGGAGCTCGGCAATCATGGGGACGGACCACTTCTCTAATGCCTCAGGTAATATCGTATGGTTCGTGTATGCGAAGACTTTTTGCGTGATTTCCCACGCAGCGTCCCAAGATAACCATTCGCCGTCGATGAGCAACCGCATGAGTTCAGGAATCGCAATAGCTGGGTGCGTATCGTTCAACTGTATCGCTACTTTATCCGGCATGTCTTTCATTCGCGTTCCATTGCGACCGATGCTCTTTTTGAATCTTCGCAAGATGTCTTGCAATGTCGCGCTCACGAAGAAGAACTGCTGCTTCAAACGCAAACGCTTACCTTCCTCCGTGTCGTCATTCGGATACAACACAGATGTGATGCTCTCGCAGCGTTCCTTGGCTTCGACGGCGCCATAATAGTTGCCCGCATTAAAAGACGCCAGATCGAACTCGTGCGACGGCTTACTCGCCCATAAACGCATATTGTTTGTGTTGTACGTGCCGTAGCCTGGGATTGGTGTGTCGTACGCTTGCGCCATGACCACTTCGCCGCCTTCCCAAGCAAAGTGCGTATTACCATTGGGGTCTTGGAATTCACGCACGGTGCCGAACAGGCGCACGGGGTACTGCACATCTAATCGTTCTACTTCCCACGGATTGCCGTCCGTCAGCCAATAGTCGGGGAACTCCACTTGCTTGCCGTCGATGATCGACTGCTCAAACATACCGTACTTGTAGCGAATGCCGTATCCCCAAGCCGGATAGTTTTGAGTCGCGAGCGTGTCTAAGAAACATGATGCTAGACGCCCTAAACCTCCGTTACCGAGTGCGGGTTCTTTCTCTTGCGACATAATGTCCTCTAAATCGTACCCGACTTGCCGCAACGCTTCGGCGTACGCCCCCCGTAAGCCTAAATTTGACACCGCATTCCCTAACGATCGGCCGATTAAAAACTCGAGTGATACATAGTACACCTTTTTCGCGCCCATTTTCGCCGAGAACTGTTGCGTGTCCGTCCAACGCTCGATTAAACGATCGCGCACTGAGTGCGCCGTGGCTTGATAAAAACAACTCTCATCGAATTTGTACCTCCGTCTCGCCAACGTGTACTCCACGTGCCGCACCAAAGACCGCTGTAAACTACCGACATCATTCGGTAGATACGTACTCGACAGCTTCCACAATAGCTCCTTATGCGCCAAATGCCCACTACCCATCTCAGCGTCGTCCACGTACTCGCGTTGTCGCTCCAATACGGCGCCTCCAAAAAACTTGTCCTCCCCGCGCTCGCCTCGCGGACTCTCAGCCCGTTCACTATCGACGCTAAACGAATCAATCGCCCCGAGCGAATCCTTACGAATATGTCGTATAAACCTCCCAGCGCTCGGTGGGCGGCTGTGGTCGATCGGAGGCTTGCTCGCCAAAGCGTATTCGCTGTACGCGACGCCGCTTCGGCTCAACGGCGACGTCTCGTACGCGTCGACCGCGCCCTCGTCCTCTCGCGCCCGCATGCTCGCATCGAGCCACGCTTCGACGACACCTCCTGGTGATGCATGTACAGACGTGTGCGCGACGCCCGCTGTGGTCGACGACGCGTGCAGCGCGGCGTCACGCCGCGAATGCGTTTCGCTCGCGCGAGGTTGCCGCGACGCCAAGTGCAAACCACGCAACAACCCACCTGATTCCTCGACTTCTGGCGCGTGATACCGTTCGCCAGCGTTCACAAACAATGCTCGTCGCGCGTTAGGAGCATTCGCGTCATCCGTACGCGACGGCGACGACGGCACGTTGGCATCGAAACGGGCGCTCCAGACGGATGCTGGATTGGAGTTCTCCTCACCCCTCGATACTGCGCCGTCGGCGTTCGTCAGCAACCCGGCGCGCGTTTTCGACCACGGCGATCGTGCGCTGTCGTCGTCATCGCGCGCGTTCGCGCCCGAGTCCATGCCTGAGCGATGCCGCGCGCGCGAAAGAATGACGATGGTTTCATCGATCACAACGCTGATGCGCGCCATTCGTTGGCGCGCCGTGCGATGCCGCTAGACGTCGAGTTCATCGCGGTCGTGTCCGCGATGAACGCGCCGATGTACTTCAAAGTGTTCGCGCGCGCGAATGGGATGAATATTGATAGCGACAGGTGCGTGCGCGGACATTGATTACGCGCGCGACGAGCGTGGCAACTGTAGCTCAATATTGAATATTGTCGCGTGTTTTCTTCGCGCGCGCAGGGCCATGGCGCGCGCTCACGCGGCTTTAGATGCCGTTGATGCGCGTATGCGTGATGCGGCGTTGCAATCGTCGTCGTCGAGCAGGGATGAGTCGTATTTGGGTGAAGTGTTTCGCGCGCACGACGGAGCGGCGTACGGGTACGCGACGGGGACGCGCGCGCGTTTCGTTCTTGGCGTGAGTGATGAAGGCTCGCGTGCGATGGATGAACGCGAAATGCGTCGAATTTTCGATGCGCTCGCTGAGGCGTACTCGGAGGCGGTGTGTGATGTGTTTAGCGAGCGTTGTGGGCGTCTCGAAGGCGAACGTTGGCGTCGGCGCGTAGACGCACTCTTGAGTTAAGTGTACAGAGCGAATGTGTGTATTAATAATAGCGTTACCTAGTTGCATAGATACCCTCACGTGTGTTCGCCTTATTCTTGCTTCTTGAGCAAAGGGAACGCGATGACATCTCGAATGGATGGCGAGTTTGTGAGTAACATGACGAGGCGGTCGACGCCGAGACCCATACCGGCGGTGGGTGGCATCCCGTATTCGAGCGCGGTGACGAAATCTTCATCCATGGCAACTTCGTAGGACTCGTCTTCGAGCTCTTTAAGCTCGTCTTTGCCGATGGCGGCTGCGGCTTCGCGTTGCGCTTCCAACGTTTTTGCGTGTGAGACGATTTGCTTTTCGAGACGTTGGCGCTGGTCGATGGGATCTGTCAACTCACTGAACGAGTTGGCCAACTCTCGACCGACGACAAACAATTCGAAACGTTCGGTCACGCCCGGTTTGCTGCGATGCGGTTTGGCTAACGGAGAAATCTCCACCGGATGGTCGAGCACGAATGTCGGCTGAATCAAACCACTTTCGCACGTCGCTTCAAACATTTCATTCAACACATACCCTACGCTTTGCGCCGCCTTCACGCCCTTGATACCCTCGCCCGCTTTCTTGGAGTGTGCTTTGAGTGCCGGAATGGCCGCAGCCTTGGCGCCTTCTAAATCATCCCCGAATGCCATGACATCGACGCCCGTCGCTTCCTTGACCAGGTCGTTCATCGGCGCTCGACGCCACGGGCGTTGACTCAAGTCAATAGTCAAATCACCGTACGGAATAGTCAACGTCCCGCATGCCTTCATCGCACACTGACAGATCATCTCCTCTGTGAGCTCTAACATGTCTGTCACATCAGCGTACGCCTGGTAAACTTCCACCGACGTAAACTCGGGATTGTGACGCGTACTCAAGCCTTCGTTGCGGAACACGCGCCCGAGTTCGTACACGCGTTCAAAACCACCCACGACGAGACGCTTCAAGTGTAACTCCGTTGCGATGCGAAGCGTGAGTTGCATGCCGAGCGCGTTGTGAAAGGTGTTAAATGGCTTGGCGTCTGCACCTCCCGCTTGGTCGTGCAACACGGGCGTTTCCATTTCCAAAAAGTCCTTGTCGTCCAGCATCCGACGAATAGTAGAGATGATGTTCGAGCGCGCCTTGAAAGTATTTCGCACATCCGGAGATACGATCAAATCCACATATCGCTGTCGGTAGCGCTTCTCGACGTCTGTCAACCCGTGCCATTTGTCCGGCAAAGGTAACAACGCCTTGGTTAACATTTGCACAGACGTCGGGACGATGGATAATTCTCCCTTTTCGCTTCTCTTAACGCTCCCCTTGACGCCGATAATGTCGCCCACATCAATTAAATCTGAAATCATGTTAAACGTTCCGGGTGAGGTTTCATCCAAGCGATTCTTGTCGCAGAACAACTGCACGCTCCCTCGTTCGTCGGTCACCGTCAAAAAAGCCAACTTCCCGAACGACCGTTTCGCCATCACGCGCCCGCAAATCGCCTCATGCGAGCCTTCGAGCTCGACGCCATTCTCCAAATCAACGTGTTCGCGTTGAAGCTCCTCTGTGTACTTGGTACGATCGAAGCGGTAGTCGAACCCGCGTTGCCCGAGCGCACCCAACGCGTCCAATTTCCCAATTCTCAACGCCTTCACTTCCTCAGGACTCGAGGTAATCGCCGGCGCCCCGCCCTTCTTTTGGTTTTGTCCTTTCCCCTTGCCTTGCTTTTTCTGTTTACCGTCATCGGACTCGCCTGCGGCGCGCGTGATGAACGTTTTACTCTCCCGTCTGTGGTGTCCCGCAATAAAGTGCGCGCGAGACGCGCAGCTCCCACGTGTCGTCGCGCGGAGGCGTCCGAGACACGCGCGCGCGTGTTGGGACGCGATCGTGAGTGTGTGACGCGCGTGTGCGACGGGAACGGCGGAGATCATATTTCGCGAGCGCGGCGGTATGGCGCTGTAAGCTTGAAAAAACCTGAGCTGATGGGGTTCGGCGGAGCGCGTGACGGCTTGAATTTAAACGGACGAGCCAAATTCTAAAACTAAGTGCTAGACTAATCTACGCGACGAACAGAGCCTTTATGTTTAATGTACGTGGCGTGCGCCCAGACGATGCGATCGGAGACCATGACGCGGAGCGCCGCGAGCGGCGCGAGCGCGTACGCCAATACGAAAGCCACTGACATTTTAAGCCATGATATTCGCGCAATGGCGCGCGAGGCCACGCCGGCGTCGCCGTCGGCGTCACATACACGACCGAGAGTGACGTACATCGCGCGTGCGGCGGTCATGGCAAGGATGAAGCACAAGAAGACGACCACAGACGAGACATCGACGGCGTCTTCGGATGCGACGGCTCCGTACGCGACGTGACGCGCGGCGTAAACCACGAGCTCGTGCACTGCCGACATGAATCCGACGGTGAACGCGATTGACAAAAGCACGAGCGCGGCGAGCATAAAGTGATTCACCATGCGATTGTGCGCGTCTGCGTACGTATCCATGACGAAGACTTGACGATGGATGTAATTCCACCACGCGCCGAACGTTTCGGCGTCGGGCATGTAGCTCGGAAACACCGCATTCGAGGGACATAACACGCGCATGCCTTCACGATCTGCTATGGATGCTAAAATCAAATCGTCGCTGTACCCACCTTTGGCGTAGGCGCTCACGCATCCGTAGGCGTCGCGACGTAAATCGTCGGCGCGCAACATCGCGCAACCGCCCCATACATTCTTCGTCCAACGCCCTTGACTAAACGCAATAATCAGCACCAAGTGGTACGTAGCATACATATATGTCGCAATGTTTGCCGTCGCTAACATCATCTTCGCGTCTCTGCCGTACGGGACGTCGAATGGATACCCGGTGGCGAGAAACGAGTCGTCGTCTTCAGCCAACGCGCGCGCTAAACATTCAATCGTCCCCGGTCGCGTCTCCACGTCGTCATCCAAAAACAACACATACTCGCTCCCGTCATGCATCGCCCGAACACCCGCGAGCATGTTATGAATCTTTTGCGAACTCGTCGTCGCACGACCAGCCTCGACGACGCGCCCGCTTCGCGAAAACCGCGTCGACGCCTCGTCTCCTCCTAATTCCTCCTCAATCACCGCCTCCACCGCCGCTCGCGCGTCATCACTCGCGCTCTCCACGACAAAAATAAACTCAACATCCCCCGCGTGCGTCGTTCGCAACTGTGTACGCCAATTACCCATCGCCGCCGGCGTCGCTCGACGCGTCGGCAATATAACCGTCACGCGCCCTGCGTCCCGACTCCACCCATCACTCGCCCGTCTCCTCGACGCACCGCGCACGAACGCGCGTCGTCGACATCGCGCCCACGTCCACGCACACGCCAACGCGATTTCTATGCACGCACACGCCCACCGCGCGCGCTCGAACGTCCACGAACGCGTCGGCAACTTCATACGCATCGGCAGCACATCGACGCGGACGTCCATCAGAAGCCGATAAAATACGACGACGACGACGACGACGACGACGCGCGGCGCACCCACGCCACCACCACCGCCACCACCACCGCCGACGACACCGACGCGACGCGGTCTCGCGCGACCGACGTCGCCCAGCCACCAGCCACCACAGACCAT
>Ga0181554_1000526_pt1 | contig 38270 bp, 39 predicted proteins | sample 011ome_16_FD_145602 | JGI IMG/M metagenome (GOLD analysis project Ga0181554, IMG submission 145602) | Coastal salt marsh microbial communities from the Groves Creek Marsh, Skidaway Island, Georgia - 011503CT metaG (spades assembly) | ecosystem: Environmental > Aquatic > Marine > Intertidal zone... | reverse complement strand
GTCCACACGTATGAGTAACGCCGATAATGTGCATTATGACAATTCGGCTGGACTCATGAAGGGGTCCCGGTCTCGCTTCCCTGCCTGAATGCCCGGTTCAGCAGCGAAGCAGGCGCGTTCCCTGTCCCCAGATCGGATGCAGGCTGTTGTCCCCCGTCAGGAATGTGTACTGCCCCGCCGGGATGAAGATCATTCTCACTCCGTCCACCATGCCGTCGAACGCGCTCGTCGCCGCTTCGGCCATGTCGACAGGGAACGCGCTGCTGGTGGCCCACCCGAGCAACTGCTGACCCGGCTGACCCCCGGTTGCCGACGTCGGAGTCTGTACCCACGTGTTGAGGGTCGCCTCGGTGGCCGGGGCGCTCGCATTGGCCCAGGTCAACTGCGCCTGCAGGCCTGCAGCCTGGCTCGGCGCAGCCGTGGCAGCAGTCGCCGTGAAGACGATGGTGACGCTTCCTGACGTCCCCGTACTGCCGCTGGGATTGCCTGCAGCCCCTCCAGCCGCCCCCGTCGGAGCCAAGGTCCCCGAGCCACCCCTGATGTAGGAACCACCGGCGCCACCCCCGCGATTGGCCTCGCCCTCAGCTCCACCCCCATAGCCCGAGCCGCCGTCACCGCCGGAGCTGACCGATCCGGAACCGCCCGCTCCACCAACACTCCATGCGGTGCCGCTCGCAGCTGCACCCGCGCCGACGCCAGGACTTCCGCTGCCGGGTGCGCCGGCACCGCCGCCTGCGGCCCCATCGCCGCCCGCACTGGTACCGAGAGCTGACCCTGCGCCCCCAGCCGTGCCGGCGGGACCGCCGTCGTCGCTGCCACCACCACCACCACCACCCGCAACCACAAGCTCATCGCCAACGGAGGGCGAGGTATTCACGTAGAGCGCACTGAAATCGCCCCCGCCGCCACCCAGTGCGCTAGTCCCCCCGACTCCCCCACTGCCCACGCGGGCGGTGACAGCAGCCATGGCGGACACGTCGATGCTGGCCGTCACTCGGGCTCCGGAGCCACCCGCGCCACCACCGACTCCGAGGCTTCCGGAGCCACCGCCTCCGCCGGCTCCGACAACCGTCGCGCTGACGCTCAAGGCGCCTGCCGGAACAACGATGTCGAGGTACCCCGTCCCTGTGCAGACCACAGTCTCCCCCAGTGATGGAGTCCGGTTCGTGCAGGTCGCGGAGGGAGCGCCGTCGGCCGGTTGCCCACCGACGACGACGAGCAATACGCCCGACAGTCCTACGATGAGGGCTCGCCGGCGAAGTGGCTTGGTGATCATGCGTCGACTGTAGACCTGAGAGGAGCCGAGAGTGACATCCACACATGCGGCCCGTGACGATCTGGGGGCGATGGTGGACCTTCCGGGGCGTCCGAAGCGAGTCGTCAGCCTCGTCCCATCGCTCACCGAGGCCCTCGCATCCGTGGACATGGCAGCGCTCGTCGGAGTCACCGACTGGTGCACGCATCCTGAGGGTGTCCCGGCCACTCGAATTCGTGGCACCAAGAATCCGGACGTCGCGGGCATCATCGACCTTGAACCGGATCTTGTCGTGGCCAATCAGGAGGAGAACCGCAAACTGGACGTCGACCGACTGCGCGCAGCGGGCGTGCCGGTGTGGGTCACGCGGATCGAGACGGTTGACGAGGCCCTGGCCAGCATGTCCCGGCTTTTCGAGGAGGCTCTGGACTGGCCGATTCCGACGTGGCTGACCGAGGCGACGGAAACGTGGGCCGCGCCTTCGACTCTCAGCGGGCCGCGAGTGAGCGTGCCCATCTGGCGAGATCCCTGGATGGTGGTCGGCCCGCAGACCTTCACGGCGGACGTTCTGCGGAGGCTGGGATGCACAGTCCTCCCCCATGCCGCCGGTGAGCGCTACCCGAAGGTCGACGTCCAGAGCCTGGATGACGGAAGTGCGGACGTCGTGCTTCTGCCGGACGAGCCTTACGTCTTCACTGCCGAGGACGGCCCCGAGGCCTTCCACCGGACACCTGCCGTCCTCGTCAGCGGCCGGATGCTGACCTGGTATGGACCGTCACTGGGACCGGCCCGGGCGTACCTGGAGGACCTGCTCCACCCGTGGAGCACCCCGACTCCGTGATTGACCCGCATCCCGCACAGCCGCCTGTCGGGCAGGACGTGCGCAGGGACGGCGACGACACCAAACCGATGCGAAGCAGATGCGACGACGGCATCCACCATGTCGGAGTCGAGGCCGGTGGCATCAGCAATATCCCACCGAGTCGTGCGGGCACTGCCACGATACTTAGGGCGCCCTAAATGATGGTGGTCCCGCTCCCTGACGGGAAGCGGGACCACCAGGTGAATTCCTAGATGGACGCGTAATGGACTACGCGAGCGCCTTGGCCTTGAGGCCTTCGAACTCCGACTGTGTGATCGTGCCACTGTCCAGAAGTGCCTTCGCTGACGCGATCTGGTCTGCCGGCGAGACCGAGCCGACAGCCGACTGGATGTACGCCTTCTGTGCCTGCTCGGCCACTTCCACCTGCTTCTGACGACGCTGGGCCATGCTGCTCCCACGCGCGATCAGGTACACCAAGGTGGTGATCGGAGGAAGGATGATCAGGAAGATCACCCAGATTGCCTTGGCGACGCCGCCCATGGTGTGGTCGCTGAACAGGTCGAAGATGACCATGACCCACACGAAGATGAACATGAAGAGAATGAACAGCCAGATCAGCTGAATGATGAACGTTCCGAAATCGGACGCCATGTCGAACCTTTCCTCAGGGGACCCATCGTCCCGTCGAGGGAAGGCTATCGGTTGCCCCGCTGGAATGCGGGCACCGTCACACTCGTGACGAATGATGTTTGACCGTTCACAACCTCATCAGTATCCGGTAGCGGATGTCCAGGATCCCGCCCCCCGCCAGCCGTTACGCCTCCGCGAGCTCCTCCGGCCGGGGACACGAGCACACGAGGTTGCGATCCCCGAAGGCACCATCGATGCGCCGCACGGGCGGCCAGTACCGGTCCTGACGAAGCCCCTCGACCGGATAGGCCGCCAGTCGCGCCGGGTAGGGATGATTCCAGTCACCGATCAGGCATTCCGCCGTGTGCGGCGCATTGCGCAGCGGATTGTCATCGACCGGCCACTCCCCGGCCTCCACTCGATCGGCCTCACGTCGTATCGCGATCATCGCCTCGCAGAATCGATCCAGCTCAGCCAGATCCTCGCTCTCCGTCGGCTCCACCATGAGGGTGCCTGCGACGGGGAAGGACATCGTCGGCGCGTGGAAGCCGTAGTCGATCAAGCGCTTCGCAACGTCATCGACCGTGACTCCGGATGCAGCAGTCAGCGGGCGCAGATCCAGGATGCACTCGTGGGCGACGAGCCCGTTGGCTCCCGAGTAGAGGACCGGGTAGTGATCCCGCAGGCGCGCGGCGACGTAATTGGCATTCAGAATCGCCATCTGCGTCGCGCGCAGCAGCCCCTCGGGACCCATGAGTCGCAGGTACGCCCACGGAATCGGGAGGATGCCAGCACTCCCCCACGGCGCCCCTGACACCGGGCCCACGCCGCCATCAGCGTGACCGCGGCCAAGCGGACCGGCCTCCGGCCGCAGCGGATGCGACGGCAGGAATGGTGCGAGATGCTCGCGCACCGCCACCGGGCCCACGCCAGGACCGCCGCCGCCATGCGGGATGCAGAACGTCTTGTGAAGGTTCAGGTGGGAGACGTCCGCACCGAACTTGCCCGGCTTGGCCAGTCCGACGAGCGCATTGAGGTTCGCGCCGTCCACGTACACCTGTCCACCGGCATCGTGAACTGCTGAGCAGATGCCCCCGATCGCCGTCTCGAAGACTCCGTGCGTGGACGGATAGGTGATCATGAGCGCCGCGAGCCTGTCACCGAGGTCGTCGATCTTGCTGCGCAGATCGGAGATGTCGACGTTTCCCTCGTCATCGCATGCGACGACGATGACACGCATGCCGGCCATGACGGCGCTGGCCGCGTTGGTGCCGTGGGCGCTGCTCGGTATCAGGCATACGTTTCGATCCATGTCACCGCGGGAGCGGTGGTAGGCACGGATGGCGAGCAGCCCTGCGAACTCTCCCTGCGACCCCGCGTTGGGCTGGAGCGACACCGCGTCGTAGCCGGTGACCTCCACCAGCCACGCCTCAAGTGACGAGATGAGCTCTCGATAGCCCTCTGCCTGGTCGAGTGGCGCAAACGGATGAACACCAGCGAACTCAGGCCAGGTGATGGGCTCCATCTCGGTGGTCGCATTCAACTTCATCGTGCACGAGCCCAGCGGAATCATCGATCGATCCAGGGCGATGTCGCGGTCGCCGAGGCGCCGGATGTAGCGCATCATCGACGTCTCACTGCGGTGATTGTTGAACACCGGGTGCTGGAGGTAAGACGAATCCCGCTCCAGCGGATGGGGAATCCCGATTTCCGATCCGGCCGAGACCTCGTCGTAGACGAGATGCATCGGCTGCGAGACCCAGGCACCCATTGCACGCCAGATCGCCTCCACGTGCTCCGGTGCTGTCGTCTCATCGGCAGTCGCGGAGAGCGTGTCGGGATCGACGACCCGAATGTTGACACCCTCGGCGAGAGCGGCCCGCGCCGCCTCTTCTGCACGGCCGGGGACTGACCATCGCACCGTGTCGAAGAAGTCCCTGGTGTGCAGGTCGACTCCCATGAGTCGCAGACCGCTGGCGAGGACCCGCGCTCGGTCATTGACACGCGTCGCAATTCGGCGGAGCCCGTCAGGGCCGTGATACACGGCGAACATGGACGCGATGACAGCAAGCAGCACCTGCGCCGTGCAGATGTTGCTCGTCGCTTTCTCTCGCCGGATGTGCTGCTCGCGGGTCTGCAGCGCCAATCGGTACGCGGGCTGGCCATCGGCATCGATGCTCACACCCACGAGACGTCCGGGCATGCTTCGTTCGAGGCCGGATCGCACGGCCATGAAGCCGGCGTGCGGGCCACCGAACCCCATCGGGACTCCGAAGCGCTGTGCTGAGCCCACGACGATATCGGCTCCGACCTCACCTGGGCTCCGCATGAGGGTCAGCGCCAGGAGGTCCGTGACCACGATCGCCAGCGCGCCTCGCTCGTGCACCTCATCGATGACGGACGAGACGTCACGCACGCGTCCGGACGTACCTGGGTTGCTGATGAGGACCCCGGCCACAGGTCCGGCGGGCAGTCCCTGGTCGAGATCGCGGATGTCCAGCACGATCCCGAGCGGCTCAGCGCGCGTCTGGAGCACCGCCAGCGTCTGGGGATGAGTGTCGGCGTCCACGATGATGGGTGCATCCTCGCCCCGCCACACGCGGACGGCGAGCGACATGGCCTCCGCTGCGGCCGTCGGCTCGTCGAGCAGGGATGACCCCGCAACAGGGAGTCCGGTCAGGTCTTCTATGAGGGTCTGAAAGTTCAGGAGGGCCTCGAGCCTGCCCTGCGAGATCTCAGGCTGATAGGGGGTGTACGCCGTGTACCAGCCCGGGTTCTCCAGGATGTTCCGGCGAATGACGGCCGGCGTGTGCGTGTCTGAGTAGCCGAGGCCGATCATGCTCGTCACGAGAGTGTTTCGCCCGGCCAAGGCCCGCATCTCAGCGATCACGTCAGGCTCCGACGCGCCGGCAGGCAGGTCCAGGCTCTCGTGCCAGCGGATGACCTCGGGCACGACATCTGATGTGAACGCGTCGAGGTCCGCATAGCCCAGCGTGCTCAGCATGTGAGCCTGCTCGTGGGCATCGGGACCGATATGACGTGCAGGGAACTCCAGGCTCATGCGGATCCTCGAGAGTCGGGCATGCACGGCATGCGTCGGAGTGGCAGCCACGAGCGTGGCCACCCTCCCCCTCTGTTTTCCGCGCCAGGCGCGACCTGAGAGCTTCACCGGCGAAGCCGGCTTTCACCGTCGGTAGGGGCGAGCCCCTTTTCCAGAGGTGCCTCTCCCGAGCGGTCCTGCTGCCTGAGAGGTTGTCGGGGAGATTGCTCCTTCGGCGCCTGGTCGCCCAGGTCTCTCCCGCTCGGGATCAGTCAGCGACCCAAGCCTAGCGGGATCGGGTCAAACTGCAGTTCGGCGCGCCCGACGGGCGGCGAGCTCGTCGGGCGCGCCCACCGGAGCGACCGTCTCTCCCTCGGGCTTCTCGCCGGGAAGCTGGGCCAGAGTTCCCTCGACCTCGCGCCAGACACTGCCCACGGCGATGCCGAAGACTCCCTGTCCGCCCCTCACCAGGTCGACGACCTCATCTGCACTGCGGCACTCGTAGATGCTGGCACCGTCACTCATGATCGTGAGACCTGCGAGGTCCTCCCCGGTGCGATCAGCGAGGTGGTCGACGGCAGCACGGATGTTCGGCAGCGAGACGCCCGTGTCGATGAGGCGCTTCACGATGCGAAGGACGAGGATGTCGCGGAAGCCGTAGAGCCGCTGGGACCCCGAACCGGCCGCATCGCGGATCGACGGGGTGACCAGACCGGTCCTGGCCCAGTAGTCGAGCTGACGGTAGGTGATGCCGGCCGCCGAGCAGGCGATCGGTCCGCGATAGCCGAGGTCAGCGGGCAGCGGGCGCAGGGTCGACTCGTCGAACAGCACTCCCTGGGCCTGACCGTCGAGCACCTGATCAGGTGTGGTGCTCTCTGCGCTCACTGCGGCCTCCTCGTGCGAACCCTGCGGTTCATCGTCTGGGTCAGCGTAGTGCGAAAGCCGGTCGCCGTTGCACTCACTGGTTGTGTGACGGGAGTGACGTTAGGGACACCTGTGACAACGGTCAACGTGCGCAGACGGCGTGTCGGCAGGCAAAGTCTCAACCTCTCGATGAGAGTGAAACGCGCACGCTGGAGTCGTAGGAGACTCGTCGACGCGACCGCCGCAACAGCGCTGGACCCTGCGATCAGCCGAAATCCTCAGGCGACACGTGATCCAGGAACTCCCGGAACTCCTTGACCTGCTCCTCATCGGCGACGGGCTCCGCATCCTCGTCCGGAAGATCGATGCCAGCCTCCTCGAGGACCTCCTGAGCGCCGCGAATCGGAGATTCGGTGCGCAGCGCCAGGGCGATTGCATCCGAGGGACGCGCGCTCACCTCCGTCCCGTCGGCGAAGACGAGACTGGCGTAGAACACACCATCCTCGAGGGCGGTGATCCGAACCTCGGTCAGGGTGGCCCCCAGGGTCTGGAGGATGTCGCGCAGCAGATCGTGGGTCAACGGCCGAGGAGGCACGATCCCCTGCTGGGCGTAGGCAATGGCCGTCGCCTCGACTGCTCCCACCCAGATGGGCAGATACCGCCCGCTTTCGCGATCACGCAGGAGAACGATCGGGTTGTTCGAGGGCATTTCGACGCGGACGCCCACGACATCAAGTTCCAGCACCCTCCCAGCGTAACCCCGGGACCGACCTCATGCCCTACGCACGGCCGCCTCGGATCAGTTCGGCGCGCAGAAGTGCCGCATGCAACTGCACGAAGAGGGACGCGAGTTCGCGAACAGTCTCCTGCTGACGGGCCCGGCCGTCCCGATCACGAGGCTGCGAGAACGGCGTCGCCATCTGTTCGATCACGCCCGTCTCCCGATCCGTCACGACTCGGAAGCTGCGCAGGTGGCGCGGCTCGATGCCGAAGGCGCTCAGCCGAGCGATCACCTGGGCGATGGCCAGGGCGTCCTCGTCGTAATGGCCCGCCGCTGACGCCCAGATCACGCCGATGTCCTCCAGCTGGGCCACGAACGGCGCCGGAAGGCCGGCGGTCTCCGAGATCTCCTCGCGCGTCATTCTCACCCGGCCAGCTCCAGGGCGGAAATCCTCCGGACGCATGCCGCTGCCCGCGGGAGTCGCCGCCTTGCTCGGATTGTCGGGGTCCTCGTCCAGCGACTCGCGAATGACCTTGAGGGGCAAGTACTGATCCCGTTGGAGGGTGAGCACGTCGCGAAGCCTGTCGATGTCCTGCTGGCTGAAGCGCCGGTAGCCCGATGCTGTCCGCTCCGGGGAGACCAGTCCTTCAGCCTCGAGGAAACGGATCTTGCTGATGGTGACGTCGGGGAACTCGCGTTTGAGGAGCGACAGCACCTCCCCGATGCTGATGGTTCCCTTGACCACGGGCGAGGACCCGTTCTCGGCCCGACCCGTCATGACGCCGATTCGAGCCCGAGCAGGAAGACGAAGCGGAACTTCCCGATCTGCACCTCATCGCCTCCGGTGAGCTGCTGATCCTCCACCCGGGCCCGGTTGACATAGGTGCCGTTGAGGCTGCCGATATCCCGGATGCTCCATCCTTCAGCGCCATGGCGGAGCTCGGCATGATGTCGGCTGACCGTGACGTCGTCCAGGAAGATTCCTGCCTCGGGGGCACGCCCGATGTGGATGACACCCGCCTCAGGCTCCAGGATGAACTCCTGGCCCTCTCCAGGCCCCCGGTGCACGACGAGTAGCGCCGTTCCCGTTGGCAGCTCGAACTGCCGGCCGGAACCGACGGGGGCCATCGTGCCCGAACCCGTCGCAGGCCCCGGTGGCACCACTGACGTGATCGACGTGTGCTCGATGCTCTCGAACGCCTGCGCCGTCAGGGGAGCACCGCAACTGCCGCAGAAACGGTCGTCAGCAGCAGTCTCATGTCCGCAGTGTGGGCAGTTCATCCAGCGACCTAGGCCTTCTCCACCAGCGCGCGATAGTCAGCGGCGCTCAGCAGACCCTCCAGCGCTGAGGGATCGTCCGGCTGAACCTCGACCATCCAGCCAGCCCCGTAGGGGTCGCTGTTGACGGTCTCCGGAGCCGCGTCGAGTGCCTCATTCCGCGCGACGACAGTGCCAGCGATCGGCGCATAGAGGTCGCTGACGCTCTTGGTGGACTCGACCTCACCACACGAACTGCCGGCTGACAGTGCCTCTCCCAGTCCCGGGAGGGCGACGAACACGATGTCGCCAAGCGAGTCCTGAGCGTAGGACGTGATACCGAACACGACGGAACCGGACTCCGTTGAGCGGACCCACTCGTGCTCGGCGGTGTAGCGGAGCTCATCGGGGTACATGCTTCCTCCTACGCGTCAAGGATCACGGCTGAGGCGCCGTCACCGGAACTGTAACGGAGATGGTCAGGTCAGTCGTCGTCGTCGCCGTGAATTCGGCCCCGCGAGTCCGAACCGATTCGGCGAGGCCTCCCGGGATGCTCAGCGCTGCCGACATCGTCTCCGGATCCCCAATCGCGCGTATCTCCAGTGGAGATCCGATCGGCTCCCCCGCCACCTCCACGCCACTCTCGCCGTCGGAGAACCACGTGTCGACCACGACACGGGCCTCGCCCACCTGAATTGCCTCGGCTCCTGCATCACGCAGCTCCTGAACCGCATTCACCAGGAGCGACGCGTCAACAGCCGCAGTCGGGTCGTCGATGCGGATACTGATCCCCGGGCCGGTGACCGCAGTCGTTCCCGTCATGACGCGAAGTGCCTCCAGTCGCCGACCTGCCTCCGCCAGCGCCTCTGCCGTCGACCCCGCCCGCAGCTCGCGCTCCACGCCCACCAGTCGCTGCGACTCCGTCTCCAGACGTGCCTGACGCGCCCCAAGATCGTCGAGAATCTGAACGAGATCCTCAGTGCGTGCAGCTCGCCACTGATCCTCCTCCCCATCGGGGCGGAGCACGACGACGGTGATCAGCAGGCCGAGGAAGAGGAACAGCGCGCCGATCAACAGATGCGGGCGACTGGGCTGGTAGGCAAGCTGGCTCAGGAGAGCGCGCCTGGACTGACTCTCGCCCGAGGCATCGACCGGCACGTCATCCACCTGCTCGTCGCCATGCGGAACCAGCTCATCAGGATCCATGGTCAGGCCTTGAAGAGAATGCGCCGAATGGCTGCAGCGTTGGTGAAGATGCGCATGGCAAGAACCACGACGACGCCGGTCGACATCTGCGCCCCCACGCCCAGTTGGTCCCCCAGGAACACGAGGAACGATGCGATGACCACGTTCGACAGGAAGCTCACCGCGAAGATTCGATCGTCGAAGCGCTTCTGCATCAGGGCCCGGAACCCGCCGAAGACCGCGTCCAGAGCAGCCACGATCGCAATGGGCAGGTAGGGCTCCATCCACAACGGCACGACCGGATGCCACAGGACGCCGACGGCGATCCCGACCAGAAGGCCGATGATGGCGATCACGCGTCCTCCTGGAGGGATTGGGCATAGCGAGGAACTCTGAGCTCCCCCGCAGGCAACGCTACGTCACCGACGTCGACGCTGGAGACAAGGCCATAGTCACTGCCGAGAACCTCGAGCAGACCCTGCAGTGCACTCCCGCCTGTCCCTGCTGAGCTGGTTCCCACGGCGGTGATCACATAGGGCCGAGCCAGTGGCTGATAGTTCACCAGAATCGCCTCCCCTGCTCCTCGGATGGCACTGGTCTGGGTGAGCCTCTGATTGTTCACCGCCACGCCGACGGCGCCCATCTGCCAGAGGGAGTTGACGATGTCCTGCAGATCTCGGTCCAGCACGCGATTCAGCGACCCGGCCTCAGCATCGGGAGCATCGTCGATCACGACTGTGAGTCCCGGCCCAACGACCTCCGTCGTGGCAGCCAGCGTGGCGTACTCCTCGACGAGACTCTGGACAGCTGCTGCTGCCGTCGACGTCAGCAACTCACCGCGCAGTGCCTCGACAGCGGCCGCCCGATCACGGACGACCTCCTGCTGGCCGGCCACGGTGTCGGACAGTTGCGTGACACGCTCCACGAGAGCGTCGCGGGTGCTCGTACGGGCGTCAGAGGACGCACGAACCGAGAAGACAGCCACCACCAGAAGCAGGCCAAGGAATCCCACCGTGAGGGCCAGGACGAGGCCCGACCAACCGCCCGATCCCCCGCTGTCAGCAGGCTCGGTCTGGGCATCGAGGTAGTCATCCTCTGTCGCCTGGGCAAGAAAGCGCTCCAGGACACTGCCGCTCATCGACGCTCACCCGACGATGTCACCACGAGCTCTCGATCCACGAGCGCCATTCTTCCAGCAGGCGATATGCCGTCCCCATCTCCGTCGCCTCCGCGTAAAGCGTGATCGTGGCCTGGTCCTCCTCGGGCAGCACGAGGCACCAGTTCCCATCAGCCTCAATGACCCGCAGCCCGTCTGTTGCATCGATCCTCCGGCCGTTGGAGTGCTCACGGACCGAACGCATGGCCGTGGCTCTCCGGTGCCACGGAACCGCGACGGACGACGACGCGATCGACGTGGCCGGTATTCGCGCATCAAGCTCACTCAGGCTCAGGTCGGTCTCGCCCACAAGAGCCAGAAGCGTCATCAGCGAGCACACGGCATCCGGGCCCGGTCCCAGAGCCGGGATGACAAAGCGGCCGCGCCCGTCGCCGGCAAGGATCAGGGCCGGATCCGAGGCGGCAGCTGCCAAGTCGGTGGCCCCCGCTCCAATTCGCCGCACCTCAACACCGTGGTAGGAGGCCACTTCCTCGGCGAGCCGGCTCGTCGTGACCGGCACTGCGACCACACCGCCATGCCTGCTGGCCGACATCAGGTCGAGCATTATCAGCAGCATGCGTCCGTCATCTATGACGCGACCGCGCTCGTCGACGACGCTCAGACGCTCGCCAGCGGGGCCCAGACGCGCTCCGATCCGAGCCCCTGAGGACACGACGAGGCCGCTCAAGCGGCCAAGAGCCGCCTCTCGGGGACCTGGCGGATCCGCGGCCCCCGACTCCTCAAGGGCCGTTCCCACCGTGAGGGCGTCCAATCCGAGTCGACCCATGATCACCGAGAGGACGCCCACGGATGGACCACCCCCGGCGTCGAGGACAAGGCGCGGACGCGAACGCCGGATCGCCTCCATGTCGACCACTCCCTCGACGTCGTTCGCATAGTCGTCCAGCACGCGATGGGGAGTGCGGATATCGCCGATGTCCGTCGGCAGGGGACGTCGGAACTCCTTTCGCGTGTAGATCCGCTCTATCGAGTCACGCTGCGATGACGTGATCTCGCCTCCGCGGGCATTGAGGAACTGGACGTCAAGGCTGTCCGGGCGACCGGGAGTGGTGCGCAGGATCACTCCGCCGTCGGAGTAGCGAGCGGTGTCATTGCGTACGAGCGCGGTCGTGACAGCTCGTAGATCGCGGATGTTGGTGCCTGCCGCTGTGAGTGCCCCAGCCAGTGCCCGGTTGAGCGCCCGTGCCGCACGGGAGTGATCCCTGCCGACGGTGACAGTTGCGCCCTTGGGCAGAGTTGTCGCAAACGCTGCGGCAAGCCGCACGATCCGCTCGGGTGTCATGTCGACATTGACGATCCCCGAGACTCGCCCGTCATTGAACACCTGACGCTGGGCAGCCGACTCCCACACGATGGAATCGTCGACCACACTGCCCTCGTCGATGGTCTTCCCCGGGTAGACCATCACATCCGTGCCGATCACGGCCCCATCCAGCACGGTGCATCCGTCAGCGACCACTGCCCCATCGAGAATGCGTGTCCCTCGACGAATCTCGGCGGCCCGACCGATGATGGCGCCTCGCAGCTCGGCATCCTCGCCGACGAAGACGTTGGGGTGAAGAACCGTGTGGTCGACCACGGCACGCGCCCGGACCAACGTGTTCGTGCCCACGATGGCGTAGGGCCCGATCACCGCATCCTTCTCGATCTTGGCGAACGGACCCACATATGACGGTGCTCGCACCTCCGCATCTGGTGACACCTCGGCCCCCGTGGCGATCAGCACACCGGGAGAGACCTCGAAGGCGTCCACGTGCCCGCGCACTCGGCCGTCGAGCACGTCCCGCTGAGCTGTCATGTAGCTGGCGAATGAGCCGACATCCTCCCAGTACCCGTCCATGACGAAGCCGAACACGCGTGCACCATCGCGAAGCAGCGCAGGAATCACGTCGTGCGCCCAGTCCACACTCACGAGCGGCTCGATCCCCTCGATGATGCGGGGGCTCACCACGTAGATACCGGTGCTGACGCTGTCGTCCGCGACCTCTCCCCACGACGGCTTCTCGACAATGGTCTTCACCCGACCGGACTCATCGGTCGTCACGACACCGAAACTCCTCGGATCGCTTCGTCGCGCGAGAGCCACTGTCAGATCCGCATTGGTCTCTCGATGTCGCTGCAGGAGCTGCCTGAGATCGATATCCGTCAGGCAGTCGCCAGCCAGGACAAGCACATCGTCCTCCGGATCCAGCCATGTCTGGGCGTATCGAACACTGCCCGCGGTGCCCAGCGGCATGGGCTCAGTCACGAAGCGCAGATTCACGTCATCGGCGACGTCGGCACTGAAGTACTTCAGCACCACACTCGCCTGGTGCTGCAGGGTCACCACGCATCGTTCAACGCCATGCTGCTGGAGAAGCTGAATCACCCAGCCCAGCATGGGACGGCCGGCAATGGGCAGCAGTGCCTTGGGCACGGCGGTTGTGAGGGGTCGCAGGCGAGTGCCGGCCCCACCTGCCATCACCACTGCCTGCATGTCTTCCCCGTCTCAGTCAGGCAATGCAAATGCCTGCTGCACATAGCGTAGACCGGCCCACCAGTAGAGGAATGCTCCCCAGAGGGCGAATGCCCACCCGAATGCCAGGGCGGCGCCGCCATAGCCTTCGGCGGTCGACAGGAGGAGCAGCGGAAATCCCCACAGAAGCGCAAAGGTGGCCGCCTTGCCGACGTACGTCACGGGCAGAGCGACGCGGCCCGAACGTCGCAGTCGCGGGACCAGAGCGAGGAGCATCACCTCACGCAGGACGAGGACGACGACCAGCCACCACGGCACGATGTCGCGAAGAGCCAGGCCGATCAGCGTTGCTCCGATGTAGAGACGATCTGCAAGTGGATCGAGGAGGACACCGATCCGCGAGCGTTGATTCAGCCGTCGGGCGAGATACCCATCCAGCCAGTCCGACGCCCCGGCGAGGACCAGGAGCGCGAAGGCCGCGCCATCGGCCTGGGGAACGAGGATGAGCCAGAGGAAGACTGGAACGCCCAGCAGTCTCAGGGCACTCAGGAGGTTGGGGATCGTGATGATCCGATCCTCCGGGTCAACACTGCGTGTCACGCTGGACACCGTACAAGCGGCAGGGCTCCGTCGGCGTCAAAGGACGAAGTCACGCGGGGTCGTGCCTCGCACTCCATCTGCCACTCTCCGATCGGACCGTCACAGGGATGCCGAACGTCGCGCTGAGGCTCGAATCAGTCAGCACCTCCGTCAACGGTCCGGAAGCGACGACACATCCCTCGCGCATCAGAAGACCATGGGTGAACCCATCCGGAATCTCCTCGACATGGTGGGTGACCATGACCGTCGTCGGAGAGGCGTGATCGCGTGCGAGGAGCGTCAGCGCCGACAGAAGAGACTCGCGACCGCCGAGGTCCAGGCCGGCCGCGGGCTCATCGAGCAGCAGGAGTTCGGGGTCGGCCATCAGGGATCGCGCGATCAGCGTTCGCTTCCGCTCCCCCTCTGACAGCGTCCCGAAGGTGCGGGTGGCAAGCGCCGACAGACCCCAGGCGCGAACGAGCGCCTCCGCGCGGACCCGGTCGGCATCGTCGTAATGCTCGCGCCAGCGGCCCATCACCGCCCAAGCGCCCGTCTGCACGACATCGAGGACGCTCTCCTGCGGCGGGATGCCATCTGCGAGCGGACCCGACGCCCAGCCGATGGACTGGCGAAGATCGGCGACATCGACCGCACCGAGTTCCTCGCCGAGGATGCTTACCTGGCCGATCGTGGGATGCAGTCGAGTGGCCGCAATCCGGAGGGCGGTTGTCTTGCCGGCCCCGTTGGGACCCATGACGATCCACCGCTCGCCCTCGTTCACCGTCCAGGACACGGAGTCGAGGAGCATGGCGTCACCCCGACGCACGGATACGTCTGTGAACATCAGGACGTCGGCCACGACGTCACCCTAGAGGCCTGCGACGGCGGACTCGCACTAGCGTGTGCCCTGTGAAGGACGACCAGCCTCAGACTCTGCTGATCACACTCTCCGGACAGGATCGCCCCGGAGTGACCCATCGACTCTTCTCGGCCCTCGCCCCTCATTCCACCAGCGTTCTGGATATCGAGCAGATGGTCGTCCGCGGGAGACTGATGCTTGCCGTCCTCGTCGGCGTCGGCGCAGACATATCGGACGTGACAGGGGCCGAGGACGCAGCACGGGCCGTGGCTCGCGAGCTCGACATGGAGATCCAGACACGTCCCGGCGCCGGAGAGGACAGCGAACGCAGGCGCAACCGGGTCCACGTCACGATCATGGGCGCTCCACTCGCCGCGGAGAGTGTCGCCGACATCACCGCACTCCTCGCTGAACGTGGCGGGAACATTGACCGCATTCGCCGCATCGCCTCCTACCCGGTTACGGCGGTGGAGTTCCAGGGGTCAGGCGTCCGTGTGGACGAGTTGCGACTGCCACTGGTCGAGGCGGCCTCCCGACACGGAGCCGACGTGGCCATCCAGGAGGCGGGTCTGGACCGACGTGGCCAGTACCTCGTCGTCATGGATGTCGACTCCACGTTCATCCAGGACGAGGTCATCGATCTCCTGGCTGACGAGGCGGGTGTCATGGCCGACGTTGCTGCCATAACTGAACGTGCGATGGCAGGTGAGTTGGACTTCGAGGAGTCGCTTCGGGAGCGCGTCGCCCTCCTGGTGGGTCTGCCGGTGGAGGCACTCGAGCGCGTCCGCAGCCGCATCACGCTCACCCCCGGGGCGCGCACGCTGTGCAGAACACTCAACCGCCTCGGCTACCGGATCGCGCTCGTGTCCGGGGGCTTCACGGACATCATCACGCCCATCGCAGCCGAGCTCGGTGTGACGGATGTCCGAGCCAATGGCCTCGAGATTGTCGACGGCCACCTGACCGGGCGGGTCCAGGGTCCGGTCATCGACCGCATGGGCAAGCGCACAGCCCTCGAGGCCTTCGCCCGTCAGTACGGGATCCCACAGCGGCGGACCATCGCCATCGGTGATGGCGCGAACGACATAGACATGATGGATGCAGCAGGCCTGGGCATCGCCTTCAATGCCAAGCCGGCAGCCCGGGCCGCCGCAGACACATCCGTGAATGTTCCCTATCTGGACAGCATCCTGTTCCTCATGGGGATCACCCGCGAGGAGATCGAGTCCGCGGACTTGCGGGATGGCATCAGCCTCGAGGAATCCCGAAGGAACTGAGTTCGAACAGTCCAGTACCGGCAAGGCCCTCGTGCCACGGTCTGTCGGTCTCCAGTACGGCAACGGCACTCGTCGGGAAGTGTGCCTGGGCCTCCGACCGCAGTCGGCTGGGCGCAGCCAGTTCGCTCACCAGCAGGGACAGCCCGGGGTTGTGTCCGACCAGCAGGATCGTGGGGAACACAGCCAGCTCATCGGCGACCAGGCGGAGTGTCGAGGGCGACGCCTCGTAGATGCGAGGCTCATCGATCACGGGATGCGCATACCCCCAGACTCCGTTGAGAAGCCCCCACGTCTGCTGGGCCCGCCGAGCCGTCGACACTGCCACTCCGGTTGCCAGGTCCGGATCCCCCACGTTCTCCGTCAGCCAGCCACCGATCCTGGACGCATCCCGCTCGCCCCTCGCAGTGAGCGGGCGCTCATGATCGCTTACGCCCATCGGGTGGTCGCTCTTGGCATGTCGGATGACGATCAGCCTGTGCAACCGATCCATCAGGCGCCCTGCGAGTGCACTCCACCGTCCACGTGAACGATCTCGCCGGTCGTCGCCGGGAACCAGTCGGACATCAGCGCCACGCAGGCCCTGGCCGCCGGTACGGGGTCGTCCAGATCCCATGCCAGCGGGGCGCGCGTGTTCCAGACATCCTCGAACTCGTCGAAGCCCGGAATGCTCTTCGCTGCCATCGTCCGGATCGGTCCCGCGGCCACCAGGTTGACCCGGATACCGTCCGGTCCCAGATCACGCGCGAGGTAGCGTGACGTGCTCTCGAAGGCCGCCTTCGCGACGCCCATCCAGTCGTACTTGGGCCAGGCCACCGTGGCGTCGAAGTCCAGACCGACCACTGAGCTGCCGGGTCCCATGAGGGGTCGCGCTGCCATCGCCAATGACTTGAGCGAGAAGGCCGACACGTGCACCGCCGTGCTCACGTCAGCCCATTCGGTCTCAAGAAAGCGTCCGCCCAGGGCCCCCTCGGGTGCGAAGCCGATGGAGTGCAGAACCCCGTCCAGACCCTCCACGTGCTCCCCCACGCGTCCGGCTAGGGCGGCGAGGTCCTCGTCGTTGGTGACGTCGAGCTCGACGATCGGCGGCATGGCCGGAAGACGGCCGGCAGAGCGCTTCGTCAGCCCCATCGTGCGGCCGAACGAGCTCAGGACCACCGTGGCCCCCTGCTCCTGCGCGAGGCGTGCCACCTGGAACGCAATTGACTGATCCGTGAGCACCCCGGTGACCAGAATGCGCTTGCCGTCGAGCAGACCCATGAAGAATTCCTCCGACTAGTGCCCCATACCGAGACCACCGTCAACGGGGATGACGGCACCGGTGATGTACGTGGCCTCCGCGACGAAGGAGACAACCTCCGCCACCTCGGCCGGTTGAGCATATCGACCGAGCGGGATTCCGTTCAGGATCGAGTCGCGCTGAGCCTCGTCCAGCTCGGCGGTCATGTCTGTCTCCACGAAGCCGGGTGCGATCACGTTCACCCGGATATTCCGCGAGCCCACTTCACGAGCAAGCGACCGCGCTGCCCCGACGAGGCCGGCCTTGGATGCGGCGTAGTTCACCTGACCACCCGAGCCGAGGGCGCCCACCACCGAGCCGACGAAGACGATGCTGCCGCCCTTCGCCCGGATCATTCCCTTCATGGCGCGCCGAGCGAGCCGAATGGATCCGGCCAGATTCGTCTGCAGCACCACATCGATGTCGTCATCCGACATCCGCATGAGGAGGGTGTCTCGTGTGACGCCCGCATTGGCCACAAGGAGAGTCACCGGCCCGAATCGCTCCTCGACAACACCGAACGCAGCGTCTATGGATGCCGCATCACTGACGTCCAAGGTGACGGCATCAAGCCCTTCGGGGGCAGTGCCAGATCGCGACCCGACCACCGTTGTCCAGCCGTCAGCCCGCAGGCGCAAGGCCGTGGCGAGCCCGATGCCGCGATTTCCGCCGGTCACCAGTGCAATGCCTTTCACAGGACCTCCTCAGAAGCACATGATGCGAGTGGGAACACGAGGACGTCACGCATCCGAGAGTCGCGAACCGATCTTGATGGTCACCTGGAAGTGATCCACGGCACCGTCACGGATGTAGCCGCGCATCCCCGTCACCTCGAACCAATCCATATTGTCGATCGTCTTGGAGGCACGAGCGACGCCGTTTCGGATGGCCTGATCGATTCCCTCCTGCGACGTTCCGACAACCTCGGTCAAGCCGTACGTCCTGTCTGCCATGCTCCAGCCTTCCGTCGGTGGCCCGCCGGTCCGGCCGAGCGCAGGACACCATCTTGGCCTACCGTGACCTCATGGAGAAGAACGAACCCGCGGAGGTCTTCACGATCACCGAGGCCCAGCGCGGTTTGAGTGTCGAGCAGGTGAAGCGCCAGCGGCGCTACCTGCTCTCGATGATCATTCGGACGCTGTGCGTCGTGGCCGCGATTCTGATCCCCGGATGGCCGCGGCTCGTCCTCATCGCGGCCGCCATCGTGCTTCCCTATCTCGCGGTCGTGATCGCGAACGCCGGTCGTGAGAATGACGATCCGGGCGACGTCGGCGTCAGTGACCAGGCAGCCTACGCCCTCCCGAGCACCCAGTGGGCGATTGCCTCCGGCTCCACGTACCCGTCCGACCCACCCCAGCGCTGACGGTTGCGCAGCATGGCCGTCGTAGGGTGAAGCCGTGATCTGGCCCCTGCTGCGCACCCCTCGCTGGCAGGGCTTCACCGCGCTCGTCGTCTTCGTCATCATTGCCTTCGGGCTCCTGAGCGCATGGCAGTGGAGCAGGGCAGAGGATCGCCGCACGGAGAGAAACGTCCTCCAGGCGGCCCTCGCCGTCGAACCGCTCCCCCTGAACATCGCTCTCACGCGGCAGTTCACGCAGCAGGCGTGGATCCCAGTTCAGTTCTCCGGCACCTATCAGCCGGAGGCCCAGGTTCTGGTGCGCAAGAAGCCCCTCGAGGCACGCAACGGATTCTGGGTGCTCACCCCCGTCAACGCAGACTCCCCACTCGACGCAGCGGGGAGCACCGTGTGGGTCAACCGCGGCTGGATTCCAGTCCAGGGCAGTGCACTCAGCACCCCGGACATTCCCCCTCCCCCCGAGGGCACAGTCGACATATCCGGCTACCTGCTGCCGTACTGGGACAGCGCGCCGGACCGCAACGAGGGTCTGCCACCCGGCCAGGTGGCAGATCCAGCGCTGAACCTCCTGCCGGACGTGGGAGCCACGGAACTCGGACTCGTGCAGCTGTCGGACTCGCAGCCCGCCCAGTCCGACGTGCGCCCCCTCCCCCTGCCTGACATCGACGAGACCCGAAACATCTCGTATGCCTTCCAGTGGCTGTTCTTCGCTGCCATCGCGATGGGTGGCTGGTATTTCTTCCTCCGCCGCGAGGCCAGGGAGGACGACCTCCGTACAGTGAAGAAGGACACCCTCGAGGAGATCACGATCCTCGACGACCAGCAGAGGATCTAGTCATGGATCTAGGCCTGCAGGACCGCACCTACATAGTCTCGGGCGGAAGCACCGGTCTCGGTCGTGCCACCGCGGAGATCCTGGTCGCGGAGGGCGCTCACGTGGTCGTCATCGCTCGCCGTCCTGATGCCGTGGAGGAGGCCGTCATCCACCTCGGTGACAGGGCTCGTGGGATGAGCGCCGATCTGGCCGATCCGCAGGCCGCTGCCTCGTCCGTCAGTTTCGCCATCGACCAATTCGGTCGCCTTGATGGAGCCCTGATCAGCGTGGGCGGCCCGCCTGCGGGATCCGTCATGAGTACGACGGACGAGACGTGGCAGTCGGCCTTCTCAACCGTCTTCCTCGGCTCATTGCGCATGGCGCGCGAGACCTGTAGCGGCATCCGCGCCTCCGGGGTGATCGGAGGGTCTCTTGCCTTCGTGCTGTCCACGTCTGCGGTGGAGGTCTTTCCCGGGCTCACCACGAGCAACGGCCTTCGACCCGGCCTGGGCATGCTCGTCAAGGATCTCGCCGATGAGGTCGGACCCGAGGGCATTCGCGTCAACGGTCTGCTCCCCGGGCGGATCTCCACCGCTCGACTCGCCAGTCTGGACGGGGCCACGGGTGACCCGGCCGCGGCAAGGGCACGAGCAAGCGCGGCGATTCCACTGAGGCGCTACGGCGAACCGGAGGAATTCGGGCGTGCAGCAGCGTTCGTCCTTAGCCCCGCAGCCTCGTACATGACCGGAAGCCTGGTGCGCGTGGACGGTGGCGTCACCCGCAGCCTGTGATGATGGAGCTACGCGCTCTCGCCTGCGAACTGGGTTCGGTACAGGTCGGCATAGGTGCCGTCGAGAGCGAGCAGCTCCTCGTGCGTTCCGCGCTCTCGAACCTGGCCCGCCTCGACCACGAGAATCTGGTCAGCGCGGCGGATCGTGCTCAAGCGGTGAGCGATGACGAGTGAGGTCCGGCCCTCAAGCGCAGTGTCGAGCGCTCGCTGGACCGCCGCCTCGCTCTCGCTGTCCAGGTGCGCCGTGGCCTCGTCCAGCACCACGATGCGCGGGGCCTTGAGCATCAGCCTCGCCAGGGCGATGCGCTGCTTCTCGCCACCCGACAGACGGTGCCCTCGATCGCCCACCACAGTGTCGAGCCCGTCCGGCAGGGCGTCGATCAGCCCACGGATGTGCGCAGCACTGCAGGCCGCCAGTAGTTCGTCGTCAGAGGCGTCAGGACGGGCATAGAGGAGGTTCGTGCGGATCGTCTCGTGGAACAGATGAGCATCCTGAGTAACGACGCCAACGGAATCGCGCAGGGACTCGAAAGTCACGTCGCGCACGTCGACATCCCCCATGCGGATGCTTCCGGCGGTCGGGTCATAAAGCCGGGTTACCAGGCCGGTGATGGTCGTCTTCCCCGCGCCGGAGGGGCCGACAAGTGCCGTGAGTGTTCCTGCTGGCACGGTGAAGCTCAGGTGACTCAGGACGTCTCCGGAGTCCTGAGCCGGGACGTCTCGAGCGACCGACTCGAGCGATGCCAGGGAGACCTCGGTCGGCTGGGGGTACCGGAACGACACATCGTCGAAACTGACACTCAGCGGACCGGGGGGCAGCGCAACCGCGGTTGGTGACTCCTTGACCATGGGCTTGAGGTCGAGCACCTCGAAGACCCGCTCGAAGCTCACCAGCGCCGTCATGACATCAACGCGAACGTTCGACAGTGCCGTCAGGGGCCCGTAGAGCTGAGCCAGGAGCCCGACCAGGGCCAGGAGCGTGCCGATGGTGAGGGCTCCCGAGATCACCAGGTTGCCACCGAGCCCGTAGACGATGGCCGTGGCGAGCGAGGCGACCAGCGCAAGTCCCGTGAAGAACCACCGATTGGCCATCGCCATCCGGACACCGATGTCGCGGACGCGGGCTGCCCTGGAGCTGAAGGCGCCCGCCTCCTGCTCGGGTCGGCCGAACAGCTTGACCAGCAGGGCGCCGGCCACGTTGAAGCGCTCGGTCATCTGGGTGCTCATGTCAGCATTCAGCTGCATCTGCTCACGGGTCATGGACTGCAGACGACGACCCATCCAGCGCGCCGGAAGCAGGAACACGGGCACGAGCAGGAGCGACACCAAGGTCACCTGCCACGACAGGGAGAACATCGCGATGAGGACGATCGTGGCGGATATCAGATTGCCAAGCACACCGCCGAGCGTGGAGGTGAAGGCCTGCTGGGCTCCCATGACGTCACTGTTCAGCCGGGAGATCAGGGCGCCGGTCTGGGCGCGAGTGAAGAAGGCGATTGACTGTCGCTGAACGTGGTCGTACACCTCCGTTCGCAGGTCGAAGATCAGGCCTTCTCCGATGCGAGCCGAGTACCACCGGCTCACCAGGCCCAGACCGGCATCCACCAGGGCCAGCATGCCCATGGCCAGGGCTGTTGTGGTGACCACCCGGGCGTTTCCCTGAGTGATGCCATCGTCCACCAGTCGTGGGACAAGCAGCGGCTGGGCGACACTGAGCAGGGAGACGAACACCAGCGTGACGAGGTAGAGGTAGATGATGCCCCGATAGGGACGCGCGTAACCCAGGATCCGCTTGACCAGGCGACGATCCACCTTGCGATCGGCGACGCTTCGGTCCCGCGTCATCGACCGATACGTCATCCAAGCGTTGTCTGCTGACATGTCAGGTCGAGCCTCCTCCGGAGACTGCACGCGACAGCGCTCGAAGCCGTCGAAGCTGCGCCTCCCTCTCCCGCGCCAGCTGGTCGGTGCCGTCGGATATTCCGCCGAGCAGCCACTTCAGCTCGGCGACGACATCGGCTGCGGGCGAGAGCAGCGCGCCCAGCAACTCAGACAGGCGCTCGTCACGACGTACCGCCGGAACGACCTCCAGTGCGATGCCCAGCGCAACAGCCTCGTGCGCGTCCACGGCGCGACCGGTGGCGCAGATCTCCAGGGCACGCGAGTACCCCACGGCGGCCACCAGCGGTGCCGTCCCCGCCAGATCGGGAATCAGCCCCAGTGACGCTTCCCGCATTGCAAAGGACGCACCGTCATCCACCAGGATCACATCGCACGAGAGCGCCAGCTGGAAGCCGGCGCCGATGGCATGACCGTGCACATAGGCAATGGTCAGCTGAGGCACGTGTCGCCACCAGGTGAACGCCTTCTGCGCTGCGGTGATGAAGTCATCGATCTCGGCGTCGGACCCCCGCACGAGCTCAAGCAGCGACTCCTCGCCGGGGATGCCGTCCGGGCTGAACATCCGCCGATCGAGTCCCGCGCAGAAACCCGCGCCCTCTCCGGTCAGGATCACTGCACGATCGGTGTCATCCAATTCCTGCGGAATGCCTGCCAGTCTCCTCCACGTGGCAGGCGTCATCGCATTGCGTCGCTCCGGCGAGACCAGTTCCACGTGCACGGTTGTGCCACTCCGGGACACCCGTACGCCGTCGCGATCCGACAGGACCGCTGCACCGCTCTTGTCAGGATTCATGCCAACTCCACAAGGTCCGCATAGCTTTCGTTCCAGAGGTCCTCATCACCGTCAGGCAGGATCAGCACTCGCTCGGGGTTCAGGGCCGCGACCGCACCGGGATCATGCGTCACGAGCACGACCGCCCCCTCGTAGCGCCCCAGCGCGCCGAGGACCTCTTCACGACTTGCGGGGTCCAGGTTGTTCGTAGGCTCGTCCAGCAGGAGCACGTTCGCGCCCGAGACCACGAGACAGGCCAGCGCCAGTCGCGTCTTCTCCCCGCCCGACAGCACGCCCGTTGGCTTCTGCACCGCATCGCCCTCGAACAGGAACGAACCGAGGACCGTGCGCTGGCGAGTGTCATCGAGATGAGGCGCTGCGTGGCGCATCGTTTCGAGGACTGTTGCCGTGGGATCAAGAGTCTCGTGCTCCTGCGCGTAGTAGCCCACCACCGCACCGTGGCCGGGCACGATCTCGCCGGTGTCCGGAGCATCGACACCCGCCAGGATTCGAAGCAGGGTTGTCTTTCCCGCGCCATTGAGGCCCAGGATCACGACACGGCTTCCGCGATCGATGGCCAGATCGACGTCCGTGAACACCTCAAGCGAGCCGTAGGTCCTTGACAGGCCCTCACCGATCAGCGGCACACGACCACAGGCCTTGGGCTCGGGGAACCGCAGGGCGGCGACCTTGTCGGAGCGTCGCACGTCATCGCTGCTGCTCATGATGCGGTCCGCGCGCTTCAGCATGGACTGCGCCGCCTTCGCCTTCGTGGCCTTGGCACGCATTCGCTCCGCCTGATTCCGGAGAGCATCCGCCTGCTGCTCGGCATTGCGTCGCTCACGACGGCGTCGTCGCTCGTCCGCTTCTCGCGCTGTGAGGTAGGCCTTCCACCCCATCGAGTACACATCGATCTCACGGCGATTGGCATCCAGGTGCCACACCTTGTTGACGGTGTCCTCCAGCAGGTCATTGTCATGGCTGATGACGATGAAGCCGCCGTCGTAGGTTGAGAGGAACGAACGAAGCCAACGGATCGAGTCGGCGTCGAGATGGTTCGTGGGCTCGTCCAGCAGCAGGATGTCAGCACCTCCGAAGAGGATCCGAGCAAGCTCGACTCGCCTTCGCTGCCCACCCGACAGGGTGCCCAGCTCCTGCGCGAGGACCCGTTCGGGAAGTCCGACACTGGCCGCGATCGCGGCCGCCTGCGACTCTGCTGCATAACCTCCGAGTGCCTCGAACTCCGCCTCTGCACGCCCGTACCGTGCGATCAGCCGCTCTCGCTGGTCCTCATCCTCGGTGCCCATGCCGGCACTCGCATCCTGCATGCGTCGCACCACATCATGGAGACCACGAGCGGCCAGGATGCGATCCTGCGCGATCTCGTGCGGATCGCCTGTCCTCGGGTCCTGCGGCAGGTACCCGACGGTGCCGGAGACAGTGATGGAACCGCCCGCCGGCTGCGTCTCCTGCGCGAGGATACGAGTCAGGGTCGTCTTGCCCGCTCCATTGCGACCCACCAGCCCGATGCGATCGCCACGAGCGATTCTCAGATTCGCATCCGCGAGGAGGAGTGAGGATCCAGCGCGAACTTCGAGGCCGGTGGCAGTGATCATGATCGGTCCAGTCTAGGCGCCCCGGACCGGACACGAGACCAGCGATCAGGCCGCCCAGCCTCAGACGTTGAACCCCAGTGCGCGCAGCATCTCGCGACCGTCATCCGTGATCTTGTCAGGGCCCCACGGGGGCATCCAGACCCAGTTGATCCGGAAGTCGTCCACCACGGGGGTCAGTGCAGCGCGCGTCTGATCCTCGATCACGTCGGTGAGCGGGCAGGCGGCACTGGTCAGTGTCATATCGACCGTGGCCACATTCGCGTCGTCGACCGTGACGGCATACACGAGTCCGAGGTCGACCACGTTGATCCCCAGCTCCGGGTCGACGACATCCTTCATCGCCTCGAAGACGTCGTCCTCTGTCGCAACGGCCATCAGATGGTTCCTTCCTGGGTCGGGGTCGAGATTCCAGCCTTGCCTTCGGCGTCCTGCAGTGCCATCCATGGGAGCAGTGCGCACTTGATCCGCGCCGGGTACTTGGACACGCCCGCGAACGCCACTCCGTCGCCCAGGACATCCTCGTCGGGCTCGCCGACGCCCTTGCTGTGCATCAACTCGATGAAGGCCAGGCGCACCGCATTGGCCTCTTCCGGATGCACACCCTCCACCATCTCGGCCATCACGCTCGCACTCGCCTGGGAGATCGAGCAGCCCTGCCCTTCATAGCCCACGTGAAGGTGACCCACCTCGTCTAGCGAGACCTGCACGGTGACCTCATCACCACACGTGGGGTTGACCTGATGCGACTCCCCCGCGGGCTGGTCGAGCAGATGCTTGCCCCGTGGGTTCTTGTAGTGATCCAGGATGATCTCCTGGTAGAGGTTCTCAACGTTCACGTCATACTCCAAAGAACTTCTGTGCCGCGTGGATCCCCTCAACGGCGACATCGATGTCATGAGTGTCGTTGTAGATGTAGGTGGAGATCCGCGTGGTCGCCGGCACTCCGAACCGCCGGCACGTGGGCCAGGCGCAATGGTGCCCCACGCGCACTGCCACGCCGCGATCATCCAGGAACTGCCCCACATCATGCGGATGGAGTCCCTCCACGACGAACGAGAGGGCACTGCCGCGCTCGTGATTGTCGCGTGGGCCGATGATGCGAACTCCCCGCATCTCGTCCAGTCGGTCAAGTGCGTAGCCCGTGAGCATGTGCTCATGTGCCGCTACGGCGTCCATCCCGAGGCCATCGAGGTAGCGGACTGCCTCCGCCGTACCCACGGCCTGGGCGACCATCGGCGTACCGGCTTCGAACCGCTTCGGCGCGGCCGCATAGGTGCTGTGCTCCATGAAGACGGTCTCGATCATCGAACCACCGGTGATGAACGGAGGCATGACGTCCAGCAGCTCCTGGCGCCCCCAGAGCATGCCGAGTCCCGTGGGCCCGAGCATCTTGTGGCCGCTCCACGCAACAAGGTCAGCACCCAGTTCGGCCACATTGACCGGCATATGGGGAATCGACTGGCACGCATCCACGATGCCGATCGCGCCCACCGCATGCGCCCGGGCCATCACGTCACGCACCGGATTGATCGTCCCCAGGATGTTCGACTGGTGCACCACAGAGACGACCTTGGTCGTCTCGTCGATCACGGAATCCAGTGATTCCATGTCAAGACGCCCGTCGTCGTCCACCCCGACCCAGCGAAGCGTGGCACCGGTCTTGGCGCACACCTCCTGCCAGGGCACGAGATTGGCATGGTGCTCCATCTGCGTGACCACGATCGAATCACCCGGAGCCAGGACGAATCTCGGATCCACCGAATCAGGCGCATGGTGCGCGATCGCAGACGCATTCGAGAAGGCGTAGGCGCAGAGGTTGAGGCTCTCCGTTGCGTTCTTCGTGAAGACAAGCTCATCGGACCCAGCACCGACAAAGCCCGCTATCGACGCGCGTGCTGCCTCATAGGCGTCCGTGGCCTCCTCGGCGAGCTGATGGGCCCCACGATGAACAGCCGCGTTGCAGGTTCGGTAGTAGTGCTCCTCTGCCTCGAGCACGGCCGTCGGCTTCTGGCTGGTCGCAGCACTGTCGAGGTACACCAGTGGCCGTTCGTTACGCACCGTGCGGGACAGGATCGGAAAATCCCGCCTGATCCGCTGGACGTCCAGCCCCTGCTGCACAACGGTGTCCGTCACGACGACGCTGCCCCCGCCGCGGAGAAGCGCTCGTAGCCCTCGGACTCCAGAATGGCGGCGAGTTCGGGCCCACCGCTCTCCACGATGCGTCCATCGACGAAGACATGCACCACGTCTGGGTGGATGTACTGAAGGATGCGGGTGTAGTGCGTGATGAGCAGGGTCCCCGCTCCGGTCTCATCACGGAACGCGTTGAAGCCCTCCGACACGACGCGGAGAGCATCAACGTCGAGGCCGGAGTCGGTCTCGTCCAGGATGGCGATCTTCGGCTTCATCAGCGACAGCTGAAGAATCTCGTGCCGCTTCTTCTCGCCGCCCGAGAAGCCCTCATTGACGTTGCGCTCGGCGAACTTGGGATCCATCTGGAGGACGCCCATCGCATCCTTCATCTCCTTGACCCAGGTGCGCAGCTTCGGCGCCTCTCCGCGGACCGCGGTCGCAGACGTGCGCAGGAAGTTGGACACACTGACGCCGGGAATCTCCACCGGGTACTGCATGGCCAGGAAGAGCCCAGCGCGAGCACGCTCGTCGACGGTCAGTGCCAGTACATCGACATCGTCCAGCATGATCGAGCCCTGCGTCACGACGTACTTCGGGTGGCCGGCAATGACGTAGGCCAGCGTGGACTTGCCTGAGCCGTTCGGTCCCATCACGGCATGAGTCGTGCCGGACTCGACGCTCAAGGTGACGCCACGCAGGATCTCCTTGGGACCATCGTCCGTCACGACAGACACGTGCAGGTCCTTGATGGCGAGAGTGCTCATTTGCTGTCCTCCGAGACAGTGATGGGGGTTGGATCGATCAGGACGACGGCATCAGGGCCGCTGCCCTCGACGCGTACGGCGTAAGTCGGAACGGGTTGCAGCGCTGGGGGGCTCAGTGGAGCACCGGTGCGTAGGTCGAAGGCCGATCCGTGCAGCCAGCATTCCAACGTGCAGCCCTCGACGTCTCCCTGGGCCAGGGAGACGTCGGCGTGCGAGCAACGATCATCGATTGCGTAGACCGCATCGTCCGTGCGGACGACCGCCATTGCGACACCTTCGACAACGAACCGCGAGGCGCCCCCGACGGCCAGGTCATCGAGCGCACACGTGGAGACAAAGGTCATCCGCTGGCCTCCAGATCGGACTCCAGTGCCGGATCCATCCCCAGCCGGCTGGCGATGCGCGACAGGATGCGGTCGCGCCACTCCACGCTGCCGAGGCGGTTGACCACCTCCGCGAAGAAGCCACGGACGACAAGCTGCCGTGCCACGAGCTCGGGGATGCCCCGCGCCTGAAGGTAGAACAGCTGCTCATCATCGAAGCGACCCGTGGCGCTCGCATGCCCCGCGCTTGCGACATCACCGGTCTCGAGCTCGAGGTTCGGGACCGAGTCCGCGCGCGCTCCATCATCGAGAAGGAGATTCCTGTTCATCTCGTAGGTCTCCGTGCCCACTGCCTCGCGGCGAACCACGACGTCGCCGATCCAGACCGTATGGGTACCGGCTCCGCTGAGGGCTCCCTTGTACGCCACCGAGCTGGTGCAGTGCGGCGCCGTGTGCTCCACGAGGATGCGATGCTCGACGTACTGGCCCGAGTCGGCCAGGAAGGCTCCAAGCAGCTGCGCCGAGCCACCGGGGCCGGCGTAGGTGACAGAGGGGAGCATGCGGACCACGCGGCCACCAACCGTCACAGTCGAACCGGTGAACGCCGCGTCTCGGCCCACGCGCACAGGCCAGTGCCACATGAGTGCGTGGTCGACCGATCCGTCTATGAGCGACAGCATCGTGAGTCTCGCACCATCGCCAAGGTCGACGACAAGGGCTCCACTGACATCGGCTCCGGTGTCATGAACGACCACGACGGTCGCCTCGGCGTGCGAACCGATCCGGATGTCGACATGCGCGTAGTTCATGCGTGCGTCGGCCACCAGTTCGACCACAATCGGCTCGACGACGACCGTGTTCGCCGGCACCGTGACACGGACTGCGCGCTTGACCTCCGCAAACGCCACTGCGGCAGCTCGATCCGTCGGAAGCCAGTGACCCGCATCGGATCCGTCGAAGTCGATCACCTCGACGTACTCCTGGACGAGGGCGGTCACCGACCCCGCTGCGGCATCCGGGTGCATGAACGGATTCAGCACATCCATCGGAGCGAAGCGCCACTCCTCCTCACGACCGTGCGGGACAGCGAAGTCCTCGGGTGAGGCCGACTCGATCCGGGGTGCCAGATCCATCGGCGGTACCTGAAGCGTTGTCACCCGACGGCTCCTTCCATCTGCAGCTCGATCAGGCGATTGAGCTCAAGGGCATACTCCATGGGCAACTCGCGGGCGATGGGCTCGATGAAGCCGCGCACGATCATGGCCATGGCCTCGTCCTCGGTCATGCCACGGGACATCAGGTAGAAGAGCTGATCCTCGCTGACCTTCGAGACCGTCGCCTCGTGGCCCATCGAGACATCGTCATCGCGAACGTCGACGTAGGGATACGTGTCTGAACGCGAGATGTCGTCGACCAGGAGCGCATCGCACTTCACGGTGCTGCGCGAGCCGTGGGCACCTTCCAGGATCTGGACGAGGCCACGGTAGGACGTGCGTCCGCCTCCCCGAGCCACCGACTTCGAGATGATGTTCGACGACGTGTTGGGAGCCGCGTGGACCATCTTCGCGCCAGCATCCTGATGCATGCCCGCGCCAGCGAAGGCGATCGACAGGGTCTCACCCTTGGCGTGCTCCCCCGTCATCCAGACAGCCGGATACTTCATCGTGACCTTGGATCCCAGGTTGCCGTCGACCCATTCCATCGTGGCGCCCTCTTGGGCGATCGCGCGCTTCGTTACCAGGTTGTAGACGTTCGTGGACCAGTTCTGAATGGTCGTGTAGCGGCAGCGTCCACCCTTCTTGACGATGATCTCGACCACAGCCGAGTGAAGGGAGTCACTGGAGTAGATGGGTGCCGTGCAGCCCTCTACGTAGTGCACGTACGCGTCCTCGTCGATGATCATGAGGGTCCGCTCGAACTGCCCCATGTTCTCGGTGTTGATGCGGAAATATGCCTGAAGGGGGATCTCCACATGAACGCCCTTGGGGACGTAGATGAAGGAACCGCCGGACCACACCGCGGTGTTGAGCGCGGCGAACTTGTTGTCGCCGACGGGAATGACGGTGCCGAAGTACTCCCGGAAGACGTCCTCGTGCTCGCGCAGGGCCGTGTCGGTGTCGAGGAAGAGCACGCCCTGCTCCTCCAGATCCTCGCGGATCTTGTGGTAGACCACCTCAGACTCGTACTGTGCCGCCACCCCCGCGATCAGCCGCTGCTTCTCTGCCTCGGGGATTCCCAGTCGGTCATAGGTGTTCTTGATCTCCTCGGGCAGTTCCTCCCACGACGTCGCCTGCTTCTCCGTGGACCGAACGAAGTACTTGATGTTGTCGAAGTCGATCGTGTTGAGGTCGGATCCCCAGGTAGGCATCGGCTTGCGGTTGAAAAGACGAAGCCCCTTCAGCCGCAGATCGAGCATCCACTCGGGCTCGTTCTTCTTCGCCGAGATGTCGCGGACGACCTCCTCGCTGAGACCTCGTCTTGCCGTCGAGCCCGCAGTGTCAGCGTCGTGCCATCCGTACTCGTACTTGCCGAGCTCGTCGATGGCGGTTGCGGTGTCCTGCGCTGCCGTAGTCATGCGGAGACCTTTCCTCGGGTGGTGGGCGTGTTTGAGGTTCGTGCGTGAACGTTGGTGTCCATCAATTTGCTCCCTGCACTCGCGGAGATGTCCGCGACTGCGTCGTTCCCGGCGATGTCGACTTGGGCCGCCACCACAGCGGTGCAGACCTCGTCGCCATGGGCCAACGTGGCCAAGCGGGTGACATGCCGGTTCAGGACACGGGAGAGCTCCTGCGTCTCGGCCTCGCACAGCACCGGGAACTCACGCGCCGCGTCGACGACCGGGCAGTTGTGCTGGCACAGCTGGACCGCCACGTCACCCAGCGGCGTGATCTCGGCGGCGTATCCCGCACTCGTGAGAACCGCCGCAGCCTCCGGCAGTCCGGCGTCCGAGTCGAGGGTGGCGTACAGCGACTGCGCTCGCTGCTCGGCGAACTTCGCGACCGCGGATTCACCGAATTCCGATGCCACGTAGCGCAGAGCAGCCAGGGCGAGGTCGTCATAGGCCGAATCGCAGGCCGAGCGCCCAGCATCCGTGAGGCTGAACACGCCTCCGGGCCGGCCCCGGCCACGCTTGCGGGTGGGGCCATAGGGCGCCTTCTCGTGAACACTGACGAAGCCTTCGTCAACCAGTGCGGTCAGGGGTCGCCGAACACCTGCTGCGGACATCCCCAGGACCTCAGCCAACTCGGCCGTCGTGAGGGGCCCGTGGCTCAGTAGCGCACGAGCGACACGCTCGGCTGCCTCACCCGGGAATTTCATAACACCATTGTTGCGTAAATACGCTGGGACGCAACTCCAAGGGTCGGGGCCTATGCTCCCAGCGTGTCCGCCCCCGCTCTCGCCGTGACCGATCTCGTCGTCCGATACGGAGCACGGACAGCCGTCGACGGGGTCACCTTCAGCGCTCAGGCGGGCCGGGTGACAGCCCTCGTGGGGCCCAACGGGGCAGGCAAGACCTCGACCGTCGAGGCGTGCGTCGGCCTTCGCCAGCCCTCGAGCGGCACCATCGAGATGCTGGGGGTTCTTCTCCCCACGTCGGAGGACGCTCGAAGTCTGCTGCACCAGCAGGTCGGCGTCATGCTCCAGGACGGAGGCCTCTATGCCACGGCCCGGCCGCTGGAGATGATCGCCCACGTAGCAGGCTTGTACGCCGATCCTCGGGACCCCGCTGAGCTGCTCGCCACGATGGGTGTCGACCCGAAGACGCGTACGGCGCTCAGACGACTCTCCGGGGGAGAGCAGCGTCGTGTCGCCGCCGCGGCGGCCCTGGTGGGCCGACCTCTCCTCGCCTTTCTGGATGAACCGACCACCGGCCTTGACGCGATGGGACGTCGCTCCTTCCATGATCTCATTCGGGAGCAGGTCTCAGAAGGACTCACGGTGCTCCTGACGACACATCTCATGGACGACGTCGAACGCCTCGCCGATCACGTCATCGTGATGGCGGGCGGACGCATCATCAGGGAGGGATCAGTCGCAGACCTGACCGGATCCGAGGACGCGGTGCACTTCCGGGGTGCACTTCACATGGACCTCAGCGAACTCGCGTCCGCCCTTCCCCCGGGTACCGAGGTGATCGAGCCCACCCCCGGCAGCTACCGAGTGACGGGCTCTCTCGACCCCCTGGCGCTGTCCTCGATCACGGCGTGGTGCGGGCAGCATGGGGTGACGACCCGAGACCTCCAACTCGGCCGTCGATCACTCGAGGACGTCGTCATCGATCTTGTCGGTGACCTGTCATGACCGCACACAGCGCGAGGCAGCGGGTGCTCCGTCAGGCGTCATGGGAGACGGGTCTGCTGCTGCGCAACGGTGAGCAGCTGCTGCTGACGATCATCATTCCGCTGGGCCTGCTTGCCGTACTGACACTCACCGATCTCGTTCCGGCGATCACGGGTCCGGACGGCACTCGGATCGCCTCGTCGCTGGCGACGGTCCTGTCCGTGTCGGTTCTCAGTGCCGCCTTCACCTCGCTGGCGATCGCCACAGCCTTCGAGCGTCGCTCGGGGGCCCTGAGATTCCTCGGAACGACGCCCCTCACCCGAGGCGAGCTCATGGTGGGCAAGATCATCGCCACCACGCTCGTCATGCTCCTCTCCGCAACACTGACCGCCGTCGTAGCCGTGGTCATCGGATGGCGCCCCCAATCGGGATCCCTGTGGGTCATTCCCCTGCTGCTCCTGGGCACGGCCGCCTGGGCCCCTTGGGCAATCGCCATGGCCGGCACCCTGCGGGCCGAGTCGGTGCTCGCCCTGGCCAACGGAGCCTTCCTGCTCTTCCTGATGTTCGGCGGGATCGTGATCCCCCCGGAATCCCTCCCCGCAGTTCTCGCGTCGGTCACCCCGTTCCTTCCGTCCGGTGCCCTCACTGAGGGACTCTCGAGCGCGCTCGTCGAGGGCAGCGTCTCAGTGGCGGTGCTCGCAGTGCTGGCCGGCTGGGCTGCAGGCGGATCGCTCCTCGCTGCCCGAACCTTCCGCTGGTCGTAGGGTGTCGAGTGTGACTCCCAGCGCTGAATCCACGATGGACATGGTGTCCAGACATCCAGGCCGGGCTCCGCGCTGGGCGCGCGGCATCTACATTGCAAACCTCGTTGCCCAGGCGGGGATCGTGGTCACGGGAGCCGTCGTCCGCGTCACCGAGTCAGGGCTCGGGTGCCCCACCTGGCCGGAGTGCGTCGACGGATCCATCACCCCGACCTCGACCCAGAGCCAGGAGTGGCACAAGTACATCGAGTTCGGCAACAGACTGCTCACGTTCATCCTCCTCGCGCTGGCCATCGCCGCGCTTGTCACCGGTCTCGTCGACCGACGACGACGTCGTCGTGCGGGGCTGCCCGCCCGCCCCGCGCTGGTGGCCCTCAGCGTGCTTCCCATCCTCGGGACCGTCGGGCAGGCGATCCTGGGGGGCATCACCGTCCTCACAGGTCTTCATCCACTGATCGTGGGTGCTCACTTCCTGCTGTCCATAGCGATCATTGCTGGCGTGGTGGCCCTCGTTGTCCGCTCAGGTGACCCTGGTGACTCCCCGACCGTCTGGCTGGTCCCCGTTCCGGTTCGCCTGCTGGCGTGGCTGCTCGTCACGGTCAGCGCTGTCGTGGTGACGCTCGGGGTCCTCGTCACGGGAACTGGTCCGCACAGCGGGGATGACGGCGCCCACCGGCTCGGGCTCGACCCGCGCACGGTGTCGTGGCTGCATGCGGACGTGGTCCTGCTGTTCCTCGGGCTGCTGGTGGGACTCCTCGTGGCCCTCACCCTGGTGCGCGCACCCCGGTCGGCCATCCGTCGTGCCTGGATCCTGCTCGGTGTCGCCATCGTCCAGGGAACCGTGGGATACACGCAGTACTTCACGGGCCTGCCAGAGGCCCTGGTGCTCGTCCATGTCCTGGGCGCCGTGCTGCTCTGGATCGCGGTGGTGTTCATCCCGCCGGCTCTGCGGACGCGCGGCTGACCCGCAGCGTGCTCGCCCGCCCGACCTGAGCGCTGGCCCACGCCGCATCAGGGAACGAAGGGCTCCAGAGCGATGAGCAGGAACAGCAGCGCAAGGTAGGTGATCGACCAGTGGAAGAGTCGCATCGCCGCCGAGGTGATCTCGGGACTCAGAACGGACACGGCGGGGTCGTCTCCCAGAGTCTCGGCAGGCTCAGCGGATGCCTCGTGTCGACGGATGGTTCCTCTCAGCACGTACGCCTGCCACAGGAAGGCCCCACCCAGGACGGCGGCACCGATTCCGTAGACCCAGCCCATCGGGGCGACGGGCACCAGAGCAAGCGAGACCGCCACCATCACCCACGAGTAGCGAATGATGCTGGCCGCCACCTGCCCACTCGTGCGAACCACTGGCAGCATGGGAACACCTGCGGCCGCGTAGTCATCGCGGAACCGCATGGCCAGCGGCCAGTAGTGGGGTGGGGTCCAGAAGAAGACGATGAGGAACAGGACGATCGGTGTCCAGGACAGCGAGTCGGTGATCGCTGCCCATGCGATGAGGACCGGCATGCACCCGGCGGCACCGCCCCAGACGATGTTCTGCGAGGTGCGTCGCTTCAGCAGCATCGTGTATCCGACCGCATAGAACCCGATGGCCGCGAGAGCAAGGACCGCTGACAGCGCGTTTGCCGTCACCAGCAGGGTGATAGCGCTCAGCAGTCCGAGGATGATGCCCTGCCACACGCCAGCCCGAACGCTCACCACGCCCAGGGCCGCGGGCCGATGGAAAGTACGACCCATCAGGGCATCGATGTCTCGGTCATAGACGCTGTTGAACGTATTCGCTGATCCCGCCGCCAGCGTGCCGCCGATCAGGACGCCGATCGTCGGCAGCAACGGTGGCAGGCCTCCTGCCGCCAGGAAGAGCGTCGGCACAGCCGTCGCGAGCAGCAGTTCGACGATGCGGGGCTTGGTCAGCGCGACGTGGGCGCGCAGCCGTGAGGAGAAGGACGTTCCGTCCGCCTGCCGCTCTCCGACCGCCACCTGACTCCGTTCGTGCCGCCCAAGCTCGTCGCGCGGCGATCATCAACCATCGACCAGACGCGTGCTCTCCAGAGATTCGCCAGCCCGTCTGCCGTCCCGATCATGCCATCCCCACCGAATGTTCACCCCATCGGCCATGGAGGGCTGCATGCTCCACGACCGATTTCGTTACTGTCAGCCCATGACCTCTGGTGACCTCACGACCAACAGCCTCGACTGGGGCGTCGACGACGATCGGGCCATCGCGTATCTGCGCGCCCTGGCCGCTGACGCGGTCCAGAAAGTGGGCAACGGACACCCCGGGACCGCGATGAGTCTGGCGCCCGTGGCCTACCTGCTCTTCCAGAAGGTGATGACCCACGATCCGCATGATGCGACGTGGCTCGGCCGCGATCGATTCGTGCTCTCCGGCGGTCATACGAGCCTGACCCTGTACAGCCAGCTGTTCCTGTCCGACTACGGGCTCACCATGGCGGATCTCGAGGCCTTCCGCACTGCCGGGAGCCGAACCCCCGGACACCCTGAGCACGGCCATACCGTCGGCGTCGAGGCCACGACGGGTCCCCTCGGTCAGGGCCTGTCCATGGCGGTCGGCATGGCCATGGCCGCCCGCTACGAGCGTGGCCTTCTGGATCCCGACACGGCGAGGGGTGAGAGCCCATTCGACCACCGCATCTGGACCATTGCCGGCGACGGCGATCTCGAGGAGGGCATCACTTCGGAGGCGTCTTCCCTCGCTGGGCTCCAGAAGCTGGCCGAGCTCTGCGTCATCTATGACGACAACCACATCTCGATCGAGGGCGATACCGCCATCGCCTTCGACGAGGACGTATGCGAGCGCTACCGCGCCTACGGCTGGGCGACCCATCGGGTGGATCAGCTGCCCGACGGCTCCGTCGACGTCGTCGCCCTGCACACCGCCATCTGCGCAGCACGTGCCGAGAGGCACCGCCCCACACTCATCCAGTTGCGAACCACCATCGCCTGGCCTGCACCCAACGCTCGCAATACAGCGAAATCGCACGGATCGGCGCTCGGCGCTGATGAAGTCCGCGCGACCAAGGAATTGCTGGGCCTGGACCCAGACGCCCACTTCGCGTTCGACGCTGAACTCCTGGACCGTGTCCGGGCCCGCCTGCGACACCGAGTGGATGCCGAGCGACGCACCTGGAACGCCCGCTTCGCAGACTGGACGCTCCACAACCCGGATCGAGCCCAGATCCTCGACAGACTGCTCGCCCGGGAGGTGCCTGCGGCCCTCGACTCGGCTCTTCCCATCTTCGAGGCGGGGTCATCCCTGGCCACGCGCAAGGCCTCAGGAGAGGTGATCAATGCCATCGCCACTGTGATGCCCGAGTTCTGGGGCGGGTCGGCTGACCTGGCCGAGTCCAACAACACCACGATCGAGGGCGTGCCGAGCTTCCTTCCGGTCGGGAATCCCACGCCAGGTGGCTCCCCCTACGGCCGAGTGCTCCATTTCGGAGTCCGCGAGCATGCCATGGGAGCCATTCTCAACGGCATCGCCCTGCACGGCCTCACCCGCCCGTTCGGCGGCACGTTCCTCGTCTTCTCGGACTACATGCGGGGAGCCGTTCGACTGTCCGCCCTGATGAACCTCCCAGTCACGTTCGTCTGGACCCACGACTCCATCGGATTGGGTGAGGACGGGCCGACGCACCAGCCGATCGAGCACCTGTGGGCGCTGCGTGCCATCCCCACGCTCGCGGTCGTTCGGCCAGCGGACGCGAACGAGACTGCCGGCGCGTGGCGGGCCGTTCTCCACCAGCATGGCCCGGCCGGCCTGATCCTCTCCCGGCAGAACCTGCCGACACTCGATCTCCCAGTGGAGAGCGTGCATGCCGGAGTGTCACGGGGGGGCTACGTGGTCCGCGACAGTGACGACCCCAGAGTGCTTCTGCTCGCCACCGGATCCGAGGTTCATGTCGCCCTTGCGGCTGCAGATGTGCTGGAGGCCGAGGGCACCGGAACCCGGGTGGTATCGCTTCCCTGCCTTGAGTGGTTCGACGCTCAGGAGCAGGCCTACCGCGACTCAGTCATCCCACCGTCCATCCGAGCTCGCGTCTCCGTTGAGGCCGGGGCGACTCTGGGCTGGTGGCGCTACGTCGGGTCTGACGGGCGCGTCGTGGGCATCGACCACTTCGGTGCGAGCGCTGATCCGGCTCTGATCTTCCGCGACGCAGGCATCACCCCGGAGGACATCGCCAACGCCGCCCGGGCAGCCCTGGCCGACGCCGGCCGTCACTAGTCCCAGCACCCGCGCGACCTTCCTTGCCAAGGATCGACGCATCCACGCCAACATCAGGGAGTCTCATGAGCACCGACCTCACCCCCAACCCCAGCCTTCGTGACCTCACCGCCGCCGGCGTGTCGGTATGGCTCGACGACCTGGATCGAAATCGCATCACCTCGGGACAGCTCGCATCGATGATCGAGGTCGACTCCGTTCACGGAGTGACGACGAACCCCACCATCTTCGACAAGGCGATCTCCGGTGGCGCTGAGGCTTATGCGAGTCAGCTCACCGACCTTGCCCGTCATGGGGCCAGCGTTGACGAGATCATCCGTGCACTCACCACCGACGACGTCAGGTCAGCGTGCGACATCTTCACCGAGGTCTACGACACCTCAGGCCATGACGACGGTCGGGTCTCCATCGAGGTCGACCCGCGGCTGGCACACGACACTGACGGGACGATCTCCCAGGCCAGGGAGCTCTGGCGCCTGGTGGATCGACCCAACGCGCTGATCAAGATCCCCGCAACGCCGGAGGGTCTCCCGGCGATCACAGAGGTCATCGGCTCGGGTATCAGCGTCAACGTCACCCTCATCTTCTCGGTCGAGCGCTACCTCGATGTTGTTCGGGCCTATGTCGCCGGCCTGGAACTGGCCCATGAGCGTGGCCACGACATTCGCACCATCCGCTCGGTGGCGAGCTTCTTCATCAGTCGCATCGACACCGAGGTGGACGCACGCCTGCGGGCACTGGACACCGCTGATGCGCAGGCGCTCCATGGACAGGCGGCGATCGCCACCGGCCGCCTGGTCTGGGAGGCGCACGAGCGATCCCTCGAAGAGCCTCGCTGGCTCGCGCTCGCCGAGGTGGGCGCATCGCCCCAGCGCCCGCTGTGGGCGTCGACCGGGGTCAAGGATCCGGCCATGCCTCCGACTCGCTACGTCCTCGAACTCGTCGTTGATGGGTGCGTCAACACCATGCCGGAGGCCACCTTGAGAGCAGTGGCCGACAACGGTCCCGTGCCCGAGGACACCGTGTCCGGCACGGCAGCTGCCTCCGCCGAGGTGTGGAAGTCCCTCGAGCGACTGGGAATCAAGCAGGACGACGTGAGTGAGACCC
>Ga0181554_1000502_pt1 | contig 39175 bp, 34 predicted proteins | sample 011ome_16_FD_145602 | JGI IMG/M metagenome (GOLD analysis project Ga0181554, IMG submission 145602) | Coastal salt marsh microbial communities from the Groves Creek Marsh, Skidaway Island, Georgia - 011503CT metaG (spades assembly) | ecosystem: Environmental > Aquatic > Marine > Intertidal zone... | reverse complement strand
GAACGCGACGGACGCGCGGGGACGCCGCCCGCGAGCGTCGCGGCGTCCGCGTCGAAGACCTCGGGGACGCGCATCCTGAGGTCTTCGCGCTCGAGGCCGCCGGAGGAGGAGGAGGCGGAATCGGAGTCGACGTCGCCGTCCTCCTCCTCCTCCTCCTCCCCCCCTCCTTCGTCCTCCTCCACGAGCGTCGCGGTGAGACGGAACCGGTCGAGGACGCCGAGCTCCACGACGCGGCTCGATGACGACCGCGGCCTTCCGCCGGACGACCCCGGGGACGGCGTCCACGACGGCGGCGACGCGCGACGCGCCGCGACCGGGGGCGTCGAGGTCGTCGACCCCGACGAACGCTTCGGAAGCCGCTCGCGCAGCGCCGCGCCTTTCGCGCGCTTCAGTCGCAGCCACTCCGGGACGTCTTCGTCCGCGCCGTCGCCGCGACGAGTAGTCGCTTCCTCGAACGTCAGTCGTCGAGGGTCCGCGTCGGACATGACCCTCGCGCGCGGCGGCGCGCGGCCGACGATCTGACGCGGCAGGAGCTTTTCTAAAGTTGACAACGTAACCTTACTCGTCAGCCAGATCAGCTGTCCGAATCAGAAAGAGTAGCGCGTTGACCGCGCCGCCCCGCTTCACTCCGCGGCGCGCGATCCAGTCGATCGCCCCCCCCCCGCGCGCGCGCTTCACACGCGCGGGTCGATCGCCGCGCGAGGAAGAAGAACTCTCGGCAGTTCGCGACGCGGAGCGACCCGGCCTGGACTGCACGTACCTCCACGCGACCCGGGTTTTTGTAATCAGATATACACGCGACCCGGGCCGAGGGAGGCGCGGCGATGGCGCCCTCGCGAAACGACCCGTGTCCGTGTGGTTCAGGAAGAAGCTCAAGAAGTGCTGCGGGCCTAAGGGAAAGCAACCCATGAGTGGGGGCATGCGCAGACCGAGCTTTTTGCCCCCCGGCGAAGGGGGGGTAGACGTGGCGGTTCCGAGAGGGATGACCCCCGAGTATATGAAGGAAATGATGGGCTTGATAGATGACTTACAGTTTGGTAACTGCGGCTCGGAGGCAGAGGCGATGGCAAACCCGGCAGAGTATAGGCGAGTGATGGACAGGATGAACAGGTTTTTAGAGAAGCAGGACTCAATCGTCAAAAGCACGTCACCACCAGAGGGCTTCGCGTACGTCGGGAAGCTCAAAGGCGGAGAAGCGAGGGCGTTCGCGCTCGCCGCGCAGTCTGTCTTACGCGACATCGTCCAAGCAAACGCCGACCTGTTCGAAAAGCAGTTACCGTTCTTTAACGCGATGTCGCCGCATCATCGAGTGGAGGCGATCGCCGCGGTGACCGAGGGTCTGCTCGACCCGTCGTCGCCGTCACCGGCGGAGACGCACTTGAACCACGAAGCTTACATGGCCGTGTGGTATAATCTCCTGACGCTCGTCGTTATGGAGTGCGATATCGCGGCTGAGGAAGCGAGGACGGGGATTTACCAGCCAGATGCCGACGACGAAATGGACGAAACGTGTCTTGAAGCTTCTATGGACTACACAAGGATGGGCATGGCCAAGAAGAGCGTCGAGAAGGAGGAGGAAGCGAAGCTCGCGAAGAAGGTGCAGAAACTGATGAAGAAGGACGAAATCTCGGAGACGGAGAGCGCGCGCCCGACCCGCGAGGGGAGAAAACTCCTGGCGAAGCGAGCGCAGGAGGAAGATGTATCGAAAGAGAAGATGTTAGCCAACATGATGGACACCGTGAAACCCGAAAAAACCGGGGGAATCAAATTCGTCCAACGTGAGGACGTGGACGCCATGTTGAAGTCTATCGAGGACGACAACGCCATGTTCGATAATCCGACGTTTTGGCGCGCGACCATGAAAGCGATGACGTACGAGAGGTTCTGCAACAGGCCGTTGGCCATGGACGTCAAACTGACCGAAACCGACTCAAAATCCTGGAACTCCCTGTTTCGGTTGGTACTCGGCTCGGGATTTTACCCGTGCGAGGACGCGCGCGAGTTCATGCAATTTAACGCCGCCGATCACGAGTTGTTCCTCACGGACGGCAACGCGCGGCGAAAGCTCACGCGATTCAACAGCCTCGTCGAGGCGGCGACGGCGAAGCACGAGTCGACGTGGACGCCCGCGAAGACGGGCCGCGCCATCAGCGTCATCGAATTCGCGTGCGACGACGTGAATGATCACGAGTGGATTCGCGACATGCGCAAACCGGGCGAGAAGGGTTCCGAGTCGATGAAGAAATATACGGAGGCGGCAGATCCTAAGGTGTTACAGCTCCCCTCGGGGTACGATCATGTCAGTTACGACAGTTACTACAGGTTCAAAAAGTTCGCGAGATGGCGTCAACCGATGGAAGCGCGCGGACGACGGTACGACAAAATCGAGGATCGCTACGCGGCGTTGCGAGACGTCGACGACGCGGAATTCGTCGTCTTGCCGCAGTTCCAGTTGGAAGCAATCTATTCCGAAGCGCCCGAGGCGCCGAACGACAAGCCGTGGGACTGGAGATCGTTAAAGATCTCGAGGAAAGCTCGACTCGGCGGCGGCAAGTGCGCGAATTGCTATGCGGTACCGCCAGACGGCAGCAGCTTCAAGAAGTGCCCCGAGTGCGACGTCGCGAGGTATTGCGGGAAGGAGTGCCAGGTCGCGCATCGAAGCGACCACAAGGAGACGTGCGTGATGCTGCGGGCGATCAAAGAGGAGAGGGCGAAGAAGAAATCGCAGGAGCCGGTTCATGAGGACGAAATACAAACGAGCGCGGAGACGAATCCTCGTAGACGATTCATCAAAGAAGCACTAGGATCTGATCGCAAGAAGGACGACTGCGCGTGTTGCGGCTTGCGAGAAACTGGAGGGAGGGCGTCTTATAAGCGCTGCGGCGGTTGCGAGTCGGTTAAATACTGTTCGGTGGACTGTCAAAGAGCACACTGGAAGGACCATAAGACCTTTTGCCGCGCGCATTCCAGCCGAGAGAGCTGAGCGTAGACTTGCTCGCTACTAGAATAGAAATAAGGTTATCAGCGCTTCACGATATCATCACACGACGACGACGAGACTACTACGTGCGCGTCGCCTCACATCTCCAACTCGACCACACCCTCCTCGCGCTTCACCCCCCCGCCCCCGCCCGCGCTCTGCCGCCACAACTTCAACCCGATACGTCCTCTAAAAATTCCTCCTCACATCACGCGGTCGCCTCGACCGCCGGCGGCGCCTCCGCGGCGACCCTAGCCAAACCCTCCGGGTCGTCCACTAACCCTCTGAGCTCGCTCTTGATTCCCTCAGCGTCGTCTTTCAACCGCTTCACGACCGCGAAAATCTCGCGCTTGACGTCGTCCACGAGCGCGTCGCACGTCGCGCGGACGTAATCCTCAACCGTCTCCAGCGGCGGCGCGGCGGGGGCGTTTTCTTTGTTGTCCTCGTCGTCTTCGTCCTCCTCCTCCTCCTCCTCCTCCGCCGCCGCCGCCGCCTCGGTCGTCGCGACGATCTCCGGCTCCGGCGCCGCGGGCTTCTTCGCCGCGGGCTTCGCCCTCGCCTTCGTCGTTCTCGGCTTCTCCGGCTCGGGCTCCGCCGCCGCCGCCGCCGACTCCTCCGGCTCAACCTCGGGCTCGGGCTCGGGCTCGGGCTTTTTCTTCGGCGGCCGGCCTCGCCTCTTCGCGGGCGCCTTCTTCGGCGCCTCCTCCGCCGCCGCCGCCGCGTCCTCCTTCTCCTTGACGGAGGCCTTCTTCGCCGCGGGCTTCCTCTTCTTCGCCGCGCCACCGCCGTTACGGGGTCCCTCCGCCGCCGCCGCGGCCTTCACGATCGTCACCTTCGCCGTCGTGTCCGTGCCGATGGTCAACACGTCCCCGTCTCTCAACCCCGTCGGCGAATCGTCGGGCTCGAGCTCCTCGCCGTTGATGGCGGTTCCGTTGGAGCTGCCGACGTCTTGGATCCACCACCGGTCGTACGCCCACGTGATGACCGCGTGCTTCTGCGACACCGCGGGGTCGCCCTTGACGTGGAGCTGCGACGTGCGCGTGCGTCCGATTTGCATCGTGTCCAGCTGTGCGTCGCGAGGAAGGGGAGGGGTTTAGGGTTTAGGGTTTAGGGTTTAGGGTTTAGGGTCAGACAGACAGAGCGCGGGGGACGGCGGGACGAAGACGAGACGACGGAGGGGACGGGACGCGAGCGGCGCGGGACGCACGTTCTTGTCGAAGATGGTGCCCTTCGCGGGCCCGTCCGTGATCTCGATCGTGAGGACGTCCTTCGGCGTCGCGTCCGTCGCCTTCGCGGCCGCGGCGGCGCGCTTGCGCGGCGGCATGACTGATTATCGATCGCGAGCTCAACGACTTTCGCGGGGGCGGAGCGAACGCGTGGACCTGCGCGGGGCGCGGGACGGACGCGGGCGTCAGAGGGATGGCGACGACGACGACGACGATGATGACGACGACGATTCGCGCGCGCGACGACGTGCAGGCGGACGCGCGACCGCGGACGCGACGGACGTCTCGGAACGTTCGCGCGCGGCGCGAACGTTCTCTCGCGAATCTGGCGGTTGTCGGGGGGACGAGACGCGCGCGAGAGACGCGCGAGACGGCCGACGCCGCGCACCTGCGCGGACGACGCGGGGGTATCGCGCGGCGGCGGCGCGTCGGGGCGCTCGCGATGCGACCGCGGACGACGCGCGGGACCGGTTCGGGAGGGAGCGCCGGGTGGACGGCGCCGCGCCGCGTGCGTCGCGCGGGAGCGAGTGCCGTCGATGATGCCGACCCTCGCGAAACGGCCATCTCGCGTTCTGTTATGGCGCGCGCAGCGCGCGAGGGTTTTCCGATCCAATTCCCCCGCCCCCGCCCTCTCATCATAAACGCGCGCGCGGTCGCACGGACGGCGACGCGAACGCACGCCCACGCCCGCGCGATCGTCGATCACCCCGCGCGTCGCGTCGCGGATCGAGAGCGCGATGACGGCGTCCGTCTCCGCCGCGGACGTCAACGAGGCGTACGCGTCGCTCGCGAAAGCGTCCGAGGACGCGGGCTCGAACACCGCCTCCGAGGACCGATGCGTGGACGTCCTGAAGACCCTCGCCGCGATGAAGGTCCCGGTGAAGCTGTTCGTGTCGGGGGAGGTGGGCGACGCCGCGAAGGCGATCAAGAAGCTCGCGAAGAAGGGACCCACGGACGCGATCAAGGCTGAGGCGAGCGCGTGCGTCGCCGCGTGGAAGAAGATCATGCTAGGCGCGGTGGAGGGCGGCGAGGACAAGGACAAGGAGGACGCTGACGCCGCCGCCGCGACGACGACGACGAAGAAGGAGGTGGAGGGCGGCGAGAGCGGCGGCGCGAAGAAGGAGGAGGAGGACGGCGACGGCGACGGCGAGAAGAAGGACGCGAGCGACGGCGAGACGAACCTGAAGAAGCTCCTCGAGCCGGCGCTCGGGGACCCCCTCCGCGATCGCACCCGCGAGCTCCTTGCGGAGGCGATCGCGCAGGCGATCGGCGCGCCGGACGTCTACGCGTCCGTGGAGGACGTCGCGCAGACCGCCATCGCGATCGAGAACGCGATGCACGCGCAGTGGAGCGACACGGGCAAGGAGTACAAAGCGAAGTTTCGGCAACTCTCGTTCAACCTGAAGGACCCGAAGAACCCGGACCTTCGACGGTCGGTCGCGGACGGGCTCATCTCCCCCGCGGTGCTGCTGGATCTCTCCCCGGAGGAGCTCGGGAGCGACGAGCGGCGGAACAGCAACGCGAAGATTCGCGAGCACGCGACGAACGAGGCGGTGAGAGGGCAGAAAAAAGAGGCGTCCACCGACGCGTTCAAGTGCGGCAAGTGCAAGCAGCGGAAGTGCACGTATTATCAGTTGCAGACGCGGAGCGCGGACGAGCCGATGACGACGTTCGTGACGTGCGTGAATTGCGACAACCGGTGGAAGTTTTGTTGACGAGGAGGAGGACGCGAGCGAGGGGGGTAGAACCGCCGCCCTGTGGGGTAAATGAATATGTTGAACGCGAAACTCGTCACAAAGAATAATTAAGAATACTCGCGCGCCTCCCTCGAATCAGTCCTTCGGTTTGGGCAACGCGAGCTCTAAGAGCTCGTGTATCCTCCCCACCATCTCCCGCGGGTCGTCCATCGCCCCCGCGGAGATTCGAGCGTTATCGAACACCTGCTCCGCGGCGAGCTTCGCCGCTTTCTTCAGCCCGTCGTCGTCGCTGTTTCGCGCCGCTTCGATCGCGCGAATCACCGGATGCGACGGGTTCAACTCCAACGCCGCGCTATTCTGCAGATCGTTCAGCTTCCCCGCGGTCTCCTCGTCCGACATCATCGTCAGCATCATGCGGTACCGACGCATCGCCTCCGGCTCGTGCCCGGTGAGCAGCGCGGGGGAGCCGACGAGGCGCGCGGAGGGTTTGACGCCGGTGACGCGTCCCGGCAGCGCCTCCGTCGCGAACCAGTCGCACAACGCGGTCATCTCCTTCTCCCCGAGGCTCGGCCCGGTATGCGACTCGTCCTTCTTCTTCTTCTTCTTCTTCTTCTTCTTCTTCTTCTTATCCTCATCATCCTTCGCGCCGTCTTCCTCATCCTTCGCGTCGTCGTCGTCGCCGTCCTTGGACACGTCCGCGATCTCCACGGAGACGAGGTCTTTGCCCTTGTGTTTCCTGACGTGCTGCATCACGAACTCGTCCACGTGCGCGTAGAGGAATAAGACTTCGTACCCTTTCGCTTTCATCGCTTCCAGGTACGGCGACGCCTCCGCCTGCTTTCGCCCGCCGGTGGTGACGAGGTAGTAGATGGCTTTCTGATCCTCGGGCATCCGGGAGACGTACTCGTCGAGGGACGACTGCGGCGGTTTCGAAGACGTCTTCTTCGCGTCTTTGTCTTCCGCGTCGTCCTTCTTCTCGTCCTTCGCCGCGGACGTCTCGAACCGCAACAGCGGCACGAGGAGGTCTTTGTACAGGTAGCTCTGATCGCCGCAGATGCCTTCCTTCAAGAACACGCCGAGCTTAGCGTACCACTCAGCGTACTTCTCCGGCTCTTTCTTCGCCTGCTCTGTGAGGTGCTTGATCATGCGCTTAGCGATGATGTCGCCGAGTCGGCGAATCAAGTCCGAATCCTGAAGCGACTCTCGAGAGATGTTCAGAGGGACGTCCTCGCAGTCGACGACGCCGCGGACCCACCGCATGAACGGCGGCAAGAGCCCGCGCGCGTTGCCTTGAATCAACACCCGCCTCGAGTACAGAGATAACCCGCTCTGGTCGCTCTCGAGCTGCCGCGCGGCGAACCCCTTCTCCGGGTTTTCGCTCGGCGCGAACAGCAACGCTCGAATCGTCAACGGCGCGTCCGCGCTGAAGTGTAACCGAAACGCGGGCGAGTCCATCGCGCCGCCGACGAAGCGGTAGAACGCGGCCGCGTCCTCGTCGCTGACCTCGCTCGCTTTCTTCGTCCATAACGCATCGATATCATTCGTTTTTTTACCATTCAGGAGCACCGGAAACCCGACGAACGCGCTGTATTTTTTCAACGTCGACTCCACCGCCCACTTCGACGCGGCGATCGTCTTATCCTTCTCCTTGACGTGCAGCACGATCTTCGTCCCTCGCTTCGGCGCCTTCCCGTCGCCCTCGCCCACCTCGCACTTCGACAGCGCGAACGTCCCGTCCCCCGCGCTGCTCCACTTGTTCCCGACGCCGTCGCCGACGGACGAGTACACGTCCACGACGTCCGACACCATGAACGACGAGTAGAAGCCGACGCCGAACTTGCCTATGATGTTCGTCGCCGCCGTTGAAGACGCGGACGCGGACGCGTCCTTATTACCCTCCGCGTCTTTGTCTTTCATCGAGTCCACGAACGCTTTCGAGCCGCTCCGCGCGATCGTCCCGAGGTTCTCGCGGAGCTCGTCCGCGGTCATGCCGAGACCATTGTCCGAGATGGTGAAGGTGCGCTTCTCGTCGTCGACGTCGATGGCGACGACGAGCTCGCCCGGGTCTTCGCCCTTCGCGAGGTGCGCGTGGCGGCACTTCTCGAGCGCGTCCGACGCGTTCGACACGAGCTCGCGGACGAACACCTCTTTGTCCGTGTACAGCGAGTTGGTGACGATGTCCAGGAGTCGGCGCGTCTCCGCCTGGAACGCGTGCGTCGTCGCGTCGGGGTCGGGATCGGTGGGATCGGTGGGATCGGCGGCGGGGGTCTTCGCGTCTTCATCGTCCGCCTTCTTCTTCGCGTCCGCGGCGTTGTCCGCGGCGAGGTGCGGCGACGCCGCGATCCCGCGCGCGAGGTGCGGCGCGCGATGATCCGTTCGAAAGCGCGCGGACGACGGGACGAGATCGCATCGGAAGAATCCGCCGATCCGCGACGGCGACGACGACGACGAACCGGCGGCGGATCGCGTCGCGACGAATCCCGCGACGCGCGGCGCGGCGAACGCGCCGCCGCCGCCGCGCTTCGCCGCGGCCGCGATCGGCTCGAGGATGCGCCGGGCGTGTCGAGCGCGCGACATCGTGGCTGCGACCGTGTGCGGCGCGCGCGACGAGTGATGGCCGCCGCGCCGATCTGACCTTCCAGATGCTTCGGGTGCCGTCGTTTCAAGGTGTTTCAGCGAGAGCGCGCGCGAGCTGCTGAGCGAGAGCGAGAACGCGAAAGAACTGAAGGGGTTGGTTCCCTCGCGTGCCTACTTATAGACGGATACGATACTCGTCCTACGTCAACCCGCGCGCGGGCGCTCGCCAGCGCGAGCGCGCTCTTTACGTGCATCGGCCGACGTCCGTCCACGAGCGTCGCGGATTTACGGATGCCGTCGGCGTCATGTGAGAGCGCGTCCCGCCGCCGCCGCCGCCGCCGCCGCCGCCGCCGCCGCCGCCGCGCCGGTTGTTCGTTAAATAATCAATCTCTCGGGTTTAGCGGCCCTTCGCGCGCCGCGCGCGCTAGCCGCACCCCGCGCCGCCTAAACCGCCGCCGCCCATCGCGTCCACGCCGTCGGCCTCGAACTTCTTCTCCAGCGCCTCCAAGATCTCCTCCGGGCGCGGCAGCCGCCCCTCCTTCAGTTTCGAGAAGAGCACGGTGTCGTCCTCGTGCGTCACCTCGAAGCTTCCGTCCCTCGCAGAAGTCGCGCCGTCGCCCTCGCGCTCCTGGACCATCACGCTCGGGAAGATTTCCTCGACGACGTCCGCGAGCTGAATGAACGCGTTCACGCCGTCGCTGTCGTACTCGACGTTCACCACGATCGGCGGCGGCGCGTCGAGCGAGCTGCGTCACGCCATCGATCTGCGCGAGAGGAGGAGACATTTTTGGAGGGGGGGTACCGCCCTCAACCCCGGCGGGGGCGCGCGAGACGCGGCCGCGTCGAGGAGTCGACCGGCCGCGGGGGCGACGGCGAGCGGCGACGACGGCCCCGCGGAGCGCGGCGCGGACGCCGCGCGAGCGAGCAGCCGCCGTAACCCGCGCATCGTGCGGGCGAGGGAGGGAGGGATCCGCGCGCGGCGGGAGTGATGACGGGGCATCAGATCGCGCGGCGCGTTCGTCGAGAGGAAAAATCGGGGCAGGTGCCGACCCCGGGGGAAGGGGGAGATCCGCCCCGCCCTTCCGCACACGAGGATGCGCGCGACGTGCCGAGCGCTGCTCGCGTCCGCGCGCCCGCGCGTCGCCGCGCGCGGCGCCCACGACGTCGCCGAGCGTCGAATCGTCGCCGCGCCCGCGCGCGCGCCGACGACGACGACGTCTTCGACGACGACGACGACGACGACGCGCGCGTTCGGCGGCTCGCCCGCAGATTCGGCCTCGGCCTCCTCCGAGTCATCATCATGCGCGAGGGTCAAGCCCGGGGATCACGGCCTCCCGATCGTGTACCACCCGTCATACTCCAAGCCCGCGCTGCCGACCGGACACCGTTTCCCGATGACCGTGTTCAAAGCGCTCTACGAGCGCCTCATCCGCGAGGGCGTCGCGGTCCCGGGGAAGAATCTGTTCCAACCCGCGCGCGCGCCGTCGCGAGAGGAGCTCCTCGCCGCGCACTGCGAGACGTACGTCGACGCGTTCTGCGTGGGCGCGCTCGACGACGGCGCGTCCAGGAAGATCGGGCTGCCGTGGTCCGAGGACTTGGTCGAGCGGACGTTGCACGAGGTGAGCGGGACGATCCTCACCGCCGACTTGGGTGCGTTCTAGCTAGCTAGTCGTCACACCGGTCCCCATACGACCGCGTTCGCGCGGTGAACGCGATTCCTTAAGGACGTTCTTCGCCCGAAAAGCTTTTCTCTCCGCCCAGTCCGTCCATGGTTTCAATCACGACACACCTCGACGCCTTTCAACTCCAACAACTGACGCCTTTCAACTCCGCCCCTCAGCGTTGACGTGCGGGATGGCGATGAACACCGCAGGGGGGACGCACCACGCGCACAGGGCGCACGGGTCCGGGTTTTGCATCCTGAACGACCTCGCGGTGACCGCGAAGCGGGTGTTACAGCGCGGTGCCGTGGAGAGGGTGTTGATCGTGGACTTGGACGTCCACCAGGGCGACGGCACGGCGGCGATCGTGGAGGACGACGACCGCGTGTTCGTGCTCGACGCGCACTGCGCGGATAATTTCCCACATAAAAAAGCCACCGCGAGTCGGGACATCGCGCTCGCGAAGGGGACCGGGGACGACGCGTACATGAAAGCCGTGGAGGAAGGGTTGAGGGAGGTGCTGGAGGAGTTCAAGCCGCAGCTCGTGCTGTACGACGGTGCGCGTTCGGTTCGGCGTTCGTCCCGGTTTCGATGATTGATTTTCGGCGTTTTGGTTTTCATCCGTCGCGTCTGCCGCTCTCTTCCTCCCCGCTCCCGACCTTCTCATCCTCCCTTTCCTCTCTCTCTTCACGTACTGTATTCTCATCGCGCGCAGCCGGCGTGGACGTCCACGAGGCGGACGCTCTCGGCGGCTTATCGCTCACGGACGAGGGCTTGATACGACGCGAGGCGCTCGTGTTGGACACCGTCGTCGGACGCGGGATCCCGATCGCGGGGTTCGTCGGCGGCGGGTACGACGCGGACACACTGGTCCCCATACGACCGCGTTCGCGTGGTGAACGCCGATCCTTAAGGAATTTTTTTCCCGGCGGCGTCTCTCTCCGCCCACAGCTCGCTTTCAATACCCGCCCTCGGCGCCTTTCAACTCCGCTTCTGACGCCTTTCAACTCCACCCGACTCCACCCAGGTACGACGCGGACGTCGCCGCGCTCGCGCGCAGGCACGCGGTGCTGCACCACGTCGCGAGGGAGATTTACGAGAGCAACAGGCTGTGAACGCGAGGAGTGCGCATCACGTCATCACTCTCGGTCGTAGCCCTACGTACCTATTCTTCGATAACTTATTAGACTATCCGCCTATCCGCCTATCCTACGCGCGTCGTCTCACTGTCATCGTCGTCGATTCGAATCATCGTCTTCGCCCCCGCCCGTCGGACACACTGGTCCCCATACGACCGCGTTCGCGTGGTGAACGCCGATCCTTAAGGACTTTTGCCGGCGTCTCTCTCCGCCCAGGGTCTTCGTCGGACGCGCGTCCTCCCCTCGCGGGTTCGCCTTCTCCGCGCCGCCGCCGTTCGCCGCGCGCTTCCCCCCGCCCGACACAGACGCGACCCACAGATCCTCCCCCGGCTTCGGCGCGCCGTACACCGGGTCGTCGTCCGCGAGCGGCGGCGACGTCGACGCGCGTCGCTCGCCCGCGCTCGAGATGTCCGCCTCGAGCGCGCGCAACACGCGGTCGCACTGCTCGTTCATCACCGGCGGCGACTGCTCCGTTTGGGGGGGGACCATGCGCGCGAGCTTGCTGCTATCGTACACCATCGCGAGCGATTGACGGACCGCGAGGCGTCGCGCGCGCGTCGCGGTGTGGAGGAGGAGCGCAGAGATCGCTCGCGAGTGCGAAAACGTCTCGGTGCGGTGTTATTCCGAATTTTTCGTTCGTCGTCGTCACGTGCGCGCGCTATGTCGTCTGTCTAACGTCTATGCCATTTTAGTTAGGTGCCCGTCCTATGCCATTCTAGGTGCCGAGGATGGTCGTACGGCTTGTCGTGCGGCCGCGACGAGTGGTTCGAACCCCCGTGGTGCCTCGGCCCGCCGCCGTCGTACCCACGCGACCCGCCCTTATGGTGGTGGCGGAAGTTTCCGCCTCCGCGCCCGCCGCCGCCGCCGCCGCCTCCGCGCCCGCCGCCGAAGCCGAAGCCTCTCCCCCCGCCGGGCCCAGGCCCGGGCCCGCCGCCGCCGAAGCCGCCGAAGCCGCCGAAGCCGCCGAAGCCTCTCCCCCCGCCGGGACCGCCGCCTCCCCGTCCGCGCGGATGCGGATACCGCGGCGGCCCGCGATATCCGTCGCGTCCGCCGCCGCCGCCGCCGCCGCCGCCGCCGCCGCCTCGGTGCTGTTGGTGTTGGTATCGCTGGTAATGACGCGGCGGCGGCGGCTTCCAAGAGTGGCGGGGGTTGTCACCGCGTCCCCCGCCGCCCCCGCGCGGCGGCGGCGGTTTCGAGCTGAAAGGCGTCGTGCGTGCGTGGGGTCGAACGTTGTGAGCGAGGAAGGAAAAGTCCTTAAGGATCGGCATTCACAACGCGAACGCGGTCGTATGGGGACCAGTGTATAGAACGCACCGACGCAACCGCTCCGCCTCCTCCTCCGCCTTACGTCTCGCGTCCTTCTCCTCGATGAGCTTCAGCTCCATCTTCTTAAACTTCTCTTCCCGCTGCTTCTGCGCGCGCTGCCGCGGATTGAGTAACGGCTTATCCTTAACCGTTTTCACCGTCGCCGCCTCCGTCGTCAGCCGCCACGCGCGTTTCAACGCGACGGCTTCCACGAGCGGCCGCGTCGCGCGCGTCGGCGGTTTCACGACGTCCACGCTCGCCGCCGCCCTGAGCTCGTTGAGAAGCTCGTCCGGGTCGTACCCAACCTTCTCTTCTTCTTCGTCTTCTTCTTCTTTCTCTCTCTGCGGCGCCGCGGTCTCGGTAGCGGGGTCCGTCGTCTCCGCGGGCGCCGTGGCGTCCCGCCACTCGGCGTCCGACGCGCTCGAAGGCGTCTTCTCGTCCTTCTCCCCGCCGCCGCCGCCGCCGCTCGGGGGTCCCGCCTTCTCTTCGACTCTCTTCGACTTGTTCAGCGTCACCTCGTGCACGCGGCGTCGCTTCTCCCACCCTTCCTCGCGGTACGCCTTCGCCTGCGCGCTTTTGCTGTGCGTGATCATCACGTGCGCGACGAGAGACTTGAGCGCGGCGAACCCCTTGTGCCTCGCCTTGTTCGAGACGCATCCTTTCACGGTGCACTTGTGCGTGATGCGATCGACCGGCGACGTCGACGTCGCGGCGACCGTCGGCGTCGTCTCCGCGGCGACGGTCGCCGCGGGAGGGAGGTCACTGCGCGTCGCGACCGCGTCGTCGTCGACGTCGACGTCGCGGGGAGCGACCGTGGGAGCGTCCGGCGCGTCGTCGTCGTCGTCGGAATTATTAGACTCTTTCTCAACTCCGCGCGACGCGTCGTCGCCGTCGTCGCCCTCGTCCTCGTCCGTCTCGTCTGGCTCACCCTCCGGCTCTTCGTCGTATTCCTCGCACCGCTCCTCGTCCGACGTCGGCTCGAGCTTGACGACGACCCAGGGGGAGTCGTCGTCCTGGACGTGCTCCGCCATGACGCGGCGGGGGCGGCCGCGGCGGCCGCAATGACGGCGCCTTCCGAGGATTTCCGCAAACTTTTCAGCGCCTGACGCGACTGGACGCGGACGTCGCGGAAATGTTTCGGCGCGCTCGTCAGTGCGAGCCGCGCGAGGAAGGGAGGGATGGCCGACGACGCGCGCGCCCCCGCGGAAGCGCCGCCGCCGGCGACGACGACACCCGAGGTGCGGGAGGAAGAAGAGGAGTTCGTCCCGACGCTGTGGACCGTCTCCGACGACGCGGACGCCGCGGACGACTCGGGGAATCCTCCCGACGAACCCGCCCCCGCCGCCGCCGCCGCCGCCGAGCGCGAGTCCTCCCCCGACCCGTCGACGCTGGTGCCGATGTCGAAGAACGCGCGGAAGAAGCTCGCGAAGCGCGAGGCGTTCCTTCAGAAGAAAGCCGTGAAGAGGGCGAAGGAGAAGGAAGAGAAGGCGGCGCGCGGCGCGATGCTCAAGGAGGAGCACCAGAAGAAATTACAAGCCATGTCCGCGGAGGAACGCGAGGCGTACGAGACGGAGCAGAGAGAGAAGAGAGAGCGCCGCAAACGAGAGGCGAACGACGCCAAGGCGAAGAAGCAGGCGAGTCTGCAGAGCAAGCGCGGCGTCGTCGTCGACCTCGAGTTCGGCCACCTCATGGACGAGAAGGCGCTCAAGGTGCGTTCTATACACTGGTCCCCATACGACCGCGTTGGCGTGGTGAACGCCGATCCTTAAGGACTTTTCTCGGCGTGTCTCTCCGCCCACCCCTCGGTTTCGATCCCCGCCCTCGACGCCTTTCAACTCCAACTGACGCCTTTGAACTCCACCCCGACGTTCGCTCGTATGGAACGACCCTCAAGTCCCTCGCGAAGCAGCTGTCGTTTTGTTACGTCGCCAACTGCCGCGCCGCGACGCCGTGCCGTCTGTACCTGACCGGACTGACCGGCGCGATGGGCGAGGTCGTCGAGCGGTGCTGCTCCGGGATGGCGAACTGGGCGGTGATCGCGTCGGAGAAGCCGTACATCGAGCTGTTGGCGGAACAGAAGTCTAAGCTCGTGTACCTGACCGCGGACTCGGGTGCGTGCTTCTTTTTAATGGTTTTCACCCACAGCATCCCTCGGTTTCAACATTTGATCGCGTTCCCTTTCAACTGACCGATGAACGTGTTTTTTTGCATGGAATCGCCCCGGCAGAGAACGAGCTGACCGCGTTCTCTGAGGACGACGTGTACGTCATCGGCGGCATCGTGGACCGGAACAAACACAAAAACCTCACCTTGGACAAGGCGAACGCGCAGGGGATACGACACGCGCGGCTGCCGATACGCGACCACCTGAAGATGACCGGGTCGCACGTCTTGACGGTGAACCAGACGCTCGACATCGCGCACGCGCAGATGGAGCTAGGCGACTGGGCCGCCGCGTTGGACCGGGCGGTGCCGACGCGGAAGCGCAAGGCGGGGGAGATGGAGGAGGACGGCGAGAAGGGCGGAGGTGAAGAGGACGGAGGAGACGACGACGGCGGCGACGACGGCGAGCTGAGCGAGTGACCGGCTTTTCGTGTGACTGAAGTTGAGTGATTTTGGCGCCATTTATTCCGTCCACGCTGACTTGTCGTCAAAAGATCGCCCGCGCGGCCGTCTCACGATGCACGCCGTCCGGGCCCGCGCGCTCGTCCCGACGCGATGCGCGTCGTCGCGCGCGCCCTCCTCCGCGGTTCGACGATCCCGACCCGCGCGTCTCGCGACGCGAGCGCGCGCGTCGCCCTCGGACGGCGACGACGACGACGTCTCGAGTTCGAAACGACCGGAGGACGACGACGTGCCTCCGCCGGTGCAGCTCACGGAGGACCAAGCGCGCATCGCCGCGATCGCCTTCGAGGTTCTGTACGAGAAGGACGCGGCCGAGAGCTTGGAGGAGATGCTCGTGGACAAAGAGCGGCCGGGGTTGAGGTTCAAGCTGCAGCAGGCCATCAAAGGTGCGCGAAAATATCTCTCGTCGTCGTGGCGGAGCGGCTCTCTTTCTTCATTCGTTCTCTCCCTCGCGCGAAGCGTCGCATCGCTCGGCCCTTCGCCGACCTCACCCGCTCATCGTCCGCGCGTCGTCACGCAGCCGCGAACGAGGCGTGCAAGGGCGGCGCGACCGTGGAGTGCTCGATCGCGTGGGAGGAAGTCGACGGGCTCGAAGACGCGGCGATGCGCGCGGGGATGACGCAAAACGCGCCGGAGAGTTCGCCGCTGTACAAAGCCCCGCCGCCGCCGCCCGAGAAGGCTGGGAAAGCGGACGCGAAATCGAAAGATAAAGAGAAACCGAAACCGAAATCGAGCGGCTCCGGGCGCATGAGCAACCCCGCGACGATGGCGGGCGTGGACCCGCTCGCGGGGGTGATGCCGTGCGCGGACGAGAGCTGCGAACCCGCCGCGGGGACCTTCGTCGCGCGCGCGAGACTCGAAGACGCGCTGAAAGCCGCGTCGAGCGGCGAGGGGGGGTCCGAGGGGGACGCGAGCGACGCGGACGACGAGACGCTCGCGGGGGCGATCAGGGACGCGGTCGACGTCGCGATATCGCTGTGCGAGTCCGGCGCGGAGGCGTCGCAGTGCGCGGTGGCGTGGGAAGTCGTCGAGGAGCTGTCGTCTAGCGCCAACAGGAAAAAACGCGCGGAAGAGGGCGGCAAGTGAGAAGCGAGCGCGCGCGCGCTTCCGTTTTCATTGGGTTTACGTGTGATCGTCATTCATTCAACACGCCCGCTCGCGCGAGCGAGAGAGAGACGCGGTCGCGAGAAGACCGTCGTCGCTCGCTTCGCTTCACTTCATCTCCGCGACGGACTGCTCGAACAGCTTCTTGAGCGCGACGACGTCGTCTTCTTTCCCCAACCGAAACAGCGTGATGGTCTTCGCGCTCTCTTCCACGGCGTTGAACAGCTGGACGATGATCCCGTTCTTCTTCACGGAGCCGTCCGGGGCTTTCTTCTCCACGACCTGCACGCCCATGTTCGCGTACACGCCCGCGTTCATGACCGCCTTCCCGATGCTGTTGCGGCACACGACGCGCGCGCGCTTCACGCCGTCCACGGCGACTTTTTCCTTCAAAAACTCGAGGTGGTTCACGCCGTGATCCCCCCACGCGTCCGCGGCGTCCTTCTTCGTGAAGAACTTGCACTTCACCTTCAGAAGCGTGTCTTCGGTGTCGTCCTCCGTCTTCTCTTTCGCGGCGACGGACGGCGACGGCGGCCGCGCGGGCTCGTCGTCGTCGTCGCCGTCGCCGCCGCCGACGGGCGTCCCGCCCGTCGCGGGGGGGATCCCGAACCCGCCAAACGTCGGCGGCGCCGCGCCCGCGCCCGCGCCTCCCCCCGACGGCGCCGGCGTGAACAGGCTCGGCGTCGACGCGCCCGCGCCGCCGCCGCCGCCGCCGCCGCCGAACGGGTTGCTCGCGGCCGCGGGGAACAGGCTCGGCGCCGCGGTCGAAGGCGCGGTCGACGCCTTGGCCGCGCCGCCGCCGAGGGAGAAGAGCGACGGCGTCGCCGGCGCGGGCTTGGACGCGTCGTCGTCCTTCTTCGCGGCGGCGAACGCGCCGAACAGCGGCGCGTCTTTCATCGGCGTCGGCGTCGCGAGCGACCCGAACAACGTCGGCGCCGCCGCGGAAGGCGTCGGCGCGGCCGAAATCGTCGGCTTCGCCCCCGCGGCGTCCGTCTCGAGGACGTCCTTGAAGTCGGTTTTGATCTTCGCGACGTGCGCGAGGTAGTCCTCGCATCCGACCGCCCACGACTTCACCGGCCTGGACGACGACTGCTTGCTCACCCACCTGTCGCGAGAGGAGAGCGCGCGGGGTGGGAACGACGCGGTCGGCGAGACGCGAGAGTGGGAGGTCCGTCGAGGCGGGGGGCGGACGAAGGGCGACGCGGCGGCGTTGGCGGGAACGCGCGCGTGGGGGAGATCGATTTGAGTCGAGCTCTAGGGATGGTTGGATGGCGGATCGACCGATCGATCGGGGACGCACTCCGCGAACTGTTTGTTCAGCGCGCGCAGGTGCGCCCTGCACGTGTTCTCTCGCGCGCTCACGTCGCCGTTCTGCGGCTTCGACGCCGCGAGCGCTCTGGACCCGGCGCCCCAGTCCTCGTCGTCGTCCTCGACCGCGGCCTTGCGCCGCTTGCCCATCGCGATCGATCGCGCGCGCTCAAAACTGGAAGCACCTGGAAGCGCGAGCAGTGCTGTGTCCGGTCACTTTTTTTCCGGCGGTTCGGAGAAGAAGAAGCGACTGGAAAGGTCGAGGCGCGCACTCATCGCGGCGGCGGCGGACGCGCGCGCGGTTTACGTACGCGCACGATCGCGTCTACATCATGTTCGGGTCGATCACGAAACCCGCGTACGACGCGTTCTACGCGAACTTCATGAAGGTGCGACGCGCGCGCGACCTCGAGGCGTCGGATCGTCGTCGTTCCGACCGATGATCGATCCTCCGCCGCCGAGAAACCAGGGTTCGATTCGATTCGTTCGACGACGTCGCCTCCTCGCTCTGACCCTGACCCCACCACCCCGTCGTTCGCGCGCGATTCCGCAGGTCGTCGAGGCGAACATGGTCCCGGACTTCATCTTGAGACGCGGAATCCGGTACCTGCTGAAGACGAAGTGCATCAAGAAGTTCGAGAACACCGAGGACGAGGTGAACGCGGAGCTGAAATTCGTGGAGGACCTGCGACGACGCCCCGTCGCGGAGCAGACGAGCGCGGCGAACGAGCAGCACTACGAAGTCCCGACCGAGTTTTACCATCTGTGCCTCGGAAGCAACCTGAAGTACAGCTGCTGTTACTACGAGCGCGGGAACGAGACGCTCGACGAGGCCGAGCTCTGCATGTTCTCGCAGTACGCGCGCCGCGCGCAGCTCTGGAACCGACTGAACATCCTCGAGCTCGGGTGCGGCTGGGGCTCGCTCTCGCTGTGGATGGCGGCGACGTTCCCGAACTCCAAGATCACCGCGGTGTCGAACTCGAAGACGCAGAAGGAGTTCATAGACGCCCAGGCGAAGGAGCGAGGGATTAAGAACCTGACTGTCATCACCGCGGACATGGTGTCGTTCGAAGCCCCGGAGGCGGGCGAGTACGACCGCATCGTCTCGATCGAGATGTTCGAGCACATGAAGAACTACGACATCCTGTTCGAACGGTGCACGAAGTGGTTGAAGCCCGGCGGGTTGATGTTCATACACATCTTCGTGCACAGGTCGCGCCCGTATCACTTCGAGGCGGTCGACGAGGACGACTGGATGTCGACGCACTTCTTCACCGGAGGGACGATGCCGTCGGATCGTCTGCTATGCTTCTTCGCGAAAGAGCTGCACTTCAAGACGCAGTGGCGCGTGAACGGGAACCACTACTACCGAACCTGCAACGACTGGCTCAAGAAGCTCGATAGCAACTACGCGAAAGCGGAACCGATACTCGAGGCGACGTACGGCAAGGAGAACAAGACGAAGTGGTACGTGTACTGGCGTCTGTTTTTCTTGTCGTGCGCGGAGATGTTCAACTACGACAACGGCAACGGGAGAGGGAACGAGTGGTACGTCTCGCATTATCTCTTCCAGAAGCCCGACCCGAACCCGAAATCGAAATACCCGGCGCCGCCGATAGACCCGTATCTGCCCGGACCAGGCCGGGTACGTCCCCCGGGCGTGCAGTGAGGGAAGGAAGAAGACGCGGGGGGGCGATCGGGGCGACGACGCGTTCACTTCCGGGTGCGTTGTGATAAACCTAAACGATATTCGTATTCGTCGCGACGCCTCACCGCTTCTCGCTTTCGATGTCCGCGAGCTCCTGCGCGATGAGCGACTCCATGGACACGCGCTCCTTGGACGATTCACTCCACTCCCCCCCCGCGCCCTTGCTCTTCCCTTTCACCCGCGGGACGTACCCGGCCTGGTTCGGAAGCAGCGGCCCGTCGTCGACGCCCGCGGGTTTCGGTTTTCTCTCTCTGTGCCTCTGCGGCTTCTCCTCTCGCTTCGCGTTCTTCATCGCGTTCACCCTCGCGCGTCGTTTCGAGTTTTTGAGCTCCTCGTTCTTCCTTCTTCGGAATAAGATTATGGACGATATGAACTTCAAAACGTCCTCGCGCCCGTCCGCGTTCACGCTCGACGTCGGAATCATCGACGGCGAGCGGTGCCACCGCTCCTCGAGCCTCGCCTCGAATTCCGCTTTGTTCTCCTCCACGCTCGGCATCCCGGGCTTGTCCCTGTCGCACTTCGTGAAAACGATCGTGAACGGGACGTTGTTCTCTATCAGCCAGTCCGCGTACTCCGCGTCCTTCGCCTGCGGCGGCACGGACGCGTCTATGAGCAACAGCACGCCCGCGAGGTTCGAGCGCGTGACGAAGTAATCCTTCGTGAACGCCTCCCACTTCGCGGTCTCGTCCTCCGTCGCTTCCGCGTACCCGTACCCGGGCAAGTCCACGATCCACCACTTGTGGTTCACGAGATAGTGATTGATCCGCTGCGTCGTCCCGGGCTTGGACGAGACCAACGCCCCGGACGCGCCCTCGGTGAGGAGGTTCAGCAGGCTCGACTTCCCGACGTTGCTTCGGCCGATGAGCGCCACCTCCGGGAGGCCGTCCGGGGCGGGGCAGTCGTCCGCGTCCTCGGTCGCGCTGACGAACTGCACCTTGCGCATCTTCTTGTCCGAGACGATGCGCATCTCGGGCAGCGGCAGCGACTGACCCTCCGCGCCGACGCGCATCACGGGCTTGTCGTATTTCGACGCGAAGAGCGCGTCCGTCTCGACGACGACGTCGCCCTTCGCGTCCCCCGCGCCTCTCTTCCCCTTCGGCTTACCCTCGTCGACGTACCACAGCCCCCCCGCGGCGCGCGTCGCCGCGCGGTGGCATCGCGCGGTGGACGCGCGCGCCCGAGCGCGGGACGGGAGCGGGGCAGGCGCGCGACCGCGGACCGTGGCGGCGGCGGCGGCGGCGGCCATTTCGCGAGAGAGAGATGTGAATTCAGTTCCGAGGAATTATTCTCTTCGTCGCTCTCGCTCGAAATGCAGTCGAAATGTTTGAATTTCGAGCCTTTTTTCCCGAATTTTTCGGAGGCTTTCTCGTCGCTTTCGGGTTTTGGCTCCGAGGAAAATGTCACCTCGGGACGTTTCGGCTTCCAGCAACCACGACACATCCTCGCTCGCGCGCGCGCGCACGACGCGCGCATCGCGGCGCATCGCGCGCGATGCGACACGCGTCGATCGTCCTTGTGTTCGTCGTCCTCGCGCACGCGCGCGCGCCCCGCGTCGCGTCCTTCGAGGCCGCGGACGCGGGGTGCCCGTTCGAAGACGGCACCGGAATCTGGTTGGACTCGTCGCTGAACAAAGACAGCGACGCCTCGCACTCGTTCCGCGTCCTGCACGCGCTGATTCTCGCGTCGAGGACGCGATGCCCCGAGCGCGCGTTCTACTACACCACCGCGCGAGGCCAAACCTTGTTCGCGCCCACGGACGAGGCGTTCGAGAAGCTGTTCATCAACCTCGGGAGAGGCCTCGACGAGATTCTCGCGGACGCGAGACTGCTGTGCGGGATCGTGTCGTATCACCTCACGATCCCGTGCGGCGCGACGAACGACGCGCTGTGGCGACGGTCGTGCGGCTTCTTGCTCACGAAAGACATCATCGACGGGCAGCCGTTAGAGACGTTGTTCCGGGACGACGCGCTGAGCGCGGGATTGGATCTCTCCGGGATAGGCACCGCGAGTTCGCTGCTGTTCGTCGCGGCGTCGCAAGACGCCGGGTCGACGCGAAAACTTCGCGTGGACGGCTATTTGAAACGCGGCGCGGACGTGATCGGGCCGAACGTCGTGATGTGTTCGGGGCTGGGTTTCGGACCCGGTCTCGCGGTGCACGTGATCGACGACGTTCTCGTCCCCGCCGCGGCGTTTTACTCGTCCGTCGAGTCCGTGATCGAGTCGTACCCGGAGCTGTCGATCACCGCGGAGGCGTTTTTTCTGACGCGCGCGTTGCGAGAGAGCTTTCTCACGACGCCTTTCGCGCAGGTACAGGGAACGTCGGACGTCACCGCGCAGCAGTTCCCGGGCGCGGTCATCGTTCCGCCGCTCATTCCTCGAGGGACGCTTCCGTCGCCGGTGTTACCCGAGCCCGGGATGTGCACGCCGGGGGAGGTGATAGACGGGACCGCGATGCGAACGGTGTTCGCGCCGACGAACCTCGCGTGGAAAAATTTCTTCCGAAGAGTCGGCCTGTCGAAAGAGCAAGTGTTCTCCGACCCGGAGCTCTTGCTCTCGACGCTGCAGTACTCCGAAGTGATCTCTGCCGTCGGGCTGTCCCCGATCGGCGCGGACGGGATCCTGGCCGGGAGCCGGTACTTCACGTGGAACATGTACCCTCTGGAGATATTGCAGAGCAGCGTGCAACCCGAGTTGCTCTTCGTGACGCCGCTGCTCGGTCCTTCGATAGGCGCGCTGAACTTTTTCGACCTCGTGATGGACATCACGTGCGTCGGGAACAAGCGAATCGTGACCGTCGACGGGCAGCGGTACGCGGTCTTGGGCAGGAATCAAGCGGTCGTCGTCGCTCCCGACCTCGTCGCGTGCGACGGGCTCGTGCACGTCGTCGACTCCGTTTTGATAACTCCCGGGTTGACGACGCTGCGACAGCTTTCTTTGCGACCGGAGCTCTCTCTGTTCACGGAAATCGTGACGAGTCCAGGGAACGAGCTCTTAGCCCTGGACTTGGACCAGGTCGGAAATTTAGGGCAAATAGTGTCCGGAATAGCGATTTTCGCGCCTACGAACGCGGCGGTCGAAGGAACGCTCGCGTACCTGGTAGGTGAAAAAAGCTTTTTAAACGCGACGACTTCCACGACGCGATTTGATTTTTTCGATCGCAGGGATACACCCCGGACGACATTTTGAAACCATTCATCGATCCTTTCATCGCATTTTTGATACGGAAACAAATCGCGGAGTATCATTTGATACTCGATCTCGTCCCGCGCGGAGGGTTGATTCCACAGGAAGATTTCAGACTATGCCTTCTCGCGAATACGGACGTTTTCGGTGCGCGAATTTTATTTTTTTAATCACGTTACGCGCCGGAAATCACGATTTTAATTCAACACAGACACGAGACTTGCGTACCCGCTGTTCGCGAAGCCGTGTAACATTTTCCTCGGGCTGAGCATAATAAAACAAGTCGGAATTCGCGTGCAAGGAGTTCGTTCTGTGACTTCTAAAACGCCTCCTGGACTGCCAGACCCGGCGAGAAGTATTTTCATCGAGGGAAGGTTGAACGCGGGAAAAGTCATCGTTCCCGACCTCGTTTCGTCAAACGGCGTCGTTCAGGTCATCGATACGATGTTAATACCTCCAACCGCAGAGCTTGGTCTTACAATCATGGATCGAATATCGAGAACACCGTGGCTAAAGGAAAGTTTTAATCAAACGTGATTAATTTTCGCTCTAATTTTCTAAGTGTCAGGTCTACGAAGAAATCGTCTTAGTTTTAGGACTCCAGCCGGAAATGCGAGGACAATGCTTGCCGCCCGGCGACGCAAGTGTCTTCGCAGCTGTTGACATCGCTTGGCTTTACTTTTTCACGAAGCTCGCGCTTTCAAGAGAGGCTATTTTCGAAAGTCACACAGCTATTTTGTATGATGTGATTCTATTTTCAACCATTACCGATCGGCCAAACGAGTTTTTGCCTCTACTCGACGAGGAAAGTTTTGATTTTTCGTAACGTCTCCTCTTTGATATTCAAGAACGTGTACCCCGCGCAGGCGGTGCAGCAAGATTTCGTTTATCCACCGCTTGAACCACAATTTATTGCGAACGGGGAGTTTTTCCCAACCACACTTTCTCGTTATTGGCAATCGCCGGCGGATATCACATTTTTACGGCATGATACCATTGGGAAACCGGGAGGATCGCTTATAACACAAGTTTTCGCATCGGGAGGTCCTGCTTACGACTGGTTCAGGTGCGCTGCTTATTCGTTGACGTCTTTTTTTGTCAAGTTCAATATTCACAAGCAGGAACGAGTCCACTGTGAACGATCTTTCGTGGCCGGGTTTTTTACCGAACGTCGCGCAAATTATTCCGCCAGAGACCAGGGCTGGACAATTCGCGTTAAACGGCGATTTGCATGTGGTGCGTAATTTATTAAAACGAAACATCAGCGCGACGCGCGCGGGATTTTGATTAAATATTTTCGCAGGTTGACAAAGTTTTAGTGCCGAATCCAAACGCGTTCTGCCGCGCTGGGGACTTTGAATTCTATCAAGGTTTCGCGTTCTCGAGCCTCGTGACGACGCGGATTGATATTTCCGGGCAACCTATTAACGACATCGTCCCGAGGGCGCTCGCGTTCTCGTTTTGCGAGAGGCTTCCTTGCACTTATGAAATTCCAGGACTGTACGGAAGAGCTGGTTTCAGATTATCAGTCGAAGCCACGGTTCAGTATAAATCTGTCCTTCCGCTGTGCGATCCCTGGTGTTCGCCGAGTTCCTTCTGGGTGAGTTTTGATCGATAATTTTGTTTTTCTCTCGATCGATTTTTCCTTTCAGCGACTGACGCACGACAACGTACGCAGTGGTGTATCCCGTGTACGGGCATTTACGCTCAAAATGTTTTAACCATCGGTGGTTGCGCGCCCTTTCAAAACGAGCACCACTGCGGTGGAGCACTTTCGATATGGGTGACCGACGCGGGAGAGGTTCGCTTCGGTTTCCAGACGTTCATCGAGTCGTTCTCGCTTCTTCCGATCTTCATCGGAGGTGGGATGCGCACCGTGGACTTGTCCGTCCCAGCCAAAGGGTTCAAAGTCCACGACGGGCAGGTTTTCAAGGTCCTAGCCTCTTACGACGGTGCGTTTTGTTTGTATGCTTGTTTTTTCACGTCTCGACGCATCGACGTTGCTCACGGTTCCGGTCACCGCAGGGCTGTGCAACTGCACGAAAATTTACATAAACGATAAGCTCCGAGGGATTGCGGACCCGTTCGACATCGGACAGTACGTGTTCCAGCCGTTCGCGAACGTGAGCGATAACCTCTTCGAGAGCGTGACGTTGGGTCACGCCCTGCACTCACGCGGCGGCGTGCCGACGGCGACGACGTACCCGACCGCGGAGGAGGTACTCGCCGCGACGGGTGGTACCAGCGGGACGAACTCGAGCGGCGAGGAGGATGTTCTTCTGGTCGCGGACGCGAACTTGTACATTCAAAAGGATTGGTCGCTGCCGGCGGCTGGGCAATTCGCAACGTATCCGTCGGACCCCGTGCTTGTCGGGAGAAACCCGACGCAGCTCTTTCTGCCGTGGAAAGGAAACGTGCTGAGCGCGAGCGTGTGGTTCGATAACGGGAACAGGCAAGGGATCGTGTATCCGTCGACGTGCGTAACGCCCCCGTTTGGGTTGCCGCCACCGTTGAGGAAGTGAGGAAAGCGAAGGGAAGGCTCCGCGTAGGCCATAGTGTCGAATATCTGTCGAGAAAATATTCTTTTTTCGAGAATTCTTTTTCGCGTGACCGGTCTGGTCTGTCTGGGACATTCCGCGAGACGTCGCTTCAGCGCCGTTTACAGCGCACTCGATCGCTCGCGGGGCACGCTCGTAGGGGTGGTGACGAGATCGATACCGCGCCGGAACCGCCTCGAAGAAGCGTCTCGAGCCCGCTCGTGTTAACCTAGGGTCGCGCGCGCGGAAAGATCGACGAACCCGCGCGCGCGCGCGCGTCGAGCTCAGATCCCGCGAACGGAGATGAGTCTCCCGAAGTTCTTGAAGGACGACGCGTGGCTGAAAGAGTTCGACGAGGCGGAGCAGATCTTAAACGAAGCGTTCGAGATCGTGTACGAGCGCGAGGATGGCCTCATGGAAGGCAAGAACGTCTCCAAGCTGACGGAGGCGGTGAACGCGAAGGCGAGAGCGCTCGATGGTAAACTCGACAAGCTGGAGAATTTGCTCACCGAGACGCGAATCAACGAGAAGGAGACGACGCGAAGGAGGGACTTGATGCGCGGTCTGCGCGTCCGAGGCGAGGAGGTCGTGAGTTTACTCGGCGAGAACCCCTCCGGCGGCGGCGAGGTCGTCGCCGTCGCCGCGGCGGCGACCACACGGGACGACGCGAGCAGGATGGAGCGAGGCGAGCGGTCGAGGACGCCGGAGACGGCGCGCACGGCTGGGCTCGACGACGACAGCCTCCTTCAGCTGCAACGGAACACGATGCGGGAGCAGGACGACGATTTGGACGACCTGTCGAGGATCGTCACGAGCACGAAGCACATCGGTCTGGCCGTGGGCGAGGAGATCGATCTCCAATCGAGGCTGCTGGACGAATTAGACGAGGACGTGTCTCGGACGGGAAGCGCGCTGCGACGCGCGTTGAGAATCGCGAAGCGCGTGTTCTCGAAGGCGGAGAACTGCAAGCTCCTGGTGTACATGTCCGTCCTGGTCGCGATACTGCTCGCCGCGCTCGTGATCGTGCTAGAGCGCAAGCACTGATGATCGATCGCTTTGTTCGAGGAATAGCCCTAGCACGACGAACAAACACGACGGAATAAAGAAGGAATAGTTGACGAATTTAAATCACTCCGCTCGCTCGCTCGTCGCCTCGCCCATCTCGATGTCCCCGCCTGAGGCCATCTCTGGGGCGTCCTCGGACGCTTCTTCTACCACCTCCTCCTCGATGTCTGCTACTTCTAACGCGACCGCGCTGGTCTCTATTTCACCGCACGCGTCGCGACTCCCCAGGGAGATGTTCTCCGTGACGTCCCCGCCCTTCCCCAGCTTCGGCGGATTCTCCACGACGACGACCTTCTTCCCTTGCAGAAGAATCTCCTCGGTGCCGTCGTTGTCGTGCCTCTTAATATCTACGTCCCCGCCAGCCTCCGCGTCGCCCGGTTTCTTCGCCGCGAAAACCTCGGTCTCGTAGATGCGCGCGAGGGGAATCGTCACCGGCATCCCCATCTCGCCCATGCGTTGGATCAAATTTTGATGCCGCGGGTTCCCGGCGTCCAGAGTCGCGGGGTTGATCGGCAGGACGTCGAACTCCGGCTCGTGCGTGTTGAACGGGTTCGGGTCTCGCAACCGGAACGCGTACGCGACGCTCGCGCAAAATATCAAGTCCACGAGCTCGATGAACACGTTGCTCAAGTACGGGTACTGCGGCAGGAACAGCAGGATGATCTCCATCAGAATCGACACGCTCACGAACGTAAACATGTTGAGCTGAAACCGGTTGTAGATTATGTACTTCATCTGCTGCAGCGACTGCGCGGGGTTCATATCCGCCTGGCGCATCATGAGCAGCTGCGCCTTGAGCTCGCGCATGTTCCGCGTCGTCCCCGCGAGCGTCATCGCGACGCACGTCATGTAACACAACACGAGCGCGAAAAATGCGAGGTTCGGCACCGCAAAGTACCGATACCCCGCGTGCAACGCCGCGAGCACGCCCGTCGCGACTCCGACCGTGAGTAAATCCCCTCTGCGTAACAAGTGCCGGGTTAAACACCACCCTCTGGATATCACCAACAACGCCCCGAACGTCGCCGCTTGGTTCAGCGTGTTCAACACCGCGTGCGCCGCGTATAAATCATCCGACTCGTACCCGCGTCGAGACATGTAATCCCACTTCACGAAACACGCCACCATGAACAGGATCTTCACGACCGGCACTGACATGAACATCTGGTGCAGTTTCGATATCTTCGAGTAGTGGTACAGCATGTTGTACGTCCCGTGGGCCCAGTGCAGCACCGACCAGATCACGGTCATCGCGAGGTAAAAATTCGGCAGGACGTCGTAATCCGTCCCGAGATACTCGTTCCCGTTCTTCATTATGTAGTCCACGTCCACGGTCGCACTCCCGTCCCCGCACATCAAGATACCCCAGTGCAGACGCTTTCGCTGCGTCAACGTGATGATCGTGTCCACCGTGTTCTTCGGGTCCGTGGACACGTTCCCGACTTGAAAGTTCTCGCACGTGTTTCTCATCCAGCTGTTCGAGTTTTGCGTCTGCGCGAAGCAATCTTTCGCGGCCGAGATGCGTTCAATCTCGAGCTCTGCGGAGCCACTACATCCGACGATCCACGTCTCGTGCTGGGGCTTGCTCGACGACCCGCTCGGGTTCGTCAGCGACTCGTACGCGACCTTGAACTCTGCGGTCCCGCCCTTCTTAAAACCGAACACGGTGAACTGCTCGTACGATGCTGCCGCGCTGACGGCCAGCGTCTGCGAGACGCTGCCGATTCGCGCTTCCGCGCCGGTGACGCACCCCAGCGCGATGACGAGGACGAGGACGAGGAGGGGACCTCGCCCGCATCTCGAGCGCGAGGTCTCCCTCATCTCTGAAGCGGCCCCCGCGGCCTCCGAAATGGCCCGAAGTTACTTGTGGACACGTCACAAAAATCCAAAATCATCTGAAAAGAATCTGAAAATCATCGACAATTCTCTCCGATGAACTTCATAGCTTGATACCATCGTCAGGGTCGAAGTTGACCGGCACCCCTTTCGTGCTGACCCAAAAAGCTTTGATTTATCGCGCATTTTCTCGACTTTTTTCCGGGCGCTCGCGCTCGAACCTCGCGGCCGGCTTCGTTCTCTGCTCGTCCCAGTCGTCGTCAGTTTTCGAAAGCACCGGCCACGCCCAGGGCTGCGATGGCGGCCGCGCGGTGCTCGACGCTCCCCGCGCCGGCGTCGTGGCTTCGTCGCCTCGTGCGAACCCGCGCCGCGCGTCTCGGAGCCCCGGACCGCGCGCACGCGCGTCGCGACGTCCGACGCGCCGCGACGGACGCCGACGCGACGCGATCGCGGCGCGACGACGACGGCGTCGGCACCGACGACGCCGCCGACGCGGCGACGCCGCCGTGGACGACGGACGCGAGCGGCGGCGTCGTCTTCACCGCGTCCGACATCGCGTCCGCCACGGGCGGGACGTTAGTGCGCGACGCCGCCGCCGGGAGCGTGACGACGGACACGCGCGACGTCGCCGGCGGGAAGTGGTTCCTCGCGCTCGTGGGCGAGACGCGCGACGCGCACGAAGAGTTCGTGAACGACGAGCTGCAAAACACCGAGTGCGTCGGCGTCATATCCTCGCGTCCGCCGCCGGGTTCGTGGCGCAAGGGATACGTCCAGACGGCGTGCGACCCCACGACCGCGCTGCAGCGGCTCGCGTCGGACGTCCGCGACCGGTTCCCCCCGGACGTCGTCGTCGTCGGCGTGACCGGGTCGGTTGGGAAGACGACGACGCGCGCGCTGACCGCGCGCGCGCTCGCGTCGCTCGGCGTCGTGCATCAAACCTCCGGGAACTTCAACAACCACGTCGGGCTGCCGCTGACGTTGTTGAAGACGCCGCCGGACGTTCGCGCGTGCGTGTTAGAGCTCGGGATGAGCGCCCTCGGGGAGATCTCGACGCTCGCGAAGATCGCGCGGCCGACGGTGCGTCTGGTGACGCGCGTCGCGCCCGCGCACCTGAGCGGCGTCGGCGGAGATATACGCGGCGTCGCGAGGGCGAAGGCGGAGATGTTCGACGGCGCGTCGGCAGGGGACGTGTGCGTCGTGAACGCGGACGACGAGCACGTCGCGGGGATGACGATCCCGGACGGGGTCCGCGTGGTGACGTTCGGAGCGGCGGCGGCGGCCGCCGCGGGAGGAACGGAGCGCGACGGCGGCGGCGGAGGACGACCGCCGGACGTGTCGTACGACGACGTCGTCTCTCGCGCGCTGAAGGGCTTGTCGTTCACGCTGCGCGCTGCGGCATCCGACGAGAAGGTCGCGGTGTCGCTGCCCGCGCCCGGCGCGCACATGGCGTCGAACGCCGCGGCCGCGTGCGCGTGCGCGGTCGCCGCCGGCGTCAGTCTCGAAGACGCCGCGAAGGGCGTCGAGGCGTTCGAATCGGACGACGCGGCGCGGCTGCGCGTCGTGGAGACTCCGGGTTCGAAGCTCACGATCGTAGACGATGCGTATAACGCCTCCCCTGCGAGCGTTCTCGCCGCGTTGAGGGTGATGAAGGACGCGATGGATCAGGACCAGGAGTACGAGGAAGAGGAGGAGAAATTCGAGGCGAAAGAGAAGCAGGAGAAGGAGGAGCCGAAGGCGGAGTCCGAAGCCAAGTCGAAGTCGAAAGCCAAAGCCAAAGCCAAGTCGAAGTCGAAGCCGAAGCCGCAGATGAAGAAACCCACGAAACCGAGGCCGCCGAAGGTCAAGAAAACCAAGACGTTCGTGCTCCTCGGCGACATGCTCGAGCTCGGCGAGGCGTCGAAACAGCACCACGAAGACGTCATCGAGGCGTGTTTAGACGCCGGGTTCGACAAAATCGGCCTCGCGGGACCGGAGTTCGTCGAGGCGCTGCGCGTTTTCTTCCCGAAGCGAAACGTCCAGAGCGTCGTCATCGCGAAGGACGTGGAGGATCTTTGGGACATCATCGAAGGCACGCAGATTATCGGCCCGAACGCGCGCGTGCTCGTCAAGGGCAGCCGCGGGATGAAGATGGACTACATCGTCGATCGGCTGCGCTCGCGCGAGGGCGCGTAGATAGTCAGCTAGGTCTATTTATAATACTGGGAGCATAGGATAGGATGATTGACGTGGCGTCGTGATGCGTGCAAACAACGTGTTGCGGCGCGCTCGCGGTCTCGCTTCATCGGCCGCGCTCCCGTCGACGTGTTTCGACGTTCAGAGCGCGGCGTCACCGAGCGAGCGCGAGCCGCCGCGGCTAAGGAGCTATTCCTAAGATTTTCGCGTGGCGCGGAGACGTCGCGCGCTTCGAGTGTACGTCGAAGTCGCGCCTACCGTCCTCATCCGCCGCCCGGCGGCCGCCGACGCGAAGAGGTGAATCCCCCGCCCGAGGGATCCCCCGCGAGCGGGTTACGGTCCCTCAGACGCTTGAAAGGATCGTCGTCGCCGCTCGCTTTCGGCTTCGGCTTGGACGCGGAAGCGGACGACGCCCCGTCGTCGTCCGCGGCGCCGCTCCCTAACCGTCGTCCTCCCGCGCGCATCCCGCCTCCGCCGCCGAGCGCGGCCGCGCGTCGTTCTTCCGCGAGTCGCAGCCGCTTCTCGCGCTCGCGCGCGTGATGCGCCTCCGCGGCGGCTCGCGTCGCTTCCTCTTGTCGCCGACGCGCGAGACGCTGTCGCTCTTGGTACGACGACGCGCTCGGCATCTCGCCGCCGCTCCGGAGGCGCGCGCGCGCACTCCCGAGCGCTCCTCTCAAGCGCCCCCACGCCATGGCGCACGCGATGACCGTCCCGAGGACGTACCACCCGTTCTCCTCGACCCATCCCCACGCGCTCGAGACGAGCGCGAACGCGCGCAGCTCCACCGCGGAGCGGCTCATCATAATCTGTTGAGATTTGACGTCCGACGTTCCGTTCGCGTCTCTCCCCCGCCACCCGTCGCGGACGCGTCGACCCCCGAGCGCGGCGCGACGGCGAGCGCGAACGATGGCGCGCGCGTGAGCGCGGGCGAAGAAGAAAAAACCCGCGCGCGACCGCCCGGAGGAGGAGGAGGCGGCGGCGGCGGCGCGTTGTGAGCGGCGAGGGGCGGATCCCCCCCCGTTCGCGCCGTTTCGTCGAGCGCGCGTCTGCACTGGTCGAACGAAGAGAAAGTTTCGATTCCCGTCCGTCGTCGTCGTCGACGATCGCGCGCGCGCTCGCGCGACCAGACCGACCCGCGCGCCGGCCGCGCGCGAGCCCTCAACCCCCGCGGTCACTCACCATGCGGAGACGCAACGTCGCCGCCGCGCCGAGCGACCACTCCGGCGGGGAGCGATCGAGAGTCGCGAAGACGCTGCGACGAATGGACGTGTACAGCAGCAGCAAAGTCATCGAGGACTTTCGACAGAGCTCGTCCATGTCCGGCGGGATCATCACGTGCGCATGCGCGCTCCTGTGCTTCGTCCTGTTCGTGAACGAGTACTTCTACCATCGCACGCCCGTCGTGAAGAGCTCGCTGACCGTGGACGCGACCGGCTTGGACGCGAAGACGAGCGCGAACAGCAACCGGCTGCACGTCGAGATTGACATCACGTTCCATCAGCTCCCGTGCGACATAATCAACATGGACACGATGGATCAGGCCGGGGAGGCGTTCCACGACGTCCACAGCGGGCACCTGAAGAAGCGCAGGCTCGACTCCGACGGGAAGCCGCTCGAGGGAGTGTTCAAGCACGAGAAGGCGAACGCGCATAAGGAGATCCGCGAGGACATCGAAAGTCACGCGCTCGCGCTCTCCGGGGACGAGGAGTATAAAACCTCCGAGGAGGATCTGATGCCGGAGGAAGGTCTGACGATGTTCAACCTGAAGCAGCTGCTGGACAAGCAGTTCCCGGGCGGGATCGAGAAGGCGTTCAAGAACGAGGCGAGGGAAGGGTGCGAGGTGATCGGGTACCTCGAGGTCAACCGCGTCCCCGGGTCTTTCAGCGTCTCTCCGGGGAAGAGCATCCGGTTGGGGATGGAGCACGTGCAGCTGAACGTGCAGTCGAGGCTGAACATGTCGCACACGATCAACAGGTTCGCGTTCGGGAAGAGTTTCCCCGGGTTCGTGTCGCCGTTGGACGGGAACGCGAGGGACTTGGACCCGAACTACGTGCACCAGTACTTTCTGAAGATCGTCCCGACGTCGTTCACGCCTCTGCGCGGGGAGTATCTGCAGTCGAATCAGTACAGCGTCACGGAGGCGAGCGCGCCGGCGAAGGCGCTGAACGTCGTCGGGTCGAAGCCGAGCGGGGTGTATTTCAACTACGACTTGAGTCCGCTGCGGGTGCGCGTCGTTTCGTTTTGTTTTTTTAGTTTTTTTTTCAACATGTTTCGTCGTCGACGCGCGGTTCTATCTATCCTCCTCTGACCTTCCCACCGCCGCTCTCAGGTTGATTACGTGGAGAGTCGCAACAGCATGACGGAGTTCATCACGAGCGTCTGCGCGATCGTCGGCGGCGTCGCGTCGATGTCCGGGCTCGTACAGGCCGGGGTGCAGTTTTTGATATCGCGCGTCACCGGCGGCGGCGGCGGCGGCGGCGCGAAGACGGGTCTCGCGTGATTCTTCTTCTTCGTTCGTTCGTTCGTTCTTTCGTTCGTTCGTGCATTATTCTTTCGTGCGTGCGTTTGTAGACGTAGTCTCAGGTTGTAACGTAAGCGTGTCGTACGTTACTTACGCCGCCGGAGGCGACGCGGGCTGCTTCTCCGGATGGATCGTGAAGTGGTGCATCCGGTCGTCGTAGCCCTCGACGACGGACATCATCGCGCAGCCGCCGGCGACGACGCACAGGATCACGAGGTCCGCGTGCTTAAGGTCCACCTTGTACGAGTCCTCAGGCACCAAGTCCGCGATCTTCTTCGCGATTTCGAGCTTCTTCAAGTGCAACGCGGGCGAGTGCTCTTCGAAGTGAACCCTAAACGTCGTCAGCGGGTCCTTACGCTTCTCCGGCGGAAGCTCCGGGAAGTGCCATGAGATCACCTTCTCCGCGAGCTCGTCGAAGTCCGTCTCCGGGGCGATCCTCTCGATCGGAATTATCCGCCGCGTGTGCGCGGTCTTCGTCCACGCCTCGCCTTTCGCGTCCGGGCCGCCGACGGCGTCGCTCTCTTCTATGAGCCCCTTCGCGAGCAACCGCACGTCCACGGTCGTGTTGTCCGGTCGGAGCGCGACGAACACGGTGCCTTTGCACCCGGGGACGTGCAGGGACTCCGCGGTGTCGAACGGGACCGCGGTCACGCCCGGCTGCCCGACCATCGACGCGGGGACTTGCTCGTCGTACGCGGCTTTGAACCAAAAGTCCGAGCAGAGCTTGGCGACCTCCTCGCCCGCGCGCTTCACGTCCGCCGCGTTCTTGCTCGTGACCAAGAACCCCTTGAGCCAGGGCGGCAGCGGCGGCGGCGCCGTGTCGTGCGGGTCGAGCTCGGGGGGCATCCCCACGGAGTGCGTCTCGGAGGTCATCGTTCGCGGAGAGGGGAGAGGGCTCCAGAGGGGAGGGAGAGCGCGCGCGTCGTTTTGTGCGTCCGTCGTCGTGGCTTTTTCTCGAACTTTTCACCGAGACGCAAACGCGTGATTGGAGGGATCACGCGAGACGTGCGGCCACGTGCCCTTCGCTCTCGCTCGAGACGCGACGACCCGCGCGCGCGCTCCCTCGACGCGCGCACTCCCTCGAGCGCGCGCCGCCCGCCCGCGTCGAGACCCCCCGAACGTCATGGCGACCGCGTTCGCGCGCGTCGCGACCGCGACCGCCGCGCATCGCGGCTCGACGTCAGCAGCGCTCGCCGCCTCCGCCGCCCCGGGGCCCCGATTCGCCCCGGCGCGCGTCCCCGCGTCGGGGCCCCGGCCGCGCTTCGCGCCGAGGCACGCGACGGACAGCCCCTCTTCTACGTCGTCCACGACCGAAAAGCTCGAGCTCACCGCGGAGAACGTGGAGAAAGTCCTAGACGAAGTCCGCCCGTACCTCATCGCGGACGGCGGCGACGTCGAGCTCGTCGAGATCGACGGCCTCGTCGTCCGCCTCAAGCTGAACGGCGCGTGCGGGTCGTGCCCGTCGTCGACGGTCACGATGCGCATGGGGATCGAACGCCGTTTACTCGAGGTCATCCCGGAGATCATGGAGGTGGAGCAAGTCACCGAAGAAGAGGTCGGGTTGGAGTTGAACGAAGCGAACGTCGAGGCGACGTTGGACGAGATCAGGCCGTATCTGAAGGGCACGGGCGGGGGCGAGTTAGAGCTCGTGGACATCGAGGAGCCGATCGTGAAGATAAAACTGAGCGGTCCCGCCGCGAGCGTGATGACGGTTCGCGTCGCGGTGACGCAGAAGCTCCGGGAGAAGATGCCGTCGATCGCGGCGGTGCAGCTGTTGTGACGGCGAGGGAGGGATCGCGGGGTGGGGGTGTACTGTAGTGGGAATTCGCGCTCGTTATTAGAGAAGAGGGTGGCTTATAAGGCGACCTCCTCGAAGTAAAGGAATCGAATTCCTTCCTGCGCTCGACTCCTCGTTGGATCGTTCTCGTCCGAGGCCGAGCCACCGAAATAATGACCCGCGGCCTCTGCGTTCGTCGCCTCGCGCGCGTCGCCTCGCGCACTTCTCCGCGCGCGGGCACGTCGCATCGCGCGTCAGGAAGCGCTCGCCGCGCGCGCTCGTGAGGCCCGAGGCGCGCGCGTTCCACCCCCGCGGCGTCGCGCGCGCGGGATCTGACCCCTCGGCGCCGGGACGGCACCGCCGCTCGACCGAATAATCGAATTGCGCCACGTCATGCCGTCGCGACGGATCCGTCTCCCGGCGTTCGCGAAAGCGACGCTGCGATTCATCGTCCGCAACGTGATCGTCCCGCTGTGGTTGACGCTGCGTCTGATCGCGTACGTGCGCGTCGGGTGGCTGATAAAGTTCTGCGGGCTGGTCGCCTTCGCCGCGGTCTTGTCCCCCGCGTTCTTCCGCATCGCGTGGACGTACTACACCTCGAGAAGGGTCAAGAGGGACATCCTGTACGGCAGCTCCCCGAGGAACCGGCTCGATCTGTACCTCCCGGAGGGGTGCCACTACGACGCGTCGGCGGTCGACGACAAATCGGGGACGTCCCCGGGGACGGCGGGCGGGGACGCCAACGACGCCGGGGACGAATCCGGCGGGAGACCGGTGATCGTCTTCGTCACCGGCGGGATGTGGATCATAGGATACAAAGCCTGGGGCGCGCTGCTGTCGCTGACGCTGATGAAACAAGGTTTCATCGTCGCGAGTTTAGACTACAGAAACTTCCCGCAGGGCACGGTCGGGGACATGACCCAGGACGTCTCGAACGGGATCGGGTGGGTCGCGAAGCGCGCGCGATCATTTGGCGGCGACGCGAAGAAAATTTTCGTCGTCGGACAGAGCGCGGGCGCCCACTTAGCCTCGTCCGCGATCCTTCGACAGGCGGAGTACGAGACCAGCCTCGGCGGGAGCGTCATCGACTACGGCACCGCGGTCGCGCGGTGGTCCCCGAGAGACCTCGCCGGGTTCGTGGGCATCAGCGGCGTGTACGCGCCGGACGACCGCGCGCTCGCGGAGCACTTCAACCGCAAGGGGTTACACAAGGAGGTCTTCTGGAGCATCATGGAGGCGGGGTACAGCGGCGCGCGCGCGGAGGAGGCGCTCCCGCGCGCGTCCCCTTGCGCGATGCTGCGCGACATTCCCGGCGTGGCGTCGTCGCTCCCCGCGGTGCTGCTGTGCCACGGAAACGCGGACGGCTCCGCGCCGCCGAGCGAGAGCGCGCGCTTCGCGGAGGCGTTGCGCGCCGCGGGATCTCAGGCGCGTTCTATCATACACTGGTTCCCATACGACCGCGTTCGCGTGGTGAACGCCGTTCCTTAAGGACTTTTGCGGGCGCATCTCTCCGCCCAGGGTCCCCCGCTTTCAATCCCCGCCCTCGGCGCCTTTCAACTCCGCTTCTGACGCCTTTCGACTCCACCCCGACGTTCGCTCGTATGGAACGACCCTCAGGACGTCACGGAGCGGTACTACGACGGGAAGACGCACACGGATCCGTTCGTGACGGACCCGATAAGCGGCGGGCACGACGTGCTTCTAGAGGACATCGTGCGGTGGGTGCGGAGAAAGGATCCTCGGGGGGGTGAGATCGCGTTGCCCGCGATGCCGGCGCTGTTGCCGTCGCTGCTCGTGGACGTGGCGCGACGCGTCGTCCCGTTCTGACGGAGAACCTTCGACGCGACGACGACGGCTGCGATGCGATCTGTCATTTAATAGCGACGCGACCGCCACCCTATCACTGCGCTCCTCTTCCTCTTCTCTTTCTTCTCACTGCGCTTCCCCCGCCTCCGTCGCGGGCGCGGACGACGCCGCCGCCGCCGCCGCCGCCGCCGCCTCTCGCTCCCTCGCCTTGGCCTCGCGAAACTCGCGCGCGATGCGCTTTTGCTCGTCCAGCTCCTTGTTGTTCGCGTCTCGGATCGCGGAGCGCGCTTTCTCGTTGATGTCGTAGCCGGGGATGCCGCTCCCGAACGCGAGCGCGGGCTCCGCGCGCGATGCCGCGAACGACAGGACGCCCATCGCGAGCGCGGAGGCGACGCCGCGCCGGGAGGGAGCCATCGCGTCCACGTCGGTCATCTTATCTTCTCCTCGCTTCGAACCCGCGCGCGCGCACGTCGCGGTGACACGGCGGGACGACGACGGCGCGGCCGTGGACGGCGGCGCCGCGCGAAAGGAGAGGGAGGACGCGCTCAGGGTGAACATCGCGACGCGCGTGGGCGACGCTCGCGCGAGAGTGACGGAACTGCTGTGGGAAATAAATCATCGAAGGTGGCGGTGGCGGCGTCCGTTAAAACGCGGTCGGTCAGTCGGTCAACGTGAGCCCACGGCACCCGCGCCGAAACCGCGCCACGGGTTTCACCCTACGTACAACCCTACGTACTACAAAACGAGGAATTGTAACTGCAGATTACGGCGGCGCGGGAGCACGAACGGAGGGTTCGTCGACGCGGTATGACGGCCGCCGACGCGGTCGCGATCGAGGTGGACGGCGCACCTTCTGCCTCGACCGCGGAGGAGGAGAGGACGCGGATCATCAAGAGACGGGTCGCGAACGCGCGCGATGTTTTGACCCGAGACGTGACGCAGCTCCCACGCGATCCTCTCACCGCGTGCGGGCAGAGCTCCTTGGGGTTCCGAGACTTGTCGTTCTCGATCAGGTCGAAAGAGCTCGGGGAGAAGCTCATACTCGCGCCCTCGAGCGGCGCGTACAAGGCCGGCAGCATGGTCGCGATCATGGTGCGCCCTCGCTCGACCGCTCGTCGTCGAGAATGAATCATGCTTTTTGCTTTCGCGTCGTCCGACCACAGCACGAGCACGTGTCCAATCTGACCCCCCTCCCCGCCGTTCCCTTCCTCGAACGATTAATTAATTCAGGGCCCGAGCGGGTGCGGGAAGACGACGCTGCTGGACATGCTCGCCGGGAAGAAGACGACGAAGTACTCCGGCGAGGTCTTCCTCAACGGCACGAAGCGCGATCATCTCTACTCGAGGGTCACGTCCTACGTCCCGCATAACGAGATCGTTCCGGCGTACTGGACCGTGTCGGAAGCTGTCGAGTTTAACCACCGGCTGCGCGTCGACGCCGTGGACATGAGCCCGGAGTGTCGTAAGTTGCTCGTGGAGGAGATCTTAAACTTTTTCGGCCTGCTGAGCGTGAAGAACCAGCTCATCGGCGACGAGCGCACGCGCGGCATCAGCAGCGGCCAAAAGAGGCGCGTCACGCTCGCGCGCGGCTTCGTCGGCGGATCGCAAGTCGTCTTCGCGGACGAGCCCACCTCCGGTCTCTCCGCCACGGACGCGGAGCTGTGCATCCGATCCGTCGCCGCGGCGTCGAGGACGCAAGGGACGACGTTCGTGGTCGTCATCCACCAGCCGCGAATGGAAGTCGCCGCGTTGTTCGACCACCTCACGCTGATCACGAGTAATCCCGGGAGGGTGGTGTACAACGGCGCGTTCGCGGACGCGAACAAGTACTTCTCCGATCTCGGGTGCGCGCCGCCGAAGGGCGGGAACGCGACGGATTATTTCATGGACGTCATCACCCCGGACGTCCCCGGGTCCAAGTCCGAGACGTTCGCGAAGGCGTATCTGGAGAGGCAGGCGCCCGTCGTGGAACGCGACGTCGGCGACATGATCGCAGCGGGGGGGAAGAGCGCGTTGGAGATTCTGCACGACGTCGCGGCGATCAGAGGGAAGCTGTTCAAGACGCACAAGGTGGGAGACACGCCGTGTTCTGTGCCGTTTCAGACGCAAGTGTCGACGCTCATGATGCGTCGGTTGACGCTCACCGCGCGAGACAAGAGCCACTTGCGTCTGCGGGTGATGATGTCGATTCTTCAGGGGCTCGTCATCGGCGTCGCGTTTCTGGACATCGGCAATAAGCTCCCCGCGCAGCAAGTGTCGTTCCTGTTCATGATGCTGCAGATGGGCGCGCTCGCGAACATGATCGTCATGCCGGAGATGATCGCGCAGAGGATGGTGTTTAAGTTTGAAACCTCCGACGCGATGTACGAGACGTCCGCCGCGGTGCTCGTGGACTCCGTCGTGCAGTTCGCGCTCACCGTGCTCGGGAACTTCGTCACCGTCGTCATCATGTACTCGCTGTCCGGGCTGTCGTGGTCGATGTTCGGGACGCTGTACTTTTGGAGCTTCATGTCTCTGATGGTGATGACGAACTACTTTAAAGTCGTCGCCGCGGTCGCGCCGACGCCGTCGCAGGCGTTCCAAGTCGCGATGCCGGGGCTCATGTTGTTCATTCTTTTCAACAATTTTTTCGTGTCGCGGGCGACGGTGCCGATTTTCATGATATGGGCGCTGTACGTCTCCCCCATGGCGTGGGCGATCGAGCAGATCATCACGGGGATATACCCCGAGAACCCGACGCTCGTGGAGCTGTACGACTACGACTACAGCGACACGCACACGGTCGCGGCGTTTTTTGTGCTGTTGTTCGAAATGGTGCTCTTTCAGATTTTTTCCCTCGTGTGCTTGCGGTATCTGAACAACATCAAGCGATGATCAAACGCGGCGGACGAGGAAGAGAGAAGAGAGGAGGCGAGGCGAAGAGGTGAGAGAGAGAGGAGGTGAGGCGG
>Ga0181554_1000501_pt1 | contig 39186 bp, 43 predicted proteins | sample 011ome_16_FD_145602 | JGI IMG/M metagenome (GOLD analysis project Ga0181554, IMG submission 145602) | Coastal salt marsh microbial communities from the Groves Creek Marsh, Skidaway Island, Georgia - 011503CT metaG (spades assembly) | ecosystem: Environmental > Aquatic > Marine > Intertidal zone... | reverse complement strand
CTGAAGCAGTCCGTCGTGCCCGTAAATTGGCACGTAAGAAAGCACAGCGCGAAGGGATGCTCTAAGCATTTCTTTGATAAAAATTCGAAACCCCTGTGCTGGTCGCAGGGGTTTTATTTTTATGACACTCTCATCTTAACAAAAATGTGATTTCGGTGGCTTTCACCCAAATGCTGCACCAAAACACGCAAAATATGCTGCGCATCGGGCAAAATTGGCGCGAATTGCCTTCGTCTGCGTCCCATGGGTTGAGTAATATCAAAATGACACATTTTGCACGCGTTCCGTGACACGTTACAAATAAAGTTGACAATCATTTATGTCATAAAATATTGTTCCGCAATCTGATCATATTTCTTGTGCGTTTTGAAATAATATTCCATAAGAATATATCAAAAAGATAATTTTAGTTGCCAAGGCGGTTGCAGTTGCGGTTTTGGTTCGGGAGCGCGAAAATTGCACTATCGGCTTGATAACCTGAATAAAGTTTGTTTTGCGGCATCGCGTGTGATTGATGTGGAAACCTGCGTCTTTTTACGGCGCAGGTCGATTGGTGTTTCGACCGTTTTGGCATCGCATGGGCTGTCTTTTCCCAATGAGATTACTTTGCCCGATACAGTCTCCTTTACCGCTTCACGCTTGTTGCAATATACCGACGGCGCGTATTCGGTTGAAATTAGCATGCCGACACCGCTCAGCATCGACATGCAATATATCGCAGGCATCAGCAAACACATTCCAGACATGGGTGAATTTGCATTTGTCGCCATGTCCCGCGATCGGATCGATCCTGTGAATATCCGTGTCGCCGAAGCGTTCATGGCACTAGCAGATTTGGAAAATGCAATTCTTGCCAGTGAAAACTTGCGTTTCACAAATCGACCGATTGGTTCAATGAACTGATTAATAAACTTTGGGCACGTATAATTCGTCCGGCAAAACACGGCGTTCGTAATCTGGGTTAAAGACACGTTCGGGCAATTCGACTTTGCCGTGTTCGATTTCGTAATACGGTATTTTGCTAAGGATATGTTCGATGCAGTTCAGCCGTTCACGTTTTTTGTCGTTGCCTTCGACGATATACCATGGGGCCTCGGGGATATTCGTGCGGGCGAACATCTGTTCTTTGGCTTTGGTATATTGTTCCCAACGCACACGGCTTTGCAGATCCATCGGCGACAATTTCCATTGTTTCATCGGATCATGGATCCGCATGAGAAAGCGCAGTTGCTGTTCTTCGTCCGTGATCGAAAACCAATATTTCAACAAGATAATTCCTGACCGCACCAACATGCGTTCGAATTCGGGAACGTCGTTATAGAATTGTTCCACTTGATCTTTGGTGGCAAATCCCATGACATTTTCGACCCCAGCGCGGTTGTACCAAGATCGGTCAAACAACACGATTTCCCCACCCGATGGCAGGTGCGGGACATAACGTTGAAAATACCATTGGGATTTTTCCCGCTCTGTCGGGGCAGGCAGGGCAACGACACGGGCCACACGGGGATTGAGGCGTTGTGTAATGCGTTTGATCACCCCGCCCTTGCCCGCGCTGTCGCGGCCTTCGCACAGGATCAAAACCTTGGCGCCGGTGTGCTGTACCCAGTCTTGGAGCTTGATCAATTCGACCTGTAGGCGCAGCAAATTGCGATAGTAGGTGCGCCGATCCAGCATATCGGGATGTTTTTCTTTGTACAGCTTGCGCAGCTCTGCAGTCAGGGTCGGTTGATTGAATTCGGCTTCAAACAATTCGTCGAGCGTTTCTTCGAGCTCGGCTTCGATCCAGGTTGTGTGCTTATCTTCCTTACGGTCGGGCATGATATATCCGTTGATTTGTTATCGGTTGGACAAAATGAGGTCAGCAGCTTTTTCCGCCATCATGATTGTGGGCGAATTCGTGTTGCCGCTGGTGATTTTCGGCATGGCAGAGGCATCAATGACCCGCAGGTTTGCAATGCCTCGTAACCGCATATGCGCATCGAGCGGCGCGCGATCATCGGTCCCCATGCGCACGGTGCATGTGGGGTGAAAAATTGTGGTTCCGACTGCGCCTGCGGCCTTGGCCAAGTCCGCGTCGGTGACGTATTCTGCGCCGGGTTTGACTTCGACAGGGTTGTATTTGCCCATCGCGGATTGGGCCATGATACGGCGCGACAATTTGATTGCGTCGGCGGCCACCTGTTTATCACCCTCGGTCGACAGGTAATTTGGAGCAATGACCGGCTTGTCCTGTGGGGCATTGCTGCGCAGGCGCACTGTTCCACGGCTTTGCGGGCGCAGGTTACACACCGATGCCGTGATCGCGGGATAGTCGTGCAAAGGTTGGCCAAATGCCTCAAGCGACAGGGGTTGGACATGAAATTCCAGATCCGCCGTCGCCACATCAGGGCGCGATTTCGCGAATGCGCCCAACTGGCTGGGTGCCATGGACATGGGGCCAGAACGCTTCAGCGCATATTCCAATCCAATCTTGGCCTTGCCAAACAGTGAATTGGCCATCGTGTTCAGGGTCTTGGCTTTTTCCAATCGCCATGAACAGCGCAGTTGCAGGTGGTCTTGCAAATTTCCGCCAACATCAGGGGCATTTAGGATCACGTCAATTCCGTGGTTTTGCAGGTGATCGGCGGGCCCGATCCCCGACAGTTGCAAGATATGTGGTGATCCAATTGCACCTGCGGATAGGATCACTTCGGCGCGGGCGCGCACGCGTTGGGTTGCATCACCGCGCGTATATTCAACGCCGACAGCGCGGCCATTTTCGATCACGATCCGCTGTGTATGGGCATGCGTGATGACGCGCAATTTGTCCTTGCGTTTGGTCGTGCGCAGGAATGCCTTGGCCGTGTTCATCCGCCAACCGAAACGTTGGTTCACCTTGAAATAACTGACGCCTTCGTTGTCGCCTGTATTGAAATCGTCCACCTTTGGAATGCCGGCCTGTGCTGCTGCGTCGCGCCAATCGTCCAAAACATCCCAATGCAGGCGTTGGTTTTCCACGCGCCATTCGCCGCCTGCGCCGTGCATGTCGGATGGGCCATCCATATAGTCTTCGGATTTCTTGAAATAGGGCAGAACATCATCCCAATCCCATCCTGTTAATCCCATTTGCCGCCAACCGTCATAATCGGCGGCCTGACCCCGCAGGTACAGCATACCGTTGATGGAACTGCATCCGCCCAAGACTTTTCCGCGGGGATACAAAAGCGATCTGCCGTTCAATCCGGGATCGGGTTCGGTTTTGAATTGCCAGTCGGTGCGGGGATTATCGATGCAATACAGATACCCCATCGGAATATGCACCCAGTGATAGTTATCGTCGCCGCCTGCTTCTAGCAAAACGACGGAATGGCCAGCGTCTGACAATCGTTTGGCCAAAACACATCCCGCGCTTCCTGCGCCTACGACGATAAAATCAAATTCCAAGATGGCACCTTTTTGCCTTAGCCTATGACCGAAAGCGACAAAGCACAAGCAACGAACGTCACTGCTGTTGTGTCCACGCGTCCAATATATGCTTTGCCGTCATTAAATCCAGATGCGCCCCACCGCCATTTTTGAACAATGTAATGTCATCGTCATTTTGGCGTTTGAACGCGTCTGGGGAATAGTAATCGGCAAGTATATCAGTTTTATGAATAACACCCTTGGCCAATGGAATTTTCAGCTCGCCAATATGATCGACGGTGGTGTCAAAGCTATCGACGAAAATGCGGGATCGGGTCAGGGCGGTGTCGTCCACTTCGCGCATATCGGGGCGATAGGCGCCGATGACATCCACATGTTGGCCGGCCCGCAGCCATTCACCCTTGATCACCGGATCGGTGGACATGGTGGCCGATGTGATGATGTCAGCCCAATTCACAGCCTCGGCCAAATCAGGCGCGACGGTGGTGTTGGCAAATTCATTGGCGAATGTCTCTGCCGCGCTGGGTGTGCGGTTCCAGATGCGGAACTCTGCATCGGGAAAGCCTGCGCCATAGGCGGCGCGCAACGACCGTCCGACCGTGCCTGCGCCCACAATCAAAATCTTGCGGCTGTCAGGACGGGCCAGTTTCAATGCCGCGCACAGGCTGTCGCCTGCGGTTTTCCATTTTGTCACCAGATGGAAATCAACCAAGGCATCCAACATCCCCGTCTTGTCATTGTACAAGTTCACCCCACCGTTGATCATGGGCAAGGCATCTTTGGGATTGTCAGGGAACACAGTGGCAGACTTGACCGCCAATCCCAACCCATCAATCCATGCGCCACGGTTCAACAATGTATCGCCGCCGCGATATAAAAACGTATCTGCGATTTCCGCTTTGGGTAGTCTGTGACCGGCATCGAATGCACGGGCAAGCGCGTGCCAATCCAAAACGCTTTCACCTTGGTCGAATGAGATTTGGATAATGCTCATACTGCGTCCTCTTGTGACAATATTCCATGACGAACCAAACACTCGGCCCAGCCTTGTGGACCTTGGAACAGATGCGTTTGCCATCCGCGCGATTGTGCGGTTTCGATATTGGCGGGCAGATCGTCTGTGAATAATAAATCCGCAGGTGCAATCCCGCAATCTTGTTCCACATGGGCATAGATGTCGGGATAAGGTTTGATCATTTTCAATCGACCCGATACATAGGCCCGATCAAATTCGGTCAGAAACGGATACCGCTCTTGCGCCATATCAAAGGTTTGATCGCCGAAATTTGACAGCGCAAAGACCGGCACACCCTTGGCCCGCAATGCCCGCAGCAGGCGAACAGAATGGTCAATCACAGGGCTGACCATATCTGCCCATTTGGTTTGCCAAATTTCGATTTCTGGATGCCAATCGGGATAGCGTTCGGCAATCGATGCGACGACATCGGAAAAAGGATCCCCCATATCGATGCGTTCGTTTTCCTTGAACATGGGGACCGCTTCAAAAAATGCCTTGCGCCGTTCGACACCGATCAGATCGTCATAGACGGCATAGGGGTTCCACCCTACCAACACATTTCCAATATCGAATAAAACGGCCTGAACCATGATTGCCCCTTTTTGGTCCAAAGAAACCGCGCTTTGATGCAAAAGTAAAGGGCCGCGGTGGGGCGGCCCTGTGAACAACTAGTCTTTGTCGGATTTTGTTTTCTTTTTTGTCACCTTGAATTCCTTTGGGATTGGCATGCGGTTAAATGCATCCATTCCCGCGACCTTATAGGCTTCGGCCAGCGTCGGATAGTTAAAGGTGTTTTCGATGAAATAATCCACGGTCCCTTGCAGGTTCATCACCGCCTGTCCGATATGGATCAATTCGGTCGCGCCTTCGCCCACGATTTGCACACCCAAAATGCGGCGGGTTTTTAGGCTGACCAACATTTTCAACATGCCGTGTTCGACACCCATAATATGCCCGCGTGATGTTTCGCGGAACCGCGCGATCCCGATTTCATAGGGGATTTTGCGTTCTTTCAATTCCTCTTCTGACATGCCGCAGGTGGAAATTTCGGGAACGGAATAGATCCCATAGGGAAACCATGGGCTTTCGGACAGGGTCGGGGTGTCGAGCGCATGACACGCGGCAATGCGCCCTTGTTGCAGCGATGTCGATGCAAGGCTGGGATGACCGATCACGTCGCCCGTGGCATAGACATGGGGCACCTTGGTTTGATAGGTTTTGCGATCCACCTCGATGCGACCACGGTGATCGGTTTCCAATCCGACCGCCTTGAGGTTCAGCTTTTCGGTGGCCCCCATCCGGCCCGCCGCAAACAGCAACATTTCGGCACGCACATGGCGGCCATTGGCCAGCGACACTTCGACATGTTCGCCCCCATCGTGGATCGTTTCGATGGCGGATCCCAGGCGCAGGTCAACGCCATTATCGGCAATCAAATGCGCAAATTCATTGATCGTCTGACGGTCGATGAAATCCAAGAAACTATCGCGCGGTTCGATCAAGGTCACCCGAATATCCAGCGCGGCAAACATGGTGGCATATTCCACGCCGATGACGCCCGCACCGATGACAACCAAACTGCGGGGCAGGTGATCAATTTCTAAAAACTGGTCACTGTCCACAATCGTTCTGCCGTTAAAGGGCACCCAATCAGGGCGAAAGGTTTTCGTCCCCGTTGCGATCAGAAACTTGTCTGCGGTCAGTCGTGTGGTTTCACCGGCTTCGGTTGCAACCGACAATTCGTTTGCACCGACAAATTCGGCGGACCCTAAAATTGTATCAACATAGTTGCGGTTGAATTGATGTTCCAAAACATCGACTTCGTAATCCAATGTCTTGTGCAACCGCGCCTTAAGGTCCTCTGCGGCGATTTCATCCTTTACCCGATAAGACCGGCCGTAAAAACTGCGCTCGCGCCACCCCGTTAGGTTCAACACCGTTTCGCGAAGCGTTTTTGACGGGATCGTTCCGGTGTGAACTGACACGCCGCCCAAACGGCTTTTGCGGTCGACAACCAAAACCTTGCGTTTCAATTTTCCTGCCTGAATCGCCGCAGATCGGCCCGAAGGCCCCGAACCGACGACAACCAGATCATAATGCGGTGTGCTAGTGCCCATGTAAGACGCGCCTTTTTTTGAATTCAGGTAAACAAACGGCATAGCTTCTATTCGCTATAGAGGGCATCTGCATGAAACTCGATATGATCGCGCATAAAGGTCGAGACAAAGAAATAGCTGTGGTCATACCCTTTTTGCAGACGAAGCACCGCTTCGGACCGGCGCGCCGCCGCAGCTTGGGTTAATGTTTCGGGGCGCAAAAGGTCGATAAATTGGTCATTCGTACCCCAATCCACCAACATAGGAATATCGCAACCATGATCGCGCATCATCACGCTGGCGTCGTGGGCGTTCCATGCGGCGGGATCATCCCCAAGATATGCGCTTAGCTGTTTTTTACCCCAGTCCGATCCTGTCGGATTGCAAATCGGCGCAAAGGCAGAGACCGACTTATATCGACCCTTCAAACCCATCGCGATGGTCAACGCCCCATGTCCACCCATCGAATGGCCCGTAATGGATTGGCGATCCATATCGATGGCAAAGTTTTTCCCAATCAGATCGGGCAATTCATCGGTGATGTAATCCCACATTTGGAAATGCGCGGCCCAAGGATCTTGTGTTGCATTCACATAAAACCCCGCACCTTGACCCAAGTCATAGGCATCGTCATTCGCAACCCCTTCGCCGCGTGGTGATGTATCGGGAAACACCAACGCAACGCCTGCCTGTTCCGCCCAGACCTGCGCACCGGCTTTGACCATTGCGTTTTCATGCGTGCATGTCAGTCCGGACAAATACCACAGAACGGGCACATCCGTCGTGCGCGCAAGGGACGGCATGAACAGACCAAATGTCATGTCACAGTCACATACTTCAGAGCGATGTGTGTAAACCCCTTGGGTGCCATCAAAACATTTGTTTTCGGAAACTATGTCCATTCATCCATTCCTTTTGTGTTTGTTACCTGTGGTAGCGCACAACCAAAGGGACGCTCAACCCTTTGCGAACGAAATTAGGAATAAAGCGGCGTGACCCACGCAATGACCACAGACACGGTCACGATTGAAACAGCGGTCGAGATGAGGATTGAGGCTGACACCCGTTGCGGCGCCACATTGTAATGCTGCGCAATCATGTAAATGTTTCCCGCCACCGGCAACGACGCTGCCGCAATCATCACCGCCGCCGCATAGGGATCGACAGGGAACACAAAGACTGCGAAATAGGTGACGGCCAAGGGATGCAACAGCAATTTGCACACGGACAACCACGCGGCCGTTTCCACCCGTTCGGCCGATTTCGATGCAAGTGACGCACCAATGGCAAACAAGGCCCCAGGCGTCGCAGCAGCCCCCAGCATCGACATGAACTCATTCAAGGGCGCAGGAATGGGAATTTCCCACGCAGACCACGCAAGACCAATAATGATCGACACGATCATCGGGTTTTTGATCAACCCTTTGGCCAAGGTTTTGAAAATACCGACATGCATGCGGCCGTCGCGGCTTCCGACGATGATCATGACGACCAATGACCCAAAGACCAACAGATCAACCGCCAACACCATCATCACATGCCCTACCGCGTCTTGACCCATCAACAGGGCCAACATCGGAATGCCCAAGAATCCGACGTTTCCGATCACAGCGCATTGCGCTTCAATCGCGGCTTCGGCCATCGGTTTTTTGCGTACAAGCGACACAATGGTCGCCAAAATATAGACAAGCGTTGTCGCGCAGAGATAGGCGAATATGAAATCCCAATTCAATAAATCGCCCAACGACAAGTTGGACGAAAATTTGAATAACATTGCAGACAGCGCGAAATAGAAAACGAATTTGGTCAGATACGCGGTGGCTTCTTCTGTGAAGAACCGTGTTTTTCCTGCCCAGAACCCCACGCCAATCAGCGCAAAAAAGGGAAGCGTTTTCATGAAAATATCATACATGGGTAACGCTTAACACCAATCCGCGCGGCGTCAATGGGTTTTGCTAGCCGCTTCCGATTATGATCCCTGCCGCAAAGACCAAAGCACCGCCCAAAACCACTTGGAACGCGGCGCGAAAGAAAGGTGTGTCCATGTATTTGTTTTGGATCCACGCGATGGCCCAAAGTTCAATAAACACAACGGCAATTGCAATGATGGTTGCGGTTGTGAAATGCGGGATCAAATAGGGCAACGCATGCCCCAATCCGCCAAGGGTCGTCATGACCCCTGCGGCGATTCCGCGTTTTACGGGCGATCCGCGCCCCGACAGCGTACCATCATCTGAGGCCGCTTCGGTAAATCCCATCGAAATACCTGCCCCGACAGAGGCGGCCAAGCCCACTAGGAACGTGGTCCACGTGTCTTGGGTCGCGAAAGCCGTCGCAAATATCGGCGCCAAGGTGGATACGGATCCATCCATGAGCCCCGCCAACCCGGGCTGAACCCATGTCAGCAAGAATTGCCGTTTCGCCGTCAGCTCTTCGGTTTCGGCCGCGTCTGATTGCAAATGATCTTGCATCATACCCTCGGCGGATCGGGTGTGCCCCGATTCTGCGGCCGCCAAATCCCCTAACAATTTGCGCGTCGCGGCATCGCTTGTATGGGCGGCGGCGCGCAAGTAAAATTGTTCCGCGTTGCGTTCCATCGCGGCCGCTTCGGCGCGGATGCTCTCCAAGGACAGCTGTTTTGATAACCAAACCGGTTTGCGCGCATAAAATCCTGCGACGTGTTCGCGCCGGATAAGCGGAATGACATTGCCAAACCGCGCTTGATGCAGACGGATCAATTCTTGCCGATGTGTATCTTCTTCTTCGGCCATTTCGTCAAAAATAGCTGCCGTTTGCGGATAGTCCGCGCGCAAATATTCCGCATAACTGCGATAGATCCGCCCATCGTCTTCCTCAGACGAAATTGCAAGCGCGATGATTTCCTGTTCGCTTAAATCGCGAAATCGACGACGATGTGACCAATATGCCATCTTGTGCCTCTTTTTAGAATAGTTCTAAAATAGCAACTCTTGGCAAAGTTTCAACCAAGATGCTTGTCCCACGTACGAAAAATAAATAATACTATCCCAAAGTCGGAGATGTTATGAACGCACCAGCCCCCAAAACGATCAAAGGCCGTAAATACGACCAAGTTCTCGACGGTGCGCTTCGGGTGTTTTTACAGCATGGCTTTGCCAATGCAAATATGGATGAAGTCGCCCGTCAATCCCAAGTGTCCAAGGCGACGGTCTACAATTACTTTCCCGACAAAGAACGTCTGTTTTTCGAAGTCGTGAAATTTCAATGCCAATGCCAAGCCGACAGCGCGATTGAAGTGATCGATCAAACGGCACCGGTTGCGGAAACGCTGACGCAGGCGGCCTATGAAACCATCCGGCTCATGCAATCAACCTTTTCGCAACGCATGTTCCGCATTTGTGTGGCCGAGGCAGACAGGTTCCCCGAACTTGGACGCTTTTTCTATGAAAGCGGTCCATTGATGGGCCGTCACAAGCTTGCCGCCTATTTCCGCGAGGCAACTGCCAAAGGCGAATTGGTGATTGATGATTTTGAACTGGCCGCCGATCAGTTCGCAGAATTGTGCAAGGCCGATTGGTGGCCGCGGTTTATCTTTGGCATCTCGGTGTCATTGTCCCAAGCCGAAGTTGATCGCATCGTAAAGGGCGCCGTATCGACCTTCATGCATCGCTACGGATCATAGATGTTTGTACATGACATAGGCATCAACATCCCCCATCTGCGGATGATGAAAGGCCATCGGTAGCGTTCCAACAATATCAAACCCGTATCGCTGCCACGTTTGAACGGCGCGCGTGTTCGTAGACACCACAAAATTATACTGCATCGCACGATATCCGATGCGTGGGGCAAGGTCCAAAGAATGCTCTAACATTGCACGCGCCACCCCTAAGCCACGTGCCGCAGGATGCGTCATATATCCACAATTACACACATGCGCGCCACCGCCTGCTTGGTTTGCACGAATGTAATAGGTTCCAATGATCTGCCCATCCGCCTCTGCCACAAAGGTTTGCTTTTGCACATCAAACCAATAGGCCAAGGCATCGTCGCGCGAAATATCTGCATCAATGGTATAGGTGTCGCCTGCCCGAAAAACGGGTTCCAAGATCTCCCAAACACCAATATGATCATCGTCGGTCGCGCGTCGAATATCCATAAGACCCTGTCATTTTCTGTCTAAAAATATCCTCGCCGAAGGCATTGGCGCGTCAGCGCCAACACCATTGAAACCGATCAATAGACAACGACCGAACGAATGCTTTCACCCGCGTGCATCAGGTCAAAGCCCTTGTTGATATCATCCAAAGACAGGGTATGCGTGATCATTGGATCAATCTCGATCTTTCCGTCCATGTACCAATCGACAATCTTGGGCACATCGGTACGACCCCGCGCGCCGCCAAAGGCGGTGCCGCGCCAAACCCGACCTGTGACCAATTGGAAGGGCCGCGTGGAAATTTCTGCACCTGCAGGGGCAACGCCGATGATGATGCTTTCGCCCCATCCTTTATGCGCGGATTCCAACGCGGTGCGCATGACATTCACATTGCCTGTCGCGTCGAATGTGTAATCTGCCCCACCCTTGGTCAGGTTCACCAGATAGGGTACCAAATCGCCCTCAACCTCGGACGGATTGACGAAATGGGTCATGCCGAACCGCTCGGCCATTGCTTTTTTATCGTTGTTGAGATCAACGCCAACAATTTGATCGGCCCCCGCCAAACGCAGGCCCTGGATCACGTTCAAACCGATACCGCCCAAGCCAAACACAATCGCGCGGCTGCCAATCTCGACCTTGGCCGTGTTGATCACCGCGCCGATACCTGTCGTTACGCCGCATCCGATATAACATACCTTGTCAAAGGGCGCGTCGGGGCGAATTTTGGCCAGCGCGATTTCGGGCAGAACCGTGTGGTTTGAAAATGTCGAACAGCCCATGTAATGCAGAATTGGCGTGCCATCCAACATGGAAAAACGGCTTGTCCCGTCTGGCATCACACCGCGCCCTTGGGTTTCGCGGATCGATTGGCACAGGTTTGTTTTCGGATGCAAACAATATTCGCATTCACGACATTCGGGTGTGTAAAGCGGGATCACGTGATCGCCGACCTTTAGATCTTTGACCCCTGGTCCGACTTCGACCACAACGCCTGCACCCTCGTGGCCCAAAATTGCGGGGAACATACCTTCGGGGTCTGCACCTGACAGGGTGAATTCATCGGTGTGGCAGATCCCGGTTGCCTTGATTTCAACCATGACTTCGCCAAATTTTGGCCCATCAAGATTAACGTCCATGATTTCAAGCGGTTTGCCTGCCTGAACGGCGACAGCGGCACGTGTGCGCATGATATGCTCCCTGTTAAAATGTTTTGCAAAGGGTGCGATACAATTCACGAAATCGCAAGCGCATCGGCCCAAATAATTGGGCCGATGCGGTATAATTCTGATGAGACCTTATTTTTTGATGCGATAGGTCTTGTGACACGCACCGCAGGCGGCACCAACGTTGCCCATTCCTGCCTGTAGGCTGCCCAATGACGACACATCCCACGCCTCAAGCGCGAAATCCAGATCTTCGGATTTGGCCACAAAATCATCCCAGTTTTCCCAGATCGCGGGCAGGGCTTCGGATTTTGGATCGGTGGCGTTTGTTTCAAATGCGGTAACGGCCTTTGCGCTTGCCTCGATCATCGATTGCAGCGCGATTTGTGCAGCATCCGCATCAAAGGCAACCGCGCCCTTGGCCATGCCACCCAATGGGCCCATGCCGTCTTTTAGGGTTTTCATAATCATTTGACGCGCCGCGACCGTTGGGTCGATGTCTGCGGCGGTGGTCAGGGTTGGAAGAGTGGTGATCAGGGCAAGAACTGCGCCGCTTAGGAATGTCGTTTTGGTAATCGTTTTCATCGGAAAGCTCCCCTTTGGAATGGGACCAGTATAGCGCTGGATCACCGCAGTGGCGATAAAAACATTGTGATGGCCCCGCCTCTGCAGGGCCCGCCCTTTTACAGAGGCATGTGGCGGTTCACGTCTTTGTACAGCAGGTACCGAAATGGGCCCGGTCCACCCGCGTAGCAGGCTTGCGGGCAGAAGGCGCGCAACCACATGTAATCGCCTGCTTCGACCTCAACCCAATCTTGGTTCAAGCGATAGACCGCTTTGCCCTCAAGCACATAAAGACCATGTTCCATCACATGCGTTTCCGCAAAGGGGATCAAACCACCGGGTTGAAAGGTTACGATGGTCACGTGCATGTCATGCCGCATATCGGCCATATCCACAAACCGTGTCGTCGCCCATGCGCCATTCGTGTCTGGCATCGGGGTGGGGGCGATATTTTTTTCGTTTGTGACAAAAGCATCGGGTTTGTCCAAACCATCCACAAATTGATAGGCTTTGCGGACCCAATGGAACACTGCCACGCTGTCAGATGCGTTGGTGACCGTCCAAGCGCTGCCCGCAGGGATATAGGCATATCCGCCTTCATCCATCACATATCGCGTGCCGTCTATGGTGACCGTAATCGTGCCTTTGGTTACAAACAACACCGCTTGGGCGCGGGGGTCTGTTTCGGGCTTGTCGCTGCCGCTGTTTGGGGACAGCTCGACAATATATTGGCTAAAGGTTTCGGCAAATCCCGAGAGGGGGCGCGAAATCACCCACATCCGCATGCCGGTCCAAAACGGCAGGAAGGACGTCACGATATCGCTATAGGTCCCTTTGGGGATAACCGCATAGGCTTCGGTAAACATCGCGCGATCGGTCAGGATCTGCGTTTGCGGCGGCAAGCCACCCGTGGGGGAATAATAGGTATCGTTGGTCATCGGTTTTCTTTCATTGCCTGTAAACCGTATACGCCCATTTCGCATTTCATGCTAATGGCGATAGGTCGAAAGCACTCTTTTGAAAAAATTGAAAATCAATTCTCGGATAGGTTCAGAGGCTGACCAACCACAACAAAAAACAGATCGTCAGGCTGCAGCAGCCGTTTGGCCACGCGATTGATATCGTCAAGTGTGACGGCATTCATCCGATCATTGCGGGATTCGACGTAGTCGGGTGAAAGCCCCATGCGCTGCATGCCCACCAAGATGTTGGCAATTGGTGCATTGCCATCAAACCGCAATGGGTAGGCCCCTGTCAGGTATGTCTTGGCTGCTTGCAATTCTTCTTCGCTGACGCCCGTTTCGGCCATTTTGCGCCATTCCTCGCGGATCACCTCAATGGCTTGTGCGACGGTATCGTTGGACGATGACACTTGACCCATCAAAAGGTTACTATAATCCCGCCCGACCAAGAATGTGCCAATGCCATAGGTTAGGCCGCGTTTTTCGCGCACTTCTGTCATCAAACGGCTTTCAAAGCCGCCACCCCCCAGAATGTGGTTCAGGATATAGGCGGCAAAGAAATCTGGATCGCTTTGCGCAATGCCGCTGTGTCCAAACAGAACCACGGATTGCGGTATTGGGAAATCGATAATCTTGACCCCACCGCTAAGCTGATCTTGAACATCGGTTGGCAACGGGGTGTCAGAGGCTGCGGGCAAACCATCCAGCAACGTGTCAATCAGGCGTCCCAATTCATCGGCCGTGATATCGCCCACCGCAGATACGATCACGCGATCAGTGACCAACAGGGTGCGATGAATATCAATCAGATCCTGACGGGTTAGGGCGGCAACCGTTTCCGGGGTGCCTTCGTAATTGCTGCCATAGGGATGATCGGGATAGGCGGCGCGATTAAATGCGGTTGAGGCAATATCGTTGGGATCTTTTTCGTTCGACGCAAGGATTGATAAAATCTGCGCGCGCACCCGTTCCACCGCATCGTCATCAAAGCGGGGTGTCACCAAAGATTGCCGCAAAAGCGCGACCGCCTGATCACGGTTTTCGGTCAACATCTTGGCCGAAACCGACAGCGCGTCTTGGTACACATCATACCCAAAGGATGCGGCAAGGTTTTCGCGCGCCGTTGCAAAAGCTTGGGCATCCATGTCGCCTGAGCCTTCTTCCAACAGGCCGGTCATAAGCGCGGCGCCACCACGTTTTTCCATCGGTTCAATCGATGCGCCCCCGATAAACCGCAGCTCTAGCGCGACAAAGGGGATGTTGTGATCTTCGACCAGCCACGCATTGACGCCCTTGGGGCTTTGTAATGTTTGTATTTCTGGCATCGCCCAAAGCGGGCTTGCCATGATCCATACAACACAAAAAGTAACGATACGCATCATCATGAGCCTTGTTTCCCGTTGCTGACCCAACCCGTGACCGAATTGTTGATTTGAAACACAGCCTTGGCCGCATCAAGGATTTCTTGGGCCGTGACCCCTTGCAGGATATCGGGCCAATCGTGGATATCATCCAAACTCAACCCGGACGCCAATGCGCGACCATAGGCATTGGCCAATCCGTTTGTGTTGTCGCGGGCATAGATTTCGCTGGCGCGGTATTGCATTTTGATCCGCGTCAATTGGTCTGCATCAATGCCCTCGGCCATGAATTCGGTGATCGCTTGGTCCAAGGCATCTTCGGCCTGTTCCAACGTGACACCTTCGGCGGGTAGAATGGCCAAGTTAAAGGACGTGTCATCCACTGAGATGCCGGAATAGGACGCATTCACATAGATCGCTTTTTGCGCCTCAAACTGCAGTTTGCGGGTTAAAACCGATGTTGGCCCCGCGCTCAGAACATCGGCCAAAAGCGTCAGCGCCGCGGCGCGGTGTTGATCGCCGCTGTCCCGTTCGGGTGCCAAATAGCTGCGGGTGACATAGGGTTGCGCGACCCGTTCATCGACATAGGTCAACCGACGCGCCGCAGACTGTGGCGGCTCTTGCGGGCGCATGCGTTCAGCAAGATCGGGATTGGCGGGCAGGGGGCCGTAATATTGGTTGGCCAAGGCCAAAACATTTTGCGGATCAACATCACCCGCGACCACCAAAATCGCGTTGTTGGGGGCATAAAATTGTCGGTAATAGGCCAAAGCATCATCCAAGGTCAGTTGCGACATCTCATGCCGCCACCCGATGACGGGAATGCCGTAGCGATGGTTTTGATACAACGCCGCATTTGCCTGTTCACGAAACAACGCATTTGGGTTGGTTTCGGTGCGTTGGTTGCGTTCTTCGATTATGACATCGCGTTCGGTGAAAATATCGTCTTGGTCCAAATCCAGATTGATCATCCGTTCGGCTTCCATGGACATCATCAATTCCAAACGATCCGCCGCAATGCGTTGGTAATAGGCGGTATAGTCATAACTGGTAAACGCGTTGTCGCTGCCGCCGTTGTCTGCCACGGTTTTCGACAGCTCGCCATCGGCCAAGTTTTTGGTTTTCTTGAATAACAAATGTTCCAGAAAATGCGCGATCCCCGATGATCCGGGCGTTTCATCTGCGGCGCCTGAACGGTACCACACCATATGTGTGACCACAGGGGCACGATGGTCTTCGATAACGACGACCTGCATGCCATTGTCCAGACGGAATTCGGAGACTTGGTCTTTGATTTCGGCCACTACGGGACCTGCGGAGACAAAGAGGGCCGCAAAAAGCAAGGATTTAAAACGCATGAATTTTAATCTCCCAAAGGTGGGATTAAGATAAGTTATGGGTATCGGAATACAACCCACAACACAAAGATGTGAGCCATTAGTTCAGCGGCATCGTCGGGGTTTGCACACCCGCCCTGCGCCAACGCTGGACCTCTTTTGCCGCATCAAGGGTTTGGAAACGGTAGGCTTGGTTATACCGATCCACGCGGAACAGTTTCAGACGTGTCCACCGCGCGTTGTTCTTGCGGAATTTTTCGTCAGCTGCGGCTAAATCGCCCCGAATGTTCGGGTCCATCCCAAAGCGTGTGGCATAGCCAAACAGCGCCTCGTCACCTGCACCAATGCCTACGCCCTGTGCTGTCACACGTGCAGGATCCCCACCCAATAGAGCGACGGCATCTGCCTTTGGCGTTGGGTCTGCCAAATTGGAACCGCCCTTGGTCGGCGCAGGAAGCGCCGCAAGATCGGTCGGCATTTGAAGCGGTTTGTTGGGGGCAACGGCGAATTCCTCTGGTCCCGCATTGGGATCATAAAGGTCACGCATCCGCGGTTCGCTGCCGCTGCATGCGGACAGCATAACAATCATTGCAAGGCCAAGTACCGTCTGACGTAACATCCCAACTCCATCACTTCTGTAACAGCTTTAGCCCAAAGTTTTGCCTAGGTCACCCGTCTTTTTTATCTGTGGGGAAAATTGCCAAACCAATGGCCCCCACAAAGATAAAGATATCGGCAACATTGAACGCATAGGGGTTGTTGATCCCACAGCACGACATGTTCAGGAAATCCACCACCGCGCCATAGATCACCCGATCCAGCGCATTGCCCAACGCTCCACCGACCAAAAGTCCAACGCAAATCATGCCAATTTTTGGCAGGTGGGATTTGAACGCCCAAATGGAAATGCCGGCGCAAATGGCAAGGGACAGCGCAATCAAAATCCATCGCGCGGCATCTGCGTTACCCGCAAACAGGCCAAAGTTCACACCCGTGTTCCACGCCATGTGAAATTGCAAAAAGGGCGGCCAAACGGCAAAATCCCTGATCTGCGGCAAGTTCAGCAGATATAGAATTGCGGCCTTTGATGCCTGATCAAGGGCAAAGGCCGCAAGGGTGCTATAGGCAAACCAACGCATGATTAGTGACGGAAATGACGCATGCCCGTCATCACCATGGCAAGACCTGCATCATCTGCGGCTTTGATCACGTCATCATCGCGCATCGAACCACCCGGTTGGATAATCGCGGTCGCACCCGCCGCGGCGGCGGTCAAAAGACCATCGGCAAATGGGAAAAACGCGTCAGAGGCGACAACCGATCCTTGGGTCAAAGGCGTGGACAGACCCAGTTCTTCGGCCATGTCTTGGGCTTTGCGCGCAGCGATGCGGCAGCTGTCAACGCGGCTCATTTGGCCTGCGCCAACGCCGACGGTTGCGCCGTCTTTGACATAGACGATGGCGTTGGATTTCACGTGTTTTGCGACTTTCCATGCGAACAACAGATCCCGAAGCTCGGCGTCTGTCGGGGCGCGTTTTGTCACGACCTTTAGGTCGTCCATCGTGATGTGGCCATTGTCTTTATCTTGCACCAAAAGACCGCCCGATACTTGGCGGACTGTCATCGCGGCCTGACGTGGGTCCGCCATGGCACCGGTTGTCAACAGGCGCAGGTTTTTCTTGGCTGCAAAAACCTCGATCGCCTCTTGGGTCGCATCGGGGGCGATCACAACTTCGGTAAAGATTTTGACGATTTCTTCGGCGGTCGCTTTGTCCAAGGTTTGGTTCAAGGCGATAATACCCCCGAATGCGGATGTGCGGTCGCAATCAAATGCGGCCTTATACGCCTCAACCAAGGTCGCGCCGCGTGCTACGCCGCAGGGGTTTGCGTGTTTGATGATCGCACAGGCAGGCCCGTCGGCAGGGTCAAATTCACAGGCCAATTCAAACGCTGCATCGGTGTCGTTAATGTTGTTATACGACAGCTCTTTGCCTTGGTGCTGGATTGCGCTTGCCACACCCGGACGGTTGGTGCCATCGACGTAAAAGGCCGCCGATTGATGTGGGTTTTCACCATAGCGCAGCGATTGTGCCAGTTCCCCCGCAACAACGCGGCGACGCGGTGTGGTTTCGCCCAAAGCATCCGCCATCCATGTGGATACGGCCGCATCATAGGCCCCTGTGCGGGCATAGGCACGTTGCGCCATTTTCTGGCGGAAGGCATAGGTGGTTTGACCATCGTTCGCCGCCAATTCGCCCAACAGCTCTTCATAATCTTCGACATCGACCACGGTTGTGACAAACCCGTGGTTTTTGGCTGCCGCGCGGATCATCGCAGGGCCGCCAATGTCGATGTTTTCGATGCAGGTGTCATAATCGGCACCTTTTGCAACGGTTTCTTCAAAGGGGTAAAGGTTCACAACCAACAAATCGATGCCGCCAATGCCGTGATCGGTCATGGCCTGAAGGTGATCATCGTTGTCGCGCAGCGCAAGCAAACCGCCATGCACCATCGGATGCAATGTTTTCACACGACCGTCCATCATTTCGGGAAAACCCGTGATATCGGCCACATCACGCACGGCGATGCCTGCATCACGGATCGCCTTGGCGGATCCCCCCGTTGACAATAATTCGACACCGCTGCCCGCAAGCGCCTTGGCCAAGTCAATCAGTCCAGTTTTGTCAGAAACAGAAATCAGCGCGCGGCGCACGGGATAGAGGTCGGTCATCGTTTTGGGTCGTCCTTTGGTCAGCTATCTTTTACGTGATCTTCGCGAGTCACATCACGTACGGCCACTGCCGTATCATGCGCCTTTGCAAAAGACCACTGCACGCGCGTTCCATACTCCATCGCGCGCCGAGATAAAACGATCTGTTTTGTCGCGCGTGGCTGTAATCGCCCTTTTTCCAGATACACGCTGGGTTCAATGGTTAAATCGGCCGATCCATCGTGACGGAAAATCCAGATTTCACCGCTTTTGAGCGCCAAAGACACCGCTGATCCGCCCAAATCCAGACTGGCTTCGACGTCGGGGTGCAGATGAAATTTCATCTGATAAGAGATGCCTTGCAATTTGCGGGCTTCAAACGCTTTGTCAAAGATGCGTTTGTGTTTATCCTCAATCGCGATCAACAAATCTTCGCCGTCAATTGTGCGCCCGTCAAACGACAGGTTGAGATCACGCACATGGGTCAATCCTGTGTTTGGGACATAGCCATCATGCGCACCCTGAAATCTGATCTGATCTGCATCATGGGTCATTTCGATGGGAACGGTTTTGGGGCCATCCACCAGCACTTCGCGTTCGACGCCGCCATAGGACAGGCGGCGCCCCAATCGTGCGCTGGATGTCCCGTCGATATAAAGGGTGGAATGGGATGGTGTGGCGCGCCCTGCGCTGCGCCAATCCGCGCCAAATGTTTCGCCTGATCCACAGTTCACAACAACGGGTCTGCGGCCCGAGGTCAGTTCAAACGCAAGCGTTGAGGCATGTGCGTTCACCGCCGCGCGCCCTTGGGGTGGCAAAGCGGCATCCACGATCAATGTCGTGCGCCCCGATGACAAACGCGCATACCCCATCGCAAGCCCATCAACATGCATGGTACGATTGCCCGATTGGATCAACGCATGATCAAGCCGCCCGTCAATGCCACGCCCCCCGCCATGAAACCGCGCCAAAGATCCATCTGCATGGCGCAGGGTGCGCAGCGTCGGGGCAATCTTTTCAATCGCGGCCAAATGGGTTTCCGCCGGCGTCCATTTCGCATCGCGCAACGCGGCAGCGGACCAGCTGAGCAAGGTAAACACCTCGAGCAATTCTTCGGGATTGCGGGTTTGTATGCCGCCTGTGCCGTCTATCTGTTCTTTGCATTCACGGGCCAAGGCACGGGTTGCAGGTTGGACAAAATCATCCATTCCCGTCAGTGATAGCCCCGCATAGATCAGACCTGTCAACGCCTCAAATCGTGGCAAACCGGGTGTAGAATTGGCCCATCGTTTGGACAAGAAAATTGATTGCCGACCCAAGGCGCGGTAAAATCGGTCTTGGTCTTCGGGTGATCGTCCTTGCAGCAAGAAAATCGCATGATGCACCCATCGAATGATCCGCCGTCCTGTCAAATCGGGGATCCATCCCGGACCCCGACCCGTATCGTACCGGTCGATCCAGCCAAACAACCACTCTTGCGCTGTTTTGCGTGCGTTCGTGTCGCCCACAGCCGCCAAATCATCCATCCAAGCAAAGCCGTGGATTTCTTCGGCAAAGGCCAAATCTGGCGCGTCGATGTCCCAAATCATCGCATTGGGTGCTTCGATCAGATGGCCTGCAAACATCAAATTGCCGGCTGCCAATTGCCGGCCCTTGGCAAAGCTGCCGATAGAGCGGGGTTCAGGTTGTGACACAAGTCCTGTGATCGGTTTGGCCATTCCGCTGCGACGTGCATGCAAAACATGCATTGCACGCTGCAGTCGCGCGGAAAAAGTGCCAAGTCGTGCCATAGATTCTGCCTTGTCGTTTTCCTTGGACTATAAGCAGGCCAGCAAAACCTGTCACCGCCAAATTTTTGACTTAGGCAATCTTGTGCAAAACTGCGATATAAAATCCATCCACACCGCCCTGATCGGCCAAGAGGGTCGGGGTGATCCGCAGGCCGCCTTCTTCGGTGCGGTGGTCTGGACCAAGGGGCAGCGCATCATAGGCCTGCGTCAGCGCGACCATGTTCGGATGACGGGCAAGCGCGTCTTCGATCTGACATTCGCCTTCGTCAGGAAACAACGAACAGGTGCAATACACCAATCGGCCATTTGGCTTGAGCAAAGACACCGCATGATCCAAAATATCCGATTGCAGTTGGAACAATTCCATGAATTTCGCGCCATCTTTGGAATAGGGCAAATCAGGATGGCGGCGAATGGTGCCTGTTGCACTACAGGGGGCATCCAGCACAATGATGTCATAGGCGCCTTGGTGCTCTAACGCATTTTGCGCGATCACAGTGGCAGACAGCCCTGTGCGCTCAAGATTCTCGACCACCCGCTTTAGGCGGTTTTGCGAAATATCTATGGCGGTGACCTCTGCGCCTGCTGCGGCCAATTGCATCGTCTTGCCGCCCGGTGCGGCACAAATATCCAATGCACTTAATCCCGTGACATCGCCCAAGACACGCACAGGCAGGGCCGCGGCGGCATCTTGGACCCACCAATCGCCCGTGTCGAACCCATGCAGGGCAGACACCTGACCTGCAGAGTGCAAACGAATGGTGCCCCCCAATACAATGTCGCCACCCAGTTTCGTGGCCAGCGCGGTGATCGTTGTCGGGTCTTTCGGCGTGAGGTCCAAGGGCGGCGTTTGGAACTGCACCGTTTCAAATTCGGTCACCGACTGCGGGCCATAGGCCGCAACCAATGGATCACGCACCCATTTCGGTAAACGCGGCACACGCAGGATGTGCCATTCCTGCGGGCCTTTTTCGGCCACTTTGCGCAGGACGGCGTTCACCATACCTTTGAACGCTTGGGCGCGTTTGTTTCCTGCCACCAAATTCACCGCTTCGTTGACAATGCCGTGGGCATCACCGCCGTGGCACAATTCCACCGTTGCCAAACGCAGAACGTTTTTCACAAATAACGGTGGCGCTTTGCGCATGAACTTGGCCATGATCCGATCTGCACGTTCTAACCCGCGCAACGTGTCTAACGTAAGGCGCTGCGCACGGGCACGATCGGCGGGGTCCAGCCCATCCATCGCGGTAGATTGTGAGAGTTCCGCCATCAGACGGCCTTCGCCCAAAATCTGGGTTAACATGTAAACCGCGCAGGACCGCGGAGTTTTATTGGGGCCAGCCATGGTATGGTCCTTGCGCTTTGATATCTGCGCCCTATAACAACTGCGATAGCCCGAGGAAAGAGATCATGGAACAAAAACCAGATTTACCGCCCGCAGCCCAACGCGCTTTGGCCGAGGCAGAAGAGCGTCGCAAACAAGCCAAAGCCAAAGACATGCCCAAAGAATTGGGCGGGCGCGATGGGCCCGAACCTGTGCGATACGGTGATTGGGAAAGAAAGGGCATCGCCGTCGATTTTTGATGGGTGATACATCTGATCCGATCCGCGCGCCGTTTGCATCAAACGCAGTGATGTGACGCTATGCCTTCGCGCGATTGCCACGTGATAGCAAAAACAGCCCTGCACCGACGATAATCGCACTGCCCCAAAGTGTGGGCGCATCCAGTGGTTCGCCAAACAACACCACACCCAATCCGACCCCAAAGATCAGGCGGATATAGCGAAATGGTGTCACAATCGAAACTTGGCCCGTGCGCATCGCTTTCATCAAACTGGTATAGGAAAATACACCCACCGCGACCGCCGCAACCACAATCGTTGCCGTCTTGGTATCTGGCATCACATAAGCGCGTCCTTCCCAAATCGCAAACGATGCCCCCGCAATCACAAGGGTGACAAAGCCATAAAACCCCAAAACTGAGGGGCGCAGGCTTGCCGGTGCGGCGCGGCTGGCCAAATCGCGGCCAGCAAAGCCCAACATACCAATAATCGCCAGAATTGACAGCGCGGAAAAGTCATCCGATGACGGGCGCAAGACGACCAAGACGCCGAATAACCCGATTGCAATCGCGCTCCACCGTCGCCAACCGACCTTTTCGCCCAAAAATATCGCAGCACCTGCAACAACGACCAAAGGGGTTGCTTGCAAGATCACGGTTGTGCCCGACAAAGAGGTCAACGCAAGGGCCAGAATATAGAACAATCGCCCCAAGAATTCGAACACAAACCGAATGCGCATGGCGCGCGATGCCACATCTTTGGTGAATAACTCTGCCCCAGATCTTCGCGCAAGACCCGCAAAGACGCTCGCGCCCAATATGCCAAAGACAACAAGAACCTGCGAAACCGGCAATGTTTGGGTGGCGATTTTCAACAGACTGTCCTCGACCGCAAAGCCTGCCATGGCCGCGATCATCCAAAGACTGCCCGTCAGATTGTCACGCGCAACGGTTTGGGACGCATCCATCAGGCCAACGCGCCAAGATCGATGGGATATCCACGCAAGAATTCATCGGCCGATTGCGCAGATTTCCCTGCACGTTGCAGACGCGTCAACGACACGGCACCCGTCCCACAAGCAACAACAATCTGACCATCGGTGGTGACCACATGACCCACAGGGCCGGTCATGTCGGAAACGGCAGAGGCCAACACTTTGATCCGATTGCCGTCGTGTTCGAACCATGCACCTGGAAAGGGGGACAGCCCCCGAATTTGGCGATCCACCTCGGTTGCAGGGGTCGACCAATCAATGTGGGCCTCGGCCTTGTCGATTTTATGGGCGTAAAGCACGCCCTTTTCGGGTTGCGCTGTCGGTGTGAGCGTTGGCAGTTCGGCCAAAGTGCGCACAATCAACTCTGCTCCCTGCGTGGCAAGTTTATCATGCAAGGATTGCGTGGTGTCGGTGTGTTCAATTGGCATGCGCGCACGCGTCAGAACGGGACCTGTATCAAGACCCGCCTCCATCTGCATGATGCACACGCCTGTTTCTGCGTCACCCGCCATGATCGCGCGGTGGATCGGGGCCGCACCGCGCCAACGGGGCAAAAGGGACGCGTGGATGTTCAAACACCCAAGCTTTGGCGCATCTAACACCGCTTGTGGCAGGATCAGCCCATAGGCCACCACAACCGCCACATCTGCGCCAAGTGCCTCAAATTCCGCCTGTTCTTCCGCGCCTTTTAACGACACGGGGTGCCGGACGGGCAGACCCAGATCTTGGGCGCGTTGATGAACAGGGGTTGGGCGATCCTTTTTCCCGCGACCTGCTGGGCGGGGTGGTTGGCAATAGACGCAGACGATGTCGTGTCCCGCTGCATGAAGCGCATCGAGGATCGGAACCGAGAAATCGGGCGTGCCCATGAAAATCAGTTTCATCGCGCTTTTTTCGCCTTTTTGATCAACATGTCCCGTTTCATTTTCGACAGGCGGTCAAAATACATTTTCCCATTCAGGTGATCGATTTGATGCTGAACCGATGTGGCCCAAAGGCCCACGAAATCCTTTTGCTCAATCTCGCCTGTGTCATTCAGGAACTCGACCGTCACCGCGCGGGGGCGTTGTATTTTTGCCCAAACGCCGGGTAAATTCGGGCTGGCCTCGTCATGATCGCGCAATTGAACCGACGCATGCAGCACCACAGGGTTTGCCATCAAAACCGCTTGGCCCCGCGTGTCCGAAGCATCCACAACAGCCAAGCGCAACAGAACGCCGATTTGGTTTGCGGCCAATCCCACGCCCGGCATGGCGTCCATCGTGTCGACCATATCGGCCCAAATCGCACGAATGTCATCGGTGATCGCATCAACGGGTGCCGCTGCGGTGCGCAGGCGTTTATCTGGCCACGGGATACAGGGACGCAAAGCCATCGTTATTCGTCAAACCCACGCGCGCGATCGCGTTTGAGCTTTTGCATTTTGCGGGTGATCATTTGGCGCTTCATCGCGCCCAGATAATCAATAAAAAGCTTGCCGTTCAGGTGGTCAATTTCATGCTGTACGCAGGTCGCCCAAAGCCCATCGAATTCTTGGGACTGTTCCGCGCCATCGACATCCATCCATCGTACTTGGACCAGCTTTGGCCGTGTGACTTCGGCGAAATGATCAGGGATCGACAAGCAGCCTTCTTCGTAGACGTTGGTTTCATCCGAGGATGCGATGATCTCTGGATTGAGCATGACCAACGGAGCGCGCGGCGCAGTTTCGTCCTTTTCACAATCCATCACGATCACACGATCCATTACACCAATTTGCGGCGCGGCCAAGCCGATGCCAGGCGCGTCATACATGGTTTCCAACATATCTTTGGCCAAGGTGCGCAAACGGTCCGAACTGTCAGAAACAGCGGTGCAAACCTTTTTCAGGCGGGGATCGGGGTGCAAAACAATCGGTCTAATCATAGCGTTGGAATACGCGATCTTTTGGCCAAGTTCAACGGGGTTGCACATCGCCTAAAACCCAGTACCTTGGGCGCATATTCGGATAAGGAGAGACCCATGAATTTTGATCGCGTCATTGATCGGTTTGGAACACATTCGGTCAAGTGGGATATGATGGAAGCATTGTATAACGTCCCCAAGGATGACGGGATCGCCATGTGGGTGGCGGATATGGATTTCGAACCCCCGCAATGTGTAAAGGATGCTTTGGCCCGTATGGCCGAAACAGGGGTCTATGGGTATTATGGCGATGAAAGCGACTATCGCGCGGCCATCTGTTGGTGGATGAAAAACCGCCATGGATGGGAGGTCGAGCCAAGTTGGATTTTCACCACACACGGTTTGGTCAATGGCACGGCAATGTGTGTTGATGCCTATACGACCGCAGGTGATGGCGTTGTGTTGTTCACCCCTGTCTATCACGCCTTTGCCCGTGTGATCCGTGCCGCAGGGCGCGAGGTGGTTGAATGCGAAATGATCCAGCGCGATGGGCGCTATGAGATGGATTTCGACGCCTATGATGCGCAGATGACAGGGCGCGAAAAGATGGTGATCCTGTGTTCGCCACATAATCCGGGTGGTCGTGTGTGGTCGCGCGCGGAATTGCAACAGGTCGCAGATTTTGCAAAACGGCATGATCTCATCTTGGTGTCCGACGAAATTCACCATGATCTGGTATTTGGCGGCAACACACATACGGTGATGGATTTGGTCGACCCTTCGATCCGTGATCGTTTGGTGATGATGACGGCGGCAACCAAGACGTTCAACATCGCAGGCAGCCACAGCGGCAATGTGATTATTCCAGATGCAAAACTGCGTGAAAAATTTGGCGCGCGCATGGCCGCGCTGGGCCTGAGCCCAAACAGCTTTGGTCTTTTTATGACCGAAGCGGCCTATTCCCCCGAAGGCGCAGAGTGGGTCGATGCTTTGGTTGACTACCTTGATGGCAATCGCAAGATTTTTGACGATGCTGTCAACGCGATACCCGGACTTCGATCAATGGCGTTAGAATCGACGTATTTGGCGTGGGTTGATTTTTCGGGAACAGGCATGACACGCGAAGAATTTACAAAGCGTGTCGAACACGATGCCCATATCGCGGCCAATCATGGGCCAACATTTGGAACAGGGGGCGAGATGTTCTTGCGATTTAATATTGCAACGCCACGCTCTGTTGTCCAAGACGCGGTTGTGCGCTTGGCCAAGGCATTTGAAGATCTTCAGTAACCTAACGGTTTGACGGATTATATTCGATAAAGGCGATTGGTGCGCCATCTGGGCGCACAAAATCGCGCGGTGCGGTGTCGGTGGCTGCAGTGTTGCGTTTGAATTCAAACTGCAATTCGCCATTGTCCTCTTGTGAGGCCACAACCAAGCACTGAGACAGGTGATTTGCCCCGTCATAAAGGTCAACCAGACCCCGCAAATGCGGCGCAGTTTCGGCGTCAAGCGCAAAGCCATCCTGCCACATGCGCACCACCGGATACATATCCCCGTCAAATTCCACGCGCAGGCGGGACTTGCGTTTTTTATCCGCACGACGGGCGTTTTCTAACCCCGCGAGAACTTCGGTCGGTAGATAAGTTGACATGGCTGTATCCTTTCATGGATAGAGTGGGTCTGGCCCTGTTTTGAATCAAGATCCCATAGGGGTAATGATAATATTCCTTTGTCTAACGGCGGACTGCATCTGTGCATCAATGCAGATCACTTGCGCGGTCATACGGGTACTAAATCTACAAAATTCCCCTTAAATTAAGGTAAATCAGAAACCGAAAGGGATGTGACATGGGTCTATTAGTGGACGGTATTTGGCGCGATCAGTGGTATGACACAAAAGCCACAGGTGGCGCATTTGTGCGATCGAACGCGCGTTTTCGTAATTGGATTACAGCAGATGGACAGGCTGGTCCGACAGGGATCGCGGGCTATGCCGCCGAATCGGGGCGGTATCATTTGTATGTATCGCATGCCTGTCCGTGGGCGCATCGCACGTTGATCTTTCGTGAGCTCAAAGAGTTGACGGATCATATTGGCGTGTCGGTTGTGCATCCAGATATGTTGTCGGATGGTTGGACCTTTGAGACAGATGACAAGGGTGCAACAGGCGATACGCTTTTTGGCGAAGCCTTCATGCGCGATATTTATCTGCGCGCAGATCCCAAATTGACGGGCCGCGTCACGGTTCCCGTTTTGTGGGACACGAAGACACATACGATTGTGTCGAATGAAAGTTCGGAGATTATCCGTATGTTCAATTCGGCCTTTGATCAGATCACGGGCAATACGATCGACTATTGGCCCGCACCCTTGCGGGACGCGATTGAAATTGTAAATGCGCGCATTTATGACACTGTCAACAATGGGGTTTACAAAGCAGGGTTTGCAACGACACAGGCCGCCTATGACGCCGCAATTGGCCCGTTGTTTGACACATTAGACTGGATCGAAGGTGGTCTATCCAAACGCCGGTACCTGATGGGCGACACCTTGACCGAAGCGGATTGGCGCTTGTTCACCACATTGATCCGGTTTGACCCAGTTTATCATTTGCATTTCAAATGTAACCGCAAACGGATCATCGATTATCCGAACCTCTGGGCCTATACGCGTGATCTCTATCAAATGCAGGGCATCGCGCAGACTGTGAATTTTGACCATATCGTGCGCCACTACCACTACTCACACGAAAGCATTAATCCGCACCGGATCATTCCGACGAACCCTGTGTTGGATTATTGGGCGCCGCACAGCCGCGATACGTTGGGCACACTAGCCGCATAATGTTGCGCGAGCGCCGCCAGATCTTCTGGCGGCGTATCTCTTTGCAAAAAACCCGCCGCATTGGCTCAGAGCCTAAAGATCGAGCCGTCTGAAAAAAAACTGGTGTTGGTCACAAAAATCACCTGTGATTTTGGGCTGCGATAGGCGGCGTAATCGGCAACCGGCATTGTTGGCACGCCGTCACAGATCAGGTTTGTCACGATCACATCAAAACACTGCGATTGGATCTGATAAATGGCCTCTGTCACAGACTGCGACCGAGCAACCACAGCACCGACACGTTCCAATGCGCGCTGCCACAATTTCGCCAGTTCGCTACAGTCTTCGACAATCAAAATATTCATTCCTGCCCTCGTTACCATGTGCATGTCCCATAAGTCTTTCGAAAGTCCTAACGAAAGGTTAACAAATGGTTGCCTGACACAGGATGGGTTGGTCTATTTTGTGTCAGAACGAAAAACCCCCGCCGAAGCGGGGGTCTTGTTTGGGTCTTTTTGTGCGCTTAGCCGCCGTGTTTTGCAATCAAGGCCTTGGCCTGTTCGATCATGGCCTGACCGTCAATGCCTTTGCCTTGCATATCCGCGATCCAACGATCGATCACAGGTTGGGCTTTGGCCTTCCAACGGGCAACTTCGGTCTCGTCCAATGTGATAATGTTTGCCGATTTGCCGACCGCAATGTCACGGCCCGGTTTGTCGTAATCCCACATCACCTGGGCCGCAAACTGTGCCAGCTTCATCCCGGATTCCGCATCAATCGCCGCCTTTACATTGGCAGGCAGGCTTTCATAGCGTGCTTTGTTCATCGCAAGGATAATTGTCGCGGTATAAAGCGATTCTTTCCCTGAAAACTCTGTATGGTTTGTCACCAAATCCGTCAGTTTGATGGATGGCGTGACTTCCCATGGGATAACGGTTCCGTCGACAACACCCTTGGACAGTGCTTCGGGGATCGCGGGCAATGGCATGCCCACTGGCGTTGCGCCCAATTCGTTCAACATGTCGGTGATCACACGTGTCGGGCCGCGCAATTTCTTGCCTGCCATATCCTCAAGCTTGGTAATCGGGTCTTTGGTGTGGATCACACCGGGACCGTGCACCCATGCGCCCAAGATTTTGACGTCACTGTATTCGTTGGATTGCAGGTCTGTTTCAACCATATCATGAAACGCCATGGATGTCGCCACGGGGTCGGTCATCATAAAGGGCAGTTCGAACACTTCGGTGCGTGGAAAACGACCGGGTGTATAGCCAACCACGGTCATGACCATATCAACGGTGCCATCGATGGCCTGATCCATCAGGCTTGGCGGCGTGCCGCCCAAGGTCATCGCGTCGTAATGTTCAATTTTGACCGCACCACCTGCGGCCGCTTCTACGCGTTCTGCCCATGGCTTTAGGATGTGCTTTGGAACGGTCGCGGGCGGTGGCAGGAATTGGTGCAACCGCAAAGTGACCTCTTGGGCCGCTGCAAGTGTCGGGCTGAGCGACAATGCCGTCACGGCCGCCAGTGTTGATTGGATAAAAGTACGTTTTTTCATAGGTCCTCCCAAAGTGTGCTATGGTCTTGTTTAATTCAAAGTGACCGGCAAATGCCGTGGTCCGCGAAAGCCAAAGCCCCAGAAATCAACCGCCGATGGATCAGGCAGCGTCATGTTGGGGAAACGGTCAAACAACATCGGCAACATGATGTCCGATAACATCCGCCGCGCGACATGGGTGCCCTGGCAAAAATGCGGACCATTGCCGAATGCCTGATGCGCTGTTTTTTTGCGGTGGATGTCAAACAGGTGGCTGTCTGTGTAAATCTCTTCGTCCCAGTTGGCGGATGCTTGGATCGTCATGACTGTGTCGCCCTTTGGAATAAAGCATCCACGGATTTCGGTGTCTTGTGTGACCAAGCGTGAACTGACTTGGATGGGGGCGACCCAACGCACGCCTTCCTCAAACGCAGCAAGCCAGAGGCCATCGCGCTTGGCGTCTTCAAATTGATCGGGATTGGTCAAAAGCCCATAAATGATGGTCAACAGCGCATCACGCGGTTCATTGATCCCACCGCCGATGGCAATTTTGATGTTGGCGTAGATCTGTGATGTCGGGATCGGGTTTTCGGCATTAACCATAACCGAAAGGGCGCTTTGGTCAGGATTGGTGCGATACCGTTCGCTGATCCGATCAAAAAGCGCATCCATTTCATCATTGGCCGCGTCGGTTTGCGCGAATAATTCGTCGCGCCAGCCAAAATTGCCTGCACCGTCGATTAAGACTTGGCTCCACCGTTGCATATCGTCGTCGCTGGCGTCTTGGATGCCAAGCAAATATTTGAGACAATGCGCCGAAAATGGACCGGCGAGGGTTGGGAATAAATCAACCGTTTCGCCCCGCGGCAGGCGCGATACAAAGTCTTCGGCGATTTTACGGTAAAGCGGTTCCCAGCAGGTTTTGATATTCTTTGCGCTAAAACTTGGGGCCATCGCGCCACGTTCGGCGGCGTGTTCGTCGCCATCTTTGCGCATCAATGTATGTGCGCGAAACGCCCGCTTCATCGGTGTGTTTGGATCGTTCGAGCTGAACAGGTCGGGGTGATCTTTGACGTATTTCGTGTCGCTTGCTTTGGTCAACAAGGTTCGCCCGACGGATTGGACGCGCAGCACAGGCGAGGTTGCACGCAGGCGCGTATAGATCGGATAGGGGTCACGGATCAACTCATCGATCGTGATGTCCGTATCCAAAGGTGCCTGTTTCGCGCTGTCTAAAGCCATCTGTCCTCTCCTCTTCAGGGGTAGAATAGGTGGGAATGGGGGTGATGCAATCCAACAAATTGAATGACATCTATCGAAATATTCGATACAGTATGCCTATGAATAAATTAGACCCCCTTTCATTGGATTTCACGGCTCTGCGCACCCTGCGTTTGGTGCATGAATTCCGGTCGTTTTCCCATGCCGCAGAAAGCCTTGGGGTCACGCAATCCACGGTCAGCTATGGAATTGACCGGATGCGCAAGGCGTTTGGCGACCCTTTGTTCGTGCGCCAAGGGATCGATATTGTCCCCACCGATCGCTGTAGCGATATCGTTGCAACCATCACGCCGATGATTGATGAATTCATGGCGCTGTCCTTGTCGAAAGACTTTGATCCTGCTGCCTCAACCGCGACGGTTTCGCTGTCGTGCAATTACTATGAACGGGTGACATTGTTGCCAGGATTGATGCGGCACTTGCGTCGGGACGCGCCGCGCTTGCGGGTGAATATCCTGTCGTCCACCGTGCGCGGCAAGGAACAGTTAGACCGCGGCGAAAGCGATATGTTGATCGGTCCAATCAAGGTGATGCAAGGCAGCTATTATCGCAGGCGCTTGTTGGATGATCATTATGTGGCGGTGATGTCATCGGCAAATCCATTGGCCGGGTCGTCTTTGACCAAGGATCAATATTTATCCGCCCCTTCTGTCATCGTCACCTATGGCGGAACGTGGCGGTCGCGGTTTTTGCAAGATATCGAACACGATGGCCAAAGTTTGAACGCGGTGATGGAGGTTCCAAGCCCTGCGCATATTCCATCGCTCTTGCACCAAACCGACTTGATTGCCACCGTGCCCTATCGCATCGCGCAATCGTATCGTGGGGATGTGGTTATTGCGGATACGCCCTATCCCGCGCCATTTGAAATCGATCTGTCATGGACTGCACGCACCCATGATAGCCCGTTGCACGGATGGGTGCGCGGTATTTTGGCGCGTGTCGCAGCGGATCAGGCCTAAATACGGATGATCCCGTCGTGGTCGGTATCGGAATACATCCGTTCCACGATATCGGACCGACGCGCCAAGACCAGTTTGTTGTTCAGGTTGCCTTTGGCGGTGATTTCACCGTCTTGGATTGACGGCGCCCCTGCCAATACGGCGGCACGCACGATGCGCTGCGACGATCCGCTGACCAGTGACGCACGCCGCGCAAGCGCCTCTTTGATCTGGTCCAGATAGGCTGCATCAGACAGCAATCCATCAACTGCATCACCCCCTGCATGCTGTGGTGGCGCAAAGATCAACAGCCCCAGATCCATACGATCGGCACCGGTGATGACAATGTCTTGGACCAAGGGGCCAAGCGTTTTTAGGATATCCATCCGCAACATTCCCGCCTGCACCCATGTACCGGTCAGCAATTTGAAATCTTCGCTGATGCGGCCATCAAAGACCACGCCTTGGGACAGATCATCCGGATCGGCAAAGCGCACAGCGTCTTCGGTGATCAGATATCCGTCGCTGTCAAAGGCGGTTTTATTCTTGTCGGGTTCGTCAAAATAGGCGGTGATGACATTGGGCCCTTTGACGCGCAGTTCATATCGCGCGCCGTCGTTGGGAATCAATTTCATCTGAACCTGCGGGGCGGGGACGCCAATCATTCCGTTCTTTGCTCCGCCTTGGTGGTGGATCACCGCCATCGGCGCGGTTTCGGTCATGCCCCAGCTTGATGTCATCATGGGTCGCTTTGTCCCAACCTCTGATGCCATGGTTTCCAATGCGTTCCAAACATCGGTGGGCAAAGACGCACCGGCATAGAAAATCATATCTAGATCGGCAAAAACCTTGCGCTTTAGGGTGTCATCCTTGCGGCAGGCCTCGACCAACAGGGCATAGGCCACCGGCACGTTCAGCGCCAATGTGCCTGACACCATCGACAGGTTTTCCAAGGTGCGATCAAACAATCCTTTCACAGGCTTGCCATCGTCCAGATAAAGCGACCCACCATTAGACAGGACCATGTTGAAATCTGAACTGCCCGCAAAGACATGGTTCCACGGCAACCAATCCACGATTACAGGCGGACGGTCCGCCAAAAAGGGCAGGCACGCCAGATATTGCGCTTGGTTCACGCACATCATGTGATGGGTTTGCGGAACGCCTTTGGGGTTTGATGTGGACCCCGACGTAAACAGAATTTTCGCCAGATCGTCCGCACCAATCTGTGCATGTGCGGTGAACACGTCGATGGATGTGTCCCCTTTGACCAAAGTATCAAATGTCAGATGCCCTGTGGTCGCGTTTTTCGACACAAGCTTTGGGAGGGACGCCGCGCACGCATCAGACAGGGCATCGCCAAATTGCGCGCCATCTTCGGCATAGATCAATTTGGGCGCCACTTTGGCAACCGCATAGCGCAATTTTTCGCGCGCCTGTGGGATCAATGAATATTGCTCTGCCAAGGGCACGGTCACCAGCCCGACATATTGTGCCGCAAGGGTGAGAATGCCGTGATTGACGCTTGGCCCCGACAGACACACAATCGTGTCGCCCTTGGTCAGACCCAAGCCCAGCAATCCCGCGGCGAGGCTTTGTACCTGTTGCGACAGGCTGCGATAGGTTACACTGTGCCAACCTGCCCCTGATCGTTCCGCCAAAAAGATGTGGTCAGGCCGTTTTTCCGCCCACGTATCCACCCAGTCGCCTGTGGTTGTTGCCACGGGCCCCAAGCCAAGTTGCGAGGTGATCAAGGTGCCGCCGTCCTTGGTGGTGGTGGCCAAGATGGAATGGGGGGGATAGGCCATTGCGGATCCTTATTTCGCCTGTTCAATCCGCGCCAAAAGCGCGGTCAATGTCTCGATGTCTTGTTCGGAAAGCGCGGATAAAATCTGGGTCTCATGCTGTATCACGGCGCGGGTTGCATCCTGAAACAAGGCTGTTCCTGCCTCGGTCGCAAACAGACCAAAGGCACGGCGATCAGCGTCATCGCGTTTTCGTTCAATTAAATCGCGATTGGCCAATTCATCCACAATAGACACCAAATTTGGCCGCTCAACCGCCAGAGTTTCCGCCAATTGGCTTTGCCGAATTCCGGGGTTCGACACGACCGACGACAGCGTCGAAAAGGTGATCATCCGCAGATCAAAGGGCCGCAGTGTGATCGCCAAATCCGATGAAAAAACGTTCATCGCCCGTTTCAAGCGATACCCGACAAAGGATCGCAGTTCGGCGTCAAGGGGTGGTTTCATCTGTGTCGTCATGTCGTGTGTTGGCCAGTATGCGCCTTAGTCCCCTAATAAAAACAGCGTGATGGATGGGAAAAGTACCAATAAAATGATACGCAAAATATCGGATGTGACAAACCATAAAACCGCGCGATAGGTGGCTGTCATTGGCGTTTTGCGGTCCATCGCGTTGATGATGAACAGGTTCATACCAACGGGGGGCGTGATCAGGCCCACTTCGACCACAATCAAAACCAAAATCCCGAACCAAATCGCGACATGTTCTGCGGACATGCCAAAATCCAAAACCGCGATGACAGGGAAAAAGATCGGGATCGTCAGCAAAATCATCGACATGCTGTCCATCAAACATCCAAAGATCAGGTAGAACACCAATACCATGGTCAAAACGGTCCACGGGCTGAAGCCTTGGCTGACCACCCAATTTGACAGCTCTTGGGGAACTTGGGACAGTGCCAGAAAGCTATTGTAAAACCCCGCACCCAACACGATAAAGAAAATCATTGCTGTAGATTGTGCGGTTGAAATAATGCTTTCGCGAAACACGGCCCATGTCAGGTTGCCTGACAGATAGGCGATGATCCCCGTACCTGCCGCACCGATTGCGGCACCTTCGGTGGGGGTGAACCAACCCAGATAAATACCGCCCACAACGACGCCAAAAACGATCAACACGGGCCACACGTCGGCCAAAGCTTTGAACCGTTCGGAATAGGGCACCGCATCGCGCGTCCCAGCGGCATTTGGGTGCACGCGCACATAGATTGAAATCGTGATCATATACCCAATCGCGGCAAGAATACCGGGAATAAAGGCCGCAAGAAACAGCTTGGCGATATTTTGTTCGGTCAAGATCGCATAGATCACCAAGATCACCGAGGGCGGGATCAAAATCCCCAATGTTCCCCCCGCCGCCAAAGTCGCGGTGGAAAAGCCGCCCGCGTATCCGTAACGACGCAGTTCGGGCAGGGCGACGCGGCTCATGGTGGCGGCGGTGGCAAGGGATGATCCACAAATCGCGCCAAACCCCGCGCATGCCCCCACAGCGGCCATGGCAACACCCCCGCGCCGATGGCCAAGCCAGCTTTCGGCGGCTTTGAACAAGGCTTGTGACATGCCCGACAGCGTTGCGAATTGTCCCATCAACAAAAACATCGGGATGATCGTCAAAGAATAGCTGGAAAACGTGGTATAGGTTTCGTTTTTCAACTTGCCCAAGAACATCATCGGACTGCCCATGGCCAGATACAGCCCGCCAATTCCGCAGAGCATCATGGCCAAGCCAATCGGCGCACGCAAAAAGATCATCAGTAATAGGATCGGAAAGGAATAATATCCCAGTTCAAGCATGCTCAATGGTCTGCTCCCATCGGTGTTGGAAGATAGGTCGCGCCTGTAATGGCCTCGGCCAAGCGCATGATCGCGCAATAGAGTGCAACAATGGATGCCACAACCGCGGCGGCAAAGCTTGCGGCATAGGACCACCAGACCGGCATTTGTAGCAAAAAGGTGGTTTCGCCATAGGCGTATTTATTCTGCAGCCCTGCGAACAAACGTGCGGTGATCAAAATGATGATGGCCGTCAACGCGATTTCCCAAACGGCGGCGATCCACCGATTGGCACGCGGGCCCAACATCGTGGTGAATACATCCACCGTCGCATGCATTCCGAAATACTGACACACTGGCAAAAAGGCAAAAACCGCAAAGGCCACACCCATTTCAACCAGTTCAAAATCCCCTAGGATCGGCCCAACCCCTGTGGCCAAGAATGCGTCAGACGCCGCTTGTGACCAATTGGTGATAAAGGCCGAGTGGCCGAAGGTGTTCAATCCGCGACCAATCACGCTTATGGTGACAATGATGATAAGCGCGATCAAAACGGCACCACCCAAGATGGCCATAAACCGCGCAAGGCGTTCCACCCATTTCATATGCATTGGTCTCCCTTCGAGATCGACGAATTTTCGACATGGTTATGCAAAATAACTATTTTGTCCACTCATTATTCGATGGCGTACAGGGACATCATGACTTGGCTTGGGAAACGTGCGCCTGATCCGATGAACAAAGTGCGATTGACCCAATCATATCTGGGATCGCCTGTTTCCAATCGTGCTTGGGTGCGCATGTAATAGGCATCGGGCGGCACGTCTTTGCCCGCACCCAAATCACGCATCACGTCGGCGGGACCATGTCGAAAGCCATAGTTGATGATTTCAATCGTTGCGCCATCGTCGGTTTCAATCCCGTAACGGGTGTCCAATTCGGCCAAGCCGCCATCAAACACGGTTTGCCAATCTGCCCCAAGGTTCAAAATACGCCCTGTGATCTTTGGGCCCAAGGCGCGTCCGCCGATGATCGGGATAATGCGCCGAACCCCACCGCGCCCTGTGCCCATTTCGATGGGGGCGGCCAATTCGACCTCAAGATCGGTGACATGGATCAGTTTGGGCGTTGCGGGTCTGTTCATATCTGGCCTCATTTGGTGGGACGTGAGGGTACTAAACCACGGTGCTTCACCCACGGCAAGCCATGCTAAGCGCGTTGTGAAATCTTGCGCGCCACGCGGCGCAGGTGTTCGACCAAGGTGGATCGGGCAGGATTGGGTTTTGCGTTTTGCGGTAAAAAGACACCGACAGGCCCCGCCAACAAGGCAGATCCCAAATTGATTGCTGCCAAGGTGCCGCGGGAAATTTCCTCTTGCACGACGCCACGCGAAATGAACCACACCATGTCGGACGATTGCACAACCTTGCGCCCAAAGGGCAAAGCGACGGTTTCAAACACGCCCTGTGCGTCCCGCAAGCCGATAGAGGTTAAATACCGCTCAACCGTGCTGCGAATGACGGCGCCTTTGGGGGGCAAGATCAGGGGAAAGCGTGTAAGATCCCGATCACGGCGGATGGATGTTAACAACGGATGGTCGGGGCGGGTGACCAAAACCACGTCTTCGGAATACAGCTGTTCAAAGCTCAGCCCCGTCAAAACACCCGCTTCTGGCATGCGACCCACGACCAAATCCAATTGGCCATCGCGCATTTGGTTATACAGCAACCAATTCGGCCCCGTGCGCACATTCAGCCGTGCATTGGGCATATCGCGCGCAAATTCCAGCGCGGCCAAGGGCACCAATTCGGTCGCGGCGGTGGGCAAAACGCCAATCGCCAAGGGGATCGTGTCAGGTGTGTTGTGTTGCAATCGATCATGGGCGCGGGACAATTCGGTCAGCGATGAGGCCGCATGGCTTTGAAAAATGCGGCCCTGTTCATTCAGGCGCAGCTCGCGCCCCACCCGATCAAACAGACGTGTTCCCAGCAAAGTTTCAAGTTCCTTCAAGGTCTTTGACACTGCGGGCTGCGTGATATTCAACTGCGCGGCCGCGACCGACACGCTTTCGACGCGGGCGACTTCCAGAAAACAGCGAATATGACGAAGACGTAAGGCATTTTCCCAACTCATAACCAAATGGTAATGTAAATTGCAGAAATAAACAATATTCAAAACCAAAGGGGCATGTATAAAGGGCGCAAAGCGAAAGGTGATCTATGAACCAACGATATGATGACGGCATGGCGGTCCGACGCAAGGTTTTGGGCGATGCTCATGTTGATCGGGCCAACGCAAATAAGTCCGATTTTGACGCCCCCTTCCAAGATATGATCACCGAAGGTGCGTGGGGTACAGTTTGGAAAAGCGACGGCCTGACCCTGCGCGAACGCTCTATCGTGACGCTTGCGTTGTTGGCAGGATTGGGCAATGACGGCGAAATCGCGATGCACATCCGCGCCACGGCAAACACCGGTGCAACGCCCCAAGATATCCGCGAGGCGTTTATGCATGTCGCGATTTATGCGGGTGTCCCTCGGGCCAATCATGCGTTTAAAATTGCAAAAGAAACCTACAAAGAGATGGGGATTGACCTATGACATCTGATACACGTCCCTTGGCTGAATATTACCAACGGGATCGGCTGATCCATCCGCCGGCCTTTGCGCAGAATTACAAAACATCGGTGCCTCGGTCCCCAAAGCAGGCGTTGATTTCGATGGAAAACACCATTTCCGAAATCACAGGTCCGCGTTTCGGGCATAATGACTTAGGTCCATTGGATCATGACCTCATTAAAAACTTTGCCAAAGATGGGGATCCTGTCGGTGAACGCATCATCGTGCATGGGCGGGTCTTGGACGAAAACGGCCGTCCTGTTCCCAATACTTTGGTTGAGATTTGGCAAGCCAACGCAGGCGGGCGGTATCGCCACAAGAAAGACAGTTATTTGGCCCCGATTGACCCCAACTTTGGCGGTTGCGGTCGTACGATGACGGACGAAAACGGATATTACTTTTTCCGTACCGTGAAACCGGGCGCCTATCCATGGCGAAATTGGGTCAACAATTGGCGTCCTGCGCATATCCACGTGTCGGTCTTTGGCACAGCCTTTGCGCAGCGCTTGATCACGCAGCTCTATTTCGAAGGCGATCCGTTGATCGCCAAATGTCCGATCGTGAACACAATCCCCGATCAGGACGCGATCAACGGGTTGATTGCCGCCTTGGATATGAATGCGTCGATCCCGCTGGACAGCATCGCGTATAAATTTGACATCGTCCTGCGTGGGCGTCGCTCAACACTGTTTGAAAACCGATTAGAGGGGAACTGATATGGCGCAATCGTTGCATTATCTGAAAGAAACCGCATCCCAAACGGCGGGCCCCTATGTCCATATCGGATTGGCGCCGGGGGCTGCTGGGTTCAAGATATTTGACCAAGAATTGGGTTGGGACATCGCGGGCCCCAATGCCGCGGGCGAGCGCATCACAATCACGGGCCGTGTCATTGATGGGACAGGCGCACCCGTCAAAGACGTCATGTTAGAAGTATGGCAAGCCAATGCGGCCGGCATCTATGCCCATGACGAAGATCCCCGTAATGCCGAAGTCGAAGAGGGCTTTCGCGGTTGGGGTCGGGTGATCACCAATTTCGAAACGGGGGAATTCAGCTTTGACAGCATCAAACCTGGGTGCGCGCCCGGTCGCAGTGGAAAAACCCAAGCCCCCCATATCAACCTGTGGATTGTGGCGCGTGGGATCAATGTTGGTCTTAACACACGGATGTATTTTGCCGAAGAAAAAGAGGCAAACGCCAACGACCCTGTTTTGAACCTGATTGAACAGCTGCATCGCCGCGACACATTGATCGCGCACAAGCAATCTAACGGCAGTTATCTGTTTGATATTTACCTACAAGGCGACAAGGAAACGGTATTCTTCGATGTCTAATCTCTCTGAAAAACCCTGTATTATCTGCGTGGCCATCACGGGGTCTTTGCCGACCAAAGCAAACAACCCCGCC
>Ga0181554_1000500_pt1 | contig 39193 bp, 24 predicted proteins | sample 011ome_16_FD_145602 | JGI IMG/M metagenome (GOLD analysis project Ga0181554, IMG submission 145602) | Coastal salt marsh microbial communities from the Groves Creek Marsh, Skidaway Island, Georgia - 011503CT metaG (spades assembly) | ecosystem: Environmental > Aquatic > Marine > Intertidal zone... | reverse complement strand
TCCTCCTCCTCCACCTCCACGACGACGACGACGACGACGACGAGCGAGATCCAGCCGGCGGCGACCTCGGACGCGGCGGAGGCGGCGACGCGACTCGCGAGGTCGCTCCGCGCGCTCCTCGAGACGCCCGGACGCCCCGAGGACCTGGAGCGGTCCGTCGCGCCCGTGGTGGCCGCGCTCGCGACGGCGCTGCGCGACAGGGAGGCGCGCGCGATCGCGACGACGGAGGGCGCGGCAGAGGCGCTGACGTCGATGCTGACGACGACGACGACGACGCGCGGTCCGGAGGGACCGCGCGGCGCGCGGCTGCGGTACGACGTCGCGCTGTGCGTCTTCGCGCTGAGTTTCCACGAGCCCGCGCGCGAGGTGTTCGCGAGACGAGGCGCCGCGGGGAAGTTGGTCGACCTCGCGAGGACGGCGACGAAGGAGAAGATCGTCCGCGTCGCGACGCTCGCGCTGAGAAACGTCGTCGAGGGGGGGGCGGGGTCGGGCGACGCGGCGGGCCGCGGCGGCGGCTTCGGCGGGGAAGGAGGTCGGGGCGAAGAAGCCGCCGCCGCCGCCGCCGCCGCCGCCGCCGCCGCGTCGAGGTCGACGTCGAGACCCGCCGGCGAGGACGAGAACATCCTGAAGCTCGCGCGCAGTCTCCAGCGACGCGAGTACGCGGACGAGGAGCTCGCGAAGGCGCTGAAGGAGCTCGAGGAAGGCGCGCTACGGCGCGGGAGAGACGCGTCCGACTGGCGACGGTACCGAAGCGAAGTCCTGTCCGGATGTTTGGAGTGGTATAGCGCGCGCGGCGACGAGACGTTCTGGCGCGAAAACGCGGAGAAGTTCACGCGCGACGACTGCCTCGTGCTGCGGACGCTGGTCCACATCCTCGAGCGCGCCGCGGACCCGAAGACGCTCGCGGTGGCGTGCCACGACCTCGGCATGTTCGCGACGCGTTGGCCCGCCGGGAGGTTTCTCGCGGAGGAACTCGGCGGGAAGGAAAAGGTCGCGCGGCTGATGACGCACGAGGACGCGGACGTGCGGAAGCGCGCGGTGACGTGCATGCAGAGGTTGCTCGGGTTCGGTTCCAGCGCGAGCGCGGCGTGATGCTAGCTAGAGCACGTAGTCGACCTAGCGCCGCGCGAGGACGAGAACACGACGCAGAAGTCGACCGCGCCGCCGCGTAAAAAAAAGCGTCTTATTATTTTGCGCCCCAAAAAGCGCCAAAAAGCAGAGCGCCCACCCGAGACGCCCGCCGTTCATTACTCACGGCACCGCGTTCGCGATGGCGTCCGCGTCGCTCGCGGCCCGCGCGCTCGACGCGTCCGCGCTTCGAAACCCGCGCGCGCGGATCCCGCGCGCGTCCGCGGGCGCGCGCGCCCCCGCGGCGAGCGGTCGACGCGCGGTTCGGTCGGCACGTCATCAATTCGCGGCGGCGGCGATTCCGAGGACGACGCCGCGCGGCCCCGCGCCGCCGCGCGCGTCCGCGGACGACGACGAGGAGGAGGAGGAGGACTGGGAGAAACTCTTCACGGAACTCAAGCCGCTGACGCCGGAGCTCCCGAGATACAAGGCGCGCGCGCGTCCCCGCGCGTCGAATCCCCCGCGCCGCGCCGCGCCGCGCTCGTCCCGTCCTCACCGCGTCGCGCTCGCGTCTCCGGAACCCAAGACGCCGTCCTCGAGCGCGATTCGATCGATCCATCCCGCCGCGGACCGACGATGACCGTCCCCACTCCACCCCAACCCCCCCACCCAACCCCCCGCCGCAGGTCGCGATCCTCGAGAAAGCGCTCGCGCGAGGCCGCCGCCGCATCCCCATCTCCAAGATCGCGCGCGACCTCGAACTCCGCCGCGACGACGTCCTCGCGTGGGTCCGCGCCAACGCGCACCGCGAACCGGAGCTCGCGCGATCGCACCCGCCCGAGCCCGAGCGCGTCGCCACCGTGCGGCTCGACCGCGACGGCAACGTCGCGTCCGGGTCCCGCGCGGGAAGAAACGGCCGCGACGCCGCCGTTTCCTCGCAGACGTCGTATCTGAAGCACGCCCCCGGCGCCGCGGATGCGCACGTACCCAAGGGCGCGCCGGCGTGGAAGGGGTTCAACAAGACGCGGCTGGGAGCGACCAACGTCGCGACGCTCGAGAAGGTGTACGCCGCGGAGAGGTACCCGGACGACGGCATGGTGGACAGCGTGCACCGCGCGACGAAGCTTCCGAGGTCGAAGATCGTCGCGTGGTTTAAGACGAAGCGCGAGGAGGAGAAGGCGGCGAAGCGCGGCGGCGAGAGAAGAGGAGGCGAGAGAGGCGACGAGAGAGGCGGCCGCGGCGGCGGCGGAGGAAGAGCGCGAGACGGCGACGGCGACGGGTTCTACGACCGGCGGGGGCGGGACGACGGCATGCGCGGCGGGGAGATGAAGCGCGACGGGTACGGGAACAAGCCTCAGGCGGAGGGGAGGCGGGACTCGACCTCGGGGTGGAGCGGCGGACGCCGCCGCTGACGCCGTCGCGTGGAGAGCACGTCGTGTTCATCATCAGTCGTTATTTCTGCGTTATTTCGCGGCGAGATAAGATATTTTCCTCGAGTCATCCGATCGCGATCGTCCCGACGGCGACACTCTCACGGCGCGCGACCACGAACCACGCGCGCGTCGTCGTCGTCGTTTACCCCACGAGCGATGGGTATCTTAAGAAACGCGCGCATGGCGTACACCGGCGGCAAGCTCGCGACGAAGCTCGCGCTCCCGTGCGCGGTCGCGAAAAAGCTCTCGTGCTACCTGCCGTCGTTCGTGTACTCGAACGTGCCGTACCAGGCGCGGTACGGCCTGGACGTGCTCGGCATGCTCAACCCGCGAGAGTGGAACGACCTCATCGACATGCTCCTCGCGGAGCTCGACCCGGAGACGCGAGAGCTCGTGAGCCAGTACCGGCCGTATCTTCCGCTCGTGCTGTACTTCGTCGCCGCGATCGCCATCCTGACGCTCGCGACGATCCTCTACGTGGCGTTTCTCGTCGCGAAGCCCATCACGAAACCGATCGCGAAGCTCGCGCTCGCGCCGGTGCTGTCCGCCGTCGGCGCGGTCGCCGCCGCGGCGAAGGGGGGAGCATCGAAACCCGCGACGGCGAAGACGGTGGTGCGCGCGACGAAGGCGGAGGCGCCGGCGCCGAAAGCAGCCGGGGGGAAGAAACCGAAACCCGACGCGTTCGTCGACGCGTGCGACGCGTGGCTCGCCGCGCTCCCGGCGAAAGGCAAGGCCGCGCTCGAGAAAGCGATCGCGTCCGGGGAGGACAGCAAGGCGGCGTTCGTGGCGTCCGCGGAGGCGGACACCGCGAAAGGCCGAGCGGCGGCGAGAGCGGCGCTCCTCGACGCCGCGCGATGAGCGAGACAAAAAACGCGCGTCCGTCGCGACGAGGCCGGAGAAGGGGAGCGCGCCCTCCCGCGGCGGAGGGAGCGTACGGTCGTTGTTACAAGATACTTGTTGTTACTTTTGTTGTCGTTGTTACAAGATACTAACTTTATTGATGTATGAGATCATCGCGTCGCGCCGTCGTTCGAACTCCGTCGGGGTGGCGCGTCCGGCTCTCGTCGCCGCCTCGCCTCGCCTCACGCGTTGATTTCCTCGTCGTCGTCCGCCGTCTCGTCCAACGCGTCGTCGTCCTCGTCTCGGAGCCGCTCGTGCGTGCGTCCGCGCGCGTACCCTCCCTTCCTCTTCCCCGCGCGCTCGCGATGCAGCGCGTTTCGAGTCAAGACGAGCGCGACGCCGACGCCGAGCAGCGCGCACGCGAGGAGGACGACCACGGTCGCGACGCCGTCGCTCGAGCCGTCGTCGTCGTCCCGACCCGCGCCGTTCGCCCTCTCCCACGCCCTGGGCCCGCCCCCCGCGCCGACCGCGCGGTTCGGACACGCGCGCGCGTCTCTGACGAACGTCGCCGCGTCCACGGCCGCGAGTCGCTGCGCGGAGACGTCGCCCTCGGTCTCGCAGTCTCGACCCCCGGACCCCGTCGGCGCGTACGTCGTCTCCCCCAACTCGTTCACGCCGTCCGACGCCACGCACGCGGTCCTTCGCCACTCCCAACTCGCGTGCGTGGCGTTCAAAATCTCCAGACGCCCCGCGCCGAAGGAGCCCTCCCTGAACGCGCTCCACGCCGGCTGCGGCTCGGACCACGACTGCCCGTACGGACCCTCGTAGTTGCCGCCGTCGCCGACGGTGAGGTGCACGGCGCCGCACGCGTCCTCCTTCCAGTCCCTCACCGGGCGCGACCGCTCGTACGCGTGCACGTGCCCGTTCAGGACGACGTCCACGCCGGCGTCGTACAGAAGCGGCTCGAGCTTCTCCTGCGCGCGGAGCGCTTCCTTGTAGTGCCCCGCGTTGGAGCTGTACCACGGGACGTGGAACATCACGATCACCCACGGCGTCAACGCGCGATCGATCGACGCGAGGTCACCCTTCAGCCACTCGAACATCGGCGCGTTCGACCCGTCAAACCGCCCGGGCGTCACCGGCGCGTAGCTGTTCAGCCCGATCACGTGCGCGATCCCGACGTCGTGCGAGAACCAGTCCTGGGACGCGCTGCCGCTGGCGAGGTACGGCGTCGGATATCGCGCGCGAAACGCCGTCGACTCCACGCCGTTGAGCGTCACGTCGTGGTTCCCGGCGACGACGAGCATCGGGACTTTGGACATCAAAGGCTCCGCGAGCCTACCGAACGTGTCCCACCGCGGCGGGAATCCGTCCGCGTAGGACAAGTCCCCGGTGTGCAGCAGCGCGTGCGGTTTCATCTCCGACAGATGTTTGAGCACCCCGCGGGTGACCTCCGTCTGGCCGGTGTCGCCGACGACGCCGAAGACGACGCCGCTCCCGCGCGCGGCCGCCGCCGCGGCCTCGTCCTCTCTGTCCCTCGCGCGCGAGACGTCCGCGGCGGTGACCGCGGCGGGCGGCACCTGAAACGTCCGACCGCCGGGCGTTTTATCCCCGGGGAGTCTGTACGCCACCGTCTCGCCGCCGACGAGGCCGCCGCGCGCCGTCTCGCCCACGTGCGCGACGTGAATCACCGGCGACGCGTACTGCGCGTCCGGGTTGTTGTACGACAGGCACAGCGCCTTCCCGTACGGCGGGTTCTTGAACCAATCGGGAGGGACGACGTCGTCCGGCCCGCGAATCACTTTATAATTCGCCGCGTCGCGCGGCGTCCACGACGACGTGTTCGCGAGCGCGACGAGATCTTCCACCCTCACCGGGTGCTTCGGGCCCAGCACCGCGTCGACGTCGTTCGGCTCGCCCAGGCATATCTGCGCGGTGTACGCCGACGACGTTATCGCGGCGGCGTGCGCGGCGGGGGCGGCGAGCGCGGCGTCGCGCGCGTCGTCGTCGGCGTCGACGTCGACGCGGACGAACCGCACGACCGCGTCGCGGTCCAGCGCGGCCGCGGACGCCCACACGATCGTCACGACCCCGGGCGCGCGCGGCGCGAGGTGGATTTGCTCTGGCGCGTTCGGGTCCGCGCCTCGCGCGTACGGCGACGCCACGGACGGGTCGTTCAGGTCCACCGCGGGGTGCGCGTCCGGGCGCGCGAATTCGCTCGTGACGCCCCCGCCGGGCGACGACGACGACGACGACGACGACGACGACGACGCGTCCCCCGGCGCGGGCGCGGGCGCGTCCGTCGCGGACGCGACGGACGCGAGCGCGAGGAGGAGCGCGAGGAGCGCGAGGAGCGCGCGAACCCGCGCGGCGGTCATCGCGCGACGACGGGGCTCCGCGCGGGGACGCAATGCCGGCGGGGCGCCCGAGATCACGGACGACCGTCGCGCGTCGCGTACGCGACTTCGCCTCGATTCCGAAATCTTCTTGGACGTGACGTTTCGTCTCTCCGATCGTGGTGGCCAAAACGAGCGCACACTCGCTCCGCGCGCTCGAGCCGCGTCGCACGCGTCGCGCGTCGCACGCGACGCGAGGGTCGCTCGCGACCGCTCTTCGTCGCCCCGTCTCGACCGCGCGCGCGCGACTCGCGCGGCCGCCCGTCGCGTCGCGTCCGTGCCGCCGCGCGTCGTCCATTTCCGGACGTTTTCTCTCGTCCTAATCTAATCTGGGGAGGCGCGCCGCATCCGTCGCGCCGTCGTCGTCGTCGTCCGTCCGCGCGACGACCGCGCCGGCGATGACGCGCGCGGCGGGCGCGCCGCGCGCCGCGTTCCCAGAAGACGACGACGCCGCGTCGTCGCCTCGTCGCGACGCCCACGCCTCGAGCTCCCCGCGCGGGCTCCTCGGCGCGGGCCGCGCGATCGGTGGCGGTCTCCTCGGGTTCCTCGGTCGCCGCGGCGAAGCCGCCGCCGCCGCGCGCGCCACCGCGGACCCAGCCGCGACCACCGCGAAAAGCCCAGCCGCTCCCGACGCGCGCGCGCGGTCGTGGGCGGCGGCTCCCGCGCGCCGGTCGTCTATTCTCCCCGCGCGGCGAGCGACCGACGCCGCCGCCGCAGCCGCCGCCGCCGCCGCCGCCGCCGCCGTCGTGCGCGTGCGTGTGGAGAAGCCACCCGGCGCGCCGTCCAACTGGGATCTCCTCAAGAAGAAGACGTTCCTGCAAGGCTCCGAGCACGGCGGCGCGCCGCTCGTCGGCCCCAACTCGGCCAGACGCAGAAGCACGCAGCGGCAGTCCATCGCCAAGCGCAACGTCCTCGCGATGGAGACGCTCTACGTGCCGGCGTGGAAGCAACGCATCTTACGGTTCCTCGACGGGACGCAGTGCACGCTGTTCATGACGCTCGTCACGCTGTGGGCGCTGTTCGGGGACGACGTGCGGTTGATGGCGTTTCACGCGGGGGACGACCCGATGTTCGTCGGGCTCGTGTACGTTTGCCTCGCGTTGTTCTCCGCGGAGATGTGTTTGATGTGCCTCGCGAAGAGAGGATACGTCGGGACGTTTTACTTTTGGCTCGATCTCATCGCGACGTTGTCGCTGTTGATGGACGTTCCCGAGTTCATGGCGCTGATCGACATGGCGCCGTGCGCGATCGAGTCCGACGCGTGGGCGCACGGGTTGCGCGGGCACGACGAGGGCGGCGGCACGGAAGCCACCGCGGACAGCGCGGTGGCGCGCGCGGGGCGGGCGTCGCGAGCGGGGACGCGCGCGGGACGCATCGTGCGACTCGTGCGACTCGTGAGAATCGTGAAGCTGTACAAGACGTGGCAGACGCGTCGACGGAACAGCAAGGACGTCGTCGCGGGGAGTTTGGCGCGGGCGGCGGCGGCGCCGGCGACGGCGGCGACGCCGCCGGCGACGCCGAAGGACAAAGACGGCGCGGCGTCGCTCGACGCGAAGAAAATCGGCGACGCCCCGCGCGCGTCCGACGAAGACGTCGACGAAGAGTTCGCGACGCCTGAGGTGCGTTCTATACACTGGTCCCCATACGACCGCGTCGGCGTGGTGAACGCCGATCCTTAAGGATTTTTCCCGGCGCTTCTCTCCGCCCACCCCTCGCTTTCAATACCCGCCCTCGGCGCCTTTCAACTCCAACTGACGCCTATGAACTCCACCCCGACATCGCTTTGTATGGAACGACCCGGAGACGAGAGTCGGCCAACGCCTGTCCGACCTCACGACGAGACGCGTCATCGTCGGCGTCCTCGCGATGCTGTTCTGCCTCCCGTTGTTCGACATCCACACGTACCCGGAGTGGATCGGCGCCGCCGCGTCGTTGTCCGAGGGCGGTCTGAAGATGATCCACAACCTCCTCGTCGTGAACGGCGCGTCGAGCGCGGGGTTCTACGACGCAGTGAACGATTACGAGGACGGCACGGACGGTCTGTACGCGCTCGTGCTCAACGGGACGTCGTACGCCGACCACGCGAACGTCTCTTTCACGCTGAGCGGTCTGTCGCACCGCGCGCTTCGATGCGAGGAGTTCATTTACACGACGTACGAGCGCGAGGACGACGTCGGCGACGCGATGTCGTTTGCGTTTTTCGACGTGCGCTATTACAGCGTCCTGACCGCGGCGCTCAACTTATGTCGGACGACGTTCGTGTGCGTCGTCCTCGCGCTCGGGGCTCTGCTGTTCAGCAAGGACGCGAACACGCTGGTGCTGAAGCCGATCGAGCGGATGGTGAAGAAAGTCCGCGAGGTGAGCGAGAATCCGCTGCGGAGGTTCGAGGTGAACGACGGCGGCGACGCCGCCGGCGCGACGCAGATGGAGACGCGGCTGCTCGAAAATTCCATCGCGAAAATTTGCGGCCTTCTCGCGGTCGGGTTCGGCGAAGCCGGGTCCGCGGTCATCGCGGAGAACATGAAGCGCGGCGGCGAGATCGACCCGATGATCCCCGGGAAGAAAGTCTGCGCCATCTTCGGCTTCTGCGACATCAGGCAGTTCACGGACACGACCGAGGTTCTGCAAGAGGGCATCATGGAGTTCGTGAACACGATCGGGAAGATCGTGCACATGGAGGTGCATCTGCACGGCGGCAGCGCGAACAAGAACATCGGCGACGCGTTCCTTCTCGTGTGGAAGTTCCCGAAAGACATCACCCTTCACGACGTCGAGGCGCCGCACCTCACGACGAAAGAGAAGCGCGAGCAGATCGCGGTCGTGGCGAACAACGCGCTCGCGTCGTTCGTCGTCATCATGGCCGGGCTGCGAAGAAGCGCCAAGTTGAACACGTACCGAAACGACACGCGTCTGAACGCGCGGCTGCCGAACTTCGAGGTCAAGATGGGGTTCGGTCTACACGTCGGGTGGGCGATCGAGGGCGCGATCGGGTCGGAGTACAAGGTGGACGCGTCCTATCTCTCCCCGAACGTGAACATGTCCGCGCGTCTGGAAGCGGCGACGAAGCAGTTCGGCGTGCCGCTGCTGTTGTCCGAAGACTTCGTGCACATCTGCGGCGAACGCGTGCGCGCGCAGTGCCGGCAGCTCGACGTCGTGACCGTGAAAGGCAGCGCGTTTCCGATGGGCATATACACGTACGACGTGAACTTGGACGAAGTCCCGCAGCCTGGGGACGACTCGACCCGCGACCCGACCGCGGCGTCCGTGGAGCTCGAGTCGAACTCGTTCCAGAGCTACGAGGACGAGTTCGAGGAACACCCGGACATCGTCGCGCTTCGACGCGGCGTGACCGAGACGTTCTTATCCGAGTTTAAACGCGGGTTCGATCTGTATCGCGCCGGGGAGTGGGGAGACGCCGCGGCGGTGCTGCGAGAGACCGCGCGCGGGTTCGGCGGCGGCGAGCGCGGGGACGACAGAGAAGACGGCCCGTCGTTGAGTTTGTTGAGAGTCATGGAAGCGCACGGGTGCGAGGCGCCGCGGGATTGGAAAGGGTACCGCGAGCTCACGGAGAAGTGATTTATTCTACGTATAAGATATTCATTCTATCGTCTGCGCTATCGTGTGTACAGTATCACCACATACATAAGTTACCTCGCACCTCCCGCGCCCGTCGCCCCGAGCGGGGTGTCGTCCAGCTCGTCCGCGCCGACGCTTCCGTCGAGAGCGTAGTTGACGAAACTGCTCATGAACACGGTCTCGTCCAGGTTCAACGTCGCGTGCCACCACTGATCCGGGAAGTACACCGCCTCGCCCTCGCGCACCGTGCACTCGAGCATCGTCGCGTGCGTCGCCGCCGCCGTCTCTTTCGTCGCGTACCGCTCCGGCACGTTGACCCACGCGCCGTCGTCGTCCGCGGCGGGGACGCGTCTGTCCTCGCCGAGCCCGAGCGCCCACTCCAGCGCCGTCGCGTTCGGATCGAACCTCGGCTTCGGCTTGGGCGGCGAGAGCCACCACCGCTTCCTCCCCACGACGCTCTCCGAGAACCCCGGCCCGTGGACGTGTAGCGGCACGCCGCTGTGGGGCCCGCCGACGCCGAACGAGCGCGCGACATCCGCGGCGTTTGGAACGAACGGCGGTCGGACGTACGCGTCGAAGTGCGGCGCCCACGTCTCGTGGTCGTGATCGCCGAACCAGTACAGCGTCGCGTCTCCGCGCGAATTCGGGCGCTGCGGCGCGAGGCGCGTGCGCACGTACGTTCGCAGCGGCTCCGCGGTCTTCTCGTAGCTGTGCGTGTTCGCGGTGGAGAGCGTGATGTTCGCGTCGCCCCACCTGGAGAGGAGCGCGTCCTTCGCGCAGAGCTCGCGGAAGGCGGCGTTCCTCGCGCGCATGCCCGTGAGCACGACGGGTTTGCGATCCTTGTACGTGGACGTGAACGTCGCGAACGACATCTCGGCCGCGTCCACGCGGTCGATCGTGCACGGCCCGTCCATCGGGCTGTCGTATCGCTTCCACCCGTGCGAGTCCGTCGGCGAGCACGACGCGCGTCCGTCGGCGGCGGCGTCGTCGTCCGCGGTCGCGGCGCACGCCCTCGTCTCCTCCGCGGCGGCGACGACGACGAGCGCGCGCGCCGCGAGGAGGACGAGCGCGACGAGCGCGACGCGCGCGGCGCGCATCGCGCGCGCTGGAGGGAGTGCGGTGGACGATGACCGACGTTTTGTTTGCCCCGGCCGCCCACTAAGACGAGTACCGCCACCCGCTGCCGCCGATCAGTTTGACCGGCGCGAGCGCACGCCGCGCGGGAGCCGGGACGATGGACGACGCGGCGACGAGCTACCTGCTCGTCTTCACCGCGAGCTTCCTCGCGAACGCGGCGATCCGCCTCGTCGGCGACGCGTGCCTCCCCTCGCTCGTCGGCCGCGCGCGATGGAACGCGCTGACGCCGTCGCAAAAGTACGCGCTCGCGCTGACGCCGAACTCGATGTTCAACTCCCTCCTCGCGCCCGCTCTCGTGTTCCCGGCGCTGACGCGGACGCCGCCGCTGACCAAGCGAGGGAAGTTCGCGGTGATCACGCCCTCGGTGGACGGAGACTCCTCGAACGCGTGCGCGGTCGCGATAGGCTTCATGGCGTACGATCTCGTCTCCATGCTGTGGAACTACGAAGCGTCCGTGCGATCGAACGGGAAAGGGCTGTTCCACCTCTACGTGTGGCATCACGTCTTATCCATCTTGTTCTGGCCCGTCGCCATCTTAAATCGCGCGTTCGTGTACTTCGTGAACTGGTTCATACTCTCCGAGCACAGCAGCTTCTGGCTGTCCCTGCGAGGGTCGATGCTGACGCTGGGGACGATAAACACCCCGGCCGGGCTGTTCGTCCAGCTGGCGTTCGTGGTTTCGTTTTTCGGAGCTCGCGTCGCCGTCATGCCGGACCTGTACCGGTCGTACGTGAACGCGGACTGGGCCGCGGTGCCGGGATGGCAGGCCACCATCGCGGCGTGGACGGTGCCGATCCCGTCGATGCTGAACGCGTACTGGGGGTTTCTCATCGTGAAGTCGCTCGCGAAGGTGGCGCTCGGAGGAGGAGGGAAGAAGAAGAAGACGACGGGCGCGGGGCCCGAGACGCGAGCGCGCGGGACCGCGGCGCCGATGGGCAGCCCGAAGCAGGAGTGACGTAACGTAAGACGCGCACTGTACCTAACGAAACGATTCTTTTTCTTTCTTTTCTTCGTTCGCGCGTCGCTCGTCACACGTTTTCCTCGGGACCGCACGAGCGCGCGCCTTGCACGTCGTCGTACGCCGCGACGCCGCGCCACCGGAGCGGGAGCCCGTCCACCGGGGACACGATCCCGTCGCCGCTGAACGCGAGTCTATCCTCTCGCTTCGCCGCGATCGTGCGGTCGTACCGCGCGGAGTCGACGTTGCACTCCACGGCGACCGCGGCCGGGGGCACCCCGCCGCGTCTCGCCGCGGAGGAGACGGTTCTCTCCGCGAAATCCACGCCGACGCGGTCGACGAACGCGCGCGTCGACCGACGTGAGCCGACGCCCCACGCGCCCTTCATCGCGACCGCGTCTTCGGGGTCGGACGTCGCGCTGTCCAGGTCAGGCTCGCCGATCAGCTGAAGCACCCTGCGCTGCGACTGAAGGTTGAGCTCCTCGCGCTCGACGAGCATCGCGGGGTCGCCGCGACCGGCTTCGAACGGATCGCCGTACATCATCCGGCCGGCGCGGCGGTCTTGCGTCAGCGCGCTCGATCGAAACGTCGGGTCGTAGCACTGCCTCAGCGGGCAGCGGCGCGGGAGCTCGAGGTCCCAGCCGCGCGTGAAGAGTCGCGCCCCGAGCGAGAGCTCCTCGCCGAGGTACAGGAACGGCGCGTGCGGATCCGACGGCGCGTCGCGGATCAGCGCCTCGGCGGGCGCGAAGACGAAGTTCGGGTTGGGCACCGGGATGACGCCCACGTCGGGGATATGAATCGTCGCCCCTCGCGCGATTCGAACCGCCGCGGGCTTGGGGAGGCGCTCGCCGAAGCTCTGCATCCCGACCGCCGCGATCGTGGGCGCGTCCGCGTCGACGTCGTTCCCGTCGTCGTCGTTCCCGTCGTCGTCGTCGTCGTCCCCGCGGCCGTACAGAGGGAGGTACCCCGCCACCTTCGCGGTGACCGGGTCGTCGCCGTCGTACACCGCCGCCTGTCGCATCCTGTACCCGAGCGGGTACCCGGTCAACACCGTCGTCCTCGATCGACGCTCCCCGCGAATATCGCTTAAAAGCGTCTCGTCCCACCCGCGGTCGAACCGCGTCCGCGCGTCGACGCGCAAGACGTACTCCTCGCCGCCCCACAGGCGGTCGGCGAGGTGCCGCGCGTAACACGGGCCGTCGTCGCCGTCCCACCGCTTGTGCGTCTCTCTGACGTGGCTCGCCCACGCCCACTCGTTCGCCGCGTCCGAAGTGGGCGCGAGCGCGGGCGAGGACGAGGACGAGGGCGGCGATTGGCGCTTCTGCTTCTCGGCCATCTCGGCGAGCTTCTTCGCGTCGTGGAGGGACGCGAGCGCCGCGACGCCGGCTTTCCCGTGCCGCTTAGGGTCGTTCCATACAAAGCGATGTCGGGGTGGAGTTGAAAGGCGTCAGATGGAGTTGAAAGGCGTCGAGGGCGGGGATTGAAAGCGAGGGGTGGGCGGAGAGAGACGCCGGGCAAAGTCCTTAAGAATCGGCGTTCACCACGCCAACGCGGTCGTATGGGGACCAGTGTATAGAACGCACCTTCGCCTCCACGTCGTCGCACGCCGCCTGCGCCTCCCTCTGGACGTCCATGCACTCGGTCAGGTACTTCCGCTGGCCCTCCTCGTCCTTTATCTTCGCCGCCTCTCGCTCGATCGCGTACGCGAGGGGCGCCATGTCGCGATGCATGCGATCGATCACGACCGGCGCGGACGAGGAGGAGGGCGGTCTCGGGAGCTTATACCGCCACGAGACGCCGACGAAGACGCGCTCCGGTCGCGTCGCCTTGGCGAAGACGTCGCGCAGCGTGAACTGCGCCTCCGGGTCGCGATACACGCACACGGAGACGAAGATCTTCGGGGGCGGGGGGGAGTCGTCGTCGCGCGTCGGTTCGTCTTCCCCGTTCGTCGCGTCGGCGTCGATTCGTTTCCCCTCCTTCTTCGCCGCGAGCGCGTCGCGCAGCGCCCGCGCGCCGTCGTCGTGCCGCCACGCGTCGAGCGCGATGGCGTCGAACGCGTCGTGCACGCGTTCGAGCTCCTCCGGCTCGCCGCCCTTGTCCGGGTGGTTGATCCGCGCTTCTCTTCGATACGCCGCGCGGACGTCGTCCTCTCCCGCGCCGAGAGGGAGGCCGAGGACGTCGTACGCGGATCGCAGCGCCGGGTCGTGGCCTCGCGCGCGCGTCGGCGGGGAGAGGTAGCGCCAGCCGCGCGCCCACCACGCTGACTCGTCGTCTTCGTCTTCGGCGGTCGCGGCTTCGGTCGCGGCGCGGCGGCGTTCGAGCTTGCGGCGTTCCATCGCCGCGCGCGCGGCGTTCGACGGCATCGCGGACGGCGGCGGCGACGACGACGACGACGACGGTTCGGCTCCGTCGCCGTCGCCGTCGCCTTCGTTCGACGACGCGTCGTCCTCGGACGTCGCGTCGTCGTCGGACGCGACCGCGCCGGGCTTCGGCATCGTCGCGGGCGCGTACGACCCCGGCTCCGTCAGCGGGAGGCAGCACGACGTGCACGACGTCATCTTCGCGTTGCACACGTTCCCGCACATCTTGCACATCTTGTGCGTGAACGTCTCGTCCGCGCGCGCGGCGGCGGCGTCGGCGTCGTCGTCGCGACCGTCGGGGTCACGGAAGATCGCGCCGAGGCCGAGCGCGTTCAGCAGCGGCGCCTCGAGCCGACGCGCGCGCGGGGGGGCCGGCGGCGGCTTCGCGTCCGCGGTATTCGCGTCCGCGGGAGGGTCATCGCGAGCGCTCGCCCACGAGGGGCGCTTCGCTTGCGTCGGCGCGGGCGTGAACGTCATGTCTCGCGCGGCGTCGGAGTGTGAGATGACGGACGGGAGGCGAAGCGTTACGCGAGCACCGGCCGGACACGCTCTTCTGCCATCATCATTTTCATCGGTCATTTGAAAGGAATATCGCGATGAACTGTGAAATGTTGAAACCGAGAGATGGGTGAACCGTGTCAGATTTGAACCTGAGGTTCCGTCGCGACTAAACTTCAGTGTGAAAGCTCTCGCGCTTCTTGAGGCGTCGCCCGCCGCGTGCATCTCCCTCTTTTCTGCACGCGTTCGCACGTCCACACGTCGAACCGGGAATCATGGCGACTCAGTCGGTGCGTGTGCACCTCTCGCGCGTCCCTCGCGCGCGTTGGAGAACGCCGCGCGTGCCACCGCGCGTCGTTTCCGCGCGCTCCGCGGAGAAAACCCTAAATCTTCTTCTCGCGCGATGCCGCTGCCGTCCCCGTCCATCCCGCTGACGCCTCCGCTCCCCTCCGTCGATCCTCCATCCCCAGGTCCAAACTTTCGGTCGCAAGAAGACCGCCGTCGCGGTGGTCCACTGCAAGGCTGGCAAGGGCATCATCAAGTTCAACGGTGCGTACCACGGCGGATCCGGCGCGCGCGACGGGCGCGAAAAACATCGCCAGTAGTAGCTTAGGGTTCAAGGCGGACGGATGGAGACGCGCGTGTGGCGCCGCTCGCGCGCCGCTCGCGCGCTCCTCCGCCTCGCGTAGTCCGCGAGCGTCTCTAGCGGACGCATGGGGTGTCGCACGGCGCCGACGCGGGGCGATCCGTCCCGCGGAAGCGCGCGTGCGCGCGCCATCCCGCGGAGCGCGCGTCGTCGCGGCCGCGGGGTTTTTTCCTCCAACCATCCACCGTCGCCGCGAAGGCCCGTCCGTCGGGCTCGCGACCCCGAACATCGTCTGACGGTTCCACCCCCCCCACACACACACCCCGCGATCACAAAACAGGCGCCCCCATCGAGCTCATCCAGCCCGAGACGCTTCGCATCAAGGCGATGGAGCCGGTGCTTCTCCTCGGCAAGCAGCGCTTCGCGAACCTGGACCTTCGCATCCGCGTGAAGGGCGGCGGGCACGTGTCTCAGATGTACGCCGTGAGGCAGGCGATCGCCAAGGCTATCGTGGCGTACTACCAGAAGTATGTCGACGAGCAGAGCAAGAAGGAGCTCAAGGACGCGCTCCTGACGTACGACCGCACGCTTCTCGTGGCGGATCCCAGGCGCATGGAGCCGAAAAAGTTTGGCGGTCGCGGTGCGCGCGCCCGCTTCCAGAAGTCTTACCGTTAGGTGCGGTGTCCACGCGGTGTGGATACTTGGTCTGGAGCGGGGGGTTGGCTTAGCTGACGAATTGGAGGGTGTTATCTTACGATAAATCAAACTAAACGACGCGCGTCCTCGTCGCGATCTCTCCTCCGCGACCCCGCGCTGAACGCTCGAAACGTCGAAGTTCCCGCGCTAATTCTAGACGAAGAGAATAACGATCGTGGTGTTACTTCCGCGACACTCCTCGCGGCGCGACGCTACTTCGCCCAGCGCGCGAGCGACTCCCGATATCGCACGTCGTAGATGCGCTCTCGCGACGCGAGCGCTGCTGCTCGGTAGCTCAGCACTCGGCGTCGGACGACGAGAGAGGACGAAGAAGGCGAGATGTCACCGCCGTGGCGCCCCGTCGCCGAGGCGCGAGCGCTGTCCCAGATCGTGAGCCCGCGGGTTCGCTTCCTGTGCGTCGACGCGACGCCGCGCCACGTCCTCCTCGGCGCGAACACCGGCACCGTGTACGTCTTCGCGAGACACGCGGACGACGTCGACGGCAAGCTGCGCTTCGTCACCGCGGTCGCGCCGGATCCGGACATCCCGTCGCTTCGAACGAACGCGGTGCGACGCGTCGCGCTGCATCCGAACGGGTGGATGTGCGCGTGCGCGTACGAGGACGGCATGACGCGCGTGTGGGCGATCCCGGACGTGAACGCGGCGTCGACGCCCAGGAGAAGCGAACGCGGCGGGGTCGTCGCGAGCGTCGAACCCGGGACCCCGGGGATGGAAACCTCCGAAGACGACGAAGTCACGACGCTGGCGTGGTCCCCGGACGGGTCCACGCTCGTCGTCGGGGACAGGAGCGGGAGGGTGCGATGCACCGGTGGGTTCGACTCCCAGAGCTTGGACGAACACGAATGGCGACTTCAGTCGCGCGGAGGAACGAGACGCACGTTGGGCCTCAGACTAAAAGGCGGCGCGGTCGCGTCGCTCGAAGGCGTCGAGCGCGGCGCCGACGGGGAACGTCGGATGACGGCGACGACGGCGGATGGGTCCGCGCACGGCTTGCGTTGGGTGCTTGGGAATGAAGGCACCGCCTTCGATCTTCGCGTGGACGACGCCGCGACATCGCGCCAGGGGTTTTGCGGCGTGGATCTCGTTCGTTCGCACGCCGGTCGCGACGTCAGGAGGAGGTTAGCGGCGTGCTACGACGCGTTGGGGGGGTCCGCCGGTTTCGCGAGGGACGGGAGAGGGAGAGGTTTTTTTCTCAGAGACGGCGGCGTGTGGTGCGCGAAGACGCCGACGACGACGCTGGAGGCGGAGATGAAACTCGCCGCGCTCGAGGAGGCGGTAAGGACGCTCGCGAAGACCGCGCCCGTCGTCCACGCGGACGCCGCGGCGCTGCCGCCGCGGCATCCGTCGCTCCCGGTGGCGCCGCCGGTGTCGCCGATCGCGGCGGCGGCCGCGACGTCGAGGGGCGGAAGCGTCAAGAGTTTCAGCACCGTGAGCCGGTCGTCCTCTGGCGGGTCCTTGGACGAGGAGTACCCGAGCGCGCAGACGTCCGCGGGGATCTTCTTCTATAACCCGAACCGGAAGACGGACGCGGGGAACGCGAAGGAGAAGAAGAAGGAGGGCCGGAAGAAGAAGTCGACGGTGGAACTGAGTTAGTTTTTGGTTTATTTTTAAGCGAGCCGAGTAGTAGCTAGATCGTCCCGACCATTCGTTCGATCGCGGCGATCATGTCCAAGTTCTTCTTGATGTCCGCGTCTTGCCTCGCGATCTCCTCAGCGACTCTCGGGTCGGTGATCGGCCTCGCGCGGACGTCCGCCGCTCCCGCGTCGAGCGGCGGGCGCCTCGGCGGGAACAAATCCCCCACCGCGTCCGCGCGTCGTCTGAGCTCCTCGAGCTTCGCCTGGAGCAGCGGCAGGTCCTCCCCGGCCGCGTTGAGCGTCGTCGCGAACGCCTTCTCCGCGCGCGTCAGCGGGTGCGGGAGGTTCCGCTCCGCTTTCGTCAGCGCGCGCAGCCTCGCGCGGATCTCCTCGTGCTTCTCCCGGGCCTGCTCCAGCTGCTCCGCCAAGTTTTCCCTGCGCGCCGCGATCGCCTCGAGTCCCTCTCGCACCGCTGCCGCCTCCGCGCGCTGCCGCTTGATCTCCGCGGCGAGACGAACAGTATGCCGCCGCGTCGCCGCGTGCACTCTGTGCGCGTATCGCAGATGCCGCTCCTTCAGCCCCGCGGCCGCGGTCGCGAGCGCGGCGTTGCCCTCCACCGTCCCCGGCTTGAGACCCGCGGCGTCCGCGGGCGGCGCGAACGGCCCTCCCCCCGGTCCCGCCGCGAGCGCCCTCAGCTCCGCGCTCGCCTCCGCGGCCGCCCTCGTCGCCCTCGCCCTCGCGGCCGCATCTGCGTCCTCTCTCTTCGTCGCACCATCCGCGTCGTCCACGCCGACGGGGAGCGGCGGCGGCGGGTGCAGCCCTTTACTCGCGCCGCGCGCGTCGACGGCGACGAGCAAGCCCTCCGCGAGCGGGTCGCCGACGGCGGCGACGCCGAGCAGCGCGTCCTCGCCGTCCACGAGCGTCGACACGATCGGCAGCGAGAGCTCCCCGCCGCCATTACCGCCGCCGTCGCCGCCCGCGGACTCGTCGTCCACGGCGCCCTCGACCGCGTGTAACCACGTCAGCGTGACCGAGTGCACCGCGCCGCCCGCGGCGCAGTACACGCGTTCGCGACACGCCGGGTCCCAGGACGCGCGCACGAACGGCGCGAGCTCGTTCGCCGCCGCCGCAATTCGCGACGCGTGCGGACGCATCGTGGACTCGCCGGAAACGAGCTGCACGCGGTCGATCGCGAGGAGCGGCGGGAGCGACGACTCGTCGTAATCCGTCACCACGGGCGTCAGCGCCGTCGGCGGCCCGCCCGAGAGCGTCGCCTCTTCGATCGCGGCGGCGTCGTCGTCGGGGTTCGTCGCCGCCCACCCGGGCGCGGGCTCCGAGGGCAGGATGAGGATGTCGAGCGTCGCGGAGACGCGTCCGGCCGCGGACGTCGACGTCGACGCCGAAGCCGCGCGTTGGTGCGCCACCGCGAGCAGCGCGCCGCCGCCTTCGCCCGCGGCGAACGGCGCCGCCGCGAGCGACCGCGCGACGACGCCGCGTCCGAGCATCCCGCCGCCGCCGCCGCCGCCGCCGTCGTCGTCGTCGCCTTCGCACGGTCCGGTGCCAAGCGGCAGTGGACCGCGAAGCGCCGCGGCGACGCCCTGGAGCGTCGCCCTCTTCGCGGAGACGGTCCTCCCCGTCCACCCGTCCCCGGCGGCGTCGCCGTATGTCTCCTCGCCGCCTCGGCCGTCGTCGTCCGAGTCCGCGGCGTCGTCGTCGATGTCCGGGTCCGACGCGTCGTCGCCGTCGTCGCCGTCGTCGTCGTCCGACGCCGACGCGCCGCCGGACTCGCCGCCGGACCCGGACACGGACCCGGACCCGCGCGGCGGCGGAAATGGCGGCCCGCCGCGCCGCCTTCTTCGCCGCGTCCTTCGAAGCGTCGGGAACATCCCCTCCAACCACGCCTCGGAGTTCGCGTCGTCGCACTGCAAGCTCTCGAGCGTCACGCGCGGGTACCTCGCCCCGTACGGCGCGAACGGGCACAGCGTGTAGACGTCGCCCTCGCGTCCGAGGAGAATCAGCGACAGCGCGCCCCATCCGTGCGGCGGCGCGAAGTCAAAGTCGACAATCTCCGGGCGGAGCGGGAACGGCCCCGGCGCCGGCCCGCGTCCCCACGGGTCTAAACGGAACGCCTGCTCGATCTCGCACCCGGCCGCGGCGTCGAAGACGTGCAGCGTGCCGTCGCTGAGGAGGACGACGAGATGCGAATCGCTTCTCGGGTGCCAACTCGCTCTCAACACGCGAACGCTCGCGTGCGACGCGAACCGGTCGACGAGCAGCGAGACGACGCGGCAGCCCGGGTCTCCGGCGTCGCGGCGCTCGAGCGTCGTCGCCGCGCGCAGGGTGACGACGGACAGCGCGGAGGACGGGGGGATGGGGTCGGTTTGGGCGTCGCCGGCGGCGCGCAGCGCGTGTCTCAGGCCGCCGATCGCGGCGAAGTGCCCGGACGGGGAGACGGCGATCGTGCGCGGTTCGAAATCCAGCGGAGGGTCTGGAGCGTACTCGCGGACGGACTCCCTCAAGAACGCGCTCGCGTCGTCGTCGTCTTCGTCGTCGTCGTCGTGAGCGCCGTCGCCATCGCGCGCGCGGAACGCGGCGTTGACGTGCCGCGCCGCCGCCGCGCGCGTGACGCCGTCCGCGCCGAGGGCGTACAGCACGCCTCGGCCGTCCTCCGCGAGCGTGCTCGGCGCGGGCGACAGCGACGGGTCGATCCTCTCGCCGTCCGCGCGCGCGCATCGCGACAGGAGCGCGTCCATAGCGGCGTCTGGTTCTGGTCTGATGACTAGGGCGAGCGCGTCTCGCTCTCGCGCTTATTTACGCGAGCTTCGGGCGGTCTGGCTTCCCGGCCGCGCCGTCGCCGTCGCCGCCGTCGGAGGAGGAGGAGTACTTGCGCAGCACCCAGCGCAGATCCTCGCGAGATTTCCTCACGATCAGCTCCACGCGCGCGGCGTCGTCCTCGTCCCTGTGCGCGACGAACTTCTCCCGCGCGACGACGGCGTAGTAGTCTTGCGCGTTCGGCGGGAGTTTCCGGAGCGCGCGACGGACTGCGGTAGAAGCGCAGGCCCGAGCTGCTCATCAACTCGAGAGCGCCCGCGGCAGTGATCGATCGTCCCCAGCCCGCTTGATGCGCCGTGTAAAGAAGCGCGGGTTTGAACAGAAAAAGCGCGCGCGCGCACTCTTCGTCGCGACGCGACGCCTCGCGGCGAAGCGACGCGCGGCGGATGGAGGCGCGCGGCGACGCCTCTCGCGGCGACCCCCTCGCGGACGCGGAGGAGGGCGGGGACGTGTGGAAAGCCCTGGACGGCATCTTCGCGGACATGGACGCGCGGGGGCCGGGGAGCGGCGGCGAGGAGCACGACGCGCTCGCGGACACCGTCGAGGCGCTGCGAGGGCTGCTCGACATGCACGCGCAGCTGAGGTCGAAGTCGCTCGCGCTCGCGGCGAAGAGGGTGGAGATCGTGCGCGAGCGAGACGCGGCGTTGGACCGCCTCGCGAGGCTGACCGCGGCGGGGGAGCGCGGGAGGCGCGACCGCGCGGACGCGAACGGACGCGCGGAGCCTGAGGCGATCTCGGGATCTCATCGTGCCGAGGGAAAACGTCCGCGCTCGCCGCCTCCGCGTGGTAGACGACCGGGGACGAGCCCGACGTGATCGACTCGACTCGACTCGCGCATCGATCGACGCCGTGACGACAACGCTGTCTGTAACAACATATAAACTTACTCTAGTAGCCTACGCGTGAGTGACGCGACGTCCGGTCGCTCACTTCTCCGTCGTTCGCGTCAGCGCGCCGAGAACGTCCGGCGGCGGCGGAATAGGCGGCGTCGCCTTGGCGCTGTTCGCTCGAAGACGCCGCGCCTTGGCTCGCAGCGCCTCCGTCCGTTTCGCCTCCCTCGCGGTCCGCTCCGCGCGGTTCTCGTCAACGCACGCTGCCCTCGATGCCGCCGTGGGCTTATCCACGCACCGCGTCACGGACGTCGCCTCCGCGTTCACGTCTCGGACGACGTCCGCGGCGTCGGACGCGGCGTCGGCTGCGATTTCGGCGGCGTCGCGGACGCGCCTTTCCGCCTCCCTCGCGGGCGCGGTTATCGCGCTCGTCACCCCGCTCGCGACCGTCTCCGCGCGTCTCCTGATCGCCTCCGCGCGGTCGCGCTCCGCCTCCTCCGCGGCCAGTCTCTCCATCTCGCTCTTCACCTCCATCGACCGTCTGTACGCCTCGTCGGAGAACCCTTGAACGCGCTTCACGCTCGGGTCGGCGGCGCGTTGCAACGCGGCGATCTGATTCGTCGCGTCTCGAAGCGGCCGCGGGAGCGCGGGCTTGAGCGCGTCCGGGAGGACGTTCACCCCGGACACGATGATCGCCGCGAACCCGGCGACGAGGAAGTACGGGGACAGGAACACCACGCACAGCGCGAGGATGACGCCGCTCGTGACGGTCGGGTTGTCGCGAACTTCTCGAATCGCGGCGGCGGCGACGGCGGAGGTCTCCGCGGGGTGCTGCGCCGCCGCGGCGGCGACGACGAGCACGATCGCCGGCGCGAGCACGAACTTGACGAGCAGCTCGGAGGCTTTCGGGATGACGAGGTACGCGCTGACGCTCACCGCGACCGCGGCGATCGGGTTGCTCAGGACGAGCCGCAGGAACTCCATCCGCGTGGACGGCACCTCCAGGTTGGAGAGGCCGTCGAGCGCGACGCGCAGCGAGGTGGAGACCTCGCCAAAGTCCGGGAGGTCGGGGAGGGAGACCGTGACGTCCCTCGCGGACGCGGGCTCGACGACCGCGCACATCGCGAGCAGCGCGCACGACCCGAGCGCGGTCTTCGAGAGGTGGTCCGCGGAGGGCGACGACGGCGACGGCGCGGCCGCGCCCGCGCGCGCGGGCGGCGGATCGACCGACGGTTGAGATCTCCTCGCGCGCTTCGCCGCGGCGGCCGCGGACGCGGCGACGACGCGCCGGAGGGCCCTCCGTCGCGGCGCGTCCAGCGCGCGGACGGACCTCCCGGAGATGGTCGCGCGCGCGGACGCGACGGGGAGCGGACGCATCCTGCGTGCGTGCGACGCGCGCGCGCGCCTCGAGCCGTCGGGCCGAGGTTCGCGCGAGTTGTAGGGAGGAGAACCACAAGCGGCGGATCCTCCATCTGTCATGATGCGGATGCGGTCGGTCGAAATCCGCGCGCGGTCTACAGTACAGACGCAGATATCGCTTCATCTGTAGACCATCGCTTCATCACGTGTAACACACACACACTTGCGGCGACGCCGGCGGGCGCATGGCGGCGACGTTCTCGCGCGCGCGCGCGCGGGCGGCGTCCCCGCGCGTCTCCATGACGACGGCGCGCACGCTCGTCGTCCTCGCCGCGGCCGCGATCTGCGTCTTGGCGCGTCCAACGTTCGTCCTCGCGGACGGCGTCGGCCGCGATCGAGGCGCGGTGGCGAATCTCGCGGTCGAGCCCGCGAACGATTTCGCGTACACGACGACCGCGGAGTCCCCCTCGGGTCCGAAGTACGCGAACGCGCGACTCGAGCACGTCCGCCCGGACGAGCGCGTCCCCGAGCCGCTCGTGTCCATCTCCCCGATGGATCTCGACTTCGGCGGCCCGACGCTGTGCTCCGTCGCGTCCTCGCACGTCACGGTGATGAACAAAGATCCGACGAAGGCGCTCAAGGTCACGTCCGTGACGACCGATCACCTCGCGTTCCAGCCCGCGAACTTCACGCCCGTGGAGCTGCCGCCGATGGGCCGCGCGCGCGTGAAGATCGCCTTCATCCCTCGCGCGTTGGGCGCGTCGCACGCGTCCTTCATGGTGCACACGTCCGTGGGCGCGTTCATCGTCCGCGCCAAGGCGAACGCGGTCGAGTCCCCGTACAAGGTGCACCCGCTCGTCGGCGCGCAGATCCAAACCGGCGTCCCGCACGTCTACAGGCTCCACGTGCACAACCCGCACGCGACGCCGCTGACGGTCACGTCGGTGGACACCCCGGCCGACTTCATGTCGCTCGCGCCCGCGGGCAGGGACGAGCGCGACCACTCGAGCGTGTTTGACGCGGAGACGGAGTACGAGTTACAGCCGGACGGCGCGACGTATTTGAAGAAGGAGCGGACGTATGACCGGTCGATCTGGGAGATCGAGCCGGGGGAGACGCGCGCGATCGTCTTGGTGCGCGTCGACGCGATGCACGACGGCGCGCACGAGGGGCACGTGAGGGTGAGCATGGAGCACGGAGAGGCGGCGGACGGGTCGATGCGAGACGACGGCGGCGGCGGCGGCGGCGGCGGCGACGACGGAGGAGGAGTGGGGGGATTCGAAGGATTCGAAGACGAAAACGCGACGGCGACGCGGCGGACGCGCGCGGGTTCGGGTTCGGGTTCGATCGACGCGAGGAGGGTCGCGCGCGCGGAGCTGCACATCCCGGTGCACGCGCACGCGAGCCCGACCGGGGTGTTCGCGTCCCCGGATCGGATCGATTTCGGCGTCGCGACGCGGCGCGTGGACCGCCTGAGGACGTCTTTGTCGCTGTTCAACGGCGCGGACCGGCCGACGCGAATCTTGGACGTGCACACGCGCCCGGCGGACCCGTCGTTCCGATGGCGCTACGACAAGGACGCGCTCATCGCCCCGGACGCGAGCGCGCTGAACGCGATCGAGTTTACGTACAGCGGCAAGCTCGCGGGGGAGAGGACCGGAAACGTGTTCGTGAAGATGGAAGGGCAGCGGAGGCCGATCGTCGTTCCGTATCGCGCGAGGGTGTTTCACGGGAAGCTGCAGATCGACGACGCGGAGGTGAGCTTCATCTCCCCCGATGAGGATGAGGGCGGCGACGGGCCGTTCGACGCGATCTCGAACGTGGTGACGGTGAAGAACAAGTTCCCCACGCCGATCAAGTTTCTCTCCGCGAAAGTGACGCGGATCGAAGGCGTGGACGACGATAGGATCGCGGACGATAAGATCGCGTCGTTCGACGTCTCCGGCGTGGACTTGGGCGAGATCGTCCTTTCCGAGGGTACGCTGTCCCCGTTCACGCTCGAGTGGACGCCGACGCGCGCGGGCGCGTCGTTCACGGCGATTCTCGCGTTCGAGACGGACGTCACGACGCTGGAGGTTCCCGTGAGGGTGTACGACGGGAAGCTGACGTGCGTCGAGGACGACGCCGCGATCGCGATCGCGGCGTCGATCGAGTCCGAATCCGAGTCCGCTGCCGCGGGCGCGGCCGCGGACGTCGTCGGGTGCGCGGACGACCGCACGGTGTCGAGCATCGACTTTGGCGTCGTCGGCGCGCCCGCGACGAGAACGAAGCGCTTCGCGGTCGGGAACCCGAACCCGTTCGCGATCGCGATGACGCGCGCCGTCTCCACGGTGCGCGCCGTGCGCGCGTCGCGCGTCGTCGTCCTCGCGCCCGACGGAGAGGAATCCGGCGCGCGCGAGTGGATCCTCGACGCGCGGCGGCGGACGTGCGACGGCGACGGCTCGAGCTCGACGTGCGAGCAAGCGACGGACGCGGTGATTCCCCCCGGCGGCGTCGCCGTCGTCGACGTCGTCGCGGACGTCACCGAGGACGAGATCGCCCCGGACGGCGCCGTCGTCTTCGCGTTCGACAACGGCCGCGAGTTGCGGACGCGCGTGTCCTTGCGCGCGGTCACGGGCGAGATCGTCGTCAAGGTGGCGCCGCTGCCGCCGTCGCACCCGGGACGGCCTGCGTCCTCGCCGTTGATCGTCACGAACACGTTCGCGGAGACGGTCACCCTCGCGGACGTCGAGTCCGACGACCCCGCGATTCGATTCGTCCCCGCCAAGGCGTTCGCCGCCGGCGGCGCCCGACCGAAGCTGGCGCCGAACGTCGAGACCGTCGTCGGCGAGGTGCACTTCGACCCGTCGACGCTCCCCGAGGACGCCGCGTACCTCGGCGGTCTCGTCGGCGCCGCGGGCGAGACCGCCGCGGAGCGAAGCCTCGGCGAGCTCACCAAGTCTCACGCGGAGGAGCTCCGCAGGGCGAACGTCGCGTGGCTCGCCGCGGCGGCCGGGAGGGACGACGACGGCGCGGCGACGACGACGCTGCGACTGCGCGCCGACGCAGTGGACGTCACGCCGGTGCCGGTGACAACCACGCTGGTGCGGCCCGCGATCATTAAATGGGAGTTCGTCGACGTGGATCGCGGCGAGGACGGCGGGGCGACGGAGACGGTCGGGGACGAGATTTCGTTCGGCTCCGCCGTCGTCGGCGCGACGGGACGCAGGCAAGCGCGCGTGTACGTCGTGAACCCGTCCACGACGGGCACGATGTGCGCGTCGTCGCCGCCTTTAACGCGCGTCTCGACGCGCGCGACGCGGTCCTCGAGCGGCGGCGGCGACGCGTCCGCCAAGCCCGGCGTCGGCGCCGGGCACGATCACGGCGGCGCGCTCGCGGCGGCGAAGGCGCACCTCGCCGGCGATTTCCCCGGCGCGTCCGTCGTCGGCTTCACCGTGCGCGACGGCGACGTCGCGTCCATGCTCGGCAAGAGGCGGAGGTGGACGTTCAAGTCTGGAACCGCGGCGGCGTCGGACGGCGACGCGCCGGATCGCGTCTGCTTGGGCCCGACCGAGCGGGCGTTGCTCGGCGTGGTCGCGTTTCAGCCGACGCGCGCGGGCGCGCACGCCGCGCACATGTGCGCGCGGAACGACTTCAGCGTCCTGTCCTGCGTCGTCCTCAGAGGCGAGGGCGCGGAGCCGCCGAAGCTGAAGACGAGGATGGTGACGTATAAGACGCACACGTTCGGATCCGCGCACGGCGCGGTGACGGACGTCGCGTTCAACACCGAGGCGGCGGAGGGGACGCAGGCGGTGACCGTCGCGGTGTTCAACGCCGGGAACCGACCGGTGTCGGTGTCGCCGCCGAAGATCGGCACGACGGGGAAGTGCGCGTGGGGCGGGATCTCCGTGGACCCGTGCGAGGAGACGTACCTGCGCGCGGGGCAAGCGAGCCCGATCACGGTGACGTACACGCCGTCGTCGGACGATTCGAGGAAGCCCCCGGCGGCGATGATGCTGATGTTCGACGTCGCCGCGCGCGGCGAGGACAGAGATGACGTCGTCGACGGCGACGCGGAGACGCTGTGGACGCGGATCGTGACGACCGCGACCGCGAGCACTGGGGCGTACGAGGAGGGCGAGTATGTCGCCGCGCGCGCGTGCGAGGGGTTGATGTGCACGTTTCAGGTGACGACTTCGGAGTTTGTCGTCGCCGTGCTCGCGGTGGTCGTCGCGTATCTAGTTTTGTTCGTGCAGCACGGTGTCCACGCGGAGGAGCCGACGGGCGCGAAGGAGACGTCGGCGGGCGCCGCGAAGAAGGGCGACGGCGCGATGGAGACGAAGAAAGGGAAGGAGGCGAAGGAGGAGGAGGCGGCGGCGGCGGCGGCGAAAGAGGAGGAGGACTTGAAGAAGGAGAAGGCGGCGGCGAAGAAGCTGATGGACGAACTCGTCGCGGAGGCGGCGGCGAAGAAGCTGATGGACGAACTCGTCGCGGAGGAGGAGGAGAAGCGGAGGAAGAAGGAGGAGGAGAAGCGGAGGAAGAAGAAGGAGGAGGAGGAGGAGGAGGAGGAGGCCGCCGCCGCCGCCGCGGAGGTCGCGCCGGCGCCGCCGCCGGCGGACGAGACGAGGCGCGAGGAGACGCGCGAGATCCCGAAGGAAACGACGAAACCCGCGCCGCCGGTCGCGGTCGCGGAGCACAGGCCGGTCGTCCCCGCCCAGCAGGCGAAGAAGTCGCCGGTGCCGACGCCGAGGACGGCGACGGCAGCCGCCGGCGCGGGCATCGGGTTCGCGGCGGGAACGAAGCAGCCGCCGGCGCCGAAATCCGCGGAGACGAAGTTCCCCAAGCCGAAGTGGATGCCGCCGCCGCGCGATGTCGTCGCTCCCGCGGTCGCTAGGCCGGCTCCGCCGCCGTCGTCCACCCCGGCGCTGGCGACGATCGCGGCGACGCACCCGCCGCCGGCGCCGCCGCGCCCGCCGGCGTCGTTCCTCCCGCCGCGACGGCCAGACTGGATCACGCCGCCGAACGCGGAGGCGCCGCCGCCGGTGGCGCCGCCGCCGCTTGTCGCGCCGCCCGCGGCGTCGCGCCTCGCCGGGATCTACGCGACCGCGCCGCCGCCCGCGCAGACGACGACGACGACGACGACGACGACGAGCGCGTCGTGGAACGGGCACTCGTTGCTCACGCCGTCGGACCTCGCCGCGATGATCGGCCAGGGCGGCGGCGGCGGCGGCGGGAGAGCGCCGCCGGGGTACGGCGGCGGACGTCCGCCGAACGTGGACGACATGTTCGGGCCCACCGCGGGAGCCGCGGGCGGCGGCGGCGGCGGCGGAGCTCGCGGGTACGACATCTGGGGCGGCGACCACTTCTCGAGGATGCGCGCGGCGAGTCCCGTCGGCGCGGCGGGCGCCGGTGGAAACGCGGGGAGCGGGTTCGCGTCGCCGACGGCGAACGCGAACGCGGGGCTGCCGTCGTTCTTCGGATCCGCGGCGAACGCGGTGGACGACGACGCGCTCGAGTGCGATGGCGACGGCGCGACGTGGGAAGAACAGAACAAGGTGTTGGAGGACTTGAACCTGCACTGACGAGCGACGACTGGACGACGAGCATTCAGTTTGCGATGTTAGTTTCTTCTCGCACGTATCGACACGATCTGAGCGACGGTCCGTCTTCGTCTCCCTCCTTCCCTCCCTCACTTCTTCGGACCCGCGAGCCCGTCGTGCGGCTCGCGCTTCGGGAGCAGTTTCTCCATGATCCCGCCGCCGTACTGCCGCTTGAGCGCCGCGTCCTCGCGGTCGTCGACCTCGTTCTTGAATGCGTTCGCCGCCGGGTTGGCGGGCTCTTTGTCGAAGAGCCCCTCTCTCGGCTCGCGTTTCGGGAAGAGCGCGGCGAACGCGTCCTTGACGCTCGTGCCTCGCGCGGCCGCGGCCGCGACCGCCTTCACGAGCTCGCCGCCTTCCCGCGGCTCTTTCTCCGTCGCGACCGCGGTGGCGGCGGGCTCGGGCTCGGGCGCGGGCGCGGCGGCCTCCTCCGCGTCGTCCTCCGTCAGCTTCGGTCCCGCGAGGCCGTCGTGCGGCTCGCGCTTCGGGAGGAGCGCGTCTAAGATCCCGCCCCCGCCGCCGTACTGCCGCTTCAGCGCGTACTCCTCCGCCTCCGTGACCTCGTTCTTGAAGGTGTTCGCGGCCGGGTTCGGCGCGTCGAAGAGCCCCTCTCTCGGCTCGCGCTTCGGGAAGAGCGCGCCGAGGGGGTCCTTCCCGAACGTGAAGAGGATCGATCCGTCGCTCTGCTCGTCTCCGGAAGAGGCGCGCGTCGCGGATCGCGCGCCGCGAGATCGCGTCGCCGCGTTCCGGCGCGGCGTAGACTGAAAATTCGCGCGGACGACAGAGCCCGCGCTGATCGCGGAGATGACGTGCATCGTTCGCGCGTGAGAGGTCGTCGCGCGTGCGGATATGCCGCGCGCGTCGAGGGCGATCTCATCGGATAGTGTATCCGCGCGTAAAAAATCTCGATGCTGACTCGACTCTCGACACCAGAAGAGACTCAACCGTCGCCGCGCCGACCGCCGAGGACGCCCGCGTCGGACGCCGCGAGGCGCTCGACGCACAACGCATGGCGACCCCCACGCCGGCGGCGGCGGCGGTGCCGCTCCCGCAGCTCGTGACGGACGGCTACCGCGCGACGACGTTCGAGTACGATCCCGGTCCGGACGCGGAGGCGCGAGGGATCCCGGGGAAGCGCGAGTGGATCGAGGTGTTTCGCGCGTCTGTGCCCGAATTTCGCAAGCGCGCGGCGTCGGACCCGCGCGTCGCGGACGCGGCGTCGCTCGCGGACGCGTTCGCGGCGGCGTTCGACGAGACGTTAAACGCGATCCTCCGCGGCGACCACGCGGGCTTATTCGACGGCGAACCCACGGTCCTGAAGCTCTGCGCGCTTCGCGACGCGGCGCTTCGCGAGCGCGGGTTCGAGGACTGCTTCGCGGACGTCAAAGCCGAGGAGAACGACGCCGCGCTCGTCGTCCTCCCGAGCGTCCTCGCGGAGATCGACGGCATCCTCGACGCGCGCGATCGCCTCCTCGCGCTCGTGCGAGGCGCGTTCGCCGGGAACGTGTTCGACCTCGGCGCCGCGGCGTCCGCGAAGATGCACGCCGACGGAGACGCGGGGTTCCACGCCACGCGCGCCGCGCTCAAACCGCGGCCGTGGTGCGTCGACGACTTCGACGCGCTCGCGGCGAAGTGGGTGGGGGGCGACGAGGACGAGGACAAGGACGGGGATGAAAAAACGGCTGCTCGTCGCCCGTTTCCCTATAAGAAATGCGTGATGTTCGTGGACAACGCCGGCGCGGACGTCGTCCTCGGGATGCTGCCGCTCGCGAGGGAGCTGACGCGGCGCGGGTGCAACGTGACGCTCGCCGCGAACGAGACGCCGTCGATCAATGACATCACCGCGCGGGAGCTAGTGCCGTTGATTCGCCGCGTCGCGGAGTTCGATCCGGCGACGCGCGCCGCGGTGGAGGAAGGGAGACTGCGCGCCGTCTCCAGCGGGAGCGACTTGCCGGTGATCGACCTGACGAAGATTTCCCCGGCGGCGGCGACGGCGGCGGCGGGGGCGGATCTGATCGTGTTAGAGGGGATGGGGCGCGCGATCGAGACGAACTTGAACGCGAGGTTCACCGTGGACGTCCTGAAGCTCGGGATGGTGAAGCACCCGGAGGTGGCGACGTGTTTGGGGGGGACGCTGTACGACTGCGTGTGCAAGTTCGGGTAAGTTGTTAGTCCTCATTTTAGGTGCTTCGGGGTGAAGCTGAGGGATGTGGGTCGTTGAGCGAGTCACGTAGCAGTCGTCCAGAAGCGGACGGCCAGGCGAGGCGTCACTTCACGTCGCGCGGCACGCACGCTCGGGACGGCACGAGACACTCCGTGCGGATTTGTTACGGGTACACATAGGATAGTCCTCATTTTTTATCGAACAGTAGAACTTTTAGAGTTCTTTGCGAAATTGCTCTCGTCGAATCGCGCATAGATCTCGCGCGCGCGCCGACTCGCACGCGTCGCGGGTTCCGTCATGGTGTGCTCGAAATGCGAGAAGAAGCTCACGCGCGGGATCCACCAGGAGATGTGGAAGGAAGGCTCCCGGCACACCATCGAGGGCGGCGGGCGGAAGCTGAACGAGAACAAAGCGCTGAGCTCGAAGAAACGATGGACGCCCTACGGCGCCGGCGGCGGCGGCGGGAAGTGCAAGATATGCAAGCAGTCCCTGCATCAGGAGGGGATATACTGCCACAAGTGCGCGTTCGCGAAAGGCGAGTGCTCGATGTGCGGCGTGAAGGTGATGGACACGACGTACTACGCCGGGCACTCCGAGCCGTTCGATCGCGCGAAAGGGAAGCGCGGGCAAGGCGAGGACGTCGCTGCGGCCGCGGCGAAGGACGCGGGCGGGTCGCTCGGCGCGCGCGGCGACGGCGGCGGCGACGACGACGACGACGGCCCCGAGTTCCTGAACGACGGCCCGCCCCCGCCCGGCACCGAGGAAGCGACCGCGGCGGAGGCGGCCATGGCGGCGGCGACGGCGATCGAAGCCGCGAAAGCGGAGGCGAGCGCCGCGATCGAATCCAATCGAATCTCCGGCACGACGACGCTCGCGCAGTCCGTCGCGGAGCACGCGACCGCGGCGACGGGGCAGTCCGTGACCGGGTGGCAGTACGACAGCGGCAGCGGGCTGTATTACGACACGCAGGCGCAGATGTACTTCGACGCGAAGACGCAAAAGTATTTCTGCTGCAAGACGCAGAAGTGGCTCGAGAGCGACGTCCCGACCGCGGCGCAGCTCGCGAGCGGGGACACGAAGGTGGGGTCGTTCTCGAGGGGGACGCGCGTGCCGGATAAGTGGGGGTTGTGAGCGCGCGCGCGGAAGAGTACACTAGTAGGTGACGTAACGTTTAGCCGTAGCAGCGAGTAACCGACGCCGAGCGTCGTAGTCGAGTCGAGACGGAGGCGCGATCCTCGCTCGCCTCACGCGCAGTTCGCGCAGAGCCAGTTCACCGCGCCCATGACGTCCCCGCCCGATTCTTTGATCGCAGCCTTGGCCTTTTTGCCGTCGAACCCCATGGCGACGAGCTGGGCGATCGCGTCCGCGTCCGCGGATTTCGCGGCGGCGGCGGCGCCGGAGTCGCGCCGCGCCTTCTTCGCCGCCGCGGGCTTCTCCGCGGACTTCGCCGTCGGCGCGTCGTTCTGAATCCCCGCGCCGCCGCCGCCGCCGCCGCCCGCCGCGCCCGCCTTCTTCCCCTTCGCCGCCTTCGTCGCAATTTTTGCCTTCTCGGGGAACCTCTGCGTCTCCTTCAAGACGCGCTCGTCGCCGTCCGCCAACCCCTGCAGCGTGACCAACCGCTTCCGAAGCGCGACGAGCAGCGCGAGCTTCGCGCTCGCGGGGAGCGAGTCCACGTCCACGGTCATGACGTCCTCGCACCTGTCGCGCTTCACGCCCGCGATCCCGCCTTTGTTGTGGTTCTTCCCCATGTACGCGTCCGCCCCGAGCGGGCCCTTACCCTTCGGCGCCTCCGGGAGCACGACGGCGTCGATCTGCTCCCGCGTCAGTCCGTACTTCTCCTGGTTCGCCGCGCGCAGAACGTCCCTCGCCTCTTTGCTCAGCTTCCCGCCCGTGTTGGTGATGAGCGAGTTCTTCCTGTAAATCTCCGGGCCTTGCTTCGCGTTGTTGTCCGCGCGCACGCGGTCGACGTCGAGGTGCATCCCGGTGTACTCCGCGAGCGACTGCTGCCCGAGGAGCCTCTGCGTTTGCCCGTTCAGCTGCTGGATCTGCTTCCCGGGGAGGATCCCGCTGTCGACGATTTGCACCCATCGGCCTGAGCGTTCGCGGGGAGTGGGTGGGTGAGTCGCGCGCGCGGAAGGAGCGCGGGGGGAGGGGGCGAGCGAGGGTGGGGGCGCGCGATCGGAGCGAAGAGGGAGAGATTTGAACGCACCGATGCCGAATTTCATGAGGCACAGGCGGAGCTTCGCGACCTCCTCGAGCTTCCATCCGGGGGACGGCGTGAAATTCCACAGACTCCGCGCGTCGCCAATCTTCGGGCCGGTGAGTTCCGCCATCGTGAACGAGTGCGAGGGTGGTGAAGTACGGCGCGGTGTGCGGCGGACTATGAAGCACGATGACGCGATTTCAAACATCTCGTCCGGTTGGCGCGCGTGGCGCGCTAGTGTTCTGTTCTGTTCGTTGGGACGCGAAGACAAAGCACAAAGCACGGACGCCGCGCTGCTTCTCCGGTATCGAGCGTTTCTTTCAACACGCTACGCGACGACTACGAAATCACCACCCACCGTCCCCGCCTTCCTTCTCGCCCCGCGACGGCGCCCGCGCCCGCGAGGTCGGTCGAGCGCGCCGCCGCCGCGTCGCGGGCGCGCGCATAAAAAATAAATAAATCCCCGCGCGAGACGAGACGAAACGCCTCCCTCGTCACGCCTCCCCCGCGGCGACGAGCGCGTCGTACCGCTCCTGCCGGGTCTCGTCGTCCTTGTTGATGCAGCACACCTCGTACCCCTCGCGCATCATCAAGATCTCCGAGCACTTGTTCGCCACCTCGAACGCGTTCACGAACGTGTCCGAGAAGTCGAAATCGATGAGCTCCTGCGCGACGCCCATCACGAGCGAGCCCATCTCCTCGCACCCTTCCAACCGCATCTCGGTGCACTTCTCCGCGGCGCGCATCCCCAAGTCTCTGTGCGGCTCCTGTATCGACCACTCGTCGTCGAGCCACAGCTTCAGCATCCCCGCGAGCCACGCGATCTCCGCGTCGCGCTCGTCGCGCGTGATCTGCCTCATGTAGATGCCCTGGTCCGAGTTTCGCGTGGAGACGTCGTCGTCGCCGTCCGCGCGCGCCGCGACGCCGCGCCGCCGCCGCGCGAGGGGAGGGACGACGGCGCGGGCGGGAGCGGTCGCGGCCGCGGCGGCGCGCGACCCGTGGGTCGCGCGAATCGACGGCGCCGCGAGGGTGGACGTGGTCGCCATCGCGCGGAGGAATGAGCGACGCGCGCTCGAGCGCGAGCGCGACACGTCTTATCCGAGGAGTCGGGGCACTGCAGTTAGCAGTGCGCTGTCGGCGAGAGGGAAAACCGCGCGCGCAACGCAACGTGTGTGTTCTGTAGTATTACTAACGTCGCCGCGGCCGCGATGGCGGTCTAATATGACCCCACCGCGCCCGCGAGACGCGTCTGCTATGATTCTGCGTCGCCGCGCGCGCGTCGCGCGCGAGGGAAAGTACACCCGACGACAGGACTGACGTCGCTCGACCCGTCGTCTCGTCGTCTTCTCGTTCGCTCGTCACCCGCTCTTCGCGCTTCTCGTCCCCATCCCGCTGCGAAGCCTGCCGAAGAACCCCTGCTTCTCGCTCCCGCCGCCGTTCCCGCCGCCCCCACCCCCCGACGCCTCCGTGTGCTTCAGAAGCTCCACGATCTGCTCGAACTCCGGCCGGACGTTCGGGTCGCTCTGCCAGCAGTACTGCATCACCTGCGCCATCACCGGGTGGCAGCTCGGCGGAATCGTCGGCCGCAACCCGCGCTGCACGACGCCAACCGCGGCTTGCAACGGCGTGTACCCCGGGTACGGAATGTCCCCGCCGCTGATGAGCTCCCAGAGGAGGATGCCGTACGAGAACACGTCGCACTTGTGATTGTAGTGCTGGTGGGAGATAACCTCCGGGGCCATCCATCGGTACGTCCCCGTCTCCGCCGTCATCGCCGCGCCGTCGGCGGCGACGACGCGCGCGACGCCGAAATCCGCAACCTTGACCACCTCGTTCTCGTCCATCAACAAGTTCGCCGTCTTCAGGTCGCGGTGAATGACGGACACTTTGTGGAGGTAGTCCATCCCGAGCGCGACGCCGCCGCTCAGTTTCAAAAGCTGCGGCAGCTTCAGCGGCGCGTTCTTGTGAAGGAACTGCAGCACGCTCCCGCCCTTCATGAAATCCGTCACGAGGCACAGGCGCGGCGGTTTCGTCATGGCGCCGATGAGTTGCACGATGTTCCTGTGCCGCACTTTCCTCAAGATGCTCAGCTCCTGCGCAAACTCGCGGTACACCTCCTCCTGCGAGCTCTTCTCCCCCGTCTTCAGAACCTTGATCGCCACCTCTTGCCCGCAGTAGCCGCCGCGGTACAAAACCCCAAACGCGCCGCTCGCGATCTTTTCCTTGAAGCTGAGCTGCGCCTCCTGAATCTCCCACTCGCTGTCCGTCGTCCCCGTGCTCAGCGTCCTGACGTGCGTCCCGCCCCCGCCCTCGACGCCGCCGCCCGCCGCGCCCTCCTCCTCGCCCCCGGATGGACCCCCGGGCGCGATCTCCTCGTCCCAACGCACGCGCTCCAGCCGTTTCTGCAGCGCGTCGTTGAGCGCGGCGGCGTCGTCGAAGCACCCCGCGCCCTGCGCGACGAAGACGTCCAACGCGTATCCGTCGTTGGTACAGAAGACGTGCGCCTCCGTGATGTTCAATCCGAGGTCGAACAAGCTCGCGGAGACGCGCGAGAGCATGCGCGGGCGGTTGCGACCGCTGACCGCGATCTCGAACACCGGCAGCGGGGTTTTCCCGCCGACGCCGCCCACGTTCATCTGATCCTCCAGCGTCTGCAGCGTGAAGGATGAGCCGAACGTGGGCGCGCGGAGGCGCGCGCCCTTCGAGCCGCCGACGGCGACGCGACCGTCGGACGCGCTCGGCGAGGAGGACATCGCGACGTCCATGTCGTTGAGACTGTTTCCGATCGAGTTCGAGACGTCGCCGAACACGGACGATAGGCGCACGCCGCGAGATTCGCACAGCACCGCGCCCGGGGTTCGCTCCGCGCGCTCGAGCAGGCGCACGTGCGAGCGTATGTCTTCTAGGTTGTGAATGTCGAGCGCGTATCGCCGCGGCAAACGCGTAAAATGCGTCTTGAGCGCCGCCTCCAACGTCGGGTCTTGTGCGATGATCGGCCACGTTTCTTTCAGGCGCTCGAGCACGCGGAGCGCGACCTGCTCCTTCGACGCTTTCGACGAAGCCGGCGTCATCCTCGCGCGCGCCTTCGCGGGATTTTTCCTCTAAAACGCGTCCGCGAACGCGTGAGAGGCGCGCGCGAGATTCCCTGCCTTTGTGCCTCCTTTTCGCTCGCGCGGTCGGGCCTTGCGTCCCTCGCGACTTCGCGCGAGGGACGCCAGCGCGAGCGCGATACCCCGCGACGCGCGTCGACGCGCGCCACCACTATCGCCGCCCTCGCGGTCCCCTGGGCCCTCGCGCGCGGCGCAGTGCCGGCGAGCGCGCGGCGTCTCTCCGGTTGACGGTTTTCGTAGGAAGCGGTCACCGTGCCGTCATCATCACGTGGAAAAAAAAATCAAAAAAAAATCAGAAAAAAATCCACGCCGATCGACCAATCGTGAACCAACGGTCAACGGTTATGGTTATGGGTCAACGGTTATGGTTTTGGCGGGCTCGATCCGCGAGGTTGACCGGGTCAGGTATTATGCGGGAACCTGTCTATTTGCCCGTAGCCTTCCACGCTTCCGTACTACGAACGGCTTCTGCATAAATCTAACCCAACGTCCGCGACGCTCGCGCGCCCTCGGCGGCTCGAAAGCGACGCGCGGCTTTTCGCAAAGGGGCGAGACGCGGACGACGCGCGCGCGCTTCCGTCGACGCGCGCGCGCGACGATGCGACGCGTCGTCGTCTTCGCGCTGCTCCTCGCGCTCGCCGTCGCCGCGCGCGACGTCCGCGCGGACGGCGGCGTGCGGGTCGTGGACCGGCACGCGCGGCGCACGTTCCGCGGCGGCGGCGGCGGCGACGCGGACGCCCTCTTCGACTCGTCGACCGTCGTCGAGTCGCGAGAGCCGTCCGCCGCCGCCGTCGCCGCCGCCGCCGCCGCCGCCGCCGCGCGAGCGACGAGGACGGCGACGGTGGCGGCGGCGGCCCCGCGACGCGCGCCGCCCGCCGCGACGTCTTCCGCGTCGCGCGCGGAGGACGCGCGGGGACGGACGTCGTCGCCGACGACGACGACGCCGACGACGACGACGTCGCCGCGCTTCGCCGAGACGTCGCCCGGCGCGCGCGACCCGATACGAACGCCACGAACCGAGACGCCGACGTTCTACCCCGCGTTCACGACGGGCGCGTACCACCTCCCCGGCCCGGTGCCTCGCGGCGAGATCGTCACCGTCGCGTTCGCGGCGTACGGCGCGACGCGCGTGCGCGCGACGTACCCCGCCGAGGCGACGCGCGAGGGCGCGACCGCGAAGTTTCCCGTAGTCGTCTGGTTCGCCGGCGCGCACAACGGATGCGATCACGCGGACAACGCGAAGACGTTGACCCACCTCGCGTCGCACGGGTTCATCGCGCTGTGCCCGATGCTGTTCGTCGAGCCGTACGTGGGCGACGAACGCGACGTCCTGGACGTCGCGCGTTGGGTCAGACGCGCGAACGAGGACGAGGACGGACGGTTTCGCGGCCGCGTCGGCGGCGTCGCCGCGGTCGGCTACTCCCTCGGCGGCGGGCGCGTGATTCGCGCGATGGAGACCGCGGAGAGGGACGCGGCGGGGGGTCTTTTCGCGGCGCCGGACGAGAGCAAGCGCGCGTCGAGCCTGTTCGACGCTGCGGTGACGCTCCAAGGCTGGAACGAAGGCCCAGGCTCCGGCGCGGACGTCCCGCTCCTCGTGCTCGTCGCCGCCGACGACGCCGTCGCCGGGGAGTGGTCCACGACGCAGTTCCCGATGTTCGCGCGCGCGACCGGCCCTAAGCTCATGGGCGTCGTCGCGGGAGGCGGGCACAACCTCGGGCCGCACTACTGGCACGGTTGGACGACGGCGTTTTTGTTGAGCGAAATGACGGGGGACGACGCCGCCGCCGCCGCGGCGTGGGGCGATCGCGACGACGAAAACGCCGAGCCGTTCGGCGCGCACCCGAACATGGAGAGCGCGTGGAGGTACGACCCGGAGCGCGCTGGAGACGACGCGGCGACGACGACGGCGCTGGAGGCGTTCGAGTGGGACCGGGACGACGGCGGCGGCGGCGCGCCCGGGCCCGGGGCGGGCGGATGGTTCGATGACCTGAGCGCGTGAGGCGACGCGAAGCGGGCGCGTTTCGTTTCGTCGGTCGGCGCGGGAACGTCTCCCTCGGCGTCCGTCCGTTCCACCAGCGTGAGAGAGACTACAGTATGAACATCACGCAGCGTCCATGAGAGCTAAGAGGTCGTCCTCGTCGTCGTCGTCGGCCGCCGCCGCCGCCTTCCCGCCCTTACGTGTACCCCCGCCGCCGCTATCGTTCACGCTAAAGGACTTCATGACGTCGGACAGACCGCTCGCTTTATCCGCCTCGCGCCGGGAGTCCGCGGAGATTTCTACGTAGTCCGACCGCGGGCGCGCCTTCCCCAGGAAGTTCGCGTCCCCCGACGCTCCCGCGCCGCCGCCGACGTCGCCGAAGCTCACGGCGCCGCCCAACCCCGGCCCGTCGCCGAACAGGTTCAGCTTGAAATCGTCCGACACCTTCGGCGGTTGGATCAACCCGAGGAGATGGTTCAGCTCCTTCGCGCCCTCCTTCCCCGCCTTCCTCGCCATCTCGTCCGCGTTCCCCTTGACGACCGTCTCGCTCCGCCGCAACTTCTCCTCCGCGGCGGCCGCGCGCGCCTTCTCCTCCGCCGCCGCCTTCGCCGCGGCGGCGGCGTCCGCGTACGACGACGACGACGACGTCAGCGGCGCCGGCGGTCGCGGCGCTTGCTTATCCTTCGAGTACGCGTTCCCTCCCAGCGGCACCCCCAACGTCGGCGGGTCCGCCATCATCTCGCCCTCCCAATTCGGTCCGACGCCGTACGGCGAGTCCGGGGACTTTGGCGTCGGGACGCAGAACGACCCGTCGGATTTCTGCACGCCCGCCTGAAGGAACAGCGACACCTTCACGCGGTAATCTTTGAGGTAGTCGTGCAGGTCCGCGCGAAGGTCGATCCACTCGTTCACCGTGAACCTCCCGTACAGATCCCTGCACTTCGCCTCGAACGCGTCCAACAGCGCGATGACGCTCTCGTCGGTCAAGTACGACCGCACGGTGACGACGTGCGTCAACGTCACGTCCACGATCTGCGTCGGGGTGAGGCACTGCGTGAGCTGGTACTTGAACCCCATCGTCATGAGATCGAACAGCTTCCCCATGCTGCTCTCGCTCAGGCGCATGATCGACGCGTGCGCGAGCTTCGTGAAGACGTGCTTCAGGCTGCTCTCCGTGTACATCTCCTGCGGCCGGAACAGCTCGTCGACGAACGAGGCGTCGAACATCGCGCGGCTGACGTCGTCCAGGACCTTCACCGCCTTGTCCGGTTTGATGGACTGCGCGCGAAGGCGCTGCTCTAAGATGTACACCATCTCGCAGCCCATGTTGCATATCACGAGCGGGAGCGCGTGCATCGAGGGCGCCATCGCGTCGCTCGAGCGTCGCGTCGCGACCCGCAGCGCGCGCGCTTCGTCCCCGGCGATCGCGGACGACGACGTGCGCGCGCGTGGACTGCGCTCGGATCGTTCAAAAGCGCGGGCGAGTGCGAGTCGAGTCATTTTTACAGAAAAAAACTGCCGAACGCGCGTTTCGATGTTCTTCTCCCACGGCACACGCCGCGAGGTCGCGTCCTCCTACGTCTACGTCTATCGCGCCGCCCTCCCGGAGCGCGTCGCTCGCCTCACTCCTTCTTCCCCTGCACCATGTCGTCCTCCGCGCGAAGGTACTCCCCCACGTCCGCCTGGTGAAACGCGACGATGGACGACGCGTCGAGTTTGCGGCAGTCCTGCGTGCTCTTCGCGGCGACGCCGAACCCGAGAGGCACGTCGGACATGCTGTAGACGACCACGCCCTGGTTCGCGGGCGTGTTCTCCGTGATCCTTCCCAATCCGGACTTCAGGAGGTGGTTGCCGTACAGGAAACTCATCTCCGAAGTCGGTTTCACCCACATCTGCGCGCGTTTTAAAGCGGAAGGAAGGAGGGAGGGAGGGAGGGAGAGGCGGACGTCAGCGAGCGTCTCTGCGAGAGAACGTTTTTCTCTTCCAGTCGCTAGATCG
>Ga0181554_1000496_pt1 | contig 39227 bp, 43 predicted proteins | sample 011ome_16_FD_145602 | JGI IMG/M metagenome (GOLD analysis project Ga0181554, IMG submission 145602) | Coastal salt marsh microbial communities from the Groves Creek Marsh, Skidaway Island, Georgia - 011503CT metaG (spades assembly) | ecosystem: Environmental > Aquatic > Marine > Intertidal zone... | reverse complement strand
TGCGGGGCGGACTCCTAGGCGGACTCCTAGGCGGACTGCGGAAGTCCGAAGGCGCGCTGCATGCGGGAGGCGCTCCGCTGAAGGGCCGCTGCGACCTCACGGTCGCGATGGGCGTGGCTGGTGCGGTGGCGCTGGGCCACGGCGACGGCGCCCGTGAGATCGCCGGTGACCACGGGGGTGGCGAGGCACTGCACGCCCAGGGCGTACTCCTCGTCGTCCCGAGTCAGACGAGGGGAGCTGTCGATCTCGTCCTCCAGCGCTCGCCGGTCGGTCACGGTCCGGCGGGTCAGCTGATGCAGGGGGTGGCGCGCCAGGTAGTCGGCGCGATCATCGGGGCTCATGGCGGCGAGGATGCACTTGCCGAGTGCCGTGGCGTGCGCCGAGTCGTGGATCCCGACCCAGAGGTCGATCGAGGGGATCTTCGGAGAGTCGACGATCTCGACGACGGCTATCTCCCCGTCGTGATAGACGGCCAGGTAGACCGGGGCCCGCAACTCGTCGCGCAGGCCCTGCATCGTCGGCCGTGCTCGGGAGAGAACCGCCGCCATGCGGTCCTGGGTCGCCACCTGGGTCAGGGTCGGGCCCAGCACGTACGAGCCATCGTCAATGCGGCGCAGATATCCCTCGTGGGTCAAAGTGCGCAGCAGGTGGTACGTCGTGGACAGTGACAGGCCCTGCGCCCGCGCCAGTTCCTTCGCATGCGCCCGCCCACCGCAGGACACCACTGACTCGATGAGATGAAGGGCGCGCTGGACCGACTGGATAAGGGTCCCGCTGCCGTCGCTCATCGGTGCTCCCGTCCATGCGGCCGATGGCATGCACGTTAGCCCTACTCCTGTGTCTGTGCAGGGGAATCGGCCGAAGGGTGAGGCGAATCCGGCTCAGGGAGTCGTGTGCCGCCATTTGAAATCCTGACCCTTGTCGACGGCAGCGGTCGTTCCCAGAATGGCTCCCATCACCGCTCACCAACGAGAGGAGCGTCATGGTCGACAACGACATGCGCGTGGACTTCTACAAGGAAATGGTGCGCATCCGCACCTACGAATCGGCCCTGCAGCGGGACTATCACGCAGACAAGGCACCCGCCTGGGATATCGGTGCCGGTCTCATCCCCGGTGAGATGCACCTGGCAGCGGGCCAGGAGCCGGTGGCCGTCGGCCTCTGCGCCAACCTGGAGCAGGGGGACGCCATCACCGGTCCGCACCGTCCGCACCATCTGGCGCTCGCCAAGGGCGTGGACATGAAGGCGATGACGGCGGAGATCTTCGGCCGTGACACCGGGCTGTCTCATGGCAAGGGCGGTCATATGCACCTGTTCGACCCGTCCCAGCACTTCTCATGCTCGGGCATCATCGCCGAGGGAATGCCGGTTGCCGTCGGTCAGGCGCTCGCGTTCAGCCGCAAGGGAACGGACAACGTCGCCGTCGCTGTCGCTGGTGAAGGTGCCGCGAACCAGGGCGCATTCCACGAGGCACTCAACCTCGCATCCATGTGGAAGCTGCCCGTCATCTTCATCATCGAGGACAACGACTGGGCCATCTCCGTCTCGCGGGAGCTCGCGACGCCCATCAAGGACGGCTCCCTGCGCGCGGCTGCCTATGGGATGCCGTCGGCTCGTATCGAGGGCAACGATGTCGAGGCGATCTTCGACGCCTGCAAGGTCGCTGTCGAGCGCGCCCGCGCGGGTGGGGGACCGACCCTGCTCGAGATCCACACCGTCCGCCTATGGGGCCACTTCGAGGGTGACGCGCAGGCCTACCGCGGTGACGAGCTCGCGGAAGCGGCCGAGAACGACCCCATTCCGATCTACGAGCGACGCCTGGTGTCAGCCGGCCTGCTGGACGACGACTCGATCGCGCGTATCAAGGCCGAGGCTGAGGAAGAGGTGGAGGCGGCAATCGCCTTCGCGAAGGCGAGCCCCGAGCCCAAGCCCAGTGACGCCTACCTGCACGTCTTCGCCTGAGGCGAGAGAGGAGACAGACATGACTGCAACTGCTGATGTGGAGACCGGTGCTCGTCGCGTTACGACGGCGAAGGCCATATCCGAGGCGATCGCCCAGGAGATGCGCTCCAACCCCGATGTATTCGTCATGGGCGAGGACGTCGGCACCTACGGGGGCATCTTCGGCTCGACGGGAGGACTGTTCGAGGAGTTCGGGTCGCAGCGCATCATCGACACCCCGATCTCCGAGACCGGGTTCATCGGCGCTGGCATCGGCGCCGCCGTCGAGGGACTGCGACCGGTCGTCGAGCTGATGTTCGTCGACTTCTTCGGTGTGTGCTTCGACCAGATCTACAACCACATGGCCAAGATCCACTACGAGTCCGGCGGCAATGTGAAGGTGCCGATGGTGCTCATGATGGCCGTGGGCGGCGGGTACTCCGACGGCGCTCAGCACTCCCAGTGCCTGTGGGCGTCCTTTGCCCACATGCCGGGCATGAAGGTCGTCGCACCGTCCAATCCGCACGATGCCAAGGGCTTGATGATCTCGGCGATCAGGGACGACAACCCGGTCATCTTCATGTTCCACAAGGGCGTCATGGGACTCCCGTGGATGGCGAAGAATCCGCGTTCCATCGGTCCCGTGCCGGAGGAGGAGTACACCGTCCCGATCGGAAAGGCGGCCATCCCTCACCCGGGAACGGATGTCACTGTCGTGAGCATCTCGATGTCCGTGCAGCACTGCCTGGACGTAGCGGAGAAGCTCGAGGGGACGACGTCAGTCGAAGTCATCGACCTGCGGTCAATCGTTCCCTTGGATCGCGATGCCATCCTGCAGTCCGTCGCCAAGACGGGACGCCTCGTCATCGTCGACGAGGACTACAAGTCCTTCGGGCTCAGCGGCGAGATCGTCGCAACGATCACGGACAAGGATCCGAGCCTGCTGAAGGTGCCCGTTCAGCGGGTCTGCTACCCGGACGTGCCGATTCCCTACGCAAGGGTTCTCGAGTACGAGGCGCTCCCGACCCGGGACAAGATCGAGGCGGCGATCGCCGCGGCGATGGCCGGGTGAGCGGATGAGTCAGACGATCGTCTTCCCAGCACTCTCGAAGGACGAGTCTGCAGAGGGCGTTCTCGCCACGTGGTTCGTGCGTACCGGTGAGTCGGTGCGCGCGGGCCAGGTCATCGCGGAGGTCATGGTCGACAAGGTCTCCATGGATGTCGAGGCTCCAATCGACGGCACTGTCACCTGCCTGGTGGAGGAGGAGGCTGCGGTGGGCCAGGGGGCGGAGATCGCCCGCATCGACTGAGCGACCCCTCACCACGGTCGATGCCTGGCCCCTTGTCGGGGTTCCCGGAGGTTCCGGTGCCCGACAAGGGGCCAGGCATCGGTAGGGGGCGTCGGGGTGGGGCAGCGATAGCGTGCAGGCATGCGCGCTATTGAATGGAATGCCAGTGACGGCACCCTGCTCCTGATTGACCAGACCCGACTTCCCGCCGAGCACGTCGTGGTGGCCTGCTCCACGGTCGACCAGGTCGTCGATGCGGTGGAGCGACTCGTGGTGCGGGGAGCCCCCGCTCTCGGGGCGGTCGGCGGTTACGGCGTGGCCGTGGCGATGCTCCAGGGCGAGCGCGAGGGCTGGTCTTCCGAGCGGCTCGATGCGGAGATCGTTCGGATCCGGGACGCGAGGCCCACCGCCGTCAACCTCGCCTGGGGCTCCGATCGGGTCGCGCCACTGCGCTCGCAGGGCATCGATGCGGTGCTCGCCGAGGCTGCCGTGATCATGGTCGAGGACGAGGCTGCCAATCGCGAGCTGTCACGACTCGGGGCCGACTGGATCCTCGAGCGCACCGGCAGGGATCGCGTGCGGGTGCTGACCCACTGCAACACCGGGTTCCTCGCCACGACGGCATGGGGCACGGCACTCGGCATCGTCCGCGAACTGCACGCGCGCGGCGCGCTGGAGATCGTCTACGCGGACGAGACCCGTCCCCTGCTGCAGGGATCCCGCCTGACGGCATGGGAGCTGCAGCAGGAGGGGATCGACTACCTCGTGCAGGCTGATGGCGCTGCCGCCAGCACCATCCTGCGCGGACTCGTCGACGTCGCCATCATCGGAGCCGATCGGATCGCGCTGAACGGCGACACTGCGAACAAGATCGGATCCGTAGGCGTGGCTCTGGCCTGTGCGGACGCGGGAATCCCGTTCGTCGTCGCGGCGCCGTCGTCGACCGTCGACCTGACGACCGTGTCGGGGGACGACATCCACATCGAACTGCGCGATGGATCCGAGGTGACGCATCTGGCAGGGGTGGCGACTGCACCGCCGGAGGCACGCGGCTTCAACCCGGCCTTCGACGTGACCCCATCACGGCTGATCGCAGCGATCGCCACCGAGAAGGGCATCGTCGAGCCCGATGGTCACTCGTCCGTCGAGGCACTGGTGGTGTCGTCATGACGTCGCCCGAGGAGTCCCTGGTCGAGGCCTCCAGGCTTCTCGAGGAGAAGGGGCTCAACGCCGGGACGTCGGGCAATCTCTCCGTTCGCACTGCTGGCGGCCTGCTGGTCACCCCGTCTGCGGTTCCCCCCGGACAGCTCAGTGCCGATGCCATGGTTCACCTGGGCATGGACGGCTCCGTCACCTCCGGCGGCGTCCCCACCAGTGAGTGGCGCATCCATCGCGACATCTATGCCGGAGTGGTCGAGGCCGGCGCCATCGTGCACACGCACTCGACGTATGCAACGGCACTGGCATCGCTGCGCGAGGACCTGCCTGCCTTCCACTACCAGGTGGCCAAGGCCGGGGGGCATGTCGTCCGATGCTCCGAATACGCCCCCTATGGGACGCAGGAGCTCTCGGCTGCCGTCATCGCTGCCCTCGGCGACCGGCGCGCATGCCTGATGGCCAATCACGGCATGATCGCCTTCGGCCACGATCTGGGTTCGGCGTTGGCTCTGGCAGTCGAGCTCGAGGTTCTGTGCCAGCAGTACCTCATCGCGCGCAGCGCGGGCACCCCGGTCATTCTGACCGGCCAGCAGATGGACGTGGCGCTCGACAGCTTCTCGCGCTACGGCCAGCCCGAGGCCTAGGCCCTGCCTACCTTGGGCGCAGGCTGAGTTCTTCGAAGCTTTCGACGTGGGGATCGCCTGTCGCGGTGGCCTGCGTCTCCCCTTCGCGGAGCAGGCCGACGACCTGCCAGCCTGCTGCCGCGGCGGCATCCAGTTCCGCCTGGATGTCGGACAGGAAGAGCAGGTCGCCGGGTGCCATTCCAAGCTGGTCGGCGATGAGGCGGTAGGACGGCTCCTCGCGCTTGGGTCCGGCCGTCGTGATGTCGAAGTATGCGCCGAGCAGCGGTGTGAGATCCCCGTCCGGGGCGTTGGCGAACAGTGCCTTCTGGGCGGCCACGGAGCCGGATGAGTAGATGGCGAGCATCAGCCCGGCCTCGTCCCACTCCACGAGCGCGGGACGGACGTCGGGGAACATGTGCGACGTCAGTTCTCCTCGCGCGTAGCCCTCAGACCAGATCAGCCCCTGAAGCGTCTTCAGCGGAGCAGCCTTGACGTCGTCGTCGATCCAGGCCAGGAGTTGTTCGATGATCGCTTCGGAGTCCTCAGCGCCAACGCCGATGTCGGCCGCCACCTCCGCCACTGCGGCTGCAGTCGCGGGCTCTGATCCATGGGCGGCGATCCAGTCGCGCATGTGGCTGCGGGCATAAGGGAAGAGGACGTCATACACGTGCCGAGCTGCGCTGGTCGTTCCCTCGATGTCCATGACGACGGCACGGCAGGTGAGCGTGATCATGCCGCCATCCAATCGCGGTGGGGTGGCAGGTGCGCGCGGGGGTGCTAAGTGGGGCGGCTAGGGTCGCGGGCATGCATCACGAGCATGGGCGTGCCGCGCGACTGGCCGCCACCACGCGCCAGTTGTACGACCTGGGCTGGATGAGGGGTACCTCGGGCAATGTCTCGGTCGTCGCTCAGGACGACCCGCGTCACATCCTGGTGTCCGCCAGTGGCATCGCCAAGCACTCGACTCAGCCTGAGCACGCCGTCGTGACGGATGCTGCGGGGGTGGCCCTCGACGGACAGGTGCATGCTCCGAGCGCCGAGTCCAAGGTGCATGCGGCGATCGTCGACGAGACGGGTGCTCGTGCTGTCGTTCACGTGCACGCCATGGCATCCGTCCTCGCCGCGACACGCTGGCCTGGCGGGGTCGTGCTCTCGTCGGTCGAGCAGCTCAAGGGCCTGGGCTGCTCAGCGGAGGGGGAGCAGTACACGGTCCCTGTGGTCGCGAACAGCCAGGACATGGACGATCTGAGCGATCGGATCAGGCGAGCCATGAACCCTGACATCCCGATTGTCCTTGTCGCGGATCACGGTATGTACGTGTGGGGACAATCGCTCGAGGACGCGGCGAATCGAACTGAGAGCGCCGACTGGATCCTGCAGCACGCCTTGCTCCACCAGTTCGTGTCTCGACCCTGAGGGAACTCTCGCGGACTGGTATGACTGAATCCTGCTGGTACGACACTAAGGAGAACCTCACATGACCCTGCTGACCGTCTGGGCTGACTCCGATCCGACCACACCGCTCCTGCAGACGCCGGATCGAGAGATCATCGCGGCGGAGCTGGCGGCCGTGGGGGTGGACTTCGAGCACGTTGAACTGCACGTTGACGTGCCCCTGGACGCAGACCAGGAGCAGGTCCTGGCGGCCTACCGGGAGGCGGTGGATCGCCTCAGCGCCGAGCGCGGATACACGCTCGTCGACGTCGTGCAGCTCCACTTGAACGCGGACAGTCCCCACGAGCTCACGGCGACCGCGGCGGCAGCCCGGCAGAAGTTCCTGAGCGAGCACACGCACGACGAGGACGAGATCCGTCTCTTCTCGCACGGCAGCGGAGTCTTCTACCTGCACATCGGGGATCGAGTGCTCGCCGTGCTGTGCACCGCTGGTGATCTGCTCAGTGTTCCGGCGCTCACCACCCACTGGTTCGACATGGGCACGCTGCCGGACTTCACCGCGATCCGGTTCTTCCGAACGGACGATGGCTGGGTAGGGACGTTCACCGGGAGCGACATCGCCCTCGGCTTCCCGACCTTCGACGAGCTGCAGGCGGTGGCTTCGAGTGCCTGAGGTCGACGAGGAGATGTGGGAGCGACTCCGAGGGGCGGCGCGTCAGGCGCGCGAACTCGCCTACGCGCCCTACTCGAAGCATCCGGTCGGTGCTGCGGCGCTGACGAGTGATGGTCGAATCGTCAGTGGAAGCAACGTCGAGAACGCGTCACTCGGGGTGACCCTGTGCGCTGAGTGCGCTCTCGTAGGTGATCTCGTGCGCACGGGCCGCCCCGGTGATCGCGGCCGACTCGTCGCATTCGCGTGCGTCGGACCGAATCCGGGCCCGCTGCTGCCATGCGGACGGTGCCGGCAGCTGCTGTTCGAGCACGGCGGTGGCGATCTCGCCATCGACCGCGCTGGCGGACCGGTGCCACTGTCATTCCTCATCCCTGATGCCTTCGGACCGGAGCAGCTGCCATGAGCGCGACGAATCGACTCGGTGTGATCGCCGGTACGGGCTTCTACTCCCTCGACGCGCTTGAGGCTCCCGAGCAGATCGAGATCGAGACCCCTTTCGGGCCCGCACGGGCGGTCATGGGTGGACTTCACGGTCGCGAGACGGTCTTCCTGGCTCGGCACGGCGCAGACCACTCCGTTCCGCCCCACATGGTGAACTACCGGGCGAACATCGCGGCCCTGCTCCAGCTCGGCGTGACCGAGGCTCTCGCCGTGAATGTTGTGGGCGGTATCGGACTCGACTCGGGAGCGATCGCCGTCGTGGACGACTTCCTCGACTTCACCAAGGCGCGTCCGATCACCTTCTTCGACGGATCCACTCCCGAGGGAGTGGTGCACGTCGACATGACGGAGCCCTACAGCGAACGCCTGCGTGCCGTGCTCCTGGCCTCCGCGGATGACCTGCAGATTCCTGTCGAGCGCACGGGCGTCTACGCGGCGTTCGAGGGGCCTCGCTTCGAGACGCGTGCCGAGATCCGCATGGTTCAGGCCATGGGTGCCACCGTCGTCGGCATGACCGGAGTGCCTGAGGTCGTCCTCGCCAAGGAGCGCGACCTCCCGTTCGCATCGCTGTGCCTCGTCGCCAACCCGGCAGCCGGGCTCGGGCCCGAGATCACCATCGACGACGTCATGGCGGTCGTGGCGGCAGGAGCACAGACTGTCGGGCGCATCATCGTGGGGGCGGCAGCGAGGCTTGCCCGTGCGAGCTGACCTCCTCCTGGACTCGGCCCGCGCCGTGGTGGTCTGTGACGACGCGAGCACCGTCCTCCACGACGCCTCCGTGGCCATCGCCGACGGCCAGATCGTGGCGATCGGCCCGGCCGACGAGCTGCGCGGTCAGGTCACGGCTGCGCGCTCCATCGATGCCCGAGGGCACGTGATCATGCCCGGCCTCGTCAACCTGCACACGCACCTGCCGATGACCCTTCTGCGAGGCGTGGCGGAGAACGTCGATCTTCAGGGGTTCCTGGAGCTCGTATGGGCGGAGGAGGCCCGGGTGATGGACCCGGCCGGTGTCGAACTCGGTGCGCGCCTGGGCGCCGTCGAGGCCCTCCTGGGAGGAACGACGACAGCACTCGACATGTACTTCCACCCGACGGCGGCGCATGAGGGTGCGGTGTCCGCGGGGCTTCGGCACGTGATCGGACCGGTGTTCTTCTCCTTCCCCGGTCCCGATGGCCTCTCGTGGGACGAGCGCATGGACCTCGCGCGCGGCTGGCCCGCGGAGCTGGATCGAATCGGAGGACCGTTCGTTCCGCCGGCCTTCATGCCGCACGCGCCGTTCACTGTCGAGGTGGACCATCTCGCGCAGATCGCCCAGCTCGCCCGGGAGACGGACGGCATCGTCAACACCCACACGTCGGAGAACGACAAGGAGAACAACGACACGATCGCGGCGCGCGGCATGCGGCCCGTGGAGTGCCTGGCGGCGAGTGGGGTCCTGCCTCTGTCGCCGGTGCTTGCCCACGGAGTCCGACTGGACGCCCATGACCGGGCGAGTGTGGCCGCCGCGGGCGCCAGCGTCGCCCATTGCCCTGGATCCAACCTCAAGCTGGCCAGCGGCGCTGCCGACGTGGTGGGCTATCGGGCGGACGGCATCCGAGTCGGACTGGGCACGGACGGCTGCTCGTCCAGCAACGACCTCGACATGTTCGCAGTGATGCGTCTTGCCGCGAACCTCGCCCGCCTGAGCGAGCATGATCCTGCAGCGATCTCCGCGGCGGACATCACTCGGATGGCCACTCTGGAGGGAGCCCGGGCGATCGGCATGGGCGACCGCATCGGATCCGTCGAGGTGGGCAAGGAGGCCGATCTCATCCTGATCGACACGGCAGTCCCGCACCTGACGCCTCTGCGCGACCCGCACACCGCCATCGTCTTCGCGGCTGGTCGCTCTGATGTCCGTCATGTTCTCGTTGCCGGAGACGTCGTGGTCGAGGACCGGCGCGCCGTCCGTGTGGACGTTCCCCGACTCCTCGATGAGGCGAATGCGCGAGTCGAGGCATGACGCACGACGACGAGTCGGACGCGCTCGCGGGCCTCTCCGCTGACCAGGTGATCGAGCGGATGGGCCTGGAGCATCTCGAGGGTGAGGGCGTGTGGATCCGCGTCATCGGCCGAAGCGACGCGGGAAGTGCGATCTACGCACTCCTGACGCCCACCGACTTCTCGGCCCTGCACCTGCTCCAGGAGGACGAGCTGTGGGTTCATGTCGCCGGCTCGCCGATCGACATGACGCAGCTGCGAGCCGATGGATCGGTGGTGGATGTGCGGCTTGGGCGGGCACTGGGGGAGAGCCTTCATGCGATCGTTCCGGCCGGGACATGGCAGGGGTCGACGACGGCCGGAGAGTGGACCCTTGTCGTGTGCTCCCTGGCACCCCCCTTCAGTGGATTCGTCCTGGCCGACTCGACGACTGACCTCTCGTCGTGGGCCTTGGCCCCCATTCGCAGGAAGGAGTTGATCCGTGGCTGACATCTGGTCGCTCGACGGACGCGTGGCCCTGGTCACCGGCGCAACCGCCGGGCTGGGTCAGGAGATTGCACGGACCCTCGCAGCCGAGGGTGTGCGCGTGGCCGTGCATGGCCGGTCCGAGGCGAATGCCATTGCCGTCGTCAACGAGATTGCCGCCGCCGGTGGCACAGCCACCCCGGTCATGGCGGATCTTGCAGGAGGCGCTGACGTGCTGCTCGGCCTCGTACAAGCCGTCGAGGACGATCTCGGTCCGATCTCCCTCCTTGTCAACAATGCGGCGGATCAGCGGCAGACGCCGCTCGGCCAGGAGTCGATGTCGGTCTGGCGGGAACTGCTGGAGGTGAACCTGCTGGCGGTCGCGGAACTTACCCGGCTGGTCTGCACTCGCGCGACCGCGCTCGATGGAGTCTGCGTCGTGAACGTCGCCTCAGTGGAGGCGCTCGCGCCGTTCCCGAACCACTCGGCCTATGCCGCGTCCAAGGCAGCCCTGGTCTCGTTGACCGCGGCGGCTGCCGTGGAGTTCGCCCCCGCGCGGGTGAACGCCGTCGCTGCGGGCCTGATCGAGCGAGACGGACTCGCAGAGGCGTGGCCGCTCGGACACGGCTGGTGGACCTCGGTGGCCCCTCTGGGGCGGCCGGTGACGGCGGTGGAAGTGGCGTCGTCGGTGCTGTTCCTGTCGTCCCCACGGGCATCAGGAATCACAGGAGTAACCGTGCCAGTGGATGCGGGCTGGGCGTCCGCGGCACGGACCACGTGGGGAGCATCACATGGCTGACCGCACAATGGTCAACTCTCTGTAACGATGTGGTTTCGTGCGACGTCCTGGGCTGTAGCGCCCCTGCGTCCTCGGCTAGTGTTGGGAAACTTCTCGCCATGGAGATGTTCCCATGGACGAGACTCACCTAACGAAAGGGATGCACATGCATCGCAAGCTTCTGGCTGCGGGAATCGTCGCAGCCGCGCTCGTGCTCGCCAGCTGCTCCAGCAGTGGCGACGAGGCGGCCACTGAGGCCACCCCGGCTGCTTCCGAGGCAGCAGTTGAGGAGACCACGGAGGAGCCCGCAGAGGAGGTCGTCGAGGATCAGGCTCCCATGGTCACCATGGACGACAGCGACTGTGCTGCTCCCGAGAACTACTGCGTTGGTCTCGTGACCGACACCGGCAAGGTGGACGACAAGTCGTTCAACCAGGCTGCATGGGAGGGCACGCAGCTGGCTGCTGACCAGATCGGGGCCTTCAGCAAGTACATCGAGACCACTGACCCGAAGGACTACGCGAACAACATCGCGCAGTTTGCCGCCAAGAACTACGACACCATCGTGACGGTCGGGTTCCTCATGGGCGAGGCCACTGTTGCCGCCGCCGCTGAGTACCCCAACGTCAACTTCATCGGTGTCGACCAGTTCCAGGGCGAGCCGATCCCGAATCTCGCGGGTCTGGTCTTCTCCGAGGACAAGGCTGGCTACGCGGCCGGCTACCTGGCTGGCCTCATGACCAAGACGAACAAGATCGGCAGCGCGCTTGGCACCGACACTGTTCCGCCGGTCAAGCTGTTCGGTGAGGGCTACAAGGCCGGCGCACTGGCGGCCAACCCGGATGTCGAGGTGACCTTGGTCTACCACGAGCCGAACAACGCCTTCGGTGATCCCGAGTGGGGCGCAGCGGAGTCCCGCAAGCAGCTCGACCAGGGCGCGGACATCATCTTCGCGGCAGGCGGGGCGACCGGCAACGGTGGTCTCATCGAGATCGCCAAGGATCCGGGCGCTGGCACGACGGTCTTCTGCATCGGCGTGGATGTCGACCAGTACGGCACCGTGCCGCAGGCGGCTCCCTGCCTGCTGACGTCGGCTGAGAAGAAGCTGGTCTCGGGCACTGAGGCCCTTGTTCTCGCGGCGGCTGAGGGAACACTGCCGGCCGGCAACTTCTTCGGCCCGACTGGGATTGCGCCGTACCACGATACGGAGAACGTGGTTCCGGACGATGTCAAGGCGAAGGTCCTTGAGGTCCTGGCCGGTCTTGAGGACGGCTCGATCGACACGGGTTGCCCAGCCTGCCTGGACAACTGACGCACGTGCGCTGAAAGGCGCATCGGGGTGGGAGCGGTCACGGACCGCTCCCACCCCTTTTTGTGAATTCGATGGTCGCGTGTGCGCCCTTATGTGGAAGGATCCGTGGCTATGTCCGTGACTGATCCCGCGCAAACCGATCTGGGTTTCTCCGACCCGGATCCGGCGCGCGCCGGTCGTCTGCCACGAGTGCAGGCCATCGCCATTCCAGTGGTGTCGGTGCTCCTGGCCTTCGCCATCGGTGGTGTCCTGATCTGGCTCCAGGGAGTGAACCCGCTCTACGCCTACTGGGTCCTCTTCCAGAACGCCCTGGGCTCAAGCGAGGGTCTGATACGGGTGATGGAGAAGTCCACGCCGCTGATCCTGACGGGTCTCGCTGTGACGGTGGGGCTTCGTACCGGCCTGTTCAACATCGGCGCACAGGGGCAGCTCCTCGTCGGAGCGATAGGCGCCGCATGGGCGGGGTACAACTTCCAACTGCCAGCCCTCGTCCACATTCCCTTTGCCATTCTGTTCGGCATGCTGTGCGGGGCGGCATGGGCGTCGATCGCCGGTGCCCTCCGGGCCTATCGCAGCGTCTCCGAGGTCATCACCACGATCATGCTGAATGCGGTAGCAATCGCCCTGGTCGATTACCTGGCCAGCAGGCCCCTCAAGGAGGAGGGGCAGCCGATCACGCGCACCCCGCTGATTGCTGACAGCGCGGCCCTGCCCGACATCGGCATTGTTCCGGTCGGATTCCTGATCGCGCTGTTGGTGGCCATCTTCTTCGGGTGGTTCCTCACGCGCACGACCCAAGGCTTCCGCTTCAACACCGTCGGCATGAACCCCAGTGCCGCCAACTACGCGGGCATCGGCGTTCGCAAGACCATCTTCCTCGCCATGGCCGTCAGCGGCGCCCTCGCCGGCATGGGCGGGGCGATCGAGACGCTTGGCATCACGGGCCGGTTCGAGCCGACGTTCAATGCGGGACTGGGCTTCGACGGGATCACCATCGCGCTGCTGGCTCGTGCGAATCCCATCGCCACCATCCCGGCAGCACTCCTCGTGGGAACGCTGCGATCTGGTGCGGCCACACTTCAGTTCGAGACAGGCATCGAACCCGAGGTCGTTGATGTCATCCTGGCCCTGACCCTGCTCTTCGTCGCAGCGCCGATCGTGAGCCGCCTGCTGTTCCGTAACCGGGCGCAGAAGCAGACCAGCGTCAGCTCGGGATGGGGTGGAGCATGAGAGCCCGCTATGCCATCACTCTGACCATCGGGATCCTGTCCTGCATCGTCGTCGCCTTCGTCATGGACGAGACGCGGACCGTTTCCGTGCTGTCCTTCTCGCTGCGCTACGCGGTGCCCCTGATTCTCGCTGCGATGGTGGGCATCATCTGCGAGCGCAGTGGCATCATCAACATCGGCATCGAGGGCCAGATGCTGATGAGTGCCTTCGCTGGCTTTTTCGGTGCTGCGATCACGGGCAACCTGATCCTCGGAACGATGCTCGGTGTGGGCACGGGCATGATCATGGGCGCCCTTCTTGCCACGGGCGCCGTGGCCTGGAAGATGGACCAGATCATCGCAGGAACAATCATCAACATCCTCGCGACAGGTCTGACCTCGTTCTTCTACGCGCAGGGCTATGTGCTGCCAGCGATCACCCCGACTCTGCGCATTCCGGGACTGGCTGACATTCCCCTCATCGGCCCTGTCCTCTTCGACAATGGACTCTTCACCTATGCGGCCATCCTGACGGCGCTGGTGCTGTGGGTCCTCCTTTTCAAGACGATCTGGGGACTCCGGACCAGGGCCGTGGGAGAGATGCCCGGCTCAGCCGACACCTCAGGGGTGAACGTCCAGCGCATGCGCTTCATCAACGTGACCTTGGCTGGCGGCCTGGCGGGTCTGGCAGGTGCGTATCTCTCGATTGAGGCGGCGAGCAACTTTGATAGAGGCATGACGGCGGGGCGAGGATTCACCGCCCTGGCCATCATGATCTTCGGAGCCTGGAATCCCATCGGCGCTCTGGGCGCGGCCCTCTTCTTCGGCCTGGCCAACGGCGTGGCCAGCCAGCTGCAGGCGGACGAGGTAATCGACATCCCCCAGCAATTCATCAGCATGCTGCCCTACGTGCTGACGATTGTCCTGCTGGCGATCGTGTCTGGCCGAGTCAAGCCACCTGCGGCCGTCGGCAAACCGTACGAGAAGGAATAGGGGACAGGTATGCCTTCTGACGGATCCCAGACGCCCATTCTCGAGGCACGCGGCATCACCAAGCGCTTCCCGGGGGTGATCGCGAACCAGGATGTCTCATTGTCGATTTCCCCGGGTCAGATCGTGGGGCTTCTGGGTGAGAACGGTGCGGGCAAGTCCACGCTCGTCAAGATGATCTACGGGCTGTACGAGCCTGACGAGGGCGAGATCTACATCAAGGGATCGCCCGTGAAGCTCTCCGGGCCGCGCGATGCCATCAGTCGGGGAATCGGCATGGTGCATCAGCACTTCCAACTGGTCCCGGTCTTCACGGTGGCCGAGAACATCATTCTCGGGGATGAGCCGCACCGCTCGGTCTTCATCAATATGAAGAAGGCAACGCAGGAAGTCGCTCGCCTGTCTGAGCAGTTCGGGCTCGAGGTCGACGTGAACGCAAGGGTCGAGGACCTTCCCGTGGGGGCCAAGCAGCGCGTGGAGATTCTCAAGGCCCTCTACCGTCATGCCGATCTACTGATCATGGACGAGCCCACAGCAGTACTCACTCCCCAGGAGACGGACGAGCTGCTCCAGGTCATGCGCGGATTCGCCGACAACGGTGTCGCCGTCATCTTCATCACGCACAAGCTGCGTGAGGTACTGGCTGTTGCCGACACGATCGAGGTCCTTCGCGGCGGCCGGGTTGTGGGTACTACGACGCCTTCCCAGACGGACCAGGCCGGGCTCGCCAAGATGATGGTGGGACGCAGCGTGCTCCTCGCCGTGGACAAGAAGGAGGCGCAACCGGGTGAGGTCGTGCTCGATGTGGAGGGACTCTCCGTCGCCACGGACCTGGGCCTTCCTGCAGTGAGGGACGTGAACCTTCAGGTGCGGGCTGGGGAGATCCTCGGCATCGCCGGAGTCGAGGGCAACGGCCAGCGTGAACTCGTTGAGGCGCTCACCGGACTTCGTCATTGCACGGCCGACAGGATGACGGTTGCGGGCAAGAACACTCTGGGCCAGAGTCCGCACGCCATTCATGGGATGGGGGTGGGTCACGTTCCCGAGGATCGAGAGAAGGACGGTCTCGTCGGCCCGTACTCGATCGCTGACAACCTGGTGCTCAACCGGTTCGACGAGCCGGACTTCTCCCGCAGGGGCGTGCGAAATCGCTCGGCCGTCGGGGCACTGGCCACTGAACTCGTGCAGGAGTACGACGTGCGCACTCCGTCGATCGACACGACGGTCGAATCGCTCTCGGGCGGCAACAAGCAGAAGGTCGTCATTGCTCGCGAGCTGGCCGCTCAGCCCGAGCTCCTCATCGCCTCGCAGCCCACTCGGGGTGTCGATGTGGGATCAATCGAGTTCATCCACTCCCGAATCGTGGCGGCCCGGGACCGGGGCGCGGCTGTTCTCCTCGTCTCAGCCGAACTCGATGAGGTCCTCGGGCTCGCTGACCGACTTGTGGTGATGTACGACGGACGTCTCGTGGCCGAGATGCCAGCGGCTGAGGTCGACCGGGCGCGGATCGGCCGGCTCATGGCCGGCGGCGACCACTGAGATCGTCCGAGCCGGACGTCCTGCGTGCCGGTCCGAGCAAGGCCCCTACGATGGTGCCTCACGAGGGGTCACCCCTACCTGATGTGGACGACCACTATGAACGATCAAGGAGCAACCCGTGAGTGAGCACAGCGAAAGCAAGAACGCCTCGATCGGGGCGATCGTCATGCTCCTGATCCTCTCGGCCCTCGTGGTGCTGGGGATCGGCACCATGAACGGCGGCGACACCGCCTCGGCCCTCATTCCGGGCGTTCTGCTCTTCCTGACCGGGCTCTACGGCGTCTTCGCCCTCGGCAGGGACTAGCCGTGGAACCACTGCGCATCGGCGTGCTGGGCGCAGCGCGCATCAGCGACACTGCGATCGTCCAGGCGTCCCGCACGACCGGGGCGAGGCTGGTGGTCGTCGGTGCTCGGGATCCGCAGCGGGCCCGGGAGTTCGCCGACCATGCCGGTGTGGAGCGGGTCGTCGACTCGTATCAGGACGTCGTGGACGACCCCGAGGTCGAGGTGATCTACAACCCGCTTCCCAACGGCCTGCATGGCCCCTGGAACATGCGCGCCATTGCAGCCGGCAAGCATGTGCTGAGTGAGAAGCCCTATGCCAGCAACACGGCTGAGGCACGCGAGGTCCGAGCGGCCGCTGCAGCTGCAGGAGTTCACGTCGTGGAGGCGTTCCACTACCGGTACCACCCGGTGATGCAGCGGATGATCGAATTGGCCGGCAACGGCGAGATCGGTGATCTGACGTTTGTCGAGGCACGGATGCTCATGCCTCCGCCGCCTGCCGCAGACCCTCGCTGGGTGGCGTCACTCGCAGGCGGGAGCCTGATGGACGTCGGCTGCTACGCCGTCCACGCGATCCGCGACCTCGCACAGGTGGCTGGCGGGGAGCCCACGGTCGTGCGAGCGGTCTCGGGAGAGATACCGGAGCATCCCGGGGTGGATGCGTGGGTGTCCGCCGATCTGACCTACCCCAACGGTGTCCCGGCCCATCTGGAGTCATCGATGACGCATGGTGTCTGGGACTTCTCCCTTCGGATCGTGGGCACCCGCGGGGAGGCGTACGCTCCGGCGTTCGTCCTGCCCCAGAGCGACGATCGCATCATCATCACAGTCGGAACTGACCAGCGCACCGAGGAGCTCGGAACCCGCTCGACCTATGCGTACCAGCTCGAGGCGATGGCGGCTTTGGTGCGCTCGGGCGAGCCGATGATCACCGACGCTGACGACGCTGTGCGCACCATGGAGATGATCGACGCCGTCTACGCGGCCGCGGGCCGCGCACCACACCCGATTTCTGTCCTCTGATTTCTGTCCTCTGATTCCCGTCATCCGACGGCCCAACCTCTGGAGTCCCATGCCCGAGCTCATTCCCGGTCCTGCTCTCATCCCCGTTCCCGGCGGCAAGGTCATCGAGGAGTACATCGGGCACGCCTCGAGCGGTGACGATGCGGTGTCGGTCGCCCACATGCTCGCGCCTGCGGGCTGGGAGGAGCCGGCCCAGGAGCCGGAGTTCGACGAGTACACCATCGTCCTCGAGGGCTCGATCGATGTCGAGCACGACGAGGGTGTCACGCACGTCCGTTCAGGTCAGGCCATCGTGACGCGTGCCCATGAGCGGATCCGCTACACGACGGCCGAGGGGGCCCGCTATATCGCGGTCTGCCTGCCGGCATTCCACGGCGAACTCGTCCACCGTGAGGGTGAGGACGAGCACGATCGTGAGCCCGTCGACTAGCAGGTCCCCTGCCTTCGGCTGCTAGCTGACGAGGGTGAGTGATGTGACTGCGAGCACGAGGATCACGACCCCGGTGATCTGCAGGCGCCCGAGCCTCTCCCGGAACAGGATGTAGGCCATCACCGCTGCGATGGGTGCGAACTGCGACGACAGCACCGAGGTCACGGCGACCTGATACTGAGCGCCGATCGCGAAGCAGGTGAAGCCGATGACCTCGGCGAAACCCATGCCGACCACGAGGGGGACGGTTCTGCGGGTGATCCTGAGCGAGCGCGTCAGCGCCAACGGGATAGTGATGGCCACGACGCCCACCAGCCGGGCAGGGAGCAGGACCCACGCGATCGGGAGGTCCGCGCTGAGGCTCCCGGTCGCGAAGAGGGCCACGCCGAAGGCCACGGCCCCAGCCGTTGCCAGCAGGACCGCGGCGACGGGTCGCTCGTGCGCCAACGGCTCGGGGTCGGGTGCCACGGCGGAGATGACGATGCCGATCATGATGATGAACAGGAAGAACGCGACGATCGGTGCGATGCTCTCGCCCACGATGGCGGCGATGACGGCAGACAGGGCGCCTTCCGTCGCCACGATGGGAGCGACCACGCCGACCTTCCCGACGCGAAAGGCGTAACCGACGAGGACGAGGCCGATGACGTTTCCGGCACCGGCGACGAGGAGCCGAAACCAGCTGTCACCCAGTCCCTCAGGCACCCCCGACATTGCCATGAACGGGGCGATGACGATGAGGCCGACCAGCATCGTCCAGCCCACCGACGACCATGAGCCGATCACCTTGACCGCCCGCGAGGACATCAGCCCACTGCTGGCGAAGAAGACGGCGGTCGCCAGGCCGACGACGATGCTGATCACCGCCGGACTCTAGCCCAGGGTGTTCGGGATAGGTTCTGGCCATGGTCTCCGAAGCCGGCTCCTGCGCTCCTGTCCCCGATGATCTGATCCTGAGGGCACCCAAGGTCCTCCTCCACGACCACCTGGACGGGGGGATGCGGCCCGAGACGATCATCGAGCTTGCCCGGGAGTCCGGGTATGCCGACCTTCCGGAGTCCGAGCCCGCGGCCCTGGCCCGCTGGTTCTCCGAGGCGGCATTCTCCGGATCGCTTGAGCGCTACCTGGAGACGTTCCGGCACACGGTCGGTGTGACCCAGACGGCTCAGGCACTTCGTCGCGTGGCCCGCGAGTGTGCGCTGGACCTGGCCGCCGACGGTGTGGTGTACGCAGAGGTGCGTTTCGCTCCTGAACTGCACCTGGAGCAGGGACTGACGGAGCGTGATGCTGTCGATGAGGTGCTGTCTGGCTTCACCGAGGGCACCCGCCTCGCCCAGGAGCAGGGGCAGGGCATCCGGATGGGACTTCTGCTGACCGCCATGCGCACGGCGACCCACTCGCGGCAGATCGCCGAGCTCGTCGTCGAGTACCGGGATCGAGGCGTCGTGGGCTTTGACATCGCGGGAGCGGAGGCGGGCTTCCCTCCCACGCGCCACCTGGACGCCTTCGAGTACCTGCGGCGGGAGAATGCGCACTTCACCATCCACGCGGGTGAGGCCTTCGGACTCCCGAGCATCTGGGAGGCGATCCAGTGGTGCGGCGCCGATCGGCTCGGCCACGGCGTGCGCATCGTCGACGATATCGAGATTGCGCCGGACGGCACCCCCCACTTGGGTCGTCTGGCGTCATACGTTCGTGATCGTCGCATCCCGCTTGAGATGTGCCCGTCGTCCAATGTTCAGACAGGTGCGGCCGACAGCATCGAGCATCATCCGATCGGGCTGCTTCGCCGCCTGGGATTCCGGGTGACCGTCAACACCGACAACCGGCTCATGTCGGGAACGACCATGACTCGGGAGATGACCCTCCTCAGTGATGCCTTCGGCTACGGCCTCGACGATCTCGAATGGTTCACGATCAACGCGATGAAGAGCGCCTTCCTGCCGTTCGATGACCGCCTGACGATCATCAACGATCGAATCAAGCCCGGGTACGCTGAGCTGCGGGCGATCCTCGCTGATCGCCTGTCGTAGGAAGATTGGAGACCGGACATGGCCCTTCTGGAAGTCGTGGAAACCAGCCACGAGCACGTGAGCGACCTGCGCCATGAACTGGATCGCGTGCGAGAGGCGCTGGACCGCACGGATGTCGTTCTCGGGATAACCGATGACACCCTCGAACGTGCCGAGCATGCGATCGTGACCTCGCGTCGAGTGGCGCCCTACCTCGCCGTCGTGGCCGGTGTGGCGGCTCTGGCGACGGCTGGTTACCTCGTATGGCGCTCACGCCGCTCGTCCCGCGACGTCTCCTGAGTCGAGTCAGGTGCCCATCGGGTGCCACACGGTCTTCGTCTCCACGAAGAATCGCAGCCGGACCCGGCCCGGGTCGGCCGTCCAGTCAGCGTCCGGTTCCGGGCGCAACACGCGCTTGATCGTCCCCGCCGCCTCGCGCTCAGCCGTGGTGGCGACCTCGCCCCTGGCCATTCCGGTGAGGTCCAGGGCGTTCACGTCGGCATGCGAGGCCAGCCACGGCATGATCTCCTCGGCATCCCCGGTCAGGATGTTGACCACACCCCCGGGCACGTCTGACGTGGCGAGCACCTCCGCCAGAGAGATCGCGGGGATGGGGCGGTCGTGGCTGGGCATGACGAGCACGGCGTTGCCGCTGACGATGACGGGGGCCACCACGCTCACGAGTCCCAGCAGGGAGGAATCCTGTGGAGCGACCACTGCCACCACACCGGTGGGCTCGGGGACGGAGAAGTTGAAGAACTGTCCGGACACCGGATTCGCCGAACCGAGCACCTGCGCGATCTTGTCCGACCAGCCCGCGTACCAGACCCAGCGGTCGATGGCGAGATCCACCTGACGGCGCGCGTCGGCGTCGCTGCATCCCTCGGCAGTGGCCACCTCGATCACGAACTGGTCACGCCGCCCATCCATGATCTCGGCGATCCGGTAGAGCACCTGACCCCTGTTGTAGGCGGTGGCGGCACTCCAGGTCTCTACCGCCTTGCGCGCGGCCAGGACGGCATTGCGGGCGTCCTTGCGGCTGGCGTTCGACATGTTCGCCAGGAAGTCTCCAGCGGTGTCACGGACCTCATAGGTGCGTCCGGACTCGCTGCGCGGGAAGGCGCCGCCGATGAACAGCTTGTGGGTCTTGCGCACCGTCAGTCGCTCGCTCATCGCGCCTCCTCCGTCGCCAGGTAGGCCCCCAGCCCCTGGATGCCACCCTCGCGCCCGAAGCCGGACTCCTTGTACCCGCCGAACGGGCTGGTGGGATCGAACCTGTTGAACGTGTTGGCCCAGACGACGCCGGCACGCAGTTGCTGCGCCATCCACAGGATGCGGCTGCCCTTCTCCGTCCAGATGCCGGCTGAGAGACCGTAGGGGGTGTTGTTCGCCTTCTGCACGGCCTCATCCGGTGTCCGGAAGGTGAGCACGGACAGGACGGGCCCGAAGATCTCCTCGCGTGCGATTCGATGGGCCTGCGTCACGCCTGTGAAGACCGTGGGTGGGAACCACCAGCCGCGGTCGGGAAGGGCGCACGGACTGCTCCACCGGTCAGCGTTCTCGTCATCACCGCTCTTTGCCAGCTCGTCGATCCGGGCAAGCTGCTCGGCGGAGTTGATGGCCCCGATGTCGGTGTTCTTGTCCAGCGGATCGCCAAGACGCAGCGTGGCGAGCCGGACCTTGAGGCGCTCCACGACCTCATCAGCGATCGATTCCTGCAGCAGCAGGCGTGACCCTGCACAGCACACGTGACCTTGGTTGAAGAAGATCCCGTTGACGATGCCCTCGACCGTCTCGTCGATCGGTGCGTCGTCGAAGACGATGTTCGCGCCCTTGCCGCCCAGCTCGAGAGTGAGCCGCTTTTCGGTGCCGGCGAGGGCGCGCATGATGGACCGGCCGACCTCGGTCGACCCGGTGAAGGCGATCTTGTCGGTGCCGGGATGCTCGACGAGCAGCCGCCCGGTCTCACCGGCTCCGGTGAGGATGTTCACGACACCGGGCGGGAGATCGGCCTGCTGGCAGATCTCGGCGAAGGCGAGTGCGGTGAGCGGAGTGGTCTCGGCGGCCTTGAGCACTACGGTGTTCCCGCACGCGAGGGCCGGGGCCACCTTCCACGCCAGCATCAGCAGGGGGAAGTTCCAGGGGATGATCTGCCCGGCCACGCCCAGAGGTTGCGGGTGGGGGCCGTAGCCGGCGTGCTCGAGCTTGTCGGCCCACCCCGCATGGTAGAAGAAGTGGGCGGCCACCAAGGGAATGTCGACGTCGCGCGTCTCCTTGATCGGCTTGCCATTGTCGAGGGTCTCCAGGACGGCGAGCTCGCGACTGCGCTCCTGGATCAGGCGCGCGATGCGATAGAGGTACTTGGCGCGTTCCGCACCCGGCATCGGCCCCCAGGTCTGCTCGAAAGCACGGCGGGCCGCGGCGACTGCGCGATCGACATCGTCGCCCTGTGCCTCGGTGACACGGGAGAGGACGTCCTCGGTAGCGGGATTGCTCGTCGTGAAGAGGTGGTCCTCTACGGGGGCGGTGAACTCACCGTCGATGAAAAGCCCGTACTCCGGGGCGATAGTGACGATGCTGCGCGACTCTGGTGCAGGCGCGTACTCGAAAACCACGAGATCTCCTGTCAGTCGATCGTGACGTAGTCGGGGCCGGAGTAGTGGCCGGTGGTCATGCGTTGGCGCTGGAGCAGCAGGTCATTGAGGAGCGACGACGCGCCGAAACGGAAGAGGTCGGGTGTGAGCCATGCCTCTCCCGCAGTCTCGCTCACCAGGACCAGGTAGGCGATGGCCTCCTTGGAGGTGCGGATGCCGCCGGCCGCCTTGACGCCGATGCGCCGACCGGTGACCTGCTCGAAGTCGCGGACGGCCTCCAGCATCACGAGAGTCACCGGGGGTGTTGCGGCGGGGGTGACCTTGCCGGTGGAGGTCTTGATGAAGTCGGCCCCGGCCAACATGGCGAGCCACGAAGCCCGCCGGACGTTGTCCAGAGTCCGCAGTTCACCGGTCTCGAGGATCACCTTGAGGTGGGCATCGCCGCAGGCGGACTTCACCGCGGTGATCTCCTCATGCACCTTCGCGTAGTCACCCGAGAGGAAGGCCCCTCGGTCGATGACCATGTCGATCTCGTCGGCCCCCGCGGCTACGGCGTCGGCAGTGTCCTGGAGCTTGATCGCCAGGCTCGAACGACCTGAGGGGAAGGCCGTGGCGACAGCCGCCACGTGGAGGGACTGTCCGACCGCCTCCCGGGCGACGCCCACGAGGTCGGGGTAGACGCACACGGCGGCGACGCTCGGAGTGGTCGGGTCTGAGGGGTCCGGTCGCAGGGCCTTGGCGCACAGCGCTCGAACCTTGCCGGGCGTATCCATGCCCTCCAGCGTGGTGAGGTCGACCATGGCGATCGCTGTGTCGATGGCCCAGGCCTTGGAGGCGGCCTTGATGGACCGCGTGGCAAGCGAGGCGGCCCGTCCCTTCGCTCCCACCTCGTCGACGCCGGGGAGTCCGTGGAGAAAGGCGCGAAGGCTCTTCCCGTCGTCGCTGGGTGGCTGCCATCCGTCCGTCACCGGGCAATCCTAGCCATCAGTCAGGTGAGGAGACCCCCGATAGCGATGGAGAGTTCGCCCAACCGGCGCTCGGCCTCGCTGCGCGCCGCCCGAAGATCGCCGTCCTCGACGGGAACGCGGACCTGCAGGTACGACTTGACCTTCGCCTCGGTTCCGCTGGGGCGCACGATCACCCGGCCGCCGTCGGCGAGGATGAACCTCAGTCCATCAGTCGGGGGAAGTCCGTCCGCAGGGTGCTCCAGATCGTCAAGACCGATCACGGTCAGGCCGCCGAAGGACGCGGGCGGCTGCTCGCGAAGCCTCGTCATGAGGCTCCCGATGCGAGCAGGGTCTGCATGGCGCACCGAGACCTGGCTGGTGGCGTAGACCCCGTGTCGCTCAGCCAGCTCGTCCAGGATCTCCAGCACGCTCGTCCCTCGCTCAGCGAGCCGACCGACGAGTTCGGCCATCATCAGAGCCGCTGAGATGCCGTCCTTGTCGCTCACCACCGTCGGATGGACGCAGTAGCCCAACGCCTCCTCATAGCCGTACGCGAGGTCAGGCACGCGGGCGATCCACTTGAACCCGGTCAGCGTCCGGGCGTACACCAGGCCCGCATCCTCGGCGATGGCCTCCAGCATCGTTCCGGAGACGATCGACTGCGCGAACACGTTGCGGCCAGTGAATCGTCGGTTGCCGGCCGCGATCCACCAGCCGAGCAGCCAGCCCACCTCGTCCCCTGTGAGCATGCGCCAGCCGCCCGGCGCTGGAACGCCGAAAGCGCAGCGATCCGCATCTGGGTCGTGAGCGATGGCGAGGTCGCAGTCCTCCTGCGCGGCGAGGCTGAGGACGGCATCCATCACCCCTGATTCCTCGGGGTTGGGAAAGGGCATGCCCCCGAAGTCGGGGTCGGGCTCGAACTGCGAGGTCACGACCGCGGGAGCGGGAAGCCCTGCCGCCGCCATGGTTCGAAGAAACGTCTGCCCACCGACGCCGTGCAGTGGTGTGTAGGCCGTTCTCACCAGCAAGGGGTTGCCGGCCTCGATGAGGGTGATGGTCTGGGAGACGTATGCCTCGACGACGTCATCACCGAGGGTGGTCCAGCTGTCGCCATGCGGAAGGCTGGCGACCGGCCCGCTCAAGGTCACCTGATCGATGAAGGCGCTGATGTCAGCATCGGCCGGTGGCACGATCTGCATCCCGTCGCCGAGGTAGACCTTGTATCCGTTGTCCGGTGCCGGGTTGTGGCTGGCGGTGACCATGATTCCGGCCGCGCAGCCGAGGTGGCGGATCGAGAAGGCCAGCAGCGGCGTGGGCAGGTGGGCGGGAAGCATCACCACATCGAGCCCAGCGCCGGTCAGGATCCGTGCAGAGGCATCGGCGAAGAGCTCCGACCCGTGGCGAGCATCGTGGCCGATGACGACGGTGCCCCCGCCATGAGTGTTCAGGTAGGTCGCAAGGCCGGCAGCGGCTCGGGCGACGACCACGAGGTTCATCCGGTTGGGGCCTGGACCGACCTTGCCCCGCAGGCCTGCCGTGCCGAACTCCAGACGACCACGAAAGGCATCCGCGAGCTCCTCGGCTGCCTGCGAGTCACCGGACTCCACTGCCGCGATCAGGTCTTCAAGCTGCCGGCGGGTCGGCTCGTGCGGGTCATCCTGGAGCCAGTGTCGGGCCTGGGTGGTCAGCGTCGTGTCCATCGCTCACGCCTGTCGGACGATGTCGGCGAGGAGCCTTCCCATCCGCTCGGCTGCGGCCTGTCCAGCCTCGAGGACCTCCTGGTGGCTCAGCGGCTGGCCTGACATCCCGGCCGCGAGGTTGGTGACGAGTGAGACGCCGAGAATCTCCATGCTCGCGGCGCGAGCGACGATTGCCTCGAGGGCGGTGCTCATGCCGACGAGGGTTCCGCCGATGGCCCGCACCATGGCGATCTCTGCAGGGGTCTCGTACATCGGGCCGGGGAACTGGGCGTAGACGCCCTCTGCGAGCGTCGGGTCGATCTCTCGGCACAGGTCGCGCAGTCGTGGCGAGTAGAGATCGGTGAGGTCGACGAAATGCGCTCCGTGCAGTGGGCTGGTGCCTGTCAGGTTGATGTGGTCGCGGATCAGGACCGGAGTCCCGGGCGACCATGATGAGTCGAGTCCGCCGCACCCGTTGGTGAGGACTACGGCCCGGCATCCGGTTGCGGCTGCGGTGCGGACGCCGTGGGTGACTGCATCGACGCCACGCTCCTCGTACAGATGTGTGCGCCCCAGGAATGCCAGAACGGGAACACCATCGGCGTCGATGCTGCGAATGCGTCCACCATGCCCGTTGACGACGGGAGCTGCGAAGTGCGGCACCTCGGTGATCGGCAGATCCGCGACGGTCCGGCCCAGCAGGTCGGCCGCGGGTGCCCACCCTGATCCGAGCACCACCGCGATCTCGTGGTGATCACGCCCGGTGAGGCGCGCGATCGCCTCGGCGGACTCCTGAGCTCGTTCGTCGGCCGCAATGGTCGCAGGATGATTCGTCACAGGACGACAGTAGTCGCCTCGCCGTTCATTCTGCGGCGATGTGCAGACGTCGTGCCGCTTCGGCCACGGAGCCGGACAGGCTCGGGTAGACAGTGAACGTCGACGCCAGCTGGTCGACCGTCAGCCGCTGCTCCATGGCGATGGTCAGCGGGTGGATGAGTTCACTGGCGTGCGGGCTCACGATCACGGCGCCAGCGACGATGCGCGATCCCCGGCGGCAGAAGAGCTTGACGAACCCGTCCCTCTGCTCACCCATCTTGGCGCGCGCGTTGGTGGCCAGGGGGACCATCACGACGTCTCCTCGGAATCGTCCTTCGTCCAGGTCGCGCTGGGTGAGACCCACGGTGGCGATCTCCGGATTCGTGAAGACCGTGCTGGAGACCGTGGTGCGCTCGAGGGGCAGGACGGCGTCGCCGAGGGCATGCCACATGGCGATGCGACCCTGCATGGCGGCCACCGATGCGAGCATGAGCACGCCCGTGCAGTCGCCGGCGGCGTAGATGCCGCGACGTGTCGTGCGGCTGACACGATCGACGACGATGAAGCCGCCCTCGTCCGTGTCGACACCAGCGTCAGCGAGGCCCAGATCATCCGTGTTGGGCAGGGAGCCGACCGCCATCAGCACATGGGAGCCGGTGACGACGTCGCCGGAGCTGAGGGTCACTTCCACGCCGGTGGTGCTGCGCCGCGCCGCAACGGCGCGTGAGGATCCGAGGACCTCCATTCCCCGACGCGCATAGACATCCTCGAGGACGGCGGCGGCATCCGGATCCTCTCCGGGGAGGACGCGCTCGCGGGAGGAGATCAGGACCACCCGACTGCCCAGCGCGTGATAGGCGCCCGCGAACTCTGCACCGGTGACACCGGAGCCGACGACGATGAGGCGCTCGGGCACCTCCTCGAGGTCGTAGACCTGCTCCCATGTCAGGATGCGCTCCCCGTCGGGCTGGGCGTCGGGAAGCTCCCGCGGCCGCGCGCCGGTGGCGATCAGGATGGCGTCGGCGCTGAGAGTCTCCTGCTGCCCGTCTCGTCGGTGGACCGTGACATTGCCGTCGGGGTTGAGCCGCCCGCGACCGGGGAGCAGGGTCACTCCCTCCTCGAGCAGGCGGCTGCGGATGTCGTCGCTCTGCTGGCGCACCAGTCCGAGGATGCGCTCGTTCACGGCGAGAAGGTCGACCCCGAACAGCGATGCGTCGGGCGTACGGCCTCCGATCAGGATCCCAAGATCGGCGCTGGAGGCCGCGGAGGTGATGACGTCAGCAGTGGCGATCAATGCCTTGCTCGGCACACAGTCCGTGAGGACCGCCGAGCCGCCGATGCCATCGCTGTCGACGAGCGTGACGTCTGACCCCAGCTGGCGAGCCACGAGGGCCGCCTCGTACCCCCCGGGCCCACCGCCGATGATCACGACCGTGCTCATGTGCGTGTCCCATCGCTCGCCCGGCAATTCCCCTGCGGCGCATTCTTCCGTACCCGGCTCGCTGTCCCTACGCTGGAGGTCGTGCCCATCTACGCCGCCTACGGCTCGAACCTGGACCCACGTCGGATGGCTCGCCGCGCACCCTCGTCGCCTGTGCGCGGGTCAGGCTGGCTGCGCGGGTGGCGGCTGACATTCGCGGGGGAGGATCTGGCCTGGGACGGAGCCCTGTCGACGGTGGTCGAGGATCCCGACGACTCCGTGTTCGTCATGCTCTACGACGTCACCTCGGCCGATGAGCGCGAACTTGATGGATGGGAGGGCGCTGATCTGGGGCTGTGGACCAAGATCCGCGTGCGCGTGCAGACGATGGGCCGACTCGAACTCGCCTGGATCTATGTGCTGGACGCCTATGAGGGTGGCCTGCCATCGGCGCACTACCTGCAGGTCATCGCCGACGCTGCTCGCGCGGGTGGTGCCCCAGAGTCCTATGTCGAACGCCTGCGCTGGAGGCCGTGCCGCCCGATCGAGAGCGGGTTTCAGGACTAGAAGTCGCCGCCCCCGAAGCCCCCGCCACCGAAGTCGCCTCCTCCGAAGCCTCCGCCACCGAAGTCGCTGCCACCGCCGAAGCCCCCACCGCCGAAGCCGGCGGTGTCCATCCCGGACGACGTCACGCCGGGGACGTGCCACATGCTGCTGAGCATCGTCCCCATGAGCACGGCACCCATGACTCCGGAGAACGGCGAGTAGTAGCCCTGTGCGTAGGGGCCGAACTCGCGGCCGGCCTGGTAGTACGGGCGTCGCTGGCCGTCCATGGTCTCCACGTCCAGTCCCACGGGAGTTCCGCCCTCCTCGATCGTCGTCCGGCAGGCGGCGCAGACAGGGACGTCACGCTCGCCGAGGCCCGGAGGCGCCCAAAGCAGGTCAGTGACGCTCGGACCATGGCGCGGGTCCACGAAGCAGGGGGGTCGCCGGTCCGGAAGAGGCTCGCGATCCAGACGTGCCTGAGCGCAGGCGAGGGCGTAGCGGCCGTTCTCCAGGGCTGTCGTGACAGCCTCGGCATCCGACGGTCGACGCATCCCCGCGACGGCTGAGCGAGCCCGGTCGTAGTCATCCAGCGCGAGCTGGATGTCTGATCGGGCGTCGTCGTCCATGTCGGGGTCGGCCAGGTCGATCGCGGCCAGCCGCTCCCCGTACTCGGTGACGTCGCTGTCGACAGCCGCACGGACAGAGACGAGCTGCCGCGCGGCGATGCGACGCTGGCGTCGGACGAGGACGACGACGACGACGGCGCCGCCCAGGATCATGATCAGCAGGAAGACGAGGACGCCCGCCCCTCCCTCGGATGACGAGCCGGATGAGCCAGCTGTCGAACCGGAGCCGAACCGGTCTGCGGAGAGTGCGATGAACTCCGACAGGACAGCGTCGACGCCGTTATCGCGCTGGGAGCGGAAGGCCTGGGTCGCGAGGTCGGAGGCTGAGCCGGACGTGGAGCCGGCCCGGAACTGGTTGCCGACCACCACCGCGTACACGCCTGACATGCCGATCTCCGCGTTAAGCGCCTGGAGTGTGTCGTCGGCCGTTCCACCGCCGGCGGCGGATTCGGGAAGGACGGCGATGAACATCGGGACGCCGCTGGCGGCAGCCTGCTGGGTGAGGGCATCGGCTTGCCCTGCCGTCAGGGCGTTCTCGGCAGTCGGGTCGACGTACACCGTGTCGCCGGCCCTGAGTGCGGCGGCGGCCTCGGACACCTCCGGGGCCGCGGAGGCACTCGGAGCGAGGAGAAGGCCCAGGACCATCGACATGGCAAGGGCGAGCAGTGCTGGCAGAAGGGACCGATGGCTCACGATGGGGCGCATGACTCCACCGTACGTCACTTCCCGCGAGGCGCGCGATTGAGTCCGGTGTCAGTCGACGATGTCGAGCAGCGCAGCCCCGGCAGCCACGGTGGTCCCGATCTCGGCGGCCAGCTTGGCGACCGTTCCCGACTTGTGGGCAGTGAGCGGCTGCTCCATCTTCATGGCCTCGAGTACGACGACGAGATCACCCTCGGCGACCTGCTGACCGTCCTCGACCTCGATCTTGACGATAGTGCCCTGCATGGGTGCGACGAGAGAGTCACCGGTCGCGCCTGCGCCTGCCTTCTTGCCTGCGCCCGAGCGCTTCTTGGGTCCGGCGGCCCCGGCGGCGGGAGCACTGCCCAGACCGGCCGGCAGGGTGACCTCGATGCGCTTTCCACCGACCTCGACGACGACCGTGTCGCGTTCGTCAGCCTCGGCGATGCCGTCCGTGGGTCCGGAGTATGCGGGGATCTGGTTGTCGAACTCGGTCTCGATCCATCGGGTGTGAACCGTGAACGGCTCGCCGTTCGCTGGAGCGAAGGCGGGGTCCTCGACGACGACCCTGTGGAAGGTGAGCGCTGTCGCGATGCCGTCGATCTCGAACTCGGCAAGCGCCCGGCGTGAACGCTCCAATGCCTCCTCGCGCGTGGCACCCGTCACGATCAGCTTTGCCAGCAGCGAGTCGAAGTTGCCGCCGATGACGTCACCGGCCTGGAAACCGGAATCCACGCGCACACCCGGGCCGCTCGGCGGGTTCCAGGTGATCAGGGAGCCGGGGGCGGGCAGGAAGCCGCGACCGGGATCCTCACCGTTGATGCGGAACTCGAAGGAGTGCCCACGCAGTGCGGGATCGTCGTAGTCGATGAGGCCGCCCTCGGCGATGCGGAACTGCTCGCGCACGAGGTCGATGCCGGCGACCTCCTCGGTGACGGGGTGCTCCACCTGGAGCCGGGTGTTGACCTCGAGGAACGAGATCGTGCCGTCGGTGCCGACGAGGAACTCGCAGGTGCCGGCGTTGAGGTAGCCGGCCTCCTTCAGGATGGCCTTGGACGAGGCGTAGAGGCGCTGGACCTGCTCCTCTGTCAGGAACGGCGCGGGGGCCTCCTCGACCAGCTTCTGATGCCGACGCTGGAGCGAGCAGTCACGGGTGGATACGACGACGACGTTGCCGGCTGAGTCGGCCAGGCACTGCGTCTCGACGTGCCGGGGGTTGTCGAGGTAGCGCTCGACGAAGCACTCGCCGCGACCGAAGGCCGCGACGGCCTCGCGCACCGCGGAGTCGTAGAGGTCGGGGATCTCCTCGATCGTGCGGGCCACCTTCAGGCCACGTCCGCCTCCGCCGAAGGCGGCCTTGATGGCGACCGGCAGACCGTGCTCCTGGGCGAAGGCGACGACCTCGTCGGATCCGGTCACCGGATCGGGCGTGCCGGGCACCTGGGGCGCGCCTGCGCGCTGGGCGATGTGTCGAGCGGAGACCTTGTCACCGAGCGAGCGGATGGCGTCGGGGGACGGGCCGATCCAGGTGAGTCCGGCGTCGATCACGGCCTGGGCGAAGTCGGCGTTCTCCGAGAGGAAGCCGTAGCCGGGGTGGACGGCGTCGGCACCGGACTGTCGGGCGACGTCGAGGAGCTTGTCGATCACCAGGTAGCTCTCGGCGGCGGAGCTCCCGCCGAGGGCATAGGCCTCGTCAGCCAGTCGCACATGGAGGGCGTCCCGGTCGGGATCGGCGTAGACGGCGACGGACGTGAGTCCGGCGTCCTTGCAGGCGCGGATGACGCGGATGGCGATCTCGCCGCGGTTGGCGATCAGGACTTTGTGCACGTCGGGTCGGCCCTCTCTCGTGATCGGGATCGGAGAGAGATCCCGCTGCCGCAGCGTATCGGTATAGATGACTCGCTGTGGCGTGCCCGGCTATGGCCTGGCCCACACTGGCGATGGCCCGTGCGGATGAGGCGCATACTGAGGGAGGCGGCACATGACCGGATGAGGAGGTGCCCCATGACTGAGCAGCAGGAGTACACGGTTCGGACGAAGTATCCGGACGCGGAGCTGCGCGACTATGCGCGATGCACGGTGGCGGATGTCACCCTGACGGGGTCGGCGGAGCGAGTGGGAAATCGGGCCTTCGGGCCGCTCGTCAGGTACATCTCGGCCAAGGACCTTGCGATGACGGCTCCCGTGCTGCAGGCGGAGGCCTCCGCAGAGAATCAGTGGACGGTCAGTTTCGTGCTGCCCGGGGGCAAGTCGGTCGCGGACTACCCGCTGCCCGACGATGCCCAGGTAACCCTCCGGGAGATTCCGGAGCATCTGGCGATGGCTGCCCAGTGGACGGGTCGATGGACCTATTCGAGCGTCGAGCAGCACACCCGTCTGCTGCGACAGTCCATCGCGGCTGCTGGGCTGCGCGAGGTGGGGGCTCCGGTGTGGGCGCGCTACGACCCGCCGTGGAAGCCATGGTTTCTTCGTCGCAATGAGGTGCTCATCGAGGTCGCTACGGACGCGCCCGGCACGGACTAGGGATCGCCCTCACCGGCGGCGCCTGGCGTCGGGCTACGACGGGCGCACGATCGACGACGACTGGTTCCAAAGGTCGGTCCAGACGATGCCCACCTGCGCAAGCAGGTCGCGCAGGGTCGGCAGCGACAGCCCCACCACATTCGACGGGTCACCCTCGATGCCGTTGACGAACGCACCACCGAGCGCGTCGATCGTGAAGCCACCTGCCACCTGCAGCGGCTCTCCGGTGGCCAGGTACGCGTCCTGCTCCTGGCGTGTGGGCGATCCAAGGTGCACCACCGTGTCGCACACCGCCCCCACCTCCTGGCCGGTGGCAATGCGCACGACCCAGTGTCCGGTTCGCAAGACGCCGGACCGACCCATCATGAGGGCCCATCGCTCGCGTACCTGATCCTCTGACTCGGCCTTGCTGAAGGCCTGACCGTCGACGTCGAACACGGAGTCGCAGGCCACGACCACGATGTCCGGGTCGTCGGCATAGTGCGGTGAGACGGCCTCGGCCTTCGCCTTGGCCAGGGCCAGACAAAGTTCGCCGGGCGTGACGCCCGGCATCGCGGCCTCGAGCGCCTCCTCATCGACATGGCTGACGCGGATCTCCGGTTCGATGCCGGCATTGCGCAGCAGCAGCCGGCGCGACGGAGACTGGGAGGCAAGCACCAGACGGGTCATGTGATGGTCAGCGTGGCATGGCGGACGCACGCCAGGCGCCGAAGCCGGGGCGCTGGGACGGTCGGACCATCCGGCTCTTGCGTGCCCACAGGCTGAAGGCGGGTGCCGGTTCGACAGCGACGGGGCGCCTGCTGACGACGCTGATCACCACTGCGAGCTCCTCCGGGGTTGGGTTTCCGGCGACAACGCGCAGGTGAGGTGCCTGCCTGTCCTGCTCGTTCATCGTGGTGTCCTTCCCGATCCGGAGGGCGTGCTCGGAGTTGTCATCGCGGCCCTAGAGCGGGATGTTCCCGTGCTTCTTCGGCGGCCGGCTCGCGCGCTTGTTTCGCAGGGCGCGCAATGCTCGCGTGACCATCATCCGGGTCTCGTGGGGGAAGATGACGCGATCGATGTAGCCGCGCTCCGCGGCCGTGTACGGATTGGCCAGAGTCTGCTGATATTCGTCGACCAGGCGCTTGCGCTCGGCCTCGGGATCGTCTGCCTCCGCAAGCTCCTTGCGGTAGAGGATGTTCGCCGCCCCCTGAGCTCCCATCACGGCGATCTCCGCGGTCGGCCAGGCAAGGTTGAGGTCCGCTCCGAGGTGCTTGGAGCCCATGACGTCGTAGGCGCCGCCGTATGCCTTGCGCGTGATCAGCGTGACGAGCGGAACGGTCGCCTCGGCATAGGCGTAGATCAGCTTGGCGCCGCGGCGGATGATGCCGTCCCACTCCTGATCGGTGCCGGGGAGGAAGCCGGGCACGTCGACGAGCGTGAGCACAGGCACGTTGAACGCATCGCACGTGCGCACGAAGCGAGCAGCCTTCTCAGACGCCTCGATGTCGAGCGTGCCCGCGAACTGCATCGGCTGGTTGGCGACGATGCCGACCGCGTGGCCCTCGACGCGTCCGAAGCCGCACAGGATATTCGGGGCGAACATGGACTGGGTCTCGAGGAAGTCACCGTCGTCGAGCAGGTGCTCGATGACGCGGTGCATGTCATAGGGCTGGTTGGGCGAGTCCGGCATCAGGGTGTCGAGCTCGTAGTCCTCGTCGGTGAACGACAGGTCTGCCTCGAAACCGTAGGTGGGCGGATCCTCGAGGTTGTTGCTGGGCAGGTAGGAGAGCAGGGCCTTGACGTACTCGAGGGCGTCCTCCTCGTCGGAGGCCATGTAGTGGGCCACGCCCGACTTGGTGTTGTGGGTGCGGGCTCCACCGAGGTCCTCGAACGCGACATCCTCGCCGGTGACGGTCTTGATGACATCGGGTCCGGTGATGAACATATGCGAGGTCTGATCGACCATGATCGTGAAGTCGGTGATGGCGGGGGAGTAGACGGCTCCACCGGCGCAGGGGCCCATGATCAGCGAGATCTGCGGGACGACGCCGGACGCGGCGACGTTCCGGCGGAATATCTCGCCGTACATGGCCAGGGAGACAACGCCCTCCTGGATGCGGGCGCCCCCGGAGTCGTTGATGCCGATGACCGGGCAGCCGATCTTCATGGCCATGTCCATGATCTTCACGGTCTTCTCGCCGAGGACCTCGCCGAGTGACCCACCGAACACGGTGAAGTCCTGGGCGAAGACGCAGACGGGGCGTCCGTCGATGGTTCCGTAGCCGGTGACGACGCCATCACCGTAGGGCCGATTCTTCTGCTGGCCGAAATTGTGGGAGCGATGACGAGCCAGGCCGTCGATCTGCTGAAAGGAGTCCTCGTCCAGGAGGGCGAGCACGCGCTCCATGGCGGTCTTCTTGCCGCGAGCGTGCTGCTTCTCAACCGCCTTGTCCCGACCGCCTTGGGCCTCTGCGCGCCGCTTGGCCAGTTCGGCCGCCTTGCCCGCCGTGGTGTGCGGATCGGGGGTGTTCTCGTCGACAGTCGCCGCGCTCATTGCTCCTCCTAGGCTTCGCTTGCGTACCTTAGCCTTGTGAACTCCTTCGACAAGGTGCAGGCGCGGGGAAGTGATGAGGATCCCATGGCCGACCTCGACGTTGGTCGACTTGCGGACCTGCTGGTGAAGGGCGACTGCTCCTGGCCGGTACCTCGTCTGGTCCGCTCCACCGGGTCGACCAATGCCGATCTGGAGGAGTTGGCCCGTCAGGGTGCCCCAGAGGGGGCATGTGTGGTGTCCGACCAGCAGACAGCAGGCCGTGGACGACTTGACCGGACCTGGGTGAGCCCTCCCGGCTCGGGCCTGTGGGCATCGTTTCTGGTGCGCCCTGGGGACGTGCCCGCGGAGCGTCGTGCCTGGCTGCCTCTGGTAGCCGGGGTGGCGGTGACGGATGCCCTTGCGGAGGCATGCGCTGTCCGGGCCGAGTTGAAGTGGCCCAACGACATCGTCGCGATCGCTGCCGCCTGTGGCGGGTCAGATGGGCCGCGCAAACTGGGCGGAATCCTGAGCACGCTGGTCCCGTTGTCTGGCGACCTTGGTGATGCTGTCGTCCTCGGCATCGGAATCAACGTGGCGATGCGCAGTCAGGACCTCCCGGTCAAGCAGGCCACATCGGTGCTCCTGGAGGGAGGGCGGCCGGATCGAACCGCTCTGCTGGCCGCGCTGCTCGGGGCGTTGGAGACCCGAGTCGGCCAATGGCGGATGGGTGATGAGGCGATTCCGCGTGACTACCGGGCGCGCTGCACCACTATCGGCAGGCGTGTCGACGTTCTCCTTCCCAGTGGTGCTCAGGTGCAGGGCATCGTCTCGGGAATCGACGATGATGGTCATCTGCTGGTGTCTGATGGCGAATCAACGTCATGCATCACCGCGGGTGACGTCATTCATGCCACTATCTGAGCCATGGCATATCCGCAGAAGCTCCTAGCTCAGGGCGAGGTCATCAAGTTCGAGACTCGGCCCCATTGGCGCGCACTCTTCGTGCCCGCCGTCGTCCTGCTGGCCACGGTGTTCGCTGGCACGTGGCTGTACTTCTGGATCGACACCACACAGTTCGGTGGAACTGTGATGCGGTGGGTTGTCCTCGGCGCAGGACTCTTGATCCTGGTGCTGTGGGCGGCGGTTCCCTTTCTGCGCTGGGTGACCACCGAGTACGTCTTCACTGATCGTCGCATCATCGTGCGGTCGGGCATCGTCACACGTCAGGGGCGGGACATGCCGCTGTCGAAGGTCAACGATGTGTCATTCCACGTCCCGGTGATGGGCCGGATCATGAACTACGGCGTGCTCGACATCCAGTCCGCCGGCGAGAACGAGGGACTCTCGATCGCGGACGTTCCCGATGTCGAGGACATCCAGCGCAACGTCTATGAGCTCATCGAGGCAGACGATGTGCGCCGCCGCGGGGGTTCTGCCTCTCCCGGTGGTGGGATCCAGCCACCTCTCCCCGAATAACTTCTTGCGATTTGAGCCGCTTCCCGGTCCAAATCTGCAGATTTGGACCGGGAAGCGGCTCTTTCTGCCGATATGAACCGCCTGTGGGTCGAGGGGAATGGCCGCGCAGTGGTGCCGGAGCAGACCCGAATCCTGCTACCGCGTGCGAACCCGCTGAGGTAAGGCGGTTCAAATAGCGAGAAACCCGCGGATACCGGTTCAGATCTGCAGATTTGGACCGGGAAGCGGTTCAAATCGTCAGATAGGGGTGGAGGCGTCGCGCTCAGCGAGCTCTCGATCGGCGAGATGCTCGGCCTGGCGATCGGTGAGAGGCTCGGCCCGGCGATCGGCGAGATGCTCGGCCCGATCAGGCGTATCGGTGGCCTCTTCCTGAGCCCCGTCCCTCACGCGGTCCGAGACACCGTCCGCCACGCTGCCCGAGACACCGTCCGAGGCGCCGTCCGTGACCTCGTCAGGCAACGCAGGGAACACCCACCTGCGATAGGACCAGAACCGGAACAGGGTGCCCAGCGCCACCCCGACCACGTTGGCGCTGATGTTGTCGGCGAGGGCCGAGTCCAGCCCGAGGATGTAGTGACTGACGTACAGGCACGACACCGAGATCACCATGGCGGCTCCGTTGAGCAGGAAGAACAGCAGGTACTCGCGGCCCATGTGCGTGCGCCCGCGGTGGCGGAACGTCCAGTACCGGTTGGCGAAGTACGCGAACGTGGTTGCGACGGCGACGCTCACGATCTTCGACGTGATGGGCCGGTCCGTCAGGACTCCGCCGTAGAGCAGCACATTGAACAGTCCAACGTCGATGACGAAGGCAATGCCTCCCACGATGCCGAACTTGGCGATCTCGTGCAGGAGGGCCCGGACAGGCGCGTAGAGGCGGTCCACGAGAGAGGGGGAGGGCGCGTCCACGGTGAGTGCGTCCTCAGGCATGACGGCGAGTGTAGAGGGCCACGGGGTAGGTTTCCCCTGTGCATCCAGACCACGCTCCCCGAGTGGGAATCGTGGGCGGTGGCCAGCTGGCGCGCATGAGCGCTGCCCCGGCGGCCGCCCTCGGAATCGACCTGCGGGTCCTCGCCGCTGCTGCCGACGAGTCAGCCGCGCAGGTCATCCATGACGTCGTCCTGGGCTCGCACGACGACCTGGCTGCGCTTCGGCTCCTGGCCGACGGGTGCGACGTCGTGACGTTCGATCACGAGCACGTGCCCCCCGCGCATCTGGAGCAGCTCGAGGCCATGGGCGTCGCCGTTCGTCCCGGCCCCTCGGCGCTCTTCCACGCCCAGGACAAGATCCACATGCGCCAGGCGCTGACCGACATCGGCATCCCCTGCCCTCGGTGGCGTGTCGTGGGGGCACTCGATCACGTCCAGGACTTCGGCGATGACGTGGGCTGGCCGGTCGTGCTCAAGACCTCCCGAGGCGGCTACGACGGGCGCGGAGTGTGGATCGTCGAGGATTCCGAGGCCGCGGCCGATGTGCTGGCGATTCCCTTGGCCCCGGGAGCCCAATGGCTTGCCGAGGAGAGGATCGATTTCGTCCAGGAGCTCTCGGCCCAGGTTGCGCGCTCACCTCATGGACAGGCAGTCGCCTATCCCGTGGTGCGGACGGTGCAGGCCAACGGCATCTGCTCGGAGGTGATTGCGCCAGCCCCGGGTCTCGCTGCCGAACGGGCGGTCGAAGCACAGGAACTGGCTCTTCGGGTGGCGCGAGACCTCCACGTGACGGGCATGCTCGCGGTGGAGCTCTTCGACGACGGGACGAACCTGTTCGTCAATGAACTGGCCATGCGACCGCACAACTCCGGTCATTGGACGATCGAGGGAGCACGGACGAGTCAGTTCGAGAACCACCTGCGGGCCGTCCTCGACCTGCCGCTGGGCTCGCCGGCCGCCGTCGCACGGCATGCCGTCATGGTCAACATCCTCGGCGGTGACCTCGGTGACCTGTACTCCGCCTACCGGCACGTCCTGGCACGTGACCCGGGGATCAAGGTCCACCTCTACGGCAAGCAGGTGCGTCCGGGGCGCAAGGTGGGACACGTGACCGTCGTGGGGGACGATCTGAACGACCTGCTGGCGCGCGCGCGCCACGCAGCGGACTACTTCACGGGAGTCATCGATGAGTGAGAATCCTCTGGTCGCGATCTGCATGGGCAGCGACTCGGACTGGCCGGTGATGCAGAGTGCGGCGGGCATCCTCGACGACTTCGGTGTGAGTCACGAAGCGATGGTCCTGTCCGCGCATCGCATGCCGCGCGAGATGGTGGATTTCGGCAGTGATGCCGTGTCCCGTGGGCTCAAGGTGATCATCGCCGGCGCCGGGGGAGCTGCACATCTGCCGGGCATGCTGGCCTCGCTGACGCCGCTGCCGGTGATCGGCGTGCCCGTCCCTCTATCGACCCTTGACGGAATGGACTCGCTGCTCTCGATCGTCCAGATGCCAGCGGGGGTGCCTGTCGCCACCGTTGCCATCGGCAATGCCCGCAACGCCGCTCTGCTGGCCGTGCGCATCCTTGCCACTGCTGATCCGGATCTCATGACGGCGATGGAGGCCTACCAGGCCGACCTCAATGCACAGGCGAAGGCCAAGAACGCCAACCTGACCCGGTAGCCGAGCGTCGCCCCGAACTGGCACGCCTGCCTGACATAAGGCATCCTTGGGGCATCAAGGGGAGTATCCCTTCGCTGATTGCTCGTCAGTACGGAGTCGCAATCGACTCCCGGGCAGTCGGGTCGGCACCGCCGGCGGCGAGAGACCTTGTGGCAAACGGCACTGCCGTCTGGCACAAGGAGATCCATGGACGTATCCCTCGCCATCTGGGCGATTCTTCTGGCCGGCATCCTGGTGATGCTCATGGTCGACCTGCTCCTCCACCGAGACGCCCACGTCATCCGCGTTCGTGAGGCAGCGATCTGGTCCGCCATCTGGGTGACCATCGGACTTCTCGTCGGCGGGGTCATCTGGGTGCACTACGGCGCCGAGTTCGGGATGCAGTACTTCGCCGGCTACGTCATCGAGAAGTCCCTCGCGGTGGACAACGTCTTCGTGTGGGCGGTGATCTTCGGCTACTTCGCGGTTCCTCGCCAGTACCAGCACCGCGTCCTGTTCTATGGCGTCGTCGGAGCACTGGTCTTCCGCGCGATCTTCATCGGCGCCGGGTCATGGCTCATCGCCAGCTTCGCCTGGATCCTCTACGTCTTCGGCGCATTCCTGATCCTGACGGGCATCAAGATGCTGAGGCAGCGCGACGACCACATGGACCCCGGGAGGTCCCGAACGCTCCGGCTCTTTCGCAGGGTGATTCCGACGACGGACCAGTACGAAGGACAGCGGTTCCTCACGCGCCGCAACGGGGTGTTGATGGCGACCCCGTTGCTCGCCGTCGTGGCCGTCGTGGAGGTCACCGACATCATCTTCGCCGTCGACTCCATTCCGGCGATATTCGCTGTCACCCAGGAGCCCTTCCTCGTCTTTGCCAGCAACGCTCTTGCCATCCTGGGGCTGCGTGCCATGTACTTCCTGCTGGCCGATCTCATTCATCGCTTCGTCTACCTGAAGGCGGGCCTGTCCCTCGTCCTCGTGTGGGTAGGGGTGAAGATGATCGTGGGACATGCGTGGGTGACCATTCCGACGGTGCTGAGCCTGGGAATCGTGGTGGCGATCATCGCGGTCTCGGTCGGTGCGAGCCTGTGGGTGACCCGTGGGGCCAGGGACGATGACGAATCGGTGGTGGCTGATGTCAAGTGAGTCGATGAGCGTGCTCTCCCGACGGGACCGGATCGTCCGCGCGTGGCAGACCCTGCCCCGTCCCCTGCGTGTGCTGATGGCCGCAACGACGGGCAGTGGCCTGGTGGTCGTCGG
>Ga0181554_1000487_pt1 | contig 39574 bp, 38 predicted proteins | sample 011ome_16_FD_145602 | JGI IMG/M metagenome (GOLD analysis project Ga0181554, IMG submission 145602) | Coastal salt marsh microbial communities from the Groves Creek Marsh, Skidaway Island, Georgia - 011503CT metaG (spades assembly) | ecosystem: Environmental > Aquatic > Marine > Intertidal zone... | reverse complement strand
GCTAATGGCGCAAGTGCCACGCTGCGAATCAATGCAAAGGTCAAGGCCACGGGTCCTTATGGGAACACGGCCAGCGTTAGCCGCAGCGATCAGCCCGACCCGAATACGTCGAACGACAGCAGCACGGTCAGCACCAACCCCATTAGTAGTGCCGATCTTGCTGTTTCCAAGCAAGTCGACATTGCTAATCCGCCGGTGGGTGATACGGTGCAATTCACGGTGGTGGTGACCAATCAGGGCCCGAGTCAGGCGACCGGGGTGACTCTGGCTGATCAACTGCCGTCCGGTTACAGCTTGAAGAGTGCAACGGCCAGCAGCGGCACGAGTTATTTGGCGGCCACAGGAATATGGACGGTGGGCACGCTGGCCAACGGCGCCAGCGCGACCTTGCGCATGAACGCGACGGTCAATAGCACGGGCAATTACCTCAATCAGGCATCAGTCACCAATAGCAATCAGCCTGATCCCAATCCCGGCAATAACAGTGCCGAAGTGGCCGTGGGTCCGGTCAGTGCGGACCTGGCAGTCAGTAAGCAGGTCAACGTGGCCAGACCGGCCGTAAATGACCTGGTGCAGTTTGTCATTACGGTGAGCAACAATGGCCCTAATCGTGCGACGGGCGTCAGGGTTTTGGACAACTTGCCCAGTGGGTACCAGTTTGTCAGCGCTACTCCGGGCGGAGCATATGACGCAACCAGTGGCCAATGGACTATAGGTGACCTAGTCGACGGCGCCGCTGCTACCTTGCGTATCAATGCTCGGGTATTAGCTACTGGATCGTACGAAAATAGCGTAACTGTGGCCGCCAGCGACCAACCCGATCCGGACACCTCCAACAATATCAGTACCGTCAGTATCGGCCCCATCAGTGCCGATCTGATGGTGAGCAAGCAGGTTGATAATCCGAGTCCGCAGGTGGGTGACCAAGTCCAGTTTCTTGTGGTGGTCACCAATAAGGGACCCAATCAGGCAACCGGAGTCAACCTGCTCGACAATCTGCCCAGCGGATTCACGTTCGTGAGTGCGGTGCCGAGTACAGGTACTCAATATGCGTCAACCTCCGGGCAGTGGAGCGTCGGCAACCTCGCCACGGGAAGCAGCGCCTCCCTGCGTATCAATGCGCTTGTAAAGTCCAGGGGCTCGTACCAAAACTCAGCTGAGGTGAGCCATAGTGACCAACCGGATCCCGATGCCAGCAACAATCGGGCGGAAGTGGCTGTCGGTCCCGTGACAGCCGATCTGGTAGTGACCAAGCAGGTCAATAACCCGAGCCCGTTGTTGGGTAGTAGTGTCATCTTTACGATGACGGTTACCAACGAGGGACCCAATTCGGCGACCAACGTGAGCCTGATTGAAAATCTTCCAAGTGGGTATTCTTTTGTAGGCGCTACGCCCGGTAATGGAACTAGCTACGATCCAGTCAGCGGTGAATGGGCTGTGGGATTCCTTCCGCAAGGGGGTTTGGCCACATTGAGCATCACTGCGACGGTCAACGCCAGTGGCGACCAGACCAATTCGGTGAAGGTGACTCACAGTGATCAACCCGGTTCTGACTCCGGTAGCACCACGAGCACGGTCACGACCGGACCCCAGAGTGCGGATCTTGAGGTCAGCAAGAGTGTTGACAATCCTGCACCTTACATTGGGGAAACGGTGCAATTCACCATCATGGTAACCAATCGCGGCCCTGACGATACCTCCGGATTGACTCTTCTGGATAATCTTCCCAGTGGCTATCGTTTTATCAGCGCGACAGCGAGTCACGGTGCTTATGATGCGTCCAACGGGCAGTGGACAGTAGGTAGTCTAGCTGATAACGGTACCGAAACCCTGACTATAACAGCGGTCGTCCTTGGATCAGGCATGTATAACAATGGCGCCTTGGTCAGCTACAGCGCCATGCCTGACCCTGATGGGCGGAATAATGAGTCGAGCGTTGTTGTGAGTCCGCAGGCCAATCCATCGCCTCCGCCTAACCCTATTCCCACATTGAATGAATTGGGCAGGTTGATGCTCGTACTTGCGTTACTTGGTTTGGCCTGGAAAACCCGCAGGGTAATCTTGAAGTAGTGAAATAGGACTGCTCTCCTGACCTAAACCAACGGGCGCCTAGGCGCCCGTTGGCATGTCTGGGGGATGGTGAACTGCCCCTTCTGTGGGTAAAGTGACGATCAATAATGGTGAAAGAAAAGAGTGGTTAATGAAGAAATACGCGCTGATTTATTTTGTGATCCTGGGAGCTATGTTCGGTCTGGAAACCATGCCTTGGGCGCAGTCCTTCACGGTTGGCACCTGGACCCAGTTTCTGGCGGACTTTAGTGGTGGGCTGATGCGGGTTTTCGACGATACCGTAGTGGTGCAGGGCTCGGATCTTCGCAACAGCCAGACCGGCTATGCCGTGTCGATCAAGTCCGGTTGCAATGGTGTAGAAGCCGCGATGATTCTGGCGGCGGCGATTCTGGCCTATCCGGCTCCTTGGCTTAAGAAGCTATGGGGCATGGTGGTGGGGGTGCTGGCAATACAGGTGCTGAACGTGGTGCGCATCATCAGTTTGTACTACCTCGGTGCCTGGAGCCAGCAAGCCCTGGATATCGCCCACCTGTATGTCTGGCCGGGGCTGATCATCCTGGATGCCCTGCTGATCTTCCTGCTATGGATCCACTGGCTGGGAAGAGGACAACGTCTGACGGGAGAGGTGGCGTGAAGTCCACAATTACCCGCTTTGCGGGGTTCACCCTGCTGTGGCTGCCGATGACTTTTGCGCTCTGGTACTTCTCGGCCACGATGCATGCGAGCCTTGTGAGTCCCTTTCTGCAATGGCTTGTGAATGCCAGCTATCCCATCCATGTTCCGTTGGTAGAGAAAGGCAGCGTGTTGGAGTTGATGCTCGAAGTGCCAGCGGCGATATCTCGTAGGGGAGGGCCAGGTGTGGTGAGATCAAACATCACGCTTGATATTCTGATTTACAGTTGCGGTATTCCGCTATTTGTTGCGTTGATGCTGGCCACGCCGGGCATTCTTGGTCGCTGGCGTTCCCTTTTGGTCGGTCTGGGGTGTTTGCTCGTCTATGAGATTGTCGCTCTCTATGTCTCGACCTGCTACAACACCCTGAACATGCTGCACATGATCGGTGCCGATACCCATTGGCTGTTTGGTTTGCCCTGGAGCCCGCAACTTAATTTGCTGGCGCAGACAACTTTTGCTCTGGTGTTTCCCAGCGCCATCGCGGTGTTTCTGTGGGCGGGTTTGAATGAGGGTTTCATTCGGTCGCAGTCATCAGCCAGCCTTGGTCGTGCATGAGCGACATGGCGTGATGGTGCCGCTCTCAATCACAATCCCGGCGGGAATAAACCCCGGTATCCGGCGCTAACGCTGATTGTATTTGGGTCGAGGCCGTTGGAGGGCATCCCTCGTTGTCACTTGGGATGACAGGGAAAGTGTCTGAACCTTCAAGTCGTGGCCAGCGATTTCGGGGGAAATGTCTCACCGGACGGCTCGTGGTTGGTGGTCTGCGGCGCTTGCCTTCACCCAGTACGACACGGTGAGGATGGTGTCGTACTGAGTGAACATCACAAGTGAAGTTCTGCGGGCTAAGAGTTATCGGGGCCTCGACCCCGGCATTGTCAGGTGGTCAATCGCCCAAGACCCTCAAATTTCAATAGGGAATGCACCCAGCACCCCAGGCCGGGTTACCTGTTTACTTGATCCGGGTCAGTTCCTTGCCGTCGCTGTCGAAGTGGCAAATGCTGCCGCCGAGGTAATAACCGCACTCGGGGGATTGTTCCACCTTGGCGCCTTCGCTGCTGAGCGAGATCTTGAGTGAGCAGTGTTTGGCTTCTCCTTCAATTTGCTTCCGTAGGGTTATTTCGTTGTCGCCGGTGGCTTTGGCGTCGCCGCTGACTTCGGCTTCGCACGGTTTCTTGCCTTCTTCTGCGCTGCCCGTCGCTTCGAAGTTCACATCCATGCTGGCGTCAACGTCATCACCGATGCGAGTGATCTTCAGGTGCTGGACATGGTTGCCGTCGCGGCGCAGATAGTGCTGGGTGTCGGCGAGAACGGCGCTGGATACCATCAAGCTCAGTGCGGCCAATAAAACATTTTTCATGGTGAACCTCTTTGTCAGGGAATGTGGAACGATTAGTCGCGCAGCAGTTCATTGATGCCGACCTTGCCGCGGGTTTTGTCATCGACCTGCTTGATGATGACCGCGCAGTACAGACTGTGGCTGCCATCCTTGGCGGGCAGATTGCCGGAGACGACGACGGAGCCGGCCGGGATACGTCCGTAGCTGATTTCTCCGGTCATGCGATTGTAGATCTTGGTGCTCTGACCGATGTAGACGCCCATGGAAATCACCGAGCCTTCCTCGACCACAACACCCTCGACCACCTCTGAGCGGGCGCCGATAAAGCAATTGTCCTCGATGATGGTGGGGCCGGCTTGCAAGGGTTCCAGCACGCCGCCGATGCCGACGCCGCCGGACAGGTGGACGTTCTTGCCAATCTGCGCACACGAACCGACGGTGGCCCAGGTGTCCACCATGGTGCCGGAATCGACAAAGGCGCCGATGTTGACGAAAGAGGGCATCAGCACCACGCCGGAGGCAATATGCGCACCACGACGGACAGCCGCCGGCGGTACCACGCGCACGCCCTGGGCGGCAAACTGCTCGGGTGAGTAGCTGCCGAACTTGGGCTCGACCTTATCGAAATATTTGGTTTCGCTGCCTTCCATGACACGGTTGTCGGTAACGCGGAACGACAGCAGCACGGCCTTTTTCAGCCACTGGTTAACGACCCACTGACCGTCCGTTTTTTCGGCGACGCGAGCTTTGCCGCTGTCGAGCAGGTTGAGGGATTCGAGAATGGCCTCGCGTACTTCCGCCGAAACGCTGGTTGGGCTGATGTTGGCGCGGTTTTCGAAGGCGTCTTCAATGATTTTTTGCAGGGACATGATGTTATGAAGCGTGTGAGTGAGATTGAATGAAATTACGGATGCGGTGGGCGGCGTCGACGCATTCGTCGAGTGGGGCCACCAGTGCCATGCGGACATAGCCGCGCCCAGGGTTAACGCCGAAATAATCACGCGACAGATAGCTGCCGGGGAGTACAGTCACATTTTTGTCGGCATAAAGGGCCTTGGCGAATTCCTGATCATCGCCATGAATCCGGGGCCAGAGGTAGAAGCCGCCAGACGGGATTGTGACCGGCAGTACTTCACCCAGAATCTCGCTAACGGCGGCAAACTTCTGTCGGTAGAGTGCGCGGTTAGCGACGACATGATCTTCATCCTGCCAGGCCGCCAGGCTGGCGTACTGGACCGGCACCGAAAGTGCCGCACCGTGATAGGTTCGGTAGAGCAGGAATCGCGAGAGGATCTCAGCATCGCCAGCAACGAATCCGGAGCGCAGCCCCGGCGCATTGGAGCGCTTTGAAAGGCTGTGGAACACCACGCAGCGCCTGAAGTCGGTGTTGCCCATTTCCCAGGCGGATTGCAGCAAGCCTGGCGGTGGGGAAGATTCGTCGTTGTAGAGTTCGGAGTAGCACTCGTCCGCGGCGATGATGAAGTCAAAACGCTCGGCCAGCTCAATCAGCTGGCGATGGGTTTCCGCAGGCATTACTGTTCCGGTCGGGTTGCCGGGCGAGCAGATATACAGCAGCTGACATTGCGCCCAGATCTCATCCGGTACATGGTCGAAATCGGGCAGAAAACCGGTCTGCTGGGTGGTGTTCAGAAAATATGGCTGTGAGCCCGCCAGCAAAGCGGCCCCTTCGTAGATCTGATAGAACGGATTGGGCATCAGCACCAGGGCGCGCTGGCCGGGATCGACCACCGCCTGAGCAAAGGCAAACAGCGCCTCGCGGGTGCCGTTGCAGGGCAGAATATGACGCTCGGCATCGACGGCTTCGCTGGGCAGGTTAAACCGTCGCCCCAGCCACTTGGCGATGCCCTGCCGCAATTCGGGCAACCCTTTGCTGGCCGGGTATTGGGTCAGTGCTCCGAGATGAGCTGTCAGGGTTTCGCCAATGAAGGCCGGGGTTGGGTGCTTGGGTTCGCCGATCGAAAGGGCAATGTGTTTTAGATCGTCAGGCGGGTGAATCCCGGATTTGAGCCTGGCCAGCTTCTCGAAGGGATAGGGCTGGAGGGTGTCGAGCAGAGGATTCATCAAGAGCCGATAGGGGGTTGAGGCAAGTCAGGGGAGGGCGGAATTATAGGTGAAACCCCTCTGAGGGACCAAATGAACGGACTGTTACATGTGTGGCCCCTCGGAAGGAATTGCATGACGGAAACTACAGGTCCGATTTGGCTATCCGGCGATGCCGGGTCGGGACAACAAGAAGGGAATGACCTCTTCGAGCGCAATCTCGATGGCTTCGCCATCACGACGGTTTTTGTACTCGGCACGACCGGTTTCCAGCAAGCGTTCACTGATGACGATCCGGTGCGGGATGCCGATCAGCTCCATGTCGGCAAACATGACGCCCGGCCGGGCCTTGCGGTCGTCGAACAGGACATCCAGGCCGGCGGCTTGCATCGTCTGATAGAGGTGCTCCGCCGTCGCCTTGAGTTTGTCTGAGGTCTGCATGTTGATCGGGGTCAAGGCCACCTGGAACGGCGCCAGCGCTTCTGGCCAGATTATCCCGCGATCGTCATGATTCTGCTCGATGGCGGCGGCCACTACGCGCGACACGCCAATGCCGTAGCAGCCCATGATCAGTACCTGATTCTTACCGTCCTCGTTCAGAACGGTCGCTTGCATGGCTTCGCTGTATTTGGTGCCGAGCTGGAAGATGTGACCGACTTCGATGCCGCGTGCGATACGCAAGGAGCCCTGGCCATCGGGGCTGTCGTCACCCTCGACGACCAGGCGCAGATCGGCAACTTCGGGTCGGGGCAGGTCGCGATCCCAGTTGACGCCGCTCAAATGCTGGCCGTCGACGTTGGCGCCGCATACGAAGTTGATCATTTCCACTGCGCTGCGGTCGGCAATGACGGGGACGGTCAGTCCTCTCGGCCCCACCGAGCCGGGTGCGCAACCGGCTGTCGCGCGGACTTCGGCATCGCTGGCGAATTCAAGCGGGTAGGCCACGGCGGGCAATTTGGTGGCCTTGACCGGGTTGAGTTCGTGGTCGCCGCGCAGCAGCAGGGCCACCACGCCGCCTTCGATGCCCTTGACCAGCAGCGTCTTGAGGATGCGTTGCGGCTCGATCGTCAAAAAGGTGCTGACTTCCTCGATGCTATGCTGACCCGGGGTTGCCACTGTCGCCAGTTCGGCAAGATTTTCACTGCCGCCCTTGATGGCAATGGCCTCCGCCATTTCGACGTTGGCGGCGTAGTCGCTCTGGTCGGAGAAGGCAATGGCGTCCTCGCCGGAATCGGCCAGTACATGGAATTCATGCGACAGGCTGCCGCCAATCGCGCCGGTGTCGGCCAATACGGCGCGAAACTCCAGGCCCAGCCGCTCGAAGATGCGGCTGTAGGCGCCATACATCGTTTGATAGGTTTCGTTAAGCGAGTCCTGGGTCATATGGAAGGAGTAGGCGTCCTTCATCAGGAATTCGCGGGCGCGCATGACGCCAAAGCGTGGCCGGATTTCGTCGCGGAATTTGGTCTGGATCTGGTAGTAATTGACCGGAACCTGCTTGTAGCTCTTGATCTCGTTGCGCACCAGATCGGTGATGATTTCCTCATGCGTCGGGCCCAGGCAGAAGTCGCGGTGATGTCGGTCCTGAAAGCGGCACAGCTCCGGCCCGAAGACCTCCCAGCGGCCTGAGTCCTGCCACAGCTCCGCCGGCTGTACTACAGGCATCGAGACTTCCAGCCCGCCAGCGCGGTCCATTTCCTCGCGCACCACGTTCTCTACTTTCCGCAAGACCCTCAGTCCAAGGGGCAGCCAGTTGTAGAGACCCGCCGCCAGTTTGCGTATCAGGCCAGCGCGTATCATCAGCTGATGGCTGATGATTTCGGCATCGGCGGGAGTTTCCTTGACGGTGTTGAGCGGGAATTGGCTAGTGCGCATGTTCGGGTGACAGGTGGGTAAAAATGGCCAGTATTGTAACGGGTTTACCCGTAAGCCGGAGTGGGATTGGGCGAGAGCGTGACACCGCCATGAGGGTTTTCAGGTCAAGCGCTCAGGGGGTTTTTCAGCGTGTATGATAAGGACATATGTGGCTTGAAAAGACTATTACCCTGAAGGCGCGCCCACGGGGCTTTCACCTGGTGACGACTGAGCTTCTGGCCCGGTTGCCCGAAATTGAGCGGTTTCGGGTGGGTTTGGCGCATTTCTTCATTCAGCACACCTCGGCCTCGCTAACAATCAACGAGAATGTCGATCCCGATGTGCGGCGCGATCTGGAGACCCATCTCTGCCACTTGGTGCCGGATGGGGCTGGGCACTATGTGCATGTGCTGGAGGGTCCTGACGATATGCCCGCTCATGTGAAGGCGAGCCTTTTGGGGGCCAGTCTCAGTGTGCCGATGGCCAATGGCCGTTTGCGGCTTGGTGTCTGGCAGGGAATTTACCTGGGGGAGCACCGTGACCATGGCGGCCCGAGGCAGGTGATCGTCACGCTGCATGGGGAACCGTTCGACGATTGAAACGCCCCCGATTGCCGGATGGATCGGCCCTGTCAACTCATAAATTCCCGGAGTTCATCATGAAAAGACTGATTACCATGATTCTGTTGGCTGGCGCGTTCTTGCCGCTGGTTACCGCCGCAGCGACAAAGAATGAAAAGCCCGTCGAAATGACCGTCTACCGGAGCCCAACCTGCAGCTGTTGCGGCAAGTGGCTGGAGCACATGAAGCAGGATGGCTTTGTGGTAAAGGATATCCAGACCGAGGACATGGATGCCATCAAGCACCAACATGGTGTGCCGGATAATCTCAAATCCTGCCATACCGCCCTGGTGGGTGGATATGTGGTCGAAGGTCATGTGCCGGCTGGCGATATTCGCGCATTGCTGAAGAAGAAGCCTGCCGTCGTCGGGCTGAGTGTGCCGGGGATGCCCGCAGGGACTCCGGGCATGGAAATGGGGGGCAGGAAAGACCCCTATGCCGTGGTCCAGCTCGACAAAGCCGGTCAGGCAACAGTGTTTCATGAATATTCGGGCCAGTGATTCCGCTGGTAAGAGTGCCCTTTTCTCTGTATGGATCTGAATCATGCTGCTAGCCGGTGACGTAGGCGGAACCAAGACCATTCTTGCCCAGTATGAAAAAAGCACCGAGGGGCTGGAGCGTGTGCGCGAGCGGCTTTTTCCCAGTGCCGATTATGCGTCGCTGGACGAGATCGTCACTGAATTTCTGAGCGATCAGAGCGTGCCGCTGGAGGCGGCCTGTTTCGGGGTGGCTGGCCCCGTGTTCGACGGTACTTCCCGCATTACGAATCTGCCCTGGGTGATTGACGAGCGCTCGCTGGTGGCCTCGACCGGTGTGCAGCGCGTCAAGCTGCTCAACGATCTTCAGGCGATGTCGCTGGGCTTGCTGCGGCTGGGGCCGGAAGAATGGCTGGAGCTGAATCCCAACGCCGAGCCCGCCACCGGCAATCGTGCGGTGATTGCTGCCGGTACCGGCCTGGGCGAGGCGATCCTTTATTGGGACGGACTGAATTACCATCCGCTGGCGACCGAGGGGGGACACACTGATTTTGCCCCCAGCGACGAGCTGGAAGAGGGGCTCTTGCGGCACCTTAGGGCCAGGTTCGGTGGGCATGTCAGCTATGAACGTATCCTCTCCGGGGCTGGTATTGCCTGCCTGTATGAGTATTTGCGGGAAATCGAGCATCTCCCCGAATCACCCGAGTTAGCCAGGGTCTTGAAGGTCACTGATGATCCGGCCCGGGAAATCAGCTTCCATGCCCTGGAACACAATGATCCGCTGGCCCGCGCGACGCTTCGCCGCTTTGCCCGTATTTATGGCGCAGAAGCGGGTAATCTTGTCCTCAAGTGCCTGTCCCGTGGTGGCGTTCTCATAGGCGGCGGCATCGCGCCGAAGATTCTCAACGCATTGGTCGAGGATGCGCAGTTCATGGAGGGCTTCTGCGCAAAGGGTCGCTTCGCCGAATTTCTGCGTCACATTCCAGTGCGTGTCGCCCTCAATCCCAATACCGCCCTGTTGGGCGCGGCTGATTATGCGGCGCGGTGTTTGTTGTAACGGGAAAATTGCCGCGTGATTTCCCCGGAAGACGAGCGGGCCGCCCTGGTTGCCAGCATTCAGGCCGAGGTACAGGCCACGGCGGCCTATACCGGTCGCGACCATCTCCATCCGACAGTTCTCAATGCCATCAGAACAGTGCCTAGGCACTGTTTCGTTGGACCGGAACAGGAGGCGTCGGCCTATCTCGACACACCATTGGCCATCGGTCATGGCCAGACCATCTCCCAGCCCTATATCGTCGCGCTGATGACCGACCTTGCCGACGTGGGCGCCGATGCCAAGGTGCTCGAAATCGGCACGGGATCCGGTTATCAGGCGGCGGTGCTGGCCGAGATCGTGGACGAGGTGTATTCCATTGAGCGAGTGACGGCGCTGGCGGATTCAGCCGCCCGCTGCCTCGCTGGGTTGGGCTACACCCGCGTGCACGTGAAGGCGGGTGATGGGTATCAGGGCTGGCCGGAGCATGCGCCGTATGATGCGATTCTGGTCACCGCTGCGGTGCCGGATCCGCCCACTCCCCTGCTGGAACAGTTGAAGATCGGTGGGCGCTTGGTTCTGCCCCTGGGCCAGTCCGGTGCTAAACAGGAGTTGACGGTGATTACCCGGCAGGCCGAAGGTGGGTTTGCCATCCGCGCCGTGCTGCCCGTGTCATTCGTACCGTTTTTGCGTGGAGAAACCGACCTCTAGGGTGTCGATAGCCGACGCTACCTGGAACAAATGCCGGTGGTTTAAGCGCTATTTGGTGCCGGGATCGCGGGTGAATTCGGCTATAATCGGCGGCCTTCTCATTACCCGCCATCGGAGTGGTTTGCGTGACTCCCCAACAACGCGATGTTTCCACGTTCCAGGGATTGATCCTGGCGTTACAGGATTATTGGGCAGCGCAGGGTTGCGTGATTTTGCAGCCATTGGACCTTGAGGTCGGCGCCGGCACCTTCCATCCCGCCACTTTTCTTCGCTCCATCGGTCCGGAGCCCTGGAATACGGCCTATGTCCAGCCTTCCCGTCGTCCCACCGACGGCCGTTATGGCGAAAATCCTAACCGGCTACAGCACTACTACCAGTTTCAGGTGATCATGAAGCCGTCACCGGCGGATTTTCAGGACCTGTACCTAGGGTCTTTGCAAAACCTGGGCTTCGATCTCAAGGAGCATGACATCCGCTTTGTCGAGGACAACTGGGAGTCGCCGACGCTGGGTGCCTGGGGGCTGGGTTGGGAGGTCTGGCTGAATGGCATGGAAGTAACGCAGTTCACCTATTTTCAACAGGTCGGCGGTATCGATTGCCGCCCGGTGAGCGGCGAGATCACCTATGGCCTCGAACGCATCGCCATGTATCTGCAAGCCAAGGAAAGCGTGTATGACCTCGTCTGGGCGCGCGGTCCGCAGGGTGTGGTCACCTATGGCGATGTCTATCACCAGAACGAAGTGGAGATGTCGGCCTTCAATTTTGAGCAGGCCGATACGACTTTCCTGTTCAGTGCATTTGATACCTATGAGCGAGAGTGCAAGCGCCTGATCGAGGCCGACTTGCCGCTGCCCGCCTACGAAATGGTGCTGAAAGCCTCACACTCTTTCAATTTGCTGGATGCGCGCAAGGCGATCTCGGTCACCGAACGGCAGCGCTTCATCCTGAGGGTTCGCGAGCTGGCGAAAGCCGTGGCCGAAGCCTATTACCAACGCCGCGAGAGTCTCGGCTTCCCGATGCTGAACCAGAAGAGCGCCTGACATGACCGATATCCGTGATGTCCTGTTTGAACTGGGCACCGAAGAATTACCCCCCAAATCGCTGCTGACGCTCAGTCGGGCGTTGCAAAGCCACGTTGAAGCCGGCCTGACTAAGCTTGGCCTCACCTTCGCAGGAATCCAGGCGTATGCGACACCGCGTCGTCTGGCACTGGTTATCAGTGAATTGCAGGTTTCGCAGCCGGATCAGGTCATCGAGCGCCGGGGTCCCGCCGCCAACGCCGCCTTCCAGTCGGATGGTTCGCCCAGCAAGGCGCTGGAGGGTTTTCTGCGCAGTTGCAATGCAACCGCCGATCAACTGATTACGCTGGAAACCGACAAGGGCGCCTGGGTTGCCGTTCGCCAGACAGTTAAGGGCGTGAATGCGGCGAATCTCTTGCCGGACATTTTCCGCCAGGCACTGGCGGCGCTACCGATTGCCAAACGGATGCGCTGGGGTGACGGCACGGCCGAGTTCGTGCGGCCGGTTCATTGGGTCGTGTTGCTGTTGGGGCATGAGGTAATCGACGCGGAAATTCTGGGGATCGCTAGCGGCCGAATCACCCGTGGGCATCGTTTCCATAGTGCAGGCGCCATCTCGCTCAATTCGCCGGATGAATATGCAAGCAAGCTATTGAATGAAGGTCATGTGATGGCCGATTTCGGGTTGCGCCGGCAGAAAGTGCGAGCCTTGGCCGAGGAAGCCGCCGCCCGGGTCCATGGGCATGCCGTCATCGATGATGAGTTGCTGGATGAAGTCACGGCTCTGGTCGAGTGGCCAGTGCCGGTTCTGGGTGAGATCGAGGCGCGCTATCTGGCGCTGCCGGCCGAGGTGCTCATTACCACCATTCAGAACAACCAGAAATATTTTCCGGTCAAGGATGCCGGCGGCCAGCTGCTGCCGAATTTCATCACCTTCAGTAATCTTGACAGCACCCGCCTGGATACCGTCCGGGAGGGGAACGAGCGGGTAGTTCGCCCGCGTCTGTCGGATGCAGAGTTCTTCTGGAATCTTGATCGCAAGCGAACCCTTGAAAGCCGCGTTGAGGAGCTTGGGCAAGTCACTTTCCAGAAGGTGTTGGGATCCTTGCTGGACAAGAATCAGCGCGTTCGGGCACTGGCTAAGGTTATTGCCGGCAAGTTAGGTCAGGATGGCGCGGCGGCAGATCGGGCCGCCATGCTGGCCAAGGCTGATTTGCTGACGGCCATGGTCGGCGAATTCCCCGAGTTGCAGGGCACGATGGGCCGCTATTACGCTCTGGCCGAGGGCGAGCCGGCCGAGATTGCCAGCGCTATCGAGGAGCAGTATCTCCCCAAAGTATCCGGTGGATCTTTGCCCGCCACCGACACCGGTCTGATTCTGGCGCTGGCCGAGAAGCTGGATACGCTGACCGGCATCTTCAGTGCCGGACTGATTCCGACGGGCGACAAGGATCCCTACGCACTGCGCCGCGCCGCGTTGGGGGCGATTCGTCTGTTTATCGAGGCTGATCTTGATCTCGATGTGCCAGAGTTGCTGGATACGGCTCTCGGCCAATTCACCCACGACTTTGATGCGGTCAAGACGCGAGAGCTCGTGCATACCTTCATGCTGGATCGCCTGCGTGGCTATGAGCTGGACCGCGGCTATCGTCCCGACGAGTTCGAGGCTGTTCTGGCGGTCTGGCCAGTCAGTCTGGTAGATTTCGAGCGCCGACTGAAGGCTGTCCAGGAATTCCGACGCTTGCCGGAAGCGGAAAGTCTGGCAGCCGCTAACAAGCGGATACGCAATATCCTCAGAAAGTCTGAGGAGGAAGTTGTGGCCAATGTCGATGATTCGGCTCTCGTCGAACCCGCTGAAAAAGCCTTGTTGGAAGCGGCCCGCCACGCCCGCGAGGCCGTCCTGCCGCATCTGCAGGAGCGCGATTACACGGCGGCGCTGCGGCGCCTGGCGCAGTTGCGAGTGCCGGTCGACGGTTTCTTCGACGGCGTCATGGTGATGGCTGAGGATGCCAACTTGCGCCGCAATCGACTGGGCTTGCTGGGGATTATCGAGGGGCTCTTCCTTGATATCGCCGATATTTCCAAGTTGCAGAGCTGAAGCGAGATCTAGCCGCATGGACCGCTTTGTCATTCTCGATCGGGATGGTGTCATCAATGAAGATTCCGATGCCTACATCAAGTCTCCGGAAGAGTGGATTCCGATTCCCGGCAGTCTGGAGGCCATCGAACTCCTGACGCTCAAGGGTTACCGGATCGTGGTGCTGACCAATCAATCGGGTATCGCCCGTGGTTATTTTGACGAGGCCGTGTTGCAGCGGATTCATGGTCGTATGCTGACGGCGGTCGAAGCTCGCGGTGGGCGGATCGAGGCTATCTTTCACTGTCCGCATGGGCCGGAAGATTTCTGTGAGTGTCGCAAGCCCAAGGCCGGCTTGTTTCGTGCCTTCGCCGAACGCTTTTCTGTTGACCTGAAGGGCATCCCGGCTGTGGGGGATGCCTTCCGCGACATAGAGGCAGCGCGATCGGTGGGCGCGGCGCCGATTCTTGTCGAAACCGGCAAGGGCGAACGCACGCTGGCCCTGCATCCCGATCTGGATGTGCCGATCTGCTCCAACCTTTATGAAGCGGCCCAACATATTCTCCATGGCTAGTTTTGGCCTCACTCTGCGCTCTGCCGTTTATCTGACCGGTCAGGTCCTGTCCACGCTGCTGCTCGGACCGATTATGCTGCTGATGACGCCATTCTCGTTCGAGTCGCGCTATGCAGCGGCCAATCTTTGGGTGCGGTTCAATCTGTGGATGCTGGAGCATGTATGCCACCTCACCTATCGGGTGATCGGGCGTGAACACATTCCCGAGGGTAACGGTGGGCTGATTCTCTGCAAGCACCAGTCGGCGTTTGAAACCATCGCATTGCAGGCCATCTTTCCGCCGGTGGTCTTCATTCTCAAGCAGGAACTGTTGCGGATTCCTGTCTGGGGTTGGGCCATGGCCACGCTGGAGCCGATTGCGATCGACCGCAAGGCCAAGTCGCAGGCCTTGAAGCAAATCCTGCGGGATGGGGTCGCCCGCATTCAGGCGGGGCGTTGGGTAGTTTTGTTTCCGGAAGGGACCCGGGTCGCGCCAGGCGAGAGGGGGAACTATGGTTCAAGCGGCGGTATGCTGGCGCATCGTGCGCATTGTAAGGTGGTTCCCGTGGCACATAATGCGGGAGAGTACTGGGGCAAAAATGGGTTTCTGAAATATCCGGGAGTCATCGAAATACACATTGGGCCGGTACTGGATGGAACGGCCCTGGGTGCGGCCGAGCTCAACCATCAGGCCGAGGACTGGATTGAGTCGACCATGCTCCAGATCAGTGGGCAGGGGCCAGATAGTGAACGCGGACGTCACTGATTTCAATTGCGCTACCGGCCTGGTTTTTGGCTCTATTAACCGAGCTTAGTACTGGGTTATTGGGCGGGTTCACACTCATGCCCACGCTACCAAGGTGCTGTTAATTAGAGTTATTTTTATCTATTCAAGAAAGTTCCCGATCAAAGGCCAAAAAAGGCTAGACACCTCACGGGATTACTTTAAACTGCCCCTCGCACTTGGGAACCATTCCCAAATGTCGATCTGATGAATCGAAGGAGGAGAAGCCCGCAAGGGCAGCCAATAACAATAATAAGCGCTGAAACGGTCGCAGCGGTCTCAGGGACTGTTGGCCATCTGAAATAAAAAGAAAAATAAAAACGCCCGTGTTTCAGCGGGCATTTTTTTGTCTTGACCTCGGGCAAAAAAAAGCGACCGTGACGGTCGCCGAAGGAGGAGAACGGCCGATGAGTGCCAACTCTATGGAGTTCGCGGTCCCACGTCGGTGTTCTGTTGAGATTGAGCATAAGTTTTACATAGAATTGCCATTCAATCGAATTAGTAATTCTTATGGTAAGGATAGGCTGATGATGATGAAGTCTTTGTAACTTGCTCTGACCATTGGGATTCAGTCGTCCTGTTCTGCCTTCAGTTGTTTGCCGTCAGCGCTGTAATCTACCTCGAACTTCTTTCCGTCGACCTTGAACTCGACCTCGTAGGTCTTGATGCCTTTTTCGGTTTCCTCTTCAAACTTGGCTTCGGTGGCGTTGGGGTAGGCTGCCTTGAAGGCTTGCATGACGGCGGCGGGGACCTCTGCTTCAAGCAGCTCCTTATCGGCGTTGACCGCAGAAGCGCTCAGGTAAATTGCGGTAAAGGCAATTAGGGAGTGATTCAATTTCATTGTTCTTCCTCAGGGCAAGATGATGGGGGAAATCAATTGCAAAGATTAACCGGGATTGAATTCTACGATCTCCGGCTTAACCCTACACCAAACTATTTGAAGCTGATGTCGTTATTATTTTTCCGTGCTAAAAGCTATTAAGGAAGCTGTAATTTTCTGGAGTAGTGTGGTTACTTTTTTCCAGCCTTCAAGTAAAGAATCAAGGAGTCCACGGCCTGATCTTGTGTCAGGCCACCGCTCTTGACTGGGCCTAAAGCCATGATTTGATCCATGGCCTTCGGCATTGCGTTGCGCCCTTCGACCAGTACTTTGATCAAATCCTCTTTGCTCAGCTTGTTTACGCTTTCAAAAAGATTCGGATTGGGTTGGACATCGTGACATGTCCCGCAACCTCTCCCAAACGCGCGGGTATAAATTTTTTCACCAATTTCCGCGTTGGGCTCGCCGGCAAACGCGGCTGGTATGATCAAACTTAGTGCGAGCGCGATGGCGGCGTAGGATCGTCCTTTCATGAATCTTCTCCAGATCAGTATGATTTATTGAATGGGAGTCCCGGATACACATCTGTCAATCCGGGCACATTTTCGCTGTGAAATCACTTTTGGCCTTCGGTCAGCGTTTTCAGGTTCGCAAGCGACTCTTTGGCAATCTTTTCAACGGCAGACTTCGCTGCCGACTCATTTTGTCCCTCCGGCGGGTTGTTGTTGAGGAACCAGCGATAGAACGCGGCTTCCCACTCCACTTTAGTGCCAGAATTAGTAGCCTCAACCGTCAGCTTGGCAGAATAGTTGTTGACCGGCATTACCGAAGGGTCGGTTGGATCGATGATCTTGTACTGAATCATTCGCTTTTCTTGATCAAGATTTTTCAATTCTTCCCGAATCGTACCGCCTGCTTTTAGATGCAGTTCACGTGTCGATCCTTTTTCATTTCCTGTCGATGTGGTCGATTCCACGGCGGGCATCCATTTATCAGGATGAGAGAAATCCCCCAAAAGGGCCCAGACTTTATCGGTTGGTGCATTGATTTCGATCGATTCTGAGACTTTCTCCCTAGTCGGTCCATGTGCCAACAGGGTCATTGAGTAAACGGCCAATCCGGTTAGGCCGAGCAATTGCGCTTTTTTCATATCTAGCTCAAAGGGGGGATGTTTTTGTCGGTTCAGGGAGAGAGATCCATGTGACTAACTTCTGCGGCTGGAAAAAGAGCGGCCCGGGGGCCGCATCCAAGACAGAGGTAGGCAAGACCCAGTCAAATTGATGGTGCAGGGTACCTTTTTAGAACGTGACCTTGACGCCCGCCCAGCCGGCCTGAGGTGCGCCGGGTCCAACAAAACGAGGGTTGTTGTATTGGTCACCCAGCACTTCGTCGGCTTCGCCAAAGTTGCCGAAAGTCTGATAGTTGTTGTTGAAGATGTTATCGAAGCGGCCAAATACGGCGAGGTTCTCGTTGTAACGGTATTCGGCCAGGAGATTGACGACGGCAAAACCATCGATGGGCGCGTTCTGATTCGCCTCATCCCCCCGCAAGTACTGATAACTCTGATAGTTCAGGTTTGCGCCGAACGTGAAGCCTTCGAAAATCATCCAGTCAGCATAAGCCTTGAGTATGTTCTGCGGCAGGCCCGGGATGTAGCTTCCCGGTCTGACATAGGTCTGTCCCATATCGTTGGCATAGGGATTGTTCGGGCTGTTTGAAATGAAAGGTGACTGGAAGGTGGCATCCAGATAGGTGTAGTTCATCCCGAACCGAACCGTCTCGTAGTTGGCATTCAGGCTGAGTTCCAGACCCTGCCTCAAGGTGTTGCCGACGTTGGTGAAATAGCCTGTATTTGCCAGCCGACCACTGCTGATGAAAATGATGTCGTCATTATTTGTAGTGTTGAAGTAACCCGCACTCCAATCATAGTTGCCGCCATAGAGAATCTGCTTCAATTGGCCACGGAAGCCCGCTTCAGCAGTCTTGGCAACGACCTGCTCAAGCGGCGGGTCGGAAAGGAAGGCATTGGGCAGGCGGCAGGGCTTTTCGGGGTTCGCGCAACTCAACTCTACGGCTGTGGGCGCCCGGTTTGATTCGCTGTAGCTGGCGTAAGTCTGCAGTTCCGGCATGAAGGAATAGGTCAGACCGCCGGAGGGATTAAATCGCTGATAATTATGCTGGCCGTTCAGTTCATCCCCGAACTTATCGTACAGGTTAACGCGGGCCTGGTTGTAGCGGCCCGCAGCCGTCAGCGCCAAGTCTTCGGTGACGGAGAAGGTATCGGTGAAATACACGCCATAGTAAGTGGTGTTGGTGTTGAGTCGGACAATGCCTTCTCTCGTGTACGTCCCGCTGCCAAAAGTGCCCCGGCTGGGTGTCAGGGCGCCCAATTCCTGGTTGGAATTGAAAGTGGTGTTGCCTTCATCATAGCTGCCGCCGCCGACGAACCGGTTTTTGTAGCCAAACCAGTCATGCTCAAAGGCCGCCTGGGCAGTCGCGCCTGCTGTCCGCATATTGGTTTGAGTCATGTTTTGGGTGGCGGAGCTGTTACGCGCATTGGCCTTGATGGGATTGCCATTGGTATCCAGCACCAGTTCCTGCTCGCCTTCACCTTCCTCCTCTTCGCAGAGAAAGCCGGATCCGTCTTCACACTCTTCATAATCCGTATCGTCTCCATTGAACGTGGGGACCAGGTTTTGCCGGTAATAGGTGGTGCCTGACAGTTCGATCTTGTCGGTGACCCAGGTAGATCCCTGCAGGGATGCCAGGAACATCTCGGTTTTGGTCTGGTCCGGGTGGGTGAAAACCGCATTTCGCTGCTGCTCATAAAGCTGGACAGGCGTGGTGCCATTACCATTCATGCTGCTGCCGTTGCCTGCCAGTGTCAGGTCAAGATCGGATTTCTCCCCGCGCCAGCTGAAGGTGCCCAAACCCTGCATAACGCTGGTCGGCGAGAATTGACGCCATCCATCCTCGGCAAAGTTTCGCAGATCGATGTAATAACCGAAGGTACCGTCATTCCAGCCGGACATGACCTCTTCCACATTACGGCCCCAGGACCCGCCGTAGACCTCTGCCGAGTGACCCGGAGCCGAGAAGCCCGTCTTGGTTTTCATGGAAATGGCGCCGCCCAGGCTGTTCAGGCCGTAAACCGCGTTGGAGCCGGAGTGGAGATCCATGCGCTCAATAGCGCCTTCTGAGATTAAGTTCCAGTTAACGGTATCGCCGAAGATTTCGTTGAAACGAACACCATTGACGTAGACGGACAGGCCCTGAGGCAAACCCAGCAAGGGCGAAGCCGAGAAGCCACGGAATTGAACATCCTGCTGCATGGGGTTGTTTGCGGCATCGTTGACCGAAACGCTGCCCATGTAACGGCGCATGTAGTCGGGCAGGTTCCACGCCTGCGTCTCCTCCATTTCATCGGATGTGACCGTCTGAATGGGGGAGGGGATTTTGTAGATCGAGACACCGGTTTCAGGTGACGACAGCGGTGAGTCACTCACCACATGCACTTCATCCAGTTCGATCACATCGCCATCTAGCGGTTTGCTGATGGTTTTTTTCTTGGTGATCTTCTCGTTGGAGACCTTCTTGTCGGCTGTTTCAAGATCCGGTTTGGCCATCTGGCTTTCGAGCGGGGTGGCCGCTTCGGCATCCCGAACGGTTTCCGCCTCGGTGTTCGATGTCATGCCAATCAGCAAGGCTGTGCCGCCAGCCATAAGGGTTTGTCGATGGCGCTTCATAATCAGATCTCGTCGAGTCAAATATAAAGCGCAGCATTCTAATAACTCGGCCTTTTACCCCCTATAGGAAATCTTCCTGAAATAAAAAATGCCTGGCATGCCCCGCACCTCAAGCCTCAGATTGATCTTCGTTGAGTTGTCCCGGGGTCAGTAACCGATGTTCATAGGCCAGCTTCACCAGCTCGGTATTGGTGTTGACGCCCAGTTTTTCCTTGATGATGGTGACGTAGTTGCCCACTGTCTTGACGCTGATACTCAACGCCGCGGCAGTTTGGCGGACACTGTGGCCCTGGGCCATCAGGCAAAAGATATCGAACTCCCGGGGCGTCAATGCGGCAATCGGATCTTGCGACGGCAGGATTTTTCGTCGTGAGGCAGGGGCCTGGATATTCAGGCTTGGATCAATGAACGTCATGCCGCGACTGCACGCCAGAACGGCTTCTACCAGCACCTCCGGATGACTGCTCTTGCAAAGATAACCTAGGGCGCCGGCATCCAGCGCCCGGCTAACATAGACTCCCTCATCGTGAATGCTAAACACCAGGATCTTCGCCAGCCGATCGCGGAGCATGATGCGCCGGATTGCCTCAAGTCCGCCGAATCCCGGTAGATTCAGATCCATGATGACGAGGTCTGGTTGGTATCTGGTGTACTTTTCACAACCCTCCTCACCGGTTGCTGCCTCAGCGATCACCTCAAGACCCGCGGTTTGACTCAGCAGAAGTTTGTAACCGGCACGAACCACAGCATGATCGTCCACCAGCATGATGCGTACAGTCGAATTCATTGGCCTGACTCACTGCAAGGGATCAGTATGCGAAGGTTTAGGCCTTCACCCGGACGGGTTTCCAGCGCAAAGCGGCCGCCCAGGCTGGACACCCGCTCCCTCATGCCGTTGAGCCCAAAGCCTTTGGTGAGGTGTTCTGGATCAAAACCCTGACCGTCATCGCGAATAGTCATTTCGATCATCCGCGAAGCAGGAAATTGCAGGGACAGCCAGCCATGACGGGCATTTGCATGCCTGACCATATTGGTGAGTCCCTCCTGCGCAAGCCGGAAAATCTGCAGGGCGACGTCAGCGCGCATTTGTCTGATGTTCGGGTCGCATTCAAGATGGAACTGCATTTCCGGGTGATTGGCCTGCCACTGTTCGACCAGATCCTCGAGCGCAGCGGCCAGCCCGAGATCTTCCAGAGACATCGGCCGCAACCGGCGCATCATGTTTTTAACGACATGGAATAGCCGATCGCAGAGCTCGATGATTTGATCCGCTGCAGCGGGGCTATCGGTGGGTTTACGGAGGCTGGCGCCAAGCAGCTTGATGGCGGTCAGGCATTGGCCGAATTCGTCATGGATTTCCTGAGCCAGGATTCGCCGCTCCTCCTCCTGGATGGCTAGGGAATGTCGGGTGAGCGCCACATTTTCTTGTCGAGCCTTACCCAGGGTTTCCGCCAAATGATTAATGCCCCGCGACAGGCGATCCATTTCAGGTAAGGGAAAAGAAGGCAAGCGGTCGTCAAATTCGCCTCTTTCAATCTTTTCCAGCCCCTGGAGCATGACTTCGACCGGCTTGAATGCGCGACCCACCGTGAAATGAATGAGCGCATAAATTAAAGCAGCCAGGGCAATAAGAAGAAGCAGAAAGCCCCGCGTTTCCGTCCAGGCCTCCATGATTTCGTCATCGGCATTGGCGGCAATGCGAATGTTAATGGGCGATTTGCCCGGCTGATTGAGGCGCCGCTCCACTACCACGGGTTCCGGGGCGACTGCCCACCGGAACCAGCCGGGCACCGGGCTATAGTTTTCGCGGCGGCGGGCAGGCAGGGGAGCGGCGGGCATCTCGCCGCCCACTGTAATTTTCAAGTGGCGCGTCTTGTCGAGCTTGGCTAGTCGGTCCATCCAGTCGGAGAGCGAGAGCGTCTGAAGGTTCTCGCCGACCAGCGCTGTCTCGATAAGGCCGAGTGTCAGCCTGACGCTGGACTCGGCCTCATTACGCACGGACTGCCGTGCATCGTGGACGGCAAACAAAAATCCGATTAACAAAATTTGGGACATGGCCAAGCCGATCAGCAGGTTTAACCGTGAACGGAGGCTAAGCTTCGATCCCATGATGAAAGAGGGCCCGGCCAGGGGCTTGAATTGGGCGTGTTCGGTTACTCCTTGCCGATTTGATAGATCTCTTGTTCATCATCTTCAATAATTTCGCCACTGATTGCATCGACTTCCAGCTTGGCTTCACTACCGTCGGACTTTTCGATGTCGAACTCATAGGAAGGGCTTCCGTTCGATTCGATTTCATACTCCGTTTCAACGATTTTTCCCGGGTGGGCTTTCATGGCGGTTTCCTGGGCCTGTTTCAGGCTGATTTTTGCTTTGGATTTAAAAGCAGGGTGTTCCGGGCTGTCGACCTCCTGTTCCACCTCTGTGATTTGCCCGGAATTTGCGTCGCACTCGTATTCCATCGTCCGTTCCTTACCCTCTATCTCAAATTCATAAGTGGGTACACCGCGCTCGGTCTTTAGTTCCAACTTGACCACATCGCCGTCCAGTTTGGCTCGCGCGGCCTGAAGACAGGTCTCCATGCTGACTTTGGTGCTGGGCGCTGGGGCTGGTTGAGAAACCACCGGATTGGTCTGGACTAAGAGGCAAACTAAAGGAATCAGCTTTTTCATGGGTATTTATCTCAATGGAACGGTAAATGAAGAGTCAGAACCCCCCTCAACGGCTTTCAGCCTAGGAGACGGTGCACTCAGGGTCAAGATTCAATTCAGGCTATTTGCGAATTAAGGAAAAATTCCCATAGGTAAACATGGGGCTGAAGTAAAAAATAGGCTCATAACCTGAACGCAGCACCGAATGCTACAGAAACACCTCCAAGGAACAGATTCAGCTTGAGTGGCGATGGCACATAAAAAAGCATTAAGCTGGCATATCCCGCATGAGGTAGGTGCGATTTTTGAGGTGGCGTCGCTTACCTATTTTTTTCTGGCCTTTCTTGTCCTTTTGGTTGGATTGAGTAAGGCTTTGAAAGCTTTTTTTGCTCGAAGGAGGAGCGGTCGCGACTCAGGCATAAATGCTCGATCAAATAGATAAGGACACAAGCCGCCTGAATTTCCTTTAACCCTGGCTGATGTCATGTTGCCTGGACCTCGGTATGCCGGTGCCCCTCATCGGTTCGACTTTCGGGGGGTGCCGAATTATCATAGCCCGCCTGCTCTTCGAGCCTGGGCTACCTGATAAACGACCAGACCCGATATGGAACCATCTCTCACAGACATGTTGTTACCCGGCCTCAAGCTGATGATTACCGGCATGGGGATCGTTTTTCTGTTTCTGGCCTTATTGGTCTGGATCATCGGCATCACCGCCCGGCTGGTCCAGTCGGTGAATCCCCAGCCGGAGCAAACCCGCCGCGCCGGATTAGCGGTGGAGCCCGATGAGGCCGAACTGGTGGCCGTGATTGCAGCGGCCCTGCAACGGCAACGCCTCCCCTAGCGCGCATGACGATTCCCCTCTCGCTTGCGGTCAAGTAGACAAACACAAGGATCGACTATGGCTAAACCTTTGGGTATTACCGATGTGGTGCTGCGCGATGCGCACCAGTCGTTGCTGGCAACCCGCCTGCGGATCGATGACATGCTGCCGATTTGCGGAAAGCTGGACAAAGTCGGCTTCTGGTCACTGGAAAGCTGGGGCGGGGCCACCTTCGATGCTTGCATCAGGTATCTTGGCGAGGATCCCTGGGACCGCCTGCGCGAACTGAAAAAGGCCTTGCCAAAGACGCCGCTGCAGATGCTGCTGCGAGGACAGAATCTTCTGGGTTACCGTCATTACGCCGATGATGTCGTCGACAAATTCGTCGAGCGTTGTGCCGTGAATGGGGTGGATGTGTTCCGCATCTTTGATGCCGTGAATGATCCGCGCAATTTCGAACGTGCGATCAAGGCGACCATCGCCAACGGCAAGCATGCACAGGGCACCATTTCCTACACCGTCAGCCCGGTTCACACCATCGAGATGTGGGTGGATCTTGCCAAGCGTCTCGAAGATATGGGCTCGCACTCCATCGCCATCAAGGATATGGCCGGTCTCCTAAAGCCTTATGAGGCATTCGAGCTGGTGACCCGCCTGAAGAAGGCGGTCAAGGTGCCCATCCACATGCAATGCCATGCGACCACCGGTCTGAGCACGGCCACCATCATGAAGGCGGCCGAGGCGGGTATCGACAATGTCGATACCGCCATTTCCTCGATGAGCATGACCTATGGCCATAGTGCCACGGAAGCCGTTGTGGCTGCGCTGGCAGGTCAGGAACGCGATACGGGGCTGGACCTCAAGCTGCTGGAGGAGATCGCGGCCTACTTCCGCGAAGTTCGCAAGAAGTACGCCCAGTTCGAGGGCAGTCTGCGCGGCGTGGATAGCCGCATCCTGGTTGCCCAGGTGCCGGGCGGCATGCTCACCAACATGGAAAGCCAGTTGAAAGAGCAGGGCGCCCTTGACCGCTTCGACGAGGTGCTCAAGGAAATCCCCAAGGTTCGCAAGGATCTTGGCTATATCCCGCTGGTGACTCCCACTTCACAGATCGTGGGCAGTCAGGCCGTCATCAATGTGATGATGGGAGAACGCTATAAATCCATCACCAAGGAAACGCAGGGTGTCCTGCGCGGCGAGTACGGCGCCACTCCGGCGCCGGTCAACAAAACCCTGCAGAAAAAGGTGCTGGGGTCCGACAAGCCGATTACTTGCCGTCCTGCCGACTTGCTGGAACCGGAGCTGGACAAGCTGACCGCCGATCTGAAGTCGCAGGCCGAAAAGGACGGCGTCAAACTGGCCCGGAACGAGATCGACGATGTTCTGACTTATGCCCTGTTCCCACAGATTGGCTTCAAGTTTCTGCAAAATCGCGACAATCCTGCGGCGTTTGAGCAGGCGCCTCAGGCCGATGCCTTGTCCGAGGCTCAACCCGTTCATGCTGCCACCGGCGAGTTCGATGTGACCGTCAATGGTCGCAGCTATCGGGTCGAGGCCCCCAGTGCCGGGGTCATCAGCATCAATGGGCGTAATTACAAGGTAGATGTCGCGGCGGCGGGTGCCAAACCGGCAGAGGCCATCACAGCCAGCAAGGGCGAGGGTGAGGTGGTCAAGGCGCCCATGGCGGGCCATATCCTGCGCATCAATGTGACGCCCGGACAGCATGTCGAGCCCAATACCGTGGTCATCGTCATGGAAGCCATGAAGATGGAAACGGAAATCCGGACCCGCACCGGAGGGATTGTTTCCAATATCACCGTCAAGGTCGGGGAAACCGTAGCCTCCCAAGACGATCTGCTCACGCTGGAATGAGGTAAACAATGGACGGTTTGATTCAGCTGTGGGCGACTACGGGCCTGTCCAACTTTCAGGCCGGACAGGCTGTCATGATGATGGTCGGGTTCGGGCTGCTTTACCTGGCGATCAAGAAGGAGTTCGAGCCGCTGTTGCTGTTGCCCATCGGCTTCGGAGCGGTACTCAGTAATATCCCCGTGGCGGGCATTGCGGAGGAGGGCGGACTGCTGTCCTATCTGTATCTGGGTATCAAGTCCGGCATCTTTCCGCTGCTGATTTTCATGGGGGTCGGTGCCATGACGGATTTCGGTCCCATGTTGGCGAATCCGAAAACCCTGCTCCTGGGTGCCGCCGCCCAGTTCGGTATTTTCGGCACGCTGTTTGGCGCGCTGGCGCTGAACTTGTTGCCGGGTATCCATTTCACTTTCAAGGATGCCGCCGCTATTGCCATCATTGGCGGGGCAGATGGCCCCACTTCAATTTATGTGGCCTCCAAGCTGGCGCCCGAGTTGCTGGGAGCCATTGCGGTCGCGGCTTATTCCTATATGGCACTCGTCCCGTTGATTCAGCCGCCGATCATGCGGGCCCTGACCACGGAGGATGAGCGTCTGATCGAGATGGCGCAGCTAAGGCATGTCAGCCGACTGGAGAAAATCATCTTCCCCGGTATTCTGTTGCTCCTGACCGCCATGCTCTTGCCGTCGGCGGCCCCGCTGATCGGTATGTTCTGCCTGGGTAATTTGGTGCGGGAATGCGGAGTGGTCGAGCGACTGAGCAAGACCGCACAGAACGAACTCATCAATGTTGTAACGATTTTCCTAGGCCTTTCAGTGGGCTCCAAGCTCAGTGCCGATCAGTTTCTACGGCCCGAGACGCTGGGCATTCTTGGTCTGGGTGCCGTGGCTTTCAGCTTTGGTACGGCGTCGGGAGTGCTCATGGCCAAACTCATGAACGCCATTTCACCACTCAACAAGATCAATCCGCTGATTGGTGCGGCCGGGGTGTCGGCAGTCCCGATGTCGGCGCGGGTCGCCAATAAGGTCGGTCAGGAGTCAAATCCCCACAACTTCCTGCTGATGCATGCGATGGGACCGAATGTCGCCGGCGTCATTGGCTCTGCGGTCGCTGCAGGTGTCTTGCTGGCACTGGTGCAGTAAGCATGGAACGTCGGGCGGTGGTTACCCCCGACGCGGGTTCATTCTTCAATGAGGGCGGGCGTCCTTTGGGACCTCGCCCTTTCTTTGTTTGGGCTATAGCCCAGGTTACCGTGTCTCGCGTTTCGTTATGAAAGTGCTGCATGTCGAAGGAGGCCGCAATCTTTACGGGGGCGCTCACCAGGCTTTACTGCTGATCGAAGGGCTCAAGGCCCGAGGTGTCGAGAATGTGCTGGTTTGCCGGACAGGTAGCGAACTGGCAGAAGCCGCCGGACCGTTTGCCGAGGTTGGCGCGATCAAGATGGGGGGCGACCTTGATGTGGCCTTGATTCGCCGGCTATACCAGATTATGCGTAAAACCCGTCCCGATATCGTGCACCTGCACAGCCGTATCGGTGCTGATGTGATGGGTGGCATTGCAGCACGGCTGGCCGGGGTTCCCGTCGTGCATTCCCGTCGGGTGGACAATCCGGAACGCCGGCTGGTCGTCGCCATGAAATATCGGTTGCATGACCGAGTCATCGCCATTTCCCAAGGCATCGAGCGGGTACTGCTCAGCGAGGGTTTGCCCGCCAACAAGTTACGCTGTGTGCGCGACGCAATTGAAATTACTCCGATTGTCGAATGTCCCGAACGTGAATGGTTCGAACGAGAGTTCGAATTGCAGCCCGGAACGCTCGTCATCGGAGTAGTGGCCCAGTTGATAAGGAGAAAGGGCCATCAGGTATTGCTTGAGGCGCTGCCTGAAGTCCTGGCTCACTCTCCAGAATTGAAAGTCCTGTTCTTTGGCAAGGGACCGCTCGAAGCCGAACTGCGCGATACCATCAACCGGATGGGTCTGGCCGAGCGGGTGCAACTGACCGGGTTTCGCGACGATCTTTCACGGGTCTTGCCCTGCCTGGATGTGTTAGTGCATCCGGCGTTGAAGGAGGGGTTGGGGGTTTCGCTCCTGCAGGCTTCTTGTGCGCGATTGCCGATTGTAGCTTCGAGGGTCGGGGGTATACCGGAGGCTGTCCGGGATGGTGAAACCGGCCTTCTGGTCGAGCCCGGTGACCCGGTCGAGCTGGCCCGTGCGCTGATCCGGTTGCTCAGTGATGCGAGTCTGCGCCAGCGCTTGGGACAGGCGGGTCGCCGCTGGGTAGAAGAGGCTTTTTCGGCGGACCTCATGGTAGACGGCAACCTGGCGATTTATCGCGAAGTTCTTGGGGCATGAATAACCGAAAATGTACGCTTGGCCCGGGTTTTTTGTCTCAAGTATGATACTGCGCTGGTAAGGCCCATAGCGTCGGTCGCGTTTTGATTGGACCGCGCCCTTGGCCATGGTTTTTTTGATGTTTGCCTTTCGGAGATTGACGCATGAGCGAGAGTAAGTCTGGGTATTTCAGAGTCTTGGTGGCTACCGCGTTGATGGGAGTGGTGCTGTCAGGCTGTACACACGTCAACCCGGCCACTGGCCAATCCGAGATTGATTACGGCGCCACGGCCGGTGTCGCGGGCGCTGCGCTGGGTGCGGCGGCTTTGGGTGTCGCGCTGAGCAACAATGATGACGACCGGTACTATGGTCCTGGCTATTACGGCGGCGGTGGTGGCTACTACGGCGCTCCCGCCGGTGGTGTTTATCGCGGGGGTAATAGCTACACCAAGGTGAACAACGTTAATGTCAATCGCACCCAGTCGGTTAAGGGCGGGGAGCGAAACCGCAATGTCAGACGCAATCAAAATCAGCTGGGCAAGCAGGCCGGGGGTTTCAATCGTCCAGCTGGCCGCCCACAAGCGCGTCCAGCCAAGGTTAACCGGGGCGGTGCCGCAAATCGGGCACGCGTGAAACGCTAGCCGCGAGTTTGAGACCGAATAGTCCCTGAAACATCAAGAACGAGGATGAACGAAATGCGAAAAATGACACTGCTGTTTGCGCTCGCCGCGCTCCAGGTTCCCGCGATAGGCTGGGGTAAGCCAGAAAAGACCCAGACACCTGCTGAGCCACCCGTATTGACCTACCGATTTGAGCAGCAACTGACGCGCCTGGACCAGCGGGTAGCCAAACTGCTGGGTGACAAACAGAAAGATCTGCGCCACATGGCCGAGGCAACGGTGCTTTCCGATTTCTGCCCCATGGTTACGGTGGACAAGGACAAGTTCAAGAAGGACTTCGATGGACTGGCGACGTCCAGCATCAAGCGGAAGCCGGCTGACCAGCGTGATATTGAGAACAAGCTGATGACCTACTTCGGCGTTTATGTCGGCCTGCTGATTGCCGAAGGCGTCGAGAGCGATGTCGAGTTCTGCGAGTTGGCCAGTCAGATTAAAAAAAATCAGGGACCGGTCAGCCATTACTGGTTAGCCGATGCCCCAGCGGCCGCCGCTACACCCGCTACAACAGCAACCCCGGTATCGTCGCCTGCCGCGAAGAAGTGATCCCGTTCGTCCCCCGGTTTCGCCTATGGTTGGCGTGGCCGGGGGGCGTGTCTGGGTCAGCCTCCCCGCACCCTGTGGCGGAGCATCTTTTTTAGTCACACCACGGCTGATCGATGTCCGTTTAGAGCAGAAATCGCCTCTTACATCAGCGCCAGCAACTCCGGATGAGAATCACGGAGCTTTTGCCTGAATTTCTCCAGATGATCGGCATTTCGCTGTTCACGGGGCGTTTCGATTGGAATGTCGGCCAGCAGCCGTGCCGGCGAGCTTGAGAGAAAGACGAGCCGGTCGGCGAGTTCAACCGCTTCCGCCAGATCATGCGTCACGAACAGAACGGTATGTGGCCGCTCCTTCCATAGTCGGATGATTAACTCGCGAATGCGACGCGCCGTGGGTGGGTCCAGCGACACCAGCGGCTCGTCCATCAGCAGCAGGTCGGGATTGACGGCAAATGCCCGCACCAGTGCCGCCCGTCTACTCATGCCCACCGAGAGTCGCTCCGGGTAGAGTGCTCTGGCCTCCTTGAGGCCCACAATCTCGAAAAGGTGGTCGACATAGCCAGGATCATGGTCCGGCGGCAGAGCCAGTTCAATGTTCTCCTGCACCGTACGCCAGGGCAGCAAGCGTGGATTCTGGAATACATAGCCGAGTCGTGGCTTGATCCCGCAACGGATGGTACCTGTGTAATCCTGATCCAGTCCCGCCACCAGATTCAACAGTGTGGTCTTGCCACAACCGGACGCGCCCACCAGACAGACGAACTCACCGGAAGCTACGCTGATCCCAAGGTTTTCGATGACGGGCGTGGTCGCGGGGGATGAATCAACCCGGCGGTAGTCCTTCCTGATGATATCGATATCCAGATGAGTCACCGGCGCCACCGTTGTGCCTGACGATCCAGCGGTCGCAACAGCACCCACTCGATGATTTGCACTACCAGAATAAAAGCCATCGAGTAGGCCAGAATGCCAGCCACGTCGAACATCTGGAAGAAGAGATGCAGCTGATAGCCCATGCCATCGCTGCGCCCCAGCAGTTCCACCACCAGAATGATTTTCCAGATCAGCGCCAGGCCGGTGCGGGCGGCGGTGATCACGAAAGGGAACAGCTGAGGCCAGATGACGTGGCGCAGGGTTTTGATTCGGCCAAATCCGAACACTTCCGCCATTTCCAGCAGATCGCGGTTCAGGTGCCGAGTGCCCTCGCGCAGGGTCACAACCACGTTGGGTAGCTTGTTGAGGACTACCGCCGTAATTGCGGCCGCCTCCACCAGCCCGAACCAGACATAACAGAGGATGATGGTAACCAGAGCCGGAATATTCAGCGCAATGACCAGCCAGCTGTCAAAAAAACGGTCCACCCGCGCATGCCGGCCCAGTGCGATGCCGATGACCGTGCCCAGTAACAGCGCGATAGTGAAGCTGAGGCCAAGTCGGGCCAGGGTAATACCGAGATGATGTGGCAGGCGACCGGACAGGATTTCTTGGCCCAATAAATCGAACACCATCCCGGGTGGCGGCAGCAAGGCGGAATTTGCCGTTACCGCCACCGCTTGCCACAGTGCCAGCAAGGCCAGGATCGACAGCAAGGGAGTTAACAGGCTTCGGGTCATCAACACGGAATGGCATTGGAGGTGGTGGCGCGACTGGTTCGACGGCCTCTCGGATGCGATGTATTGTAAGCCACGAAACCAGTGACCCAACATTTGATTGAATCGATGACGATCGAGGAAGAGCTGATGGTAGACGACCAAAGTCCGCAGTCCGCCGGTGAAAACCAGCCGCACATTACGGATACGACGACCCGTCTGAAGTTAAGACGGGTCGCCATCGATACTTACCACGAAAACGTCGCCTACATGCACCGCGATTGCTCGGTCTATCGCGTGGAAGGGTTTCAGGCGCTGGCGAAAGTTCGGGTCAGTTGTGGCGAGCAGAGCATCGTCGCCGTTCTGAATGTCGTTGATGATGACCGGATTGTCGGGGCGGAGGAATTAGGCCTTTCCGAACAGGCCTTTGGACAGCTTTGTGCCGGCGATGATGGTTCCGTCCAGGTGGCCCAGGCGGAACCCCCGGCCTCGATGGACGCGGTGCGGCGCAAGATTGGTGGCCACCGCCTAGACCTTGAGGATTACCGGGCTATCACCCGGGATATTGCCCACAGCCGTTACTCCAAGATGGAAATGGCCGCATTTCTGGTCGCCACGGGCCAGAATGGTCTCGATCGGGATGAAGTCTTTATGCTCACCCGTGCCATGCTTGAAACCGGCACCCGCATTGACTGGAACGAACCACTGGTCGCCGACAAGCATTGCATCGGCGGCATTCCCGGCAATCGCACCTCCATGCTGGTCGTGCCCATCGTGGCCGCGCACGGCATGCTGATTCCCAAGACCTCCAGTCGCGCCATTACCTCGCCGGCGGGCACGGCCGACACCATGGAAGTGCTGGCGACGGTGGACATTGTCCCGGACGCGCTGGACCGTCTGGTGCGGCATGAGCGGGGTTGCCTGACCTGGGGCGGCACCACGCGACTGGCGCCGGTCGATGATTTGCTGATCTCGGTCGAGCGGCCGCTGGGCATCGATTCGCAGGGGCAGATGGTCGCCTCCATCCTCTCCAAGAAGCTGGCGGCGGGTTCCACGCATCTGTTGCTGGATATTCCCGTCGGCCCCACCGCCAAGGTACGCCATATGCGCGAGGCCATGCAGCTGCGAAAGCTGTTCGAATATGTTGGCGACCACATGGGCCTGCATCTGGAAGCCATCATCACCGATGGGCGGCAGCCGGTCGGCAAGGGCATCGGCCCTGTGCTGGAGGTGCGCGACGTGCTGCAGGTGCTGCAAAACGATCCCACCGCGCCGGTGGATTTGCGCGAGAAATCGTTGCGGCTGGCCGGGCGCATCATCGAGTTCGACCCGGATGTAAGGGGAGGGCAGGGTTATTCGATTGCCCGGGAAATTCTTGAATCCGGTCGGGCACTGGAAAAAATGGATCGCATCATCAAGGCGCAGGGCGAGAAATCGGATCGAGCGGGACTGGGCCGGCTCAGTTTCGATGTCTGCGCCAATAGTGCGGGAACCGTCACCGCCATCGATAACTTCTTCCTGGCGCGGCTGGCGCGTCTGGCCGGCGCACCGATTTCACCCGGGGCCGGAGTCGACCTCTTTTGCAAGCTGGGTGATCGTGTCGAACAAGGCCAGCCCTTGTACCGCCTGTATGCCGAGTTCCCCTCCAACCACGAATTTGCCCGTGACTTTGTAGCCAAGGGGTCGGGGTATACCATTGGCCAAGCAGAGTTGGCGCCGCGCTACTATGTCGACTTCTGATTCCTTGCTGCTGGGCTTTCCCGAGTCCAGCCCGGTGGCGCGTCGGGTTGCCGAGAGTGCCGGTCTCCCATATGCGGAGATAGCCGTGCATCGCTTTCCCGACGGTGAAAGCCAGGTAACGCTCCCGGCGAGCCGGCTGGCACCCCATGTCGTCCTTTATCGAAGCCTCGACCGACCCAATGACAAGCTCATCGAGTTGCTCATGGTTTGTCGGACGCTGAGGGCGCAGGGAGTTCTTCGCCTGACGCTGGTGGCGCCTTACCTCTGTTACATGCGTCAGGATATGGCCTTCCATCCCGGCGAAGTCGTCAGTCAGCCAGTGATCGGCGGCTGGCTGGCCGGGTTGTTTGATGGCGTGATTACCGTCGATCCCCATCTGCATCGCGTCGCCCGGCTTGCCGAGGCGCTGCCGGCAAAACAGGCCATCACACTCAGTGCCGCGCCGGCTTTTGTCGAATATCTGCGGACGCAAAAATTTCTGGACGATACCCTGTTGCTCGGACCTGACAGCGAATCAGAGCAATGGGTGCGCGGTATCGCCGAGGCTGCCGGGTTGCCCTACGCCATAGCCCAGAAGCAGCGTCAGGGCGACCGCTCCGTGGTGATTCGTCTGCCGGATGCGGTTGCGCTCCAGGGCCGGACCGTGATTCTGCTCGACGACATGGCCAGCACCGGGCGCACATTGATCACGGCCGCTGAACAGGCCAAAGTGCATGGTGCCGGCGAAATCCGCGTACTGGTCACACATGCCCTGTTCGTCAATGACAGCCTCCAAAAGCTGCGCCAGTCCCCCATCAGTCACATAGGCAGCAGCGACAGCATCCTGCATGAAACCAATGTCGTCAGGCTGGACAAGCTTCTGGCGGCATCGCTGATCGGGCTGAATGCCCTTTCTGGAAGATGTAGGGACTGAAACCCAAGGACGTCTCCTTGTCCTTGTTGCCCGCCACGTCGTCGAATTTCAGCAGCCAGTAGTCAAAAACCCTCGCCCGCTGCGATCTGCCCGGAGCGCACCTCGTTCGTCTCCCGGTTCCACGCGATCACTGCCTTGGCCCGTGCTCCTCCGGCGGAAGTGCCTACGCGCAGGATGTCCCGCAATGCCTTCTCTTTTCCCGCCGCGTGAAAATGTCCCTGCAAATCGCCGCGATTCGTCAACACCTCCTCCGCCAGCCGCACCAACGCACCCAGCTCGATCTTCGTCGCCTTGCCCGACCTTGGCCCCGCGACCGGCGCAAATTCCAGCGCCCCCATGCCGCGCGCACCCGTGTAGCACAGCCGTTCCACCGCGTTGAAGCTCTCTGACGTCCGCCCCTGCGTCGCCAGCCAGGCATCAATCAGCGCGTTGCCAAACTTGTCGGGCAGCGAATCTGCCAGCAGTCCCGGCAGGCCGTGAAACGTGGCTCGCGGCAGCACCGGAAATTCATATACCCTCTCGCTCAACGGCATCACCACCGGCGAAAGCTCGATGCCGCTGGCGGCAAACGACCGGTCGTATTGGAACGCCGCCACCTCGCGCCCTTCATCGAGCGACACCGCGACGATGGTCCGGCCCCAGAGCTGCACGCTGGCGATCATGACGGCTCACCCCACGTCCACGGTTTCGGCGCGCCCGTCGTGGCTTTCTTGCTCGTGGCCCGGCGACGTTTCCGGCCCTGTTGCTTCAGCTGCGCCATTGGCCCCGGGGCCGACTCCGGTAGCAGCAGTTCCAGACGCTCCAGCAAACCGATCACGCGGCAAACCCGCAGGAATCCGGAGAGCTGCGTCGCCACCTCGCCCGATTCCAGCCGCTCCACCGTCCGCTTGGACACACCGGCCTGTTCTGCCAATGCTGCTTGGGTCAGGCCCTGCTCGATCCGCACACCGGCCAGACGTCCGCCCAATTCCCGGAGCACGGTTTCATCGGTCAGTTGCGAAGAAATTTTCATAATGCGTCGAACGTGGCGACTTAACGCTGATTATCAAGTTTGTTCGCCATTTGTGGCGACATGACGTTATTCGCCTTTACTGGCGAAATGGAGGCTATAAACGGTATTTATTCGCCTATTAAGGTTAAGGCGAATTGCGCCATCGCGGCTAATGTGAGGGCAAGGCGGCTGCCGCCACGCTTAACTCCCCGCTCAGGAAATCGCCGGCATTGGCGAGTCCGGTGAGTCTGGCCGGTGAGATGCGAAAGCTTAAATCGGCGCCCTGTTCGGGGGTGATCGGCAGGCCGACCTTGAGATAGTTGGGGGTGTAGCCGAAGACCATCGCGCTCCCGTTTTCCAGGCGGCGGGTGCCTTCCCAGAGGATAGGCAAGGTGCGCCCAAGATGCTGGCTGGCGAAGTCGCGCTTCTGTTGTTCGGCTAGCTCGTGCAGGGCACGGCTGCGGGCCTTCTTGATGTCGCCGTGAACCGGCATGGGCATGGTCGCCGCTGCGGTGCCGGCGCGGGGCGAGAAGCTGAATACATGGGTGTGGCCGAAACCGATCTGGCGGACAAAGGCCAGGGTTTCTTGCCACTCGGTTTCGGTTTCGCCCGGAAAGCCGACGATCAGGTCGGTGGTGATGTTGATGTCGGGTACCTTATGCCGGAGCCGGTCGACCAGTGATGCGAACTCCGCGGTCTTGCAGCGGCGCGCCATGCGTTTGAGGACGCTGTCCGATCCGCTTTGCAGGGGCAGATGCAGGTGTGGCATGAGTCGGGGGTTGGCGAACAATTCGACAAAGGTCTCGGGAATATCCCAGGGCTCCAGCGAGCCGAGCCTGATGCGGGGGATGGTGGTTTGCTCCAGAACATCCCGGATGAGGGTGCCGAGATGGGAACCGTTGTCGCTGCCATATCCGCCCAGATGAACGCCGGTTAACACGGCTTCCTGAATGCCCTCGCCGTGCAGTCGATTGATGTCATCGATGATGTCGGCCGGGTTCCTGCTGTGTTCTTCCCCTCGGGCCACGGTGACGATGCAATAGGTGCAGCGGTAACGGCAGCCATCCTGTACCTTGATGAAGGCTCGGTGCCGGCCGAGGCGGAAGAGGGCGGATTCGCCGGGTTCGGTAGATTGCGCGGGCATGGCATCGAGCGCCAGACGTTCTTTGGCGATCTCGACCAGGCGATGTTTGTCGGCATTGCCAACGACAAGGTCAACGCCCAGTGTTTCGGCTTCGGCCTGATTGAGGGTGGCATAACAGCCGCTCAGTACCAGTTTGGCGCCGGGGTTTTCCCGTGCCGCCTTGCGCAGCAGATTCCGGGATTTGCGGACCGCATCCTGGGTGACGGCACAGGAGTTGAAAACCAGAAGGTCGGCTTCTTCGCTGTCGTCCACCAGTCGGTGTCCATCGGCCTGAAAGTCGCGGGCCCAGGTTTCAAGTTCGGCTTCGTTGAGCCGGCAGCCCAGGGTTTTGAGTTGGATGCGCATAAAGGGACTTAGCGGGTCAATTCGGGCAGCCGGTACCAGTGCCATGCGATCATGAAAATAAGCAGCAGGACCAGGCCCATCTGGACATAGCGGTCCAGAGCATCGATGCGGGCGATGACCTGTGGTCTGTTTTTTTCCGTGGTTTCGTTCAATCGGTTGGAGGCCCATAAAAACAGGGCGAACAGGATCAGATTGACGAAGTAGCAGGCGTTGTAAATGAGGTCCAGAAACGTGGCATAGGGAAGATTGGGTAATTTCTCCTTGTAGCTTTGCTGGAGAAAGATCAGCGTCAGCAAGGCGGTTGGGGGAATGCCAAGCCGGACATCCCAAAGGGAGGAAGACAGCGAAGGCGAGAAAAGGACCAATGCCATGACGACTGTCAGTGGAAGGATCAGGGTCAGCAGGGCGGCATTGGGAGATTGTTGATAAGACACCAGGAAATTGACCTGAGGTATCCGTGTTGTTTCTCCTTGGGCCGGGGAGGTTCCGGCTCCAAAGTCCGAGCCATATTCATGGAGTCGGTGGGAGACCGTGAAGGCGGTTGTCTTGTAACCCATAAGGCTGATGAATCCGCCGACACCCGAGGCAGAGGTGTCAGGGGTCAGAAACAGGCCCTGATTGCCTTTTTGTGTCAGGGTCTCGTTGAGCTCAAGGGTCAGCGGCAAGTGCACCTTTTGAAATGGGTACCGGCGAAAATCCATGTTGTTGGCATAGAACGTCCCGGAAAATTTGAAGCTTTGATGGTAGAGACCACTCTGAAGGCGCAGGGGTTCTGGAGTGGTGGGTTCCAGCTTGAAATCCCAGCCATCGAGCTGGTTGACCCAGTTCAGCCATTTCTCCGGTGGCAGGCCATTGGTTTGCAGTACAGTTTGTGCGCTTTCCGGCCAGTTGAGCCAGAGTCTGCCCTCTGCATTAAAGGTCTGATCATCTGGCGAAAACTTGTAGATATTCTCGATATAGGCGCCAACCTGCACCGGTGTTTGAGTGGCATCCGGCGGGTAATTGGTGGCCAGGGGCTGCAGTCGATCTCGCGGCTCGATTTCTGCGGGTTCGAGAACCTGGCTACCAATGAGCGCAAACAATAGGGTCCATAACCCCATCAATAAGCCAAACTCCAGAATAACGTTGCGATCCTGGGGATCCAGTTTCATGGGTTTGTCTGCGAAAGCTTGGAATCAGGCGACGGTTTTAAGTCCCAGCACATCCTGCATGTCGTAAAAGCCCGCCGGTTTCCCTTCGAGCCAGGCTGCTGCCCGCATTGCGCCTTTGGCAAAGGTCATGCGGCTGGAGGCATTGTGGGTGATTTCAACGCGTTCGCCTTCGTCGGCAAACATCACGGTATGCTCGCCAACGATGTCGCCGGCGCGAATGACGGAAAAGCCGATGCTTTTCGGGTCACGCTCGCCGGTGTGGCCTTCCCGGCCCCATACGGCGCATTCATTGAGGTCGCGACCCAAAGCTGCGGCAACGACTTCACCCATCCGCAAGGCGGTGCCGGAGGGGGCGTCAACCTTATGGCGGTGGTGGGCTTCGATGATTTCGATGTCGGTGTTGTCGCCAATGACTTTGGCCGCAATTTCGAGCAACTTCAGGCAGAGATTGACGCCGACGCTCATGTTGGGGGCGAGCATGATGGGAATGTCACGGGCCGCCCGGTCGATAGTGGCGCGCTCTTCCGCGCTGAAGCCAGTGGTGCCGATGACCATGTGCTTTCCATGCTGTCGGCAGAGTTCCAGCGCGGCCATGGCGGGTTCGGGTCGTGTGAAATCTACCAGTACATCGATATCGGAAATTACTGCGGCCAGGCTGTCGGTGACGACTATGCCTTGAGGGGGGATGCCAGCCAGCGTGCCGGCATCAGTGCCAATGGCCGGGCTGCCGGGTCGCTCCAGGGCTGCTGCCAGTTGCAGGTGTTCCGCATTGACGCAGGCTTTGATCAGCGCATGGCCCATGCGGCCTGCCGCGCCGTGAATGGCGACTCGTATCATGTTGATTTTCCAGTTGGTATTTGGGTGGGCAAAAAAGTGGGCGCCTGAGGCGCCCAAAAATCATTATTGATCAGCGTGGGCGTCAAAGTCCGATTTTATCGAAAAACTGTTTGACACCATCGATCCAGCCATGGGCCTGAGGGCTGTGCTTGCTACCGCCTCCGGTCAGGGATTCATCAAACTGCTTGATCAGGTCGATTTGCTCCTTGTTGAGGTGGACGGGAGTTTCGATGCGAACCCGACACATCAGGTCGCCCACGGCACCTCCACGCACCGGCTTGACGCCCTTGCCGCTCAGTCGAAACATTCGGCCCGTTTGGGTTTCAGCCGGAATTTTCAGGGCGACCTTGCCGGCGAGTGTGGGGACTTCTACTTCACCACCCAGGCAGGCCTTCGGGAAGCTGATCGGGACTTCGCAATACAGGTTCGCGCCATCGCGCGTGAAGATCGCGTGATCCTTTACGTTGATCTGAACGTACAGGTCGCCAGCAGGTGCGCCCGATTCACCGGCTTCGCCTTCACCAGACAGACGAATGCGGTCCCCGGTGTCTACGCCGGCCGGCACCTTGACGGAGAGGGTCTTGGTGTCCTGGACGCGTCCCTGTCCATGACAGGACTTGCAGGGGTCCTTGATTTGCTTGCCGGACCCGCGACAGGTGGGGCAGGTTTGCTGGACGGCAAAAAAGCCCTGCTGCATGCGAACTGCGCCGTGGCCATGGCAGGTGGGACAGGTCGTGACCGAAGACCCTTTGTTGGCGCCTGACCCGTCGCAGCTTTTGCAGTTGATGAGGGTCGGGATCTGAATCTTAACTTCGGTGCCGGCTACCGCCTCTTCCAGGGTGATTTCCAGGTTGTAACGCAAATCTGAACCGCGTTGTGGTCCGCCGCGACCGCGCGATCCGCCACCGCCAAAGATGTCGCCGAATACATCGCCGAAGATGTCGCTGAAATTCCCGCCGCCAAAGCCCTGGCCACCCCCCATTGAGGGGTCGACGCCGGCATGGCCGAACTGGTCATAAGCGGAGCGTTTTTTGGGGTCGGAAAGCACGTCGTGCGCTTCCTTGACTTTCTTGAATTGCTCCTCGGCCTCGGGGTTGTCGCGATTCCGATCGGGGTGATACTTCATCGCCAGGCGGCGGAAGCTTTTCTTGATCTCGTCGTCGCTCGCATTGCGGGACACGCCCAGCAGCTGGTAATAGTCTTCTTTCGCCATAACGCAAAATGCCGCGTCTAATCGCGGCTTGGAAAAACGGTTGGTTAAGTGGGGGCGGAAGCCCGCCCCCGGTGATCGTGCCGCTAGGGAGCGATTATTTGTTGTCGTCCTTCACTTCTTCAAACTCGGCGTCGACGATGTCATCCGCGCTGCCGGCGCCTCCGGATGCTTGCCCATGCCCGCCCGCTTCGCCGCCGGCTTCAGGCCCTTTCTGGGCATACAGGCGTTCGGCCAGTTTGCCGGATACTTCGGTCAGGCGCTGGGTTTTCTGCTCGATGGCATCCTTGTCATCGCCGTTCATGGCTTCCTTGAGTTCACTGATGGCGGTTTCGATCTGGCTCTTTTCATCTGCCTCGGCCTTGTCGCCCAGTTCGCTTACGGTTTTCTGAGCAGCATGGATCAGGGAGTCCGCATGGTTGCGGGCTTGAACCAGCTCATGCAGCTTCTTGTCCTCTTCCGCGTGCAGTTCGGCATCCTGAACCATCCGTTTGATCTCGTCATCACTCAGACCACTGGAGGCAGTGATGCGGATCGATTGCTCCTTGTTCGTTGCCTTGTCTTTCGCAGATACATGCAGGATGCCATTCGCATCGATGTCGAAGGTGACTTCGATCTGCGGCAGACCGCGCGGCGCCGGCGGGATGTCGGCCAGGTCGAAGCGGCCCAGTGACTTGTTGTCCTTGGCCATTTCGCGCTCGCCCTGCAGGACGTGGATCGTTACCGCAGTCTGGTTGTCGTCGGCGGTAGAGAACACCTGCTGCTGCTTGGTCGGAATGGTGGTGTTCTTTTCGATCAATTTGGTCATCACGCCACCGAGGGTTTCGATGCCCAGCGACAGCGGGGTGACGTCGAGCAGTAGCACGTCCTTGACCTGTCCGCCCAGCACGCCGCCCTGGATGGCTGCACCAAGAGCAACC